>Ga0105246_10000959_pt1 | contig 16496 bp, 11 predicted proteins | sample KBSM64metaG_FD_99694 | JGI IMG/M metagenome (GOLD analysis project Ga0105246, IMG submission 99694) | Miscanthus rhizosphere microbial communities from Kellogg Biological Station, Michigan, USA - KBS M6-4 metaG | ecosystem: Host-associated > Plants > Roots > Rhizosphere > Soil | place...
ACCGGCAAAGGCTCTCCCCCCGTCATTTAGCGACTTGCGCCGCGAGCCGCACCCACCGCGCCTCGCACAGCGCACGAGCCATGCGAGCGGATAGTAAATACAAAACGCCAGCCTTTGCGAGCCGATCGTCGCTCGCGCGGCCGATACTCGTCCGCCGTTACAGTTTTCCGACTATGCCGTCGAGCCAGCGCAGCGAAGCGGATTGCACGTAGTGTGCGCGCAGATGCAAGTGATCGGCGTATATCGGCACGCCGGAAGGATCGGTCAACGGGCAGAGACCGTCAGGGCACATGAAGTCCTCGAGCGGCACGAAGCGAGCTCCGGAACGCGCAGCGACGTCACGCAACAGGCCCTCCATCGTTTGCTCCGGCCTGTCCTCGCTCCAAGGGAATTCCGGCGTTTCGCTGTTCGCGTCGGTCAGCGTGGCGAGCTCTGCCTTGATGGATTGTCTTTCCTCGCCGGGCAGCGTCTGCCAGGTCTTGACGAATGCCAGCGGCAGATGTCGGCTCGCCAGCTCTCCGAGCCGCAGATCGGCGTAGTTGAGGTTCGAATACGGCGGCGGCCCGAGAACGACGACATTGGTGCCGCGACTCGTCGCTTCCGCAATGTCGGACTGTAACGCCGCGAGTGCTTGCTTCAGCTGGGAGACGTCGGTGATGAGTCGGCAACCGGATACTGATATCACGCAGGTTTCCCGGCGCATCTCGGCGGAAGGCATGAAGAAGTTTTCCCACCACTGTGAGGAAACCACGAGCTCCTCCGGCTTGACCCGGCGAACGGTATCCCAGATCTCCGCGGCACTCTCACCGCAATGCACATTTGGCGGGTAGCCATCGAGATTCCTGATCGGCGTGCAGCCCGGACGCGTGGCGAAGACGACGGTCGGACCCGCAGCACCCGCCGTTGCTGCGTATCGCGGATACCACTGCTCGGCGATCGAGTCCCCAACGAACATGATCGTCCGCCGATCGGTACCCGGTCTCTCGCAATAGCGCAGGCTACCTAGGGGCACGCAGCCGGGCTGGCTCCAGTCGGAGATTGCGGCAGCCGTCGCTTCGTAGAGCTTCTCGTCGCTACCGAGTCGGCTCGGCATTCCCGCGTCGTAAGCGATCAGCAACGAGCATGTGACCAACAGCGAAGCGGCGGCGGCATAGCCGAGCCACTCCGATGACCTGCGGAGGCGGCGCCAGTCCCGGCTCGTCACTTCGACCAAGCGATACGACAAATGTCCCAGCGCTATTGCGAGGCCGATTCCCACGGCCGCCCAGGCCCAATCCTCCTTGAGGCCCCGCAGAGTCAGTGCCGTCGCAACCGGCCAGTGCCACAAATAGATCGAGTACGACGACGTTCCGATGAAGTCGGCGACAGGATTGGTCGTCACGATCGACCGTGTATTGCGGGCCATGATGACCAGCACCGAGCCCAGCACCGGGAACAGCGCGAGGTGTCCCGGCCATGGGTCCGTCGATTTGAAGGCGATCGCAGCGAACAGAATCAACGCGAGCCCGGTGAGCTCGAGCGTCGTGCTGGCGCCGCGCTTCGGATGCAAATGCGGCGTCGCGAGGTAGGCGAGCGCTCCGGCCATCATCTCCCAGGCGCGAGTAGGGAGAAGAAAGTACGCGGCGTCGACATGCCGCGGCGACCAGTAGATCGAAATGCCGAGTGAGCACAGGAATGCGGCGCCGATCGTCGCTGCGGTGACGAGTCGCTTGGGAAACGCTTTCCACGCGATCAGCAGCAGCAAAGGAAACAGCAAGTAGAACTGCCATTCGACGGACAACGACCACGTGTGGAGCAGCCATTTTTCCGCCGACGCGGTGTCGAAATAGCCCGCTTCGCCGAGGAACGTGAAGTTCGACAGAAATGTCAGGCTCGAAGCCGACCACCGAGCGACGCGCTGGTAGTCGACGGGCGAGAGCGAAACGGCTCCGAGCGCCAGCAACACGAGGCAGAGTGCGGCCAGCGCAGGGAAGATCCGCCTGGCGCGTGCGAGGTAGAAATCGAACACGGAGAATCGCCCGGTCCACAGCTTCTCGACGATGATTTTCGTCATCAGGAAACCTGAAATGACGAAGAAGACATCGACTCCGACGAAGCCGCCCCGAAACCCGGGCACCCCGAAGTGGAACAGAACGACCGTCGCGACGGCGATCGACCGGAGGCCGTTGATGTCGGGGCGGAAGTCAGTCGAGCGATCGAGAGCAGCCGTCAGTGCAGATGCATGCTCGATCGGTGCCGCGATCAGTTGCCCTTTGGTGCTCATTGTGGCTCGACGCGGGATCAGCGACGGCTGAGGCTCCGAGCGCCCGCGCGAGGCCCTCCTTTTTTATTGCTCTCCGCGCACAGACGGGGGTGATGATAGAGCGGCTCGGATGGCGCGGATCAGTATCTTCCATAAGCCGAAAGAAGGAGCGCGGAGTCCGCGAAAGTGATCGCCGCGCAACGGACGAACGATCCGAATGCCCTATGGCAGCGCCGCGAACGGCAGCTGTACAAGAGTAGAGCCTGCGAGGGGTCTCGAGGGCGCCATCTCACTGATGGCGTAGCGCGACGATCGGGTCCACTTTGGTCGCGCGGCGCGCGGGCACGAAGCAGGCCGCAGCGGCCACGCCCGCGAGCACGGCAGCCACGATCACGATCGTCAACGGATCGCGCGGGCCGACGCCGAACAGAATCGCCTGCAGCAGCCGAGCGATCACGAGCGACGCGGCGAATCCGATCGCGAGCCCTAGACCCGCGAGCTTCATGCCGCCGCGGAAGACGAGCCGTCGCAAGCTGCCCGCTGTCGCGCCGAGCGCCGCGCGAATGCCGAGCTCGTGCGTGCGCTGCGTGACCGCGTAGGCGATCACGCCGTAGATGCCCGCGGCCGCGAGCAACAGGGCCATTCCGGCGAACACAGCGAGCAGCAGCGCCTGGAGCCGATTGGCCACGAGCGACTCATCGGCGATTTGCTGGAGCGTGCGCGTGCCGGCAAGCGCTTGGTCCTTGTTCACGCTCGCGACGGCCGCAGTCACCACCTTCTCCAGCGTTTCAGGGTCCACGGCCGCGCGAACGATCAGGTCCACCGTATAGATGGGACTCTGCTCCATCGTCACGTACATGCCGGCGCTGCGCGTATCGTCGAGCGAGCTGATTTTCTCATCCTTGATCACGCCGACGATTTCCCAGGCGACCTCGGCGCCGAGCGCGGTCTGGCCCGGCACGATCTGCTCGACGAGCAGGTGCTGACCGATCGGGTTTTCATTCGGGAAGTCGCGCTTCGCGAGCGTCTCGTTGATCACGGCCACCGGCGGAGAGCCGGCGACATCGGTGTTTTGCAGCGGGCGCCCGGCGGTCACGCGGATGCGCAGCGCTTCGAAGTACGCCGGCGTCACCATCTTGAAATACACGGCCTGCCGCTTCGCTCGGTCGACGACGTCGCGGTTGGCGATCTGATACGGCATGCCGTAGCCCCAGCCGTGCAGCGGCAACACCGAGGTAAGCGCAGTCTCGCGGACTCCGGGCACGGCGGCGACCGCCTCGCGAATCGACTCTTGGTATCGGTTGAGCTCCTTCGGATCGGGATGCTGCGTGCTCGAGATCGGCAGCGTCGCGGTCAGCACGTTGGTCGAATCGAAACCCGGGTCGACGGCTAGCAGGCCGAATAGGCTCCGAAGCAGCAGGCCGGAGCCGACGAGCAGCACGAACGCGAGCGCAATCTCGGCGACGACGAGGCCGCTGCGCACGCGCGCGCCGCTTCCGGAGGGTGTGGCACCCTGCCCGCCCTCTTTCATAGGCTCGGCGAGGTTCGTGCGCGTCGCCTGAATCGCGGGCGCGAGCCCGAACAGAATGCCGGTGAGCACCGTTGCGGCGAGCGCGAATAACAGAACGCGCGAGTCCATCCCGATGTCCACCGGAGGCAGGTAGCCCTCCGGGATCATCGATTTGATGCCGAGCATCGCGGCATAACCGATGCCGAGGCCAAGCGCGCCGCCAGAGAGCGAGAGCAGCATGTTCTCGGTAAGGAACTGACGCGCGAGCCGCCAACGGGTCGCCCCAAGTGACGCTCGCACGGCGACTTCCCGCCGCAGCGCCACCCCGCGCGCGAGCGAGAGGTTCGCGAGATTCGCGCAGCCGATCAGCAGCACGAACGCGGTCGCGCCGAACAGCGCGAGCGTGGCCGTGCGCACGTTCGGGTTGACCATCTGCTCGGTCAGCGGGTCCACGGCGACGCTCCAACCTTTGTTCGACGCGGGGTACGCGTCCGCGATGCGCTTGCCGATCAGGTCCATCGCCGTTTGCGCCTGCTCGAGCGTGACGCCGGCCTTGAGCTTCGCGTTCGCGATGAACCAATGGAAATCGCGTGTCATGTTGGACGGTTGGAACGCGAGCGGCTTCCAGATCTGTTGCCGTGAACCGTTGAACCCCGCGGCGGAGGCGAGCACGCCGACGACCGTGTACGGCTCGCCGTCGAGCGTGAGCGAGCGTCCGACGATCGTCGGATCGGCGCCGAAGCGCGAGCGCCAGAGCGCATTGCTCAGCAGCACGACGTGGTCGTTGCCGACTTTGTCCTCGCCGGCGACGAACTTACGCCCGAGCACGACGTGCGCGCCGGTGATGTCGAAGTACTGCACGGTCGCTTGGCCGCCGGTCAACCGCATCGGCGCGTCCCCGCCCGTGTAGGTTGCGCCCCAACCCGTCAGGGCCGCGAAGTACTCGAACACGGTCTGCTGCTCGGCCCAGTCGAGATAGTTCAGCGTGGAGATGCCGTTGTTGCCGCCGTCGGGACGCTTCTCGGCCACTAGCACCAGGCGGTCGGGATCGGGATACGGAAGCGGATGCAGCACGACGGCGTTCACGAAGCTGAACATCGCGGTGTTGGCGCCGATCGCCAGCGCGATCGTTGCGATGGCCATCGTTGCGAACGTGGGGCTCGAGCGCAGCGAGCGCAACGCGTAACGCAAGTCTCGGCGAAGCGACATCCGACTCCCTCGGCGGCGCGTAGCGGGACCTACGTTAGATGCGCGCGCCGCCCGGATAGTAGCGCTCGGCGCGGCCTCCGCGCGTTTTGATCGTGTACGATGGCGCCTCTTTTCGACGCGCTCGAGCAATCAATACGCGGCATGCTGTTGCCTTTCGATCACCCGCCCGACCAGCTTTGCCTGATCCGGCTCTCGGCGATCGGCGATACTTGCCACACGGTGCCGGTCGTGCGTGCAATCCAGCGCGCGTGGCCCGCAACGAAGCTCACCTGGATCATCGGCAAGACCGAGCACTCGTTGCTGAAGGGGCTCGAGGGCGTCGAGTTCGTCGTGCTCGACAAGTCGCTCGGCTGGGGCGGCTACGGGGCGGTTCGGCGGGCCCTCGGAGGGAGGCGCTTCGACGCGCTTCTGCACATGCACGCGTCGGCGCGCGCAAACCTCGTGAGCCTCGTCGTCTCCTCGCCCCTGCGGATCGGCTTCGATCGCGCGCGCGCGCGCGACTATCAATGGCTTTTCTGTAACAAGCACTTAGAGCCACAACCTCAACGCCATGTGATGGATGGGCTGTTCGAGTTCGCCGAGGTGATCGGCGTGCCGCTGCCGCCCGAGCCGACCTGGAACATCCCGGTCGACGCGAGCGACGACGCGTTCGCGGCCGCACAGATCCCCTCCGGCACGCCTTCGCTCGTGATCAGCCCGTGCACCGGCCAGCGCTTCCGCAACTATCGCAACTGGCGGGTGGACTGGTATGCGGAGATCGCCGATTATGCCGAGACGCGCTACGGGGCGCGGGTGCTGCTCACGGGGGGCACGACCGAAATCGAACGAACGTACGGCCGCGGCATCCTCGAGCTCTGCAAATCCCGCCCAACGAACTTGATCGGCCAAACATCGTTGAAACAGTTGCTCGCCATTCTGAAACGCTCGAGCGTGGTGCTTTGTCCGGACTCGGGTCCGGCGCACATGGCGACCTCGGTCCGCACGCCGGTCGTCGGGCTTTATGCGACGTCGAACCGCCTGCGCACCGGCCCGTACTTCAGCCAGAACCTCGTCGTCGACAAGTACCCCGAAGCGGTCGATCGCGAGTTCCACCGGCCGATCGAAGAGCTGCGTTGGGGGCAGCGCGTGCGAGACCCGGAAGCCATGAGCTTGATCACCGTGACCGACGTGACGCGCAAGCTCGACATGGCGTTTGCCGAGCGCGGCATCGCGCCGCTGAGCTGAGCCACAGGAGTCGCAATGGATCAGTACGCGCTTCGAAGCTTTGATGCGGCGACCCCGCAGGACGTCGAGGACGCGATGGAGCGCGCCGAGGTCGTGTTCTGGCAACGCTGCCCCATCGAGCTGCCGAGCGAGGACGATCTCGAGTTCATGCGGACCGGGCTGCCTCGTGAGCTTCAGGTGAAGAATATTAGCTATCATCCTGAATCAAATAGCATTCCGCGCTTCGAAGCTGACCCCGCCGTGCGCGACCGCATCGAGCGCATCTTGCGCACGCACGGCCAGCGCGTCGAGGCGTTCTTGCGGCGAATTACGCCCGACTACGTCCCCGGCTGGACTCTCGGGACCACGAGCTTCCGCTCGATCGAGGAACAGGGCCGCAAGCTCAAGCCGCGCTCGAGCAACGAGCTCGTGCACATCGACGCGGGCGCATACGGCGCCACGAACGGAGCCCGGATCCTGCGATTCTTCGTGAACATCCACCCGACGCGCGACCGCGTCTGGGGCACGAAGGGCGGCTTCGGCGCGCTGCTCGGGCGCCATCGCGAGCTCGTCGAAGCGGCGAAAGGCGGCCGCGACCGCGTCGCTCTCGACAAAGGCCCGCTAGACCGGCTGTACAGCGGCATGGTGACGGCTTTGAGCAAGGTCTATCCGCTGTTCCAAGTCATCGACTCGAGCCCGTACGACCGCTCGATGCGCCGGATCCACAACTATATGAAGGAGAACTCCGCGTTCCGCGACAGCCGCGAGGGCTACCAGGAAATCCACTTTCCTCCGCTTTCCTCGTGGATGGTGTTCACGGACGGCATCAGCCATTCGGTGTTGTCGGGCCAGCACGCGCTCGTGACGACCGTGCTGATCCCGCTCGCGAACGCCCGCAACCCCGCGCTCGCGCCTTTCAACGTGCTCGCGCGCTGCGCGGCGTGAGCGATGCGGCCGATGGCGAGCGTGCACTTCACTACTAACCTCACGCGGCACACGGAGTGCCCGACCGAGACGCTGCCGGCCGGCACCGTCGCCGAGCTGCTCGAGCGTTACTTCGAGCGCTGGCCCGCGGTGCGCGGCTTCGTGCTCGACGATCAGGGCGAGGTTCGCAAGCACATCAAGGTGCTCGTCGACGGCCGCAACTTGCGCGACCGGCGCCGACTCTCCGACGGCCTCGCCGATAACAGCGAGGTGTATGTGTTTCAGGCGCTCTCGGGTGGCTGATATGGGCAGCTTGGTCGTAGGCACGCGCAAAGGTGTTTTCGTGCTCCGCAGGCGCGGCGCCGCGTGGCGAATCGAGTACGCGGCGCTGCTCGGCGATCCCGTCACGATGGCGCTCGGCACGCCCGACGGCGCACTGCTCGTCGCGCAAGACATGGGCCACTTCGGCGTGAAGATGAAGCGCTCGCGCGACGGCGGGGCGACCTGGGAAGACCGCGACGCGCCCAAGTATCCGCCGAAGCCCGAGGGCGTCGAAGACGTCGATCCCACGCGCCGCACGCCCGTGCCATGGGACAACAAGCGCGTCTGGGCGCTCGAGGCGTCGCCGGGCTCAGGCGATCTCTGGTGCGGAACGATCCCAGGCGCTCTGTTCCGCTCGAAAGACGGCGGCGACACGTGGCAGATAGTCGAATCGCTCTGGAACCATCCGGGGCGCAAAGGCTGGTTCGGCGGCGGCGCGGACTATCCCGGCATCCACTCGGTGCTGATCGATCCGCGCGACGAACGGACGATCCGGATCGGCGTGTCGTGCGGCGGGCTCTGGACGAGCCGCGACGACGGGGCGTCGTGGACTCTCGAGGGGCGCGGCATGCGCGCGGCCTTCATGCCGCCGGAGCAGGCACTCGACCCCGCATTCCAGGATCCACACCGAATCGTGCAGTGCGAGAGCGACCCCGATCGGCTCTGGATCCAGCACCACAACGGAATCTTCAAGAGCGACGACGGCGGCGTGACCTGCTCCGAGGTGCAGACGGCACAGCCGTCTAGCTTCGGCTTTGCGGTCGTGGTGCACCCCGAGGATCCGAACACCGCGTGGTTCGTGCCCGGCGTGAAGGACGAGAAGCGCTATCCGGTCGACGGCGCGCTCGTCGTGACGAGGACGCGCGACGGCGCCGAGAGCTTCGACGTGCTGCGCGACGGATTGCCGCAGCAGCATGCTTACGACATCGTCTATCGCCACGGGCTCGACATCGACGCGGCGGGCGAGACGCTCGCGTTTGGCAGCACCACCGGCAACCTCTGGGTCAGCGACGACCAAGGCGATCACTGGCAGCAAGTCAGCGCGTCGCTGCCGCCGATCTATTGCGTACGTTTCACGGCCTGAACGGCGGCGCCGAGATGTCCGTCACCGAGACCCTCGCGGCCTACGTCGTCGACAGCACGCTCGACGCGATCCCGCGCGACGTGCAGCGCGAGGCTACGCGGGCGCTCGTGAACTATCTCGGCTGCGCGCTCGGCGGCAGCATCGAGCCCGCGCTCGACGTCGCTACGCGCACGCTCGAGCCGTTCTCGGGCGAGCGGGCCGCCTGCGTGCTTGGCCGCGCCGAACGTTTCGACGCGCTCAACGCCGCGCTCTTGAACGGCATCGGCTCGCACGTGCACGAGTACGACGACACGTTGCCGAAGAACTACATTCATCCGAGCGTGCCGGTCGGCTCCGCGCTGTTCGCGTACGCGAGCGCGAATCCGGTTTCGGGCCGCGACTTCGTGCATGCGTTCATTTTGGGTTTCGAGGTCGAATCGCGGATCGGCAACGCGGTCTACCCGGCTCACTACCAGGCCGGTTGGCACATCACGTCGACGACCGGCGTGTTCGGCGCGGCAGCCGCGGTGGGCAAGCTGCTCGGGCTCACGACCAAGCAGATGGTCTGGGCTTTCGGGCTCGCGGCGACACAGTCCGCCGGCATCCGCGAGATGTTCGGCTCGATGGCGAAGTCGTTCCAACCGGGCCGCGCCGCGCAAAACGGCTATACCGCCGCGCTGTTCGGACGCGCCGACTTCACGGCCGGCGAGCGCGCCCTCGAGGGGCCGCGCGGCTTCGCCGCAGTCACCGCGGCCGAGTACGACCTCGACAAGGTGACGGCGAGGCTCGGCGTCGACTTCGAGCTGCGCGACAACGCCTACAAGCCTTACGCGTGCGGGCTCGTCGTGCATCCCACGATCGACGGCTGCAGCCAGCTGTTCCGCGAGCACCATCCGGCGACCGACGATATCGCGGCGGTCCGCGTGCGCGTCGCGCCGCTCGTGCTCGATCTCTGCAACAAGAAGGACCTGCGCCGCGCACTCGAGAGCAAGTACTCGATCTATCACGCGGCCGCGATCGGCCTCGTTCGCGGCAAGGGTGGGCTCCAGGAATTCACCGACGACGCGATCCGCGACCCGAAGCTCGCGCACGTGCGCAGCGTGACGACCGCCGTCGCGGACCCCTCGATCGGCGAGGACCAAGTGCACATCGAGGTCACGCTGCGCGACGGCCGCAAGCTCGTGAAGTTCGTCGAGCAATCGCTCGGCAACGTGCACCGGCCGCTCAGCGACGAACAGCTGAGCGAGAAGTTCGTCGATCAATCCGTGCTCGCGTTGCCGCGCGCACAAGTGGACGACGTGCTCGACCAGTGCTGGCGAATCGGCGAGCTCGCTGACGTGGGTGCGCTCGCCCGCGCGACGATGCCGCGCGGCGCGCGCGCGCCCTCTTCCCGCGCGGGCAACTGAGCGCGACTCCAATGACGACGGCGCACCGCTCCCGCCGTGCCGTTCTGCTGTTCGCGCTCGCGGCTTTCGTCGCGAGTTGCGGCTCGGGCGGATCGAGCGGCGCCGGCACCGGCCGCACACGCGAGGTTCGGATACCGCTCGGCGCGGGCGGCGTCGGATTCTTGCCGTTGCTCGTGATGAAGGAGCGCAAGCTGATCGAGAGCCACGCCGCCGCGCTCGGCGTCGCCGACTTGCGCGTCCGCTGGATCGATCTCGGCGGCCCGGCCGTGATGAACGACGCGCTGTTGTCGAGCTCGGTCGACTTCATCGCCGCGGGCCCGCCTGCGTTCATCACGCTGTGGGACCGCACGCGCGGCGGCGCCGACGTGCGCGGCGTCGCGGCAATCGCTTCGCTGCCGATGTACCTCAACACGACAGCGGACAGGCTCGAGACGCTCGACGACCTCGGCGCGCAGGACAAGATCGCGGTTACGGCGGTCAAGGTGTCGATCCCGTCGATCGCGATGCAAATGTACGCCGCCGATCGTTACGGGATCGGCGAGGCGTTCCGCTTCGACCGCTACACCGTCACGATGACGCATCCGGACGCCGTCGTCGCGTTGCTCTCGGGCGCGAACCAGATCGACGCGCATTTCACGTCGCCCCCGTTCCACCAGCGCGAGCTCAAGGATGCGCGCGTGCACACCGTGCTGAGCACCGACGCGATCATGCACGGCGCGACGACGTTCACGATGCTGTCGACGACCGCGAAGTTCCACGCCGCGAATCCCGCGATCTGTGCCGCCGTGCTAGCCGCGCTCAGCGACGCGAACGAAGCGATCCGCGCCGATCCGCGCGCGGCCGCCGAGATTCTGTTCGCGGCGGAAGCGACTGCCGGCTTCTCGGTGGACGAGCTCGCGGACGTGCTGCGCGACCCGGAGATCGAGTTCACGACTAAGCCGGCAAACGTCGCAAAATACGCCGAGTTCATGCACGCGATCGGCTCGATCGAGCACGCTCCGGAATCGTGGCGCGACCTGTTCTTTCCCGAGATCCATGGCGCCGCCGGTAGTTGACGCGCCGCTGCTGCGCGTCGCGGGCGTCACGCTGCAATACCGCGCCGACGACCGGCTCGTGACGGCGGCCTATCGCGTGAGCTTCGACGTGCTGCGCTCCGACCGTTTCGTCGTGCTCGGCCCTTCTGGCTGCGGCAAATCGACGCTGCTCAAGGCGATCGGCGGCTACGTCCGGCCCGTCGAAGGCGAGATCGTGCTGAACGGTGCGCGCGTCACCGGCTCCGGTCCCGACCGCGCGTTCGTATTCCAAGAGTTCGACCAGCTGCTGCCGTGGAGGACCGTGCGCGACAACATCGTGTTCGCGCTCACCGCGTCCGGGAAGCTCGCGCGCCGCGATGCTCTCGACAAAGCGCGGCACTACATCGCGAAGGTCGGCCTCGAAAAGTTCTCCGACAGCTTCCCCCACACGCTATCGGGCGGCATGAAACAGCGTGTCGCAATCGCGCGCGCTCTCGCGATTGAGCCGCAGGTGCTGCTGATGGACGAGCCGTTCGCCGCGCTCGACGCGCTCACGCGCGCGAAGATGCAGGACGAGCTGCTGCGGCTGTGGGCCGACACGAAATTCACCGTGCTGTTCGTCACGCACTCGATCGCGGAGGCAATTCGCGTGGGCAACAGGATCCTGCTGCTCACTCCGCATCCGGGGCGTGCGAAAGCGGAGATCGACTGTGCTGCCGGCGACGTGGGCAGCGCGGACGGCGAGCTATTGTCCGCGCGAATCGAGCGTCTCTTGTTCGAGCGCGAAGGAGCGTAAGCGAATGCCCGAGCTTCGACCCGCGGCCGCGAGCCGCCCCGAGATCGTCCACACCCTTGCGCCACTGCCGCGCGGCTTCGAAGTGACGGCCGCCCCGCAATCCGTATGGGCGCGCGCGTATGCGAACGGCGCCCTGCGCAAATGCGCGCTGCTCGTCGTGCTCGCGCTCGCATGGGAGCTCTATGCGCGCGGGCTCGCGAATCCATTGCTGTTCCCGACGTTCTCGGCAACGGTCGCGGCGCTCGTCAAAGGCGTTGCAACCGGCGCGATCCCGCGCGCCGGCGCGTACACGCTATCGCTGCTCCTCAAGGGCTACGTCGTCGGTCTCGCGATTGCGCTGCTGCTCACGGCGCTCGCAAGCGTGTCGCGGCTCGGCGCCGACCTGCTCGAGACGCTCACGGCGATGTTCAATCCGTTGCCGTCGATCGCACTGTTGCCGCTCGCGCTGATCTGGTTCGGGCTCGGCGACGGGAGCGTGATCTTCGTGCTCGTGCACGCGGTGCTCTGGGCTGTCGCGTTGAACACGTTCGCCGGCTTCAAAGCCTTGAGCCCGACGCTGCGGATGGTCGGCCAGAACTACGGCCTCTCGCGGCTCGGTTACATCGCACGGATCCTGATCCCGGGCGCGTTCCCGAGCATCCTCACGGGGCTCAAGGTCGGTTGGGCGTTCGCGTGGCGCACGTTGATCGCCGCGGAGCTAGTGTTCGGAGTGAGCTCGGGCTCGGGCGGCCTCGGGTGGTACATCTTCGAGAACAAGAACCAACTCCGGATCCCGGAGGTGTTCGCCGGGCTGCTGACGGTGATCCTCTTCGGTCTGTTCGTCGAGAACGTGATCTTCCGCGGAATCGAGCGACGCACCGTGCGCCGCTGGGGCATGGAAAGCTGAGCGCTCGATCGCAAACGGCGCGGGTGTCGACGCCATGGCTCGCTCAGGGGTCGCCACTTGAGAAAAATCGAGCCTCCTGGCGGTTACGCGTTGCTTCGAGCCGCGAGTCGCTGCAGGCCGCGGCTGCTCGTCGGAACATAGGCTAAGGGGCTGTTTTGTATCGAGCCTCGCATGCGGTCGCCGCGAAGGCGGAACCGCACCCCCCGCGAACGGTCTTTAAATTCATGGCGTTCGACTTATGTCAGGTCGGTGAAGCGTGCGCTGAGCCGTCGATATGGAAGGGCTTTTCATTTAACATTCGTTCCGCTTTTCAACCACTTAAACGAGTGGTTTCCGGGGGCCGATAGACGATGTTCATCACCAAGAAGCACCTGCGGCGGCGAACGTTCTTGCAGGGTTTGGGCGCGGCCGTCGCGCTGCCCCTGCTCGACGCGATGGTGCCGGCGTTCGCGAGCAACGTGAAACAGACGCCTCGCTTGGGGTTCGTCTACGTGCCGCACGGAATGGTGATGAATCGGTTCACGCCGACGACGGTCGGCAAGAACTTCGCCTTCAACGACATCACGAAGCCGCTCGAGCCGTTTCGTAGCCGCTTGAGCATCGTGAGCCGTCTGCATCACCGCGCGGCAGACTCGACCGCAGTGCACTCTTTGAGCCCCACGACTTGGCTCAGCGGAGTGCGGCCGAAGCCGACGCAAGGCATGGACGCGTACGCAGGCGTCACGGCCGACCAAATCGCCGCGCGTGCGATTGGCCAGGACACGCCTCTGCCGTCGATCGAGCTCGCGACCGAGGACCACTCCGGGTTGATCGGCGCGTGCGACCGCGACTACGGCTGCATCTACATGAACACGCTGTCGTGGCGCACGCCGACGACGCCGATGCCGATGGAGATCAATCCGCGCAAGGTGTTCGAGCGGATGTTCGGCGAAGGCGACAGCGCGGAAGCGCGCGTCCGCCGCCGCCACGAGGACGGCAGCATCCTCGACGCGGTCACAGGCCAAGCGACCGCGCTGCAGCGCGACCTCGGCGCACACGACCGCGAGACGCTCGACGAGTACCTCGAGGGCGTGCGCGAAATCGAGCGGCGGCTCACGCGAGCGGAGACCCAGGCGGCGCAGAACGCGAACATCGACGTGCCCGAGGCGCCGTCCGGAATTCCGTTCGAATATGCGGAGCACGTCGGCCTGATGTTCGACCTGCTCACGCTCGCTTATCGCGCCGATATCACGCGCGTATTCACGTTCATGATGGCGCGCGAAGTGAGCAACCGCACTTACACCCAGGTCGGCGTCACCGAAGGGCATCATGCGGTGTCGCACCACCAGAATCGCGCCGACAAGCTCGAGTGGCTCGCCAAGATCCAGACCTACCACATTGGGCTGTTCGCCGATTTCCTCCACAAGCTCGACTCGTACAAGGACGGCGACGGCTCGCTGCTCGATCACACGATCCTTCTCTACGGCAGCAACATGAGCAACAGCAACGCTCACGATCACTACCCGCTGCCGAACGTCGTCGTCGGCGGCGGCTACGGGCGCTTGAACGGCGGGCGGCACGTGATGTGCGAAGAGCACACGCCGATGACGAACTTGCTCGTCACCCTGCTCGCCAAAGCCGACGTCGACGTCGACAAGCTGGGCGACAGCACGGGCCACGTCGCCGAAATTTGAGCGCGAGGATCGCGGAATGAAGGTAACGCTATCGGCCGCCCGCGCCGCGCTCGTCGCAGCGCTGGTGTTCGCGGGCGCGGCGCAGGCCGCGACGCCGCCGCTCGTCGCGGCGGTGAAGGCCGGCGACCGCGCCACTGCGCTCGATCTCGCGCGCGACAAGAACGCAGTGCTCGCGGCCGAAGCCGACGGGACTACGGCGCTGCATTGGGCCGTGCGCGCCGACGACCTCGAGCTCGTAGACCGTCTGCTCCGCTCCGGCGCCGACGCCGGCGCCGCAAACCGTTACGGCGTCACGCCGTTGCATCTAGCCGCGATCAACGGCAACGCAGCGATGCTCGAACGCCTGATCAAGGCCGGCGCGGATCCGAACATGGCCGGCGCCGACGGCGAGACCCCTTTGATGACGGTCGCACGCGGCGGCCACGTAGCCGCGGCCGAAGCTCTGCTGAAGCACGGCGCCGAGATCGACGCGCGCGAGGCTTGGCACGGCCAGACGGCTCTGATGTGGGCGTCGGCCCAGGGCCACATCGAGATGATCCGCGCGCTCGTCATGCACGGTGCCGACGTGAACGCGAAATCGAACGTCGAGCCTTGGGAACGCCAAGTCACGTCCGAGCCGCGCGAAAAGTGGTTGCCGCCCGGCGGTCTCACACCGCTCTTGTTCGCCGCGCGCGAAGGCTGCGTCGATTGCGTGCCGGTGCTCGCCGAGCTCGGCGCCGACGTGAGCGCGACTACGCCGGACGGCATCAGCCCGATCGTGATCGCGCTGATCAACGGCCACTACGACGTCGCGGGCGCGCTGATCAAGGCCGGAACCGATGTGAACCTGCTCGACTACGTAGGCCGCGGCGCGCTGTACGCCGCGATCGACTTCAACACGATGCCGACGTCCAACCGGCCGGCACCGCACGTGATCGACGATCAGCTCAGCGCGCTCGACGTCGCGCGCATGCTGCTCGAGCGCGGCGCGAACCCGAATGCGCAGCTGAAGAAGCTGCCGCCGTATCGCGCGAAGCTCGACCGTGGCAACGACATGATGCTCGGTGCGGGCACGACCCCGTTCCTGCGCGCGGCAAAGGCCGGCGACATTCCGGCGATGCGCCTGCTGCTCGAGCACGGCGCCGACCCGAAGCTGAGCCCGACGCGCAGCGGCATCACGCCGCTGATGGCGGCTGCGGGCCTCGGCACGCAGGAGCAGGACACGACCGGCCGCTACAAGACTCAAGCTGAAGCAATCGACGCGATCCGGCTGATGCTCGATCACGGCGCGGACGTGAACGCGGCGGCGAACGACGGCCGCACCGCGGTGCACGGCGCGGCACTGCAAGGGTACGACGACGTGATCAAGTTTCTCGCGGCGCACGGCGCAGACCTGACCACGAAGGACCACAAGGGCTTTACGCCGCTCGACACCGCGCTCGGTCGCGCTGGCGGGTTCGGTTTCACGGGCCAGGAAGGGGTCGTGCGTGAGGGCACGGCAGCACTGATACGTTCGTTGATGGACGCGAACGCGACGCCTTCCGCGAAGGCCCATCAGGGTCTCACCGAGACTGCGGTTGCGGCGCAACACTAAAGCTGCGGCCAAACGAGACCTGCAGCCTTGCAATTGGCAGGGCCGAATCCCATAGTCCTTCCCGTGCCGTTGACTCTAGCCCTCTTCCGATGCCTTCGCGGCGCATTGCGGGAGGCCCGCCTCGACTCCGGGGTGACATAAGAACTAGAAGGCACAGGGGGCAGTCTCGCGTTTGATGCGCATTCCGGTGCTGCCGGTTCGGTAAAGTCTGTGCTAAGACTAAGGTGCAACTCGGTATGACGTTCGGCGGCGTTTTCCATCTTTCGGCCTGGGGCTACCTTGGCGTCGCGTTGCTGCTCACGCACGTGACGATCGCCAGCGTCACGATCTTCTTGCATCGCCATCAAGCTCATCGTGCGCTCGATCTGCATCCGATCGCGAGCCATTTCTTCCGCTTCTGGCTCTGGATCACGACGGGCATGGTCACGCGCGAGTGGGTCGCCGTGCATCGTAAGCATCACGCGAAGTGCGAGACCGATGCTGATCCGCACAGCCCGCAAATCTGGGGCATCTGGCGCGTGCTGTTCGGCGGCGTCGGGCTCTATCGCTCCGCCGCGGCCGATGCGGACACGCTCGACGTCTATGGCCGCGGTACGCCGGATGATTGGCTCGAGCGGAATCTCTATGGCCGGCATTCGTTGATCGGCTTGGGGCTCATGCTGGTGATCGACGTCGCG
>Ga0105246_10000960_pt1 | contig 16495 bp, 13 predicted proteins | sample KBSM64metaG_FD_99694 | JGI IMG/M metagenome (GOLD analysis project Ga0105246, IMG submission 99694) | Miscanthus rhizosphere microbial communities from Kellogg Biological Station, Michigan, USA - KBS M6-4 metaG | ecosystem: Host-associated > Plants > Roots > Rhizosphere > Soil | place...
ACGGCCGTCGTAGCGAGCCACGCGGCTCCGGTCCGGATCGGCGAGTACCCGAGCTGCTGCTGCATGAGAAGCGAGCCGAGGAAGATGAAGCCGAGCACGGACCCGAAGGCGAAGAACGCCACGATGTTCGCGGCAACCTCGTTGCGGTCATGCAGGACGGCGCGCGGGATGAGCGGGTTCGCGCTGCGCGCCTGGATCGCGGCGAAGAGGACGAGCAGCGTGAAGCCACCGGCGAGCAGCGCAAGTGTGCTGTCGCGGGTCCAACCGTGCCCGGCACCGCGATCGAGGGCGTAGACCAAGGTCAGCAGCGCACCGGTGGCGATGGTGGCGCCAACAAGGCCGCCCGTGGCGGGGTGGGCGGGCCGATCGCGGCTCACCGTCCGTGCCGCCGTGGCGGCCAGCGTGGCCCCGATCGGGACGTTGATGAGGAAGATCCAGCGCCAGCCCACGCTGTCGGTGATCAGACCACTCGCGATGACGCCGACCGATGCCGAGACGCCTGTCACAGCTCCATAGAGACCCAGCGCACGAGCGCGCCCTTCGGCGTCGACGAAGGTGGACGCGATGATCGCGAGCGCCGCGGGCGGGATGAGCGCCGCGCCGAGGCCTTGTACCGCCCGGGCGATGATCAGCCAGCCCACGCTCGAGCTCAGGCCAGCGGCGAGGGATCCGACCGCGAAGAGGCTCAAGCCGGCAACGAGTAGCGCGCGGGCACCGTGTCGGTCGACGAGCCGTCCTCCAAGAAGGAGGAAGCCGCCGAGCAGGAGCCCGTAGGCGATGACGACCCACTCCGTCGTGTCACGTCCGGCGTGAAGGTCGCGCTGGATCGAGGGGAGCGCCACGTTCACGATCGCGACGTCGAGGATGACCATGAACTGCGCCGCGCAGGCAAGGGCGAGCATCGGACCCCTGCGTGGTGACGACTGTGTGATGAGCATGGGACTCCCTCTTCTCGCTGGCCCTGCGGGGCAGGTTCGCTGTCGGCCAATAAGAGACTCAGGGAGGTCGCGATTGGGCGGCCGGGGACCGCCCAGTTCGACGTACCGTCGGTGTCCCAAGCAGTGAGGAGGCGAGATGTGCGATCACGAGGAATCACTGCTGACCCGACGGGCGCGAGCCGGTGACGGTGACGCGTTCCGCGAGCTGACCGCGCCCTACCATCGCGAGCTCCAGACGCACTGCTACCGGATCCTCGGGTCTCTGCAGGACGCCGAGGATGCGATGCAGGAGACCCTGCTTGCGGCGTGGCGGGGCTTCGCTGCGTTCGAGGGCCGCTCATCGGTGCGCACGTGGCTGTATCGCATCGCCACCAACCGGTGCCTCAACATGCGTCGCGCCACCAAGCGGCGCCCGGCAAAGGAGTGGGACGTGCCCGGAGTACAGCCGCCGCCCCCGACCCGGCTCGGCGAGGTGGTCTGGCTGGAGCCGCTGCCCGACAGCTATCTCGACGGCCTTCCCGACGCGCCACCTGGTCCGGAGGCGCGATATGAACAACGGGAGTCGATCTCGCTGGCATTCGTCACGGCCTCCCAGCTGCTGCCGCCGCGGCAGCTCGCCGTGCTGGTCCTGCGCGACGTCCTCGGCTTCCCCGCAGCCGAGGTCGCCGAGATGCTCGATGCGACCGTCGAGTCGGTCACCAGCGCGCTGAAGCGTGCACGGGCGACCGTCGACAAACGCCGAACCGACCGTGACCGGCTGACACCGCCGGGGCCCGGCTCGATCGAGGAAGAGGCGCTGATCGCCAAGTTCGTGCACGCCTATGAGTCCTCAAACGTCGAGGAGCTGGTGAGCCTGCTGACCGACGACGCGTTCATCACGATGCCGCCGATGCCCTTCGAGTACGCCGGACGCGAGGCCGTCGGCGAGTTCTGCTCCCTGCTCTTCGGGGCGGGCAGGCGCTACACCCTGATCCCCACGCGCTCGAACGGGCAGCCCGCCTTCGGCGTCTACGTCGACACCGGAACGGGCACCAAGCACGGCACCGGCGTCTTCGTGCTCACCCTCGCCGGGCAGCAGATCAGCGCCATGACCCGTTTCGAGAACTCCGTGCTGGCCTCGTTCGGACTGCCGCGCACCCTATGAGGGGACCAGGTATGACCGTCGCCGAGTCACTGCCCTGCTCGGACTGAGGATCACCGCCGGGCCGCTGGAGATGCGTGGCATCACCGACGCCCTGCTGCCGGGTCCGGTCGACCTCGCCCTCGAGGGCATCCAGACCCGGACGCCATGCCGCTCTACGTGCCGTGGTCGACCTCGGCCCTCGCTGACGCTCCTGAGAGAGCTCGAGCTGGCCCCCGAGGACCTCGTTCGCTTCAGCGAGCCGTTGTCCGCCCCTGGTGTCGAGGCGTTCCGCGCCTCCGTCGGGTTGTGACCGTGCGGCCGGACCTGGTCAGACTCGTCGTCGATGGGTACGACGAGGCGGTCGAGTGCTTCGGGCACCGGCTCGGCTTCATTCTGGTGCCGGCGAATCGGCAGCCACGCACGACGGTCGACCCAAGCGGTGGGTCGGGGCCAGGCCCGGCTGACGGCGGCGCCGGCCGAGGCCGGCGCTGGATACATGCGGTCGCCGGACAAGGCACCGGAGGGACGCGTGGGCGGGGTCGCCGATCCGTGGGACAACAAGTGGGACCTTGCCGCCCCACGGTCGGACCGCCGTCTATCCAGCCGCCGGGGAGACCGTGTAGACCAGGTGTTGGATGCCACCGTCCAATGACTCACTCCGAGTCAGCGTCAGTCGCTGCTTGGCGGTCAACTCCTCGAACAGTCGCCGACCGGACCCGAGCGCGGTCGGGAACACGAACAGTCGCAGCTCATCGACCAGCTCGTTGTCGAACAACGTCCCGAGCAGGGCGCCTGAACCGTAGACCAGGATCTCTCCCTCGGTCGTCTCCTTGATCGAGCGCACCCCGATCACGGGGTCTCCACCGCCGGTGGTGTGGGCAGGACCCCACGACGTCGTGATCGGACGACTCGACACGACGTACTTCGGAAGGCCCTCGAGGCGCTGACCCCACACGCCGTCGCGTCCGGCCCAGCGGCTGGCGAACCACTCGTAGCTGCGAGCTCCGAACAGCATCGCCGAGGCGGCCAGCGCCTCCTCGGTCTCCAGCTTCGCCCAGGCGCCCCGGGCCAGATCGGTCATCTCCTCGAACCATCCCCCGAGCGCGAAGTCCTCGTCTCCGGTCGGGTCCTGGATGACCCCGTCGAGCGTCATGTTGGTTGCCACGACGATCCTGCCCATCGCTGCTGCTCCTTTTCGCTTTGGTGACACTTCCAGCGATGTAGACACAGCACCCCAGCCAACTGGGCGAGCTACGACCGCCCACTTCGAGCCGGCGATGGTGTCGCGCCATCCGCCGGATCGACCGCTCACCTCCCAGATGCAGCGAGGCCGCGCTCGAACTCGACCAGGTGTCACGGTGGGGCCCGTGGTCTGGGTCCGAGCTCCCGCGTCACCGACGAATCCACTCCGGTGCGGGAGCCGTGTCGAATCCGGCCCGCATCCCCTGCATCGCTCCCCGGGGCGGCCCCTCCACACCGCGCCGTACCGCTCGCGGCCGGTCACGCGGCTGACGCACCGGTCGACCCTGACCTGCCGCCCGAGAAATGACGGATCCGCTGCCTGTGTCAGCGTCGTCTGCCATCATCCCGGGCCATGACCATCGCGATCCCTCGACTGCTCGGTGCGGCCGTACTCGTCCCCGCGTTCTTGGCCTTCCCCGCGTGCGGCTCCAGCTCGTCATCGGACGTATCAGCGTCCAGCCCGACCAAGAGCGCCGCAGAGCCGCCTGCCTCAAAGACGACGACGGGAGCCGAGGCAACCATCCAAGAGGTCGGATTCGGTCAGCAGGACGAGTACGTCTGGACGACCGCGTTGGTCAAGAACGAGACCAGCGACGCGGGTCAGACCGTGACCGTCCACTTCAACCTGAAGGACGCAAAGGGCAAGGTCGTCGCCTCGGGCGACCAGGTGTCGGCGTTCAACTGGGCTGGTCAGGCGGTTCCAATCGGCACCCAGATCTCGGCCCCACAGCACGTGGAGATCGCCTCCGTGGACGCGACCGTTGACGTGGAGGACGACGGCATCGGTACTGCGTCGGACGACTGGGGAACGTTCAAGGGCAACCTGTACAAGGACTACGGACAGTGGGCAGCCCGGTTCACCGTGAAGAACCCGACGGACAAGCCGCTGAAGGGATCAGCTCTGCAGATCATCTGCGTCAACGCAACAGGAGACATCATCGGCGGCGACGCCGAGTTTCCCGAACTGATCCCAGCCTCTGGGGTGACGGTCGTGGATTCAACGAATCTCTATCTCAGCGAGAAGCCCGCGTCCTGCACCGGCTACCTCACGCCTTGGATGTAGAACGTCGCCGGCAGCACAACCGCCGAGTTCCGCGAGAGGGCCACCGACATCCGCGGCGCCGTCGACCGTGCAGAACACCTCATCGGGGTCCTGCTTCTGCAGGCGCGCAACGGGCGAGGCCTCACCACCCGCCACCTCGTCGACCTCGCCGCCGTGGCCGAAGATGTCCTCGGCACCACCGACGCCGGTGACCGGCAGCACGCCACCCGCAACGTGCTGCCACACCACCAAGGGCGACATCTGGGTCACCACCACCACCGATGCCGGAAGCCGCATCAGCCAGCTGGCCGTGACCAACACGGGTCCCGCCCTCAGCCGTGCCGACCTGGCCAGCATCTTCGAACCGTTCCGCCGGCTCATCGACCGCACGTCCCACGAAGGCGTCGGCCCGGACCTCGCCTTCCCCTCGCCCAGCCACCACCCCGGCCAGGAATCCCCTCCACCGGACGCCTGGTGAAACGGGCAGAGGAGGCGCCGACACAGTACGTCGTTCCGCCGCGGCTTCCTCGGGACCCGGGCGACCCCTAGGTGGGCTCAGTCGTCGAGGCCAGGAGGCGTCGCGCCCGACGACCCAGATCGCTCAGGTCCACCCGACCCTCGTCGGCAGCAGCAGCCAGACGCGCGGCCAGGTCCAGCGCCTCGTCGAGCTCAGGCTTGACGATCGCGGACTCCTGACCCATGTCGCGCAGAATGGTGACCTCGGTGCGCGAGGCGATCAACGGGTCGGCAACCCCATCGATCCACACTCGGGTGCGGTGGCCATCGCCGCGCTCCTCGCCGGTGATCCGCTCCAGCGCGAAAATGCGGTCCGCACGCGCGAACTTGCCGAAGCCCAAGGCGACCATGCGTGAGTCCGACGACACGCCTCCATCTTGGCATCACCCACCGACTTCGATCCCGCGCCGCCAGCGTCCGTTGCCCCGGCACGCGGCGGTGCGTCTCTCCGCACTCGTCGCGTAGCGGGCCCGCGTTGGGTCCGACCGGGCGCCCTGCAGCACGCGGGCGCGTCGGTCTGGGTGCGGGGTCGCCCGGTGACGTTGGCCGAGGTCAGGAGCGGCGCTTGAGCGCGTCCCGCAGCTGACGGCGCACCGGAGCGGGCACGTCCGCTTCTTGGAGCCCGTCCAGCCGAGCGATCCGGGTCACCGCGACCTTGGGCTGCTTGGACAGCTCCGCGACCGCGATGTGGTCCCCCGGACCCTTGCCACGCCAGCGGAAGAGGTCGACGCTCAGCTCGGCCAGCTGCCCCTCGCTCAGCTCGTCGGCCGGGATGCGCACGGTGAACTCGGGCGACTCGACCTCGGACAGATGGTGGCGCTCCATCCCCGCCCGCCCGGTGGGGTCGGGGAAGGACCGGCGCTCGCCGAAGTCGGGGACGTCCCCGATCGCCACCCGCTTGCCGCCCACCTTCGCCTCGTAGGACAGGCCAGCCGAGATCGTGTCCGGGCGGTCGAGCGGCCCCTCCACGAACTTGACCCCACGCACCCGGGCCTCACCCTCGACGACGCGCAGCCTCAGCCGCAGGTACCCGGAGCCTTCCGACGCGGTGGATCCACCGGGACCCGCGGCGTCGGCAGCACCGGCGCCACCGCCTCGGGAGGCTCCCTCGAGCGGCTGTTGGTCGCCAGGGTCGCGACGTCTGGGGCCGGCCTTCGGTCGATCCGGGAACGCGTCCATGGTGTTCTTGCTCGCCGTGCTCGGTGTGGGCTCCTCCGCCATGGTCACCAGCCTGCGGTTGATCCGGCGCGGCGACACGGGCTCCCCGAACGCGGGCTTGCCCGGCTGGTCGACGACCGTGGGGCCACCCTCGGTCTGGGTGCGGGGTGGCTGCGGCGCCCGGGCGGGCCGCGTCGTGTTCTTCCGTGTGCTGGCCATGACTCCTCCTACCAGTTCCTGCCGTAGCGGTAGTTGTGGATCCACCTGTAGTAGATCTTGAGCAGGTGCAACGTCGGCGTCGCCCGGATCAGGCCGAGCCAGTCGTTGTTGTGCACGACGAGGTTGCGGCGGCTTCCGACGCCCTCGACGTCACCCACCTCGAACCGGTCCACCGAGCCCAGGTTCCACTCTCCCACCCAGTCCTCGCTCCACGACGCCGTGATCCCGACGCCCGTGGAGCGCATCACGCCCAGGTACTCCGGTCCCCAGTCCTCGTGGTTGTAGACGAAGAGGTCGGCGCGCCCGTCACCGGTGTCCCCGACCCAGTGGTGGTCGTGACGGCGCATCTGCCAGCCGGGCACCGTGCCGTCGTAGCGGTTCGCCAGATAGAGCCAGTCCCGAAGCGACTTGAACATCCCGAGCTGCGCCGTCCTCCAGTCCTCCCCGTTGAAGACATAGAGGTCGATTCGCCCGTCGCCGTCGAAGTCGCCGACGTACAGCTGGTCGTTCGGCCTCAGCTGCCACCCGGGTAGCTGCCCGTCGAACCGCTGGGCCATCGACAACGACGTTCCGTTCGAACGCAGCAGACCAAGGTAGGGGTAGGACCAGTCCGAGCCGTTGAACACCCAGAGGTCCTCGCGTCCCGACCCGTCGAAGTCCCCGACGAAGTGCTGGTCTCCCGGCCGCATCTGCCAGCCCGGCATCGTCGAGTCGTAGCGTCGGACGACCGTGAAGCTCGATCCGTTCGACCGGAGCATGCCGACGTAGGGGTAGGCCCAGTCGGGCCCGTTGACGACGAACAGGTCGTCGCGCCCGTTGCCGTCGAAGTCCGCCACATGGAAGCGGTCGTTCCTCTGGAACTGCCATCCCGGCATGCTGTCGTCGTACCGGGCGACGCACCGCAGGCCCCCGCTGCCGTCGTCGGCGAGCAGGCCGAGATACTCCATCGCCCAGTTGGTCGAGTTGTACACGACGACCTCGTCCTTGCCGTCCCCGTTGAAGTCGCCGATGTAGAACTGGTCACCGGGCTGGAACTGCCACGACCCCGGCACTCGCTCGACCGCGCTGAACGCGAGCTCGAACCTGGTGCCGTCGGAGCGGTAGACCAGGATCGAGTTCCCGTTGTGGATGAGGATGTCGTCCTTGCCGTCGCCGCTGAAGTCGCCGGTGTAGACATGGGCGAAGGAGTGGCCGCTCGCGAGGTGGTGCTTGCTCTTCATCTCGGTGTAGCAGACCGGGCAGTACGGCGGCGAGTTGCCGCGCATCCGGCAGTTGATGACCGGGCGGTACTTGCCGGAGTCGACGTACTGGGCGCCCTCGAACAGGCCGGCGCTCTGGCTCCCGTCCCAGTCCGCCGGCTGGGGCCCCTGGTTCCAGCCTGTGCAGATGCCGTTGCCCGGATTGGGGTTGATCCCCGTGGGGACGGGGGTGCTCGGGTCGACGTACTGGCGCCACTTCAGCGTGGTGCGGTTGCTGTTCGCGGTGACGTTGACCGCGCCGGGCTCGCCACCGGTGAAGGTGCCCGGCTGGCAGTACTCGTCGGCGAGTCCACCCGCGCCGTGACCGAACTCGTGCGCCATCACGGCCCAGGTCGAACCCATGGTGACGACCTGGAAGCCGCCGCCACCGCATCCGCCGAAGCCGCCTTCGTTGAGGATGACCACGGCGAGGTCCCAGTCCGGCACCCACGTGTCGAGCGCATCGTTGACCAGCGTTCCGGTGTTCGCCCCGCCCTCCATCCAGCAGTGCGCCCACGAGCCGGAGTAGATGTACCCGAGGGCGGTGTCCCGCAGGGTGGTCGAGGTGATCGTGTCGTCGGAGGCGTCGCTCGGCGTGCCATGCTCGTCGTACACCCGCTGACTGACCCCGGAGTCGTGCGAGATGAGGTTGACCCGGAAGACGTTGAACGCCGAGGCGTCCTCGTAGAAGTAGTCGTTGCCGAAGACCCCGTTGATGATGAGGTCCTGCACCTTCGCGTTGTAGGCCGCCTGGTCACCGGCGGCGAACCCGTCACCGACGACAGCGATGTTGATCTTGGTTCCAGGCGGGCCGGACCTCAGGATCTGCGTGACGCTGTCTGGCATGAGACTCCCTCCTCGGTTCGCTCCGCGGCACGAAGCCCCTCCTGAGGAGTGAGTCCTCTAGACCGCCCGGTGGTACGGCGCCGGGCGTGCCCGCGCCTGCTCCTCCAACATCCTCCCCTCGGCGCCACCTGACAACCCGACCACAGCGTTCGAGAGCAGGGCCGCGACGGCGAGCATCGCCAGAAGACGCGCGACGCCACCCACGGCGCGATGCCAGTGCGTCACGCCGCCTCAGGCGACCGTGCCATCGTCGACACGGCGAGGATGCGACCGTCCGGGTCTGACCACCGAGGGGTGCGTCAGCAGGATCTTGTCGACGGGGGACCGCGCATCCTCAGATCTGCTACGAGGTCGCGGGGTGCTGCCTCCCTGCAACGCGGGGGCCCAGGTGGGAGCATCGGGTGTGCGTGAGGTTCGCATCGACCCGGTACCGCTGGAGCGGCTGGCGCGACTCCTGGACGCGGAGCGAGCGGAGCGGCTCGAGAGCAACGTGATCCTGGCACGGCGCATCCTGGACGGTCGGGTCGTGTGGAACGTGAACGCGACGGCCTCCGGTGGAGGGGTCGCGGAGATGCTCACGACGCTGTTGGCCTACAGCCGCGGGGCGGGTGTCGACGCGCGTTGGCTGGTCCTGGAGGGGAACCCCACGTTCTTCCGGATCACCAAGCGACTGCACAACGTCCTGCACGGGGCACCTGGTGACGGTGGTCCACTGGGCGACGCGGAGCGAGACGAGTACGAGTCGGTCCTCGCCGGCAACCTCGACACCATGAGGTCGCGGGTGCGGGCCGGGGACATCGTGCTTCTGCACGACCCGCAGTCAGCAGGGCTTGCCGAGGGACTGCGTGCGGCGGGCGCTCATGTGGTGTGGCGCTGTCACATCGGCCGGGACCAGGGGACCGAGCTCACCGACGTCGGCTGGAACTTCTTGGAGCCCTACGTCAGCGAGGCGGACGCCACGATCTTCTCGCGCGAAGCCTACGGCCCCACATGGCTGGATCGGCGACGCTCACGGATCATCCCTCCGTCGCTGGACCCGTTCAGCACCAAGAACGTCGAGCTACGACCGGCCGATGTCGACGCGACGCTGCGCCATGCCGGCCTCGTGGCCGGGCCCGGAGAGCGGGGCAGTCTGGCCTTCGGCCGACGCGACGGATCCACCGGTACGGTGCGCGCCCACGGCAACCTCGTCGTGGCCGGCGACATGGTGCCCGGGGACGCTCGCGTGGTGGTTCAGGTCAGCCGTTGGGATCGGCTCAAGGACATGGCCGGGGTGATGACCGCCTTCGCGGCAGGCCTGTCCCGACTGCCGAGCGACACGCACCTGATGCTGGTGGGGCCCGATGTGTGGGGGGTGAGCGACGACCCCGAGGGCGCCGAAGTCCTCTTGGAGTGCGTCGACCTGTGGAAGACGCTGCAGCTTCAGGCGAGACAGCGCGTGCATCTGATCTCGTTGCCGATGGACGATGTGGGCGAGAACGCCCACCTCGTCAACGCTGTGCAGCGGCACGCCAGTGTCGTGGTGCAGAAGAGCCTCGTCGAGGGCTTCGGGCTGACGGTGACCGAGCCGATGTGGAAGCGCCGTCCGGTCGTGGCCTCCGCCGTCGGTGGCATCCAGGACCAGATCGTGGACGGGGAGAGTGGCCTGATGCTGGCCGACCCGACCGACCTGGGTGGCTTCACGGATCTGATCACCACGGTGCTCGAAGATGACCGCCTCGCACAGCGGCTGGGTGACGGCGCCGGCAAGAGGGTGCGCGACCAGTACCTCGGCGACCGGCACCTGATCCAATATGTAGAGCTGTTCGACGAGCTTTTGCAGGAGTAGCTCGGGCTTCCGCCTACCGCGGGACCAATCGAATGCGTCTCAACTGCGTGCGGTGGTCTCCGCCTCGAGGCTGACGACTTCGAGCCGTGGGAACGTCTACTCTCGCGTGACGAGGCGGGGGATCCGATGCGAGCCACGACGACGATCTCGGTGGCAGCCGCCCTGCTGTGCGCGTCCGCGACGCTGTCCGGCTGTGGCAAGGACTCAAGTCGCACCACCGGGCCCACGCCGTGGACGTTCACCCCCAGCGACTGCCCCAGCGACTACCCGCTACCGCTGACTGTGTCGACCAGCGTTGATCAGGAGCGGCCCTACGTGCAGAACGTCGTCGCCTGCACCAGCGACGAGCAGTACGGGCCGGTGTACCTGCACAACGTGGGAGACGAGGTCTGGACCTTGGACAACATGCTTGTTGATCGCAGATACCTCGACAACACCGAGGCGTCCTACGCGTTCGCCGTGACCTTCGGCTACGCCCATCGCCCGCTGCTGGATCCCGACGACGAGCTGCTCGTGAGCGCCCCGCCGGGCAAGGTGTCGTGGACGTTGGATCCTGCCTACACAGTCGCGTGGGATACGCAGACGGAGGCACTCGAGCAGCTGAGGGCACTCGGTGCAGGGGCGTACCTCGCGGCCGTGAGAAGGCAATCGCCGCAACACGCTGCGCTCGCAGCGTGCACGCTGGCGGCGTTCGACGCCGCCGAGACGTGGACCGGGGACCCCGACGGGTTCGACGAGAACCTCGGTGCCGCCCTCTCCACCGGTTCAGGAGCCGCAGGATGCGCGTCGAGATGGGAGACGCTGTGGGCGACGAAGTTCGAGCCAGCGGCGGCCTTCCTCGAGAAGGCGGATACCCGGTGGCGGCTGTTCCGGACCTTCGGAGAGCACCTCCTCGTCTTCCTCCGGAGGTAGTCCCTACCCCATGGTCGACGAGGTACTCGTCATGTTCGCGGGAGGACGAGCCACGAAGGGGGAGGGTTCTTGGCCGTCCGTGGTGCGGACCGTGTTCGAGCCGCTCCATGCAGGGTTCCCCACCGCTGGCCGCCATGCATGACCGGCTCCGCCCATCAAGCGAACCGGAGAAGACCGCCCCCACCCCGTGGGGAGTGGGTCGCGGTGAGGCTGGTCGGGGACGACGATGAGCGACTGATGATCAGCGCCGCGTCGGCCGAGCCGGTACGGCGATCGCGGCACGCAGGCCGGGTGCCATGCGTCGGGCGAGCTCGTGGTGCGACATGGACGCGACCGGCTCGACCCGCAGGACGTAGCGGGTCAGGATCAGCCCGCCGATCTGACTGGTGACCAGGGCGGCGCGGCGCGTGGCGTCAGCGTCGTCGCCGAGTCGGGCGGCGATCGAGGGGAGCATCTCCTGCTCCATCATCTCGGCGAAGCCCCGGGCGACCTGGGGCTCGCGGACGAGGGCGTCGAGGAAGGTCCGTAGCGACGGACCGGTCTCGGGGGCGTCCCAGGCGCGCAGCACCGTACGCACCAGGCGCTCCGGGAGAGAATTCAACGGACCCTGCAGTTCGCGCGCCAACAGCTCCGGCGGGTTGGCCCCGAGGGCCATGGCCGCGCCGAAGAGGCCCTTCTTCGATCCGAAGTAGTAGCTGAGCAGGGCCACGTCCACACCTGCATCGCCGGCGATGGCGCGCAGGGTCACCGCGTCGTACCCGTCCGCGAGGAACCGGCCACGGGCCGCCGCCAGGATGTCGGCCCTGGTGGTCGTCGTACCCCTCGGGCGACCTCGAGCACGCGCTTTATTCATCAACGTTGAAATCTACCCGCCCGATGTGGCCCACTGCAAGGGAACGAACATCCGGAAGGAAGATCCATCATGTCCCTCGACATCTCACGGACGGTCGCGCGCAACGATCCGAATGAAGGTCACCGGTCCGTCCTCGTCGTCATCTGCCTCGCACTGGCGACGGTCGTCTCGGCGGTGGCATCGCTGAACGTCGCCATCCCGTCCATCGCCCGAGACACCCACGCATCGCTCACCGAGCTGTCCTGGGTCGTCGACGCCTACTCGCTGGTCTTCGCGGCCCTGCTCCTCCCGGCCGGCGCCATCGGCGACCGCTTCGGACGGCGCAAGACGCTGCTCGCCGGCCTCGCGATCTTCGGCGTCGGCTCCGCCGCCGCGATGACCCAGGCCGATGCTTCCTGGCTGATCGCGATGCGCGCCCTTCTCGGCGTGGGGGCCGCGCTGGTGATGCCGGCCACGCTCTCGACGATCACCTCGACCTTCCCCGCCGCGCAGCGAGCCAAGGCGGTCGGCACCTGGGCGGGTGTCGCCGGTGCCTCGGCGATCCTCGGCCTCCTCACCTCAGGTCTCGTACTCGAGTGGTGGTCATGGCGTGCCGTCTTCGCGGTGAACGTCGTCCTCGCCCTGGCCGCCATCGTCGGCACCCTCCGCGTCGTACCCGAGTCCGCCGACCCGGACGCACCGCGGCTCGACCGGACCGGTGCGCTGATCGCGTTGGCCTCGCTGGGTGTGCTCGTGTACTCGATCATCGAGGCACCGACCCGAGGGTGGGCGGACCGCTGGACGATCGGCGGCATCGCCGCCGCCCTCGTGGGGCTCGCCGGGTTCGTGGTCTTCGAGGCCCGCCGGGCCGAGCCGCTGCTCGACCCACGGCTGTTCACCTACCGCGGCTTCGCGGCGGGCACGGTCACGATCACCGTGCAGTTCTTCGCCTTCTTCGGCTTCATCTTCCTCCTGCTGCAGTACCTCCAGCTGGTGCTGGCCGACAGCCCCCTGGTCGCCGCCCTCAGCCTGGTGCCGTTGGCGTTCGGGCTGATGCCGACCGCGCGCGTGCTGGCACCTCGGCTGGCGGGCCGGATCGGTACGGCGCGCACGAGCATCGTCGGCCTGGTCGTCGCGGCCGCCGCGTTCGGATGGCTCGCCACCACCCTGGACGTCGGCAGCAGCTACTGGCCGCTGCTGGTCGGGCTGGTCCCACTCGGGGCGGGGATGGCGCTGGCGATGACCCCCGCCACCGCGGCCATCACCGACGCCCTGCCGCGCGAGAAGCAGGGAGTGGGCTCGGCCATGAACGACCTCGCGCGTGAGCTCGGCGGCGCGCTCGGGATCGCCGTACTCGGGAGTGTGCTGCAGTCGGGGTACCGCACCAACCTCGACGTCACCGGACTGCCCGCGCCTGCAGCCGAGCAGGCTCGCTCGTCGCTGGCCCTCGCGACGCACCTGGGACCGCGGGTGGCCGCCAGTGCCGAGAGCGCGTTCGTCGACGGACTGCACGTCGCCCTGGTCGTCGGTGCCGTGGCCCTGCTCGCCGCCGCAGCTGCGGTGATCGGTCTGCACCGTGGTCAGCCGGTCGACCCGGGGTGACGCCCTGAGGGGCGCCGGCATGGCCACCGTCACGCGGATGCCCGCTCGCTCCGGTCTCGCGCCTGCGCGTCGTCCCTCCTCACAGGAGCGCCACCGGGGGATCACGATGGCCGACGGCACAGCGATGCACCGACGGGTTAGGTTCGCCGCATGGCGACCAGCTCCTCCATCGGCTTCGCGGCCTCGGTCGGCGGGCTCGCCGGCGCCTCGCTGGCGGCCCGCCGCGGAGTCAGGTCGGCCGCCGTCGCAGCCGTCGTCGGCGCGGTCGGCCTGGGTACGTCGGAGGCGGTGGCGCGGGCTCGGCAGAAGGAGGGCGAGATCCCCGCGCTGTGGCAGCGCATCGCGGTGAGCGCCGCGCTCGCGGCACCCCTCGGGTGGGTTGCGGGGAAGCTGACCGGCGCGGGTCCGCGGACGGTCGGCGCGAGCACCGGCGCCGTGGTGGGCGCGATGGGGGTGCGGCCGCAGAAGGTGGCGCTGGGCCCGCTCGTGGGCGTGGCCGTCGGGCAGGCGCTCTCCCGCGGGCCGGCGCCGGCCGCGGTCGTGGCGAGCAGCACCGTCCTGGCCTTCCGAACCACGTCCGCGCTGCTCTTCCGCGACGCACAGGTCAGCCTGCTGGCCGAGCGGGTCAGCGCCGCCGACCTGCCGTTCGTCGTGCCCCGACCCGCGCGGTCGCGGTACGTCGGCACCGGATACGTCGCAGGACTGGCCGAGGAGCTGGGGGCCCGGTACACCGCCGACGCGCCGGACACCGGGATCGTGTCCTCCCTCGACGCGCTGGCCGGACCGACGTTCGACCCCGCGCAGGTCGACCCGCTGGTCAGGGAGTTCTACGAGCACACGACGCGGTTCGCGCTGGACATCGTCCCGCAGTGGCGGCTCTGGGTACGGCCGGGATACCTCCTGTACCGCACCGCGGTCGCGCGTCCCCTCGGCCAGGCCAGCATCCCGATGAACCAGCGCGAGGCCCAGCGCGGCATCCGCAGCCGCATCGACACGATCTCCGGGGTCGACGACGCGGTGTCGGTGCGCGGGTGGATCCGGTCCTTCGCCGACGACGACGAGCCGATCATGGTCGGCATCTACACCACCTACACCCACGGCGGCTCCGGCTACGTCAGCGTCGGCTTCCCGGTGCCCGAGGGCAGCTTCACCGCCACCCTGCTCCCGCGGGCACGACCCGATCGCGGTCTGACGCTGACCAGCCGGGTCGACGACGGTCAGGCGGGGCACTACCTCGCGTACGTCGACACCGTGGCGGACGAGCTCACGGCGCTGGCCGTGCACGGCTTCGAGGAGCAGCTCGACGTGTTCGTGGAGGACGGAGTGCTCCGTGCCGAGCACGCGTTCTGGCTCTTCGGCTTCCCGTTCCTGACCCTGCACTACCGGATCGGCCGCAAGCCGGTCGGCTGACCGCCGGTGGTGGTTCCGAGACGGTGCGGCCGGCGCCTCAACCGTCAGACATCCGCGCGCCCGCTCAGGAGCCGGGGAGCTCGTGGTGCGGGCGGGACTGCCAGTGGTCCCAGTCGGCACTCACGTCGCCGGCGGCGCGGAGGAGCCGGGGCAGGTGCTGGTCCAGGAGGTACGCGGTGGTGGTCTCGGCGGCGTGGACGGTGACGTTCATGGCGGCGCGGACCTTGCCGGTGCCGTCGCGGACGGGCACGGCGATCGAACGGACGCCGGGGGCGAGCTCCTCGTCGGCAAGGGCCCAGCCGCGGGCGCGCACCTGGGAGAGCTCGGCGTCGATCTCGGCGCGGGAGTGGTCGACGTGTGGCGGGACGCCGGAACGCGAGGGGATCTGGAGGACCTCATCGAGCTCGGCGGCCGAGAGCGCCGCGAGGAGGACCTTGCCCTGAGAGGTCTGGGGGGCGGGGAACAGCGTGCCGATGTCGACCCGCAGGGCGACGATCTTCGGGACCGAGACGCGAGCGACATAGATGATGTCGCTCCCGTCGAGCTGGGCCATGGAGGACGACTCGCCGGTCTGCCGGACCAGCGCCTCGAGGTGGGGGCGGGCGACGTCCCAGAGCCCGAGGGAGGCGACGTACGCCGTGCCGAGCGTGATCACCTTCGGGGTCAGCGAGAAGGCGCCGTCGGCAGCGCGGACGTAGCCGAGCTCCTCGAGGGTGAGGAGGAGCCGTCGCGCGGTCGGGCGGGCCAGCTCCGTCGCCGCGGCCACCTCGGCCAAGGACATGTCGCGATGGTGCTGGTCGAAGCACCGCAGTACGTCGAGACCGCGCGCGAGCGACTCGACGAAGTCCGGTCCCGAGCCACGGCCTGCCACGGGCGAACCCTACGAGCCCGAGCCGGGATCGCCGAACATCGTCCCGCGAGCGCCGTGGGTGCTCTCGGACTGGTAGTCGGTGTACTGGTACGGGTTGTCGAGCACCTTGCTGCCCTCGGGCATCTCGGGGTGCATGCCGGCGTCCCAGGTCTCGTCGCCCATCGCCGAGCGCAGGTGCTCGATGGTGGTGTCGATGCTGCGACGTACGGCGCCCGCGTCGAAACCGACCAGCTTCCCGTCGCTCTTCACGACCCGACCGTCCACGATCACCGTGTGCACGTCGCCGCGCTGCGCCTGGAGGGCGACGTGGCCGTAGGGGTTGACGATCGGGAACGAGACGGGGGAGCCGTCGTTCTTGATCAGGATCACGTCGGCCTTGGCGCCGGGGGTGAGCCGACCGAGGTCGTCCCGACCCAGTGCGTGGGCACCACCGCGCGTCGCCCAGTCGACGACGTGCTCGGCGCGCAGCGACAGTGCGGTCACGGTGTCGCCCTTCACGTGGGCCTCGAGGTGCTCGCGCGAACGGTCGGCGCCGAGGGTCGTCCGCATCGCCGAGAACAGGTCGCCGCTCCACCACACGCTGGTGTCCTGCGACAGCGACACCGGGATGTCGTACTGACGCACCTGCCAGGTCGGCGGGTAGCCCTGGCCGGCGCTCTGCTCGGACTCCGTCGACACCGAGATCGAGCCGCCGGACGCCGCGATCCGCTGGTAGGAG
>Ga0105246_10000962_pt1 | contig 16486 bp, 15 predicted proteins | sample KBSM64metaG_FD_99694 | JGI IMG/M metagenome (GOLD analysis project Ga0105246, IMG submission 99694) | Miscanthus rhizosphere microbial communities from Kellogg Biological Station, Michigan, USA - KBS M6-4 metaG | ecosystem: Host-associated > Plants > Roots > Rhizosphere > Soil | place...
GTCGCCGACCACATGTTCCGCAACTACGACGGCGTCCTGAAGGTCGACGGCGAGGTCGGCTCCAAGAAGACCTACGACCCGCGCACCTGGGGCAAGCTGGCCGAGGCGAGCATGGCCGCCCGCGTCGTCGAGGCCACGCAGAACCTGCGCTCGGCCGGCACGAAGATCAAGTAGTCCGGCGGTCCCCGACCGTCTTTGGCGAGCCCGGTGCTACGGCACCGGGCTCGCTGTATACCTGGGGGCATGCCCGACGTCCGGATCGCCTCCCCGCAGGGCAAGTGGATCCTGCTGACCACCGTGCTCGGCTCCAGCATGGCCATGCTGGACTCGACCGTCGTCAATGTCGCCCTGCCGCGCATCGGCCGCGACCTGGACGCGAACCTCGCCGCCCTCCAGTGGACGGTCAACGCGTACATGGTCACGCTGGCCGGGCTGATCCTGCTCGGCGGCTCCCTCGGTGACCACTACGGCCGCCGCAAGGTCTTCGTGATCGGGGTGGTGTGGTTCGCGGCGGCGTCCCTGCTGTGCGGTCTCGCGCCGAACGCGGGCGTGCTCGTCGCCGCCCGCGCGCTGCAGGGGGTCGGCGGGGCGCTCCTCACCCCCGGTTCCCTCGCGCTGATCCAGGCGTCCTTCCACGCCGACGACCGGGGGCGGGCGGTGGGCCTGTGGTCCGGCTTCGGCGGGATCGGCGCGGCCGTCGGCCCGTTCCTGGGCGGCTGGCTGGTGGACGGCCCCGGCTGGCGCTGGGTCTTCCTGCTCAACGTCCCGCTGGCGCTGCTGTGCGCCCCCATCGCCGTACGCCACGTCCCCGAGTCAGCCGACGGCCGCACACACGGCCGCTTCGACGTGCTCGGCGCGGTCCTCGGCGCACTGGCGCTCGCGCTGGTGACGTACGCCCTGATCGAGGCCCGCCAGGGCTCGCTGGCGGTCGCCGTCACCGCGGTGGCAGGTCTGGCGGCGGGCGTGGCCTTCGTCCAAGTCGAGAAGCGGCGCCCGGACCCGATGATGCCGCTGGACGTCTTCAAGTCCCGCGAGTTCACGGCGGTCAACCTGGTCACGCTGTGCGTCTACGCGGCCTTCGGCGGCTTCTTCTTCCTCACCGCCCTCCAGCTCCAGGTCGCCGTGGGCTGGTCCCCTCTCGCCGCCGGTACGGCCCTCCTCCCGACGACCGTCCTGATGCTGCTGTTCTCCGCCCGCTCGGGCGCCCTCGCCGACCGCATCGGGCCGCGCATCCCGCTCACCGTCGGCCCGCTCCTGTGCGCGGCCGGGATGCTGCTGATGCTGAGGGTGGGCCCGGGCGCCTCGTACGTGCTCGACGTCCTGCCCGCCGTACTGGTCCTCGGCAGCGGCATGGTCACGCTGGTGGCGCCGCTGACGGCCACCGTCCTCGCCTCCGTGGACACCGCGCGGGCGGGCCTGGCCAGCGGCATCAACAACGCGGCGGCCCGCGCGGCCGGCCTGATCGCGGTCGCCGCACTGCCGCTGCTCGCCGGGATGGGCCCGGACGCGTACCTCTCCCCGAGCGCCTTCGACGACGCCTTCCACCGGGCGATGCTGCTGTGCGCGGGCGTCCTGGTCGTAGGCGCGCTCGTCGCGTTCGTGACCATCCGGCCGCTGCCGCCGGGCTGCCGCCGCCCGGAGTGCCGCACGCACGGGGCGATCACGGCGCCGCCGCTGGAGGGGACGCGGGCGCAGAAGCGGATCGCGTGACCGAGGCCTTTCAGCCCCGGTCGGCTGCAATCAGCCCGTCCGGCGTCTGAGGACGAGGCCGTTCAGGCCGAAGCAGGGGTCTGGGGGCGGCAGCCCCCAGCAGGGGCGACACTGGTGAACATGTCGATTCACGAAAACCTCCTCGGGGGCCCGCCCCCGACCCACCTCCCCGACGACCCCGCGCCCCGCGAGCTGCTGGCGAACGGCACCGCGCCCGCGGACGTCGCCGCCAAGTACCCCACGTCCTCGCTGGCCTGGGCCCAGCTGGCCGACGACGCGTTCGAGCGGGGCAGTGTCGTGGAGTCGTACGCCTACGCCCGCACGGGCTACCACCGTGGCCTGGACGCCCTGCGCCGCAGCGGCTGGAAGGGCCACGGCCCGGTGCCCTGGGAGCACGAGCCGAACCGCGGCTTCCTGCGCGCCCTGCACGCCCTCGCCCGTGCCGCCGGATCCATCGGCGAGCAGGAGGAGTACGAGCGCTGCACCCAGTTCCTGAAGGACTCCTCGCCGACGGCGGCCCAGACCCTGGGCTAGCCGTCCGCTGCAGTTGCCTCTCGGGCCCGCCCGGTGTGATCGGGCGGGCCTTGCGCTGCGCGGCCGAGCGCCGCGCCGAGCAGTGTGCCCAGGAGGGCACCGCCGGGTCAGTAGTAGCGGCTCATGATGTCGGTGGCCCAGTCCGGCTGGGTGGTGGTGCCCTGGGGGCCGAACTCGCTCATGTAGGGCTTGATGTCGAGGACGGGGGTACCGTCGACGGCGTCGAGGCCCTGGACGTGCAGGTCGAGTCCGTCGGTGCGCACCAGGCGGCAGCGGGAGACGCCGAGGCGGTTGGGGCGGTTCTTGCCGCGCTGCGCGAAGATGCCGACCACGGGCCAGTCGGTGTTGCCACGCGGATGGCGGGCACCGGTCTCGATCTTCGCCACCGGCACGCGGTCGAAGTGGTAGACGATCTCCAAGTGGGAGAAGGCGTCCAGACCCGCCAGCGCGTCCGCGTCGAACCGGTCGCCGTCCAGTCGGATGACGGCCTCGACCTTCCCCCAGTCGTCGTCACGGACCTCCTCGCGTCCGCCGACCACCCGGCCCACCGGAACGGAGACCACCTCGGACGAGGTGCTCTTCTCAGACATCTGCCGTGCCTTTCGTCAAAGGGTCCTCAAAGGGTTCTGTGTCACGCGGCGCCCGAGCGTACTGCAGGCCCTCCGGCGACTCGACGAGCCAGTGACCAGGCGGGCCTTGCGTTCCTGGCGGACCATCGAAGAGGATGCCCGGCGGGGACCGGGGCCCCCGTGTCGGTAACGGCAGGGGCGGACCGCTACCCGGAGCAACAACAGGAGACAGCGATGTCCCACCAGGCTCAGCCCCATGAGGCTTCGGAGCCCGAGACTCCGCATCTCGACTTCGCAGGCACGACGCCGTACGAGGACTACGTCAAGGCGGACGTGCTCACCCACCTCCAGCACACCCTCTCCGACGATCCCGGAGAGATGGTCTTCCTGGTCACGACCCAGGTGATGGAGCTGTGGTTCACGGTGATCGTCCACGAGTGGGAGACCGCGGCGCACGCCCTGCGCTCCGACGACGTGCCGACCGCGGTCGCCGCGCTGAAGCGTTCCGTACGGGAGCTGGAGGCGCTGAACGCCTCCTGGAAGCCGCTCGGCCAGCTGACCCCGGCCCAGTTCAACTCCTACCGGAGCGCACTGGGCGAGGGCTCCGGCTTCCAGTCGGCGATGTACCGCCGGATGGAGTTCCTGCTCGGCGAGAAGTCCGCGTCCATGCTGGTCCCGCACCGCGGGGCACCCCGCGTCCACGCCGAACTGGAGAAGGCACTCGCCGAGCCGAGCCTCTACGACGAGGTGCTGCGGCTGATGGCGCGGCGCGGCTGCGCGATCCCCGCCTCCGTGCTGCGCCGCGACGTCTCCCGGCGGTACGAGCCGTCGGACGCCGTCGAGGCCGCCTGGACCGCGATCTACGCGGGCGACGAGAACGCCGAACTCGCCCGGCTCGGCGAGGCGCTGACCGACGTCGCCGAGCTGGTGTGGCGATGGCGCAACGACCACCTGGTCGCCACCCGCCGCGCGATGGGCTCCAAGCCCGGCACGGGCGGCTCGGCGGGCGTCGCCTGGCTGGAGAAGCGCGCGCAGAAGAACGTGTTCCCCGAGCTGTGGACGGCGAGGTCCCATGTCTGAGCTGACGGTGAGGGCAGTGGAACTGGACGCCGCCGACGAGCTGGCCGGGACGCGCAAGCAGTTCGTCCTCGATACTGTGTCTGATCGTGCGGCTGACGCCGCGGGCGTCTACTTGGACGGGAACTCGCTCGGCGCGCTGCCGGCGGCGGTCCCGGGGCGGGTGGACGACGTCGTACGCAGGCAGTGGGGTGCGCTCCGCATACGTTCCTGGGACGAGAGCGGCTGGTGGACGGCGCCCGAGCGGATCGGCGACCGGATCGCTCCGCTGGTCGGGGCGGCGGCCGGGCAGATCGTCGTGGGCGACTCGACAAGTGTCAATGTTTTCAAGGCACTTGTGGGCGCGGTACGGCTGGTGTCCGGCGGGCACGGGGACGAGGCGCGGGACGAGATCCTCGTGGACGCGACGACCTTCCCCACCGACGGCTACATCGCCGGGTCGGCGGCCCGCATGACGGGGTGCACGCTGCGTCCGGTGACCCCGGCGGAGGTGCCGGGCGCGCTGTCCGCTCGTACGGCCGCCGTCCTGCTGAACCACGTCGACTACCGCACGGGCCGCCTGCACGACCTGCCCTCGCTGACCGCCGCCGTGCACGCGGCGGGCGCCGTGGCGGTCTGGGACCTGTGCCACAGCGCGGGCGCGCTGCCGGTCGGGCTGGACGAGCACGGCGTCGACCTGGCGGTCGGCTGCACCTACAAGTACCTGAACGGCGGCCCCGGTTCACCGGCGTACCTGTACGTCCGCCAGGACCTCCAGGACCGCTTCGACTCCCCCCTGCCCGGCTGGAACTCCCACGCGGAGCCCTTCGGGATGCGGGAAGCGTACGAACCGGCGTCCGGCGCTCTGCGCGGCCGGGTCGGTACGCCGGACATCCTCTCCATGCTCGCCCTGGAGGCGGCACTCGAGGTCTGGGACGGCGTCTCGATCGAGGCGGTGCGCACCAAGTCCCTGGCGCTGACGGACTTCTTCCTGGAGTGCGTGTCGGCGTACGTCCCCCAGGGGCGGGTGGAGTCACTGACCCCCCTCGCCCACGAGGAGCGCGGCAGCCAGGTGGCGCTGCGCTGCGACGACGCCGGGGACGTCATGAAGCGGCTGATCGAGCGGGGGGTGGTCGGGGACTTCCGGCACCCGGACGTCCTGCGGTTCGGGTTCACGCCGCTGTACGTCGGGTTCGGGGACGTGGAGCGGGCGGCCCGGGTGCTGGCGGAGACGCTCGGCGATCTCGCTGGGTAGCCTCCGGGGGCTTGTGGTGTGCGGGCCGGGCCGTCCGCGGACGCTTCGGTGGCAGCGGAACTGCCCGGCCCGCGGGCTAGAGAACCGTTTCCCCTCACCGAGCGTGACATCCCCGTGTCGGCGCACGTCACCGGCCTGATACCGTCCCCGCCAACGGCCGGTTTTCCTCCCTGGTCCGCCACAGGTCAATCCCTTTACGTCGCTGAGAGGTTGGAGCATGCCGGACGACGCCGCAGCTGCCCGGGCCGCTGCCGAAGAGGAGTCGGCGTTCTCGCACCCGGTGGTCGATCCCGACTTCACCGCCGCGTACGGTGACCACCCCGACCAGCTGATCGACTTCTACCTCCCGCGCACCGAGCCGGCGCCCGGCGCCCTCGCCCCGCTGGTCGTCGTGCTGCACGGCGGCGCGTGGCGGGCACCGTACGACCGCCGGCACATCTCGCCGTTCGCGGACTTCCTGGCCCGGCGGGGTTTCGCGGTCGCCAGTGTCGAGTACCGGCGGGGGAGTGCGATCCCGGCCCAGGGCGGCAGCGCCGTCGCGGGCCGCTGGCCGGAGACCTTCGACGACGTCGCGGCCGCGCTGGACGCGCTGCCCGCCCTCGTACGCGAGGCCCTTCCGCAGGCCGACCCGCGCCGCATGGTGATCACCGGGCACTCGGCCGGCGGCCACCTCGCCCTGTGGATGGCGGCCCGCCATCTGCTGCCCGCCGACGCCCCCTGGCGCATCGACCGTCCCGCACCGCTGCGCGGTGTCGTCGCCCTGGCCCCGATCGCCGACTTCGAGGTCGCCGACAAACTGGACGTGTGCGGGGGCGCTTCGCGTCAACTGCTGGGCGGCGACGAGAAGTTCGCCGAACGCCGCCCGTACGCCGACCCGTCGCTCCTGCTGCCGACGGGCATCGCGACCACCCTGGTCCAGGGCCGCACGGACGTCACCGTCCCGCAGGCGGTCGCCGAGTCGTACGCCGACGCGGCAGCGAAGGCCGGCGAGGTCGTGGGCCTCACGCTCCTGGAGGACGTCGGCCACTTCCCCCTGATCGACCCGGCGGCGGACGCCTGCGCGGTGGTGGCGGAGGAAATCGCCCAACTGGCCTGGTGAACCGCCCCCTTCATACCCGTAGTACCTGAGAGCTACGACCCAGGACAGCTCCCTGGCGTGACGCGGACGACAGATCACAATCCGTAACTTCCCATCCAGACAAGCCCGATGACCGGGCGAACTGGAGGGGGAGACCGTCATGGGGCTTGAGAAAACTCTGCGGAGCCTGCGGGTATTCGTGCTGCCTGGGGCGATGGCGCCGGGCCACTCAAACCGCCGCAGCCTGCGGGCAGTCGTGCCGCCAAGGGCGGCTCCCGCCCCAAAGATAGGCGGCACCCCGCAAGTGGGGGCAGGCGAAACGCCCCCACCCAAGGCCAAGCGGCGCCGCACCCACCATTGGCGCCGAGCCACCCTCGCAGCTCTCATCATCGCCGCCGTGGTCGCCCCGCTCTCGGGCGCAGCCCGCACGCAGATCCCCGCCCCACCCCCGGCAACCCTCGCCCCGCTCACCGCAACCACCGTCGACGCGGCCTACAGAGCCAACCGCACCAACGCCGCCCAAGCGTCCCGCATGGCCGCAGCCCACGGCGACCACAAACGCGCGGCAGCGGACCACGCCATGGCCTCCCCCACCCGCCGATTCCTCACCTTCGACGGCCGCGGCGAGGGCCAGGCCACCGAGGTCTTCGGCGACCTCACCCACGCCACCCGCATCGCCGTCCTGATCCCGGGCTCGGACACCTCCCTCGACACCTACGACCGCTTCCGCGCGACGGCAGTCGCCCTGCACAACCGCCTGCTCCGGGAGGCCCCGAAGGGCACCCGCAGCGCCGTGGTCGCCTGGCTCGGCTACAAGACCCCCGGCACGGTCAGCACGACGGTCCTCACCACGGACCGCGCCGACGAAGCGGCCCCGCACCTGCGCGAGTTCATCGGCGGACTACGCCACACAGCAGGCCGGAAGGCGAGCATCTCCCTCCTCTGCCACTCCTACGGCACGGTCGTCTGCGCCCGCGCCGCCGCCGGACTGGACGTGCAGGACATCGCCTTCGTCGGCAGCCCCGGCACCGGCGCGGACACGGCGGCGGCCCTGCACACCAGGGCCCGCGTCTGGGCGGCCCGCGGCGCCGACGACTGGATCGAGGAGCTGCCGCACGTGAGGGCGGACCTCTTCGGCTGGACCGTCGGCTTCGGCACGGACCCCGTGTCCCCGGCCTTCGGCGCCCGCGTCTTCGCGGCGGGCCCCGGCGGCCACAGCGACTACTTCAGGCCGGGCTCGGTCTCCCTGGCCAACCTCACCCGCATCGTCCTGGGCGACACAAAGGAGGTGACCCGTGCGTGAGTCGAGCGTGCGCCACGCGTGGGACGGCATACGACACCGCGCCGTACGAGAGAGCGCCGTACGCGAAAGCACCGTAGGACAGGGCGCCGTACCAGAAAGCGCCCTCGGACCGGGCGCCGTACGAGAAGGCGCCCCAGGACAGGGCGCCGCAGGACAGGGCGCCACACGGCACAGTGCCATACGGCGGTTCGCCGGCCGCATCGACGCCGCCACCCCCACCGACCGCGACCGCGCCGTGGACGCCCTGCGTGCCTTCGCGATCCTCGGTGTGGTCCTCGGCCACTGGCTGGTCACGGCCCTGGTGGCGGACGGCGGCTCCCTGCACGCCTCGAGCCCCCTCCAGCACATGCCCTGGCTGGCCCCGATCTCCTGGGCCTTCCAGACCCTGGCGGTGTTCTTCCTGGTGGGCGGCCACGTGGCGACCCGTAGCCACACGGCGGCCCGGGCCAAGGGCACGCCGTACCGGCAGTGGCTGACCGCCCGTCTGTCGCGGCTGTTCAAGCCGGTGGCCGCGGTACTGGTCCTGTGGACGATCGCCGCGACGGCCCTGTTCCTCTCCGGCGCGGAACCCGACACGATCCACACGCTGGTCAAACTCGCCCTCTCCCCCCTCTGGTTCCTGCTGGTCTTCGCGGCGCTGACCGCGGCGACCCCGCTCCTCACCCGGCTCAACCCCCTGTGGCCGCTGGCCGTCGTCCTCCATGTGGACCTTCTCCGTTTCGGCCTCGGCGCCCCGCAGAGCCTCGGCTGGGTGAACCTGGCGGCGGGCTGGCTGGTGCCGTACACCCTGGGCGCGGCCTGGACCCGCGGCGAGCTGGAACGCGCCCGCGCGGGCTGGATCCTGCTCGCCGGAGGTGCGGCGGCGACGGCCCTGCTGGTCGCCTTCGCGGGCTACCCGGCCTCGATGGTCGGCGTCCCGGGCCAGACGATCTCGAACCTCAACCCGCCGACGCTGGCCGCGGTCACCTTCGGCCTGGCCCAGTGCGGCCTGGCCCTGCTCCTGCGCGAGCGGCTGCGCCGCACGATGCGACGGCCCCTGGCCTGGGCGGCGGTGGCCTTCGTGAACCTCTCCGCGATGACGATCTTCCTCTGGCACCAGACGGCCATGATGGCGACCACGGCCACCGCCCTCACCGCGGGCCGTCTGCCAGGCCTGCACACAGCCCCCGACGGCCTCGGCTGGGTGGCGTTCCGCCTGGCCTGGCTCCCCGTGTTCGCCCTCGCGCTCACGGTCTGCTGGACGGCCTTCCACTCCTACGAACGCCGGGGCCCGCGCGGCAGAAGCACCGGCCCCTCCCGGGTGGTCCGCCGTCACCACGGTCCGGACGGGACGGCAGCGAGGATCGCCCATCGTGCCTAGGGTTGGCCGCGTGACGGAAACGGGGATCCAGCGGGCGTTCGGCGGCCGCGTCCTGCGCTGGCTGCGCGTGCTCCGCGACGACCTGTGGACGGCCCGCGCGGACCCGTTGCCCGCCTTCGTATGGCTGCGCTGGCTGCCGCACGGAGTGCTGTGGATCGCCGCGTTCGGGATCACGCTCGGCGGCACCGGGCAGCTCGTGGGCAACGGACATCTGGGCTTCGTCCCTGCCTTCCTGATCGGGCTCGCGCAGGGCGGCGCGGTGGTCCTCGCGCTGTGGCGGCCGATCCCGGCCTGGTGGCTGTCGACGACGGCCTCCGTCGTGGGGGCCGTCGTGGTGCACTTCAGACTGACGGGCGGCGATGCGCAGGACTTCACCTGGCCCTGGACCGCGGCGGGGATCATCGCCCAGCTGCTGGTGCTGCTGCTGCTCGCCCTGCGCGTGCGTACCCGCGTGTCCGTGGAGGCGCTGGTCCTGACGGTGCTCGGCACCCTGGTCCTGCAGGGCGTGTGGGAGGCGCCGCACCCGCAGTCCGCCGGCCCGCAGCAGTCGACGGGCCCGCTCGCGATCGCCCTGTCCGCCGTCGCCGTCCTGCTCGGCATCGCGCTGCGCAGCCGCCGCGAGGCACGCGCGGAGGTCGGACGGCTGACCACGCTCACCGCCGAGGAGCGGGCCCGGCGCACCCTCCTGGAGGAGCGCAACCGCATCGCGCGCGAACTGCACGACGTGGTCGCCCACCACATGTCCGTCATCTCCATCCAGGCCCAGGTCGCCCCGCACCTCGTCGAGAACCCGCCCGACGAGCTCAGGGAGAACCTCGAGGGCATACGGAACAACGCGCTGGAGGCACTGACCGAACTGCGCCGGGTGCTGGGCGTGCTGCGCTCGGAGGACCCCGGCACGGACGCACCGGCGGACGGCGGCAACGACCCGCACAGCCCGCAGCCCACCCTGGACCGGCTCGACGCGCTCGTCGAGAACACCCGGGCGGCCGGTCTGGCCGTGACCACGCGGACCACGGGGGAGCGGCGCCCGCTGCCGTCGGGCGTGGAGCTGTCGGCGTACCGGATCGTGCAGGAGGCGCTCAGCAACGTGCTGCGCCACGCACCCGGCGCGAGCGCGAGCGTCGAAGTCGCCTACGTCCCCTTCGGACTGCGCGTGGAGGTCGTCAACTCGCGTCCGCTGCATGAGGCTCCGTCCTCACCGGGCGCGGGGCACGGTCTGCTAGGTATGCGGGAACGGGCGGCGATGCTCGGCGGCGACCTGTCCGCACACCCCCGGCCGACCGGCGGCTACCAGGTCTCCGCCTTCCTGCCGGTCGACCCGCGTGCCGACGGCGCGCACCGGCCCGATGCCCCCGACCCCGCCACCGACCCGAAGGACGACACCGCATGACGAGCAGCAGCAACAGCCCCATCCGGGTAGTGATCGCCGACGACCAGCAGATGGTCCGGCAGGGCTTCACCGTGCTGCTCAACACCAAGCCGGACATCGAGGTGGTCGGCCAGGCGGTCGACGGCCTGGACGCCGTCGCCAAGGTCGCCGAACTCGCCCCGGACGTCGTCCTCATGGACATCCGCATGCCCGAGCTCGGCGGTATCGAGGCCACCCGCCGTATCACAGCCGAGACACCGCACATCAGGGTGCTGGTGCTCACCACCTTCGACCTCGACGAGTACGTGTACGAGGCGCTGCGCGCGGGGGCGTCCGGGTTCCTCCTCAAGGACGCGTCGGTGGACCAACTGGCGGAGGCGGTACGGGTGGTGGCGGCCGGTGACGCGCTGCTCGCGCCCGGCATCACCCGGCGGCTGATCGCCCAGTTCTCCCGCCTGGACGACAAGCCCCGCACCCCGCTGAAGGAACGCGTCGGCGACCTGACCGAGCGGGAGACGGAGGTCCTCGCACTGATCGCGCAGGGCCTGTCCAACGCGGAGATCGCCCAGCGCCTGGTCGTCGCCGAGCAGACGGTGAAGACCCACGTGGGCCGCATCCTGGTGAAGCTGGGCCTCAGGGACCGCACACAGGCGGCGGTGTTCGCGTACGAGTCGGGACTGGTACGCCCGTCCGGCTACTGACCCGTCCGTCCCGCAGCCCGTACCCGTAGTACCTGAGGGGGAGGCCGAAGGACCCTTCTCACTGGTGACGACCGCGACCCCCGCCGCGGCCTACCTTTTCCACGTGACCGAGACGCCCCACACGCAGCCGCTGCCCCCGGAGCCCACCAGACACATGAAGCCGCCGGACAGCGCGTTCGAGCCGTACAAGCCGCGCAGCCCGGAGGTCCGGGCGGCGGCGGACGCCCTGCGCGGACTGCAGCAGGACCTGTTCCACGACGCCTTCGCCTACCGCCCGCTGCCGCGCGCGAGCGCCGACGGCCCGCTCGCCCGGCGGCTGGGGCGGATGCGGGAGTACGCGATCTGGGCCCCGCACGCCCTGATCATGGCGGCCGGCCTGTTCGCGATGCTGATCGCGTCGAACAGCAGCGTCACCGGCGCGGCCACCAACATGGCCCTGGGCCTGCTTGCCCTGGCCCCGGTCCTGCTGACCATGGTCCGGCCGGTCGGCGCGTTCTGGCTGTCGATGATCGCGACACCCGTCGCCGCCGCAGTCGGCGGTGACTGGAGCAGCGAATGGCCGTGGCTGCCCGGCAGCTTCGCCTGCCACCTGATGGTGCTCACGATCGTGGCCATCCGCACGAGGCCGCGCACGGCGGCGTGGATGTGGATCCTGACGGGGGTGTACGGCGCCGGGGCGGAGCTCCTCCCCGGCCGCTACAGCCACTACAGCCCGTACGGCTCGGACACCATGGAGCTGCTGTTCGTCTCCGCCATGTTCCTCCTCGCCGTCTCCCTCAGGCACATCCGCCGCGAGGCGCGCCAGGAGGTGACCGCCCAGCAGACGGTGACCGCGCACGAGCGTTCCCGGCGCACCCTGCTGGAGGAGCGCACGACGATCGCCCGCGAGCTGCACGACGTGGTCGCCCACCACATGTCGGTGGTCGCCATCCAGGCGGAGGCAGCCCCCTACCGGGTCGAGAACCCGCCCCCGGAACTGGAGAAGGCGTTCGCCACGATCCGGGAGAACGCGGTGGCGGCGCTCACCGAACTGCGCCGCGTGCTGGGCGTGGTCCGCGCCGAGGACTACGAGGCCCCGGACGCCCCGCAGCCCACCCTCTCCGACCTGGACGCCCTGCTCGCCAATGTGCGGGAGACGGGCCTGAGCGTCGACAAGACGCAGACCGGAGCGGTACGGGAACTCCCGCAGGGCGTCGAGCTGTCGGCATACCGCATAGTGCAGGAGGCGCTGAGCAACACCCTGCGCCATGCACCGGGCGCGGCTGCCAAGGTGGAGGTCTCGTACGTCCTCGGCGGCCTGGGCCTGCGCATAGTGAACGGCCCGCCGCCCGAGCCGTCCCTGGTGAAGCCCTCACCGGGCGCCGGCCACGGCATCACCGGCATGCGGGAGCGCGTCACCATGCTGAACGGCGAGATGACAGCGGCCCGGACGGACGAAGGAGGCTATGAGGTGACGGTGTTCCTGCCGGTCGCCACGGCAGGCGAAGGTGACGCATGACCATCCGTGTCCTGATCGCGGACGACCAGATGATGGTGCGCGAGGGCTTCTCGGTCCTGCTCAACGCGATGCCGGACATCGAGGTCGTCGGCGAGGCGGTGAACGGCCGCGAAGCCGTGGACCGCGTCCGCGAACTGTCCCCCGACGTCGTCCTGATGGACATCCGCATGCCGGAGCTGAACGGCATTGAGGCGACCCGCGAGATCGTGGCCGCCAACAGCACGGCGAAGGTCCTCGTCCTGACGACCTTCGACCTCGACGAGTACGTCTACCAGGCCCTGCGCGCAGGCGCCTCCGGCTTCCTGCTGAAGGACGCCTCGGCCCGCCAACTCGCCGACGGAGTAAGGGTGGTGGCCTCCGGCGAGGCCCTGCTCGCCCCCTCGGTGACGAAGCGCCTGATCACGGAGTTCTCCAAACTCTCCGAGGCCCCCCGCGCCATGCACTCCGCCCACCAGGCCTACGGCGACCTCACCGAACGTGAAACGGAGGTCCTGGTCCTCATCGCCCAGGGCCTGTCCAACGCGGAGATCGCCGAACAGCTGGTGGTCGCCGAGTCGACGATCAAGACCCACGTCAGCAGGATCCTGGTGAAACTGGGTCTGCGGGACCGGACGCAGGCGGCGGTCTTCGCCTATGAGGCGCGGTTGGTCACGCCGGGCTGAGGGCCAGGGCTGCGCCCGCCGGGTCAGCAGCCGGCGCCGCCACCGGCGAACCGTGCGGGTGAGCACGAGAGCACTGGCCGGAGCACACCGGCGCACTACTCGACGTCGATCGGCTACACCATCACGCGGGACGCCGTCCCTTCCGGCGCTGTCGCCCTGCGCTCCGAGGTGACCGACTCCGCCGGGGACCGCTCGGTGCAGACGGTGTAACGGGCGTACGCCGTCGGCTGAGGCCGTTGGTGCCGTCGCATGGGGTCGTCGTGGGCCACCGGTGGAAAACCTGGTGGCCTCGGCGCACCACCTGAGTAGGGTCGGCCAGGTGCCCGAGCTGAAACGGCTGCATGCCGGTCATGCCCCGGCGGTCCTGGCCTTCGAGCTGGCGAACCGTGCCTACTTCGCCGCCTCGATCTCCGACCGCGGCGACGACTACTTCGAGCACTTCTCGGAGCGGTACGACGCCTTGCTGGCCGAGCAGGAGGCCGGGATCTGCGCCTTCCACGTGCTCGTCGCGGAGGACGGTTCGGTACTCGGCCGGTTCAATCTGGTCGACATCGAAGACCACGGTGCAGAGCTCGGCTACCGGGTCGCGCAGCATGTCGCCGGACGGGGCGTGGCGACCGCGACCGTGCTGGAGCTGTGCCGGCTGGCGGCGGACCGGCACAAGCTGCGCACCCTGCGGGCGGCCGTCGCCCACCAGAACGTGGCGTCCCAGAAGGTGCTGACCAAGGCCGGGTTCGTCCCGGTCGGCCCGGCCGACCCGGCCCACGTCGGCGGCAAACCGGGGACCTGGTACCGGCGCCACCTCGGGCCGGAGTACTGACATCCCTGGTCAGGCGGGTGGATACCGGGTTAGCGTCCGTCCATGACCGCCTTCGACCCCTGGGACCCGGCGTTCCTCGCCGACCCCTACCCCGCCTATGCCGACCTCCGCGCCCGGGGCCGCGTGCACTACTACGAGCCCACGAACCAGTGGCTCGTCCCGCACCACGCGGACGTCTCCGCGCTGCTGCGCGACCGGCGGCTCGGGCGGACGTACCAGCACCGGTTCACGCACGAGGACTTCGGGCGGACCGCACCCCCTGCCGAACACGAGCCGTTCCACACCCTCAACGACCACGGCATGCTGGACCTGGAGCCGCCGGACCACACCCGGATCCGGCGGCTGGTGTCGAAGGCGTTCACACCGCGGACGGTCGAGCAGCTGGGGCCGTACGTCGGCAACCTCGCCGGGGAGCTGGTGGACCGGCTCGTCGAGAAGGGCGGCGGGGATCTGCTCGCCGATGTCGCCGAGCCGCTCCCCGTCGCCGTCATCGCCGAGATGCTGGGGATCCCCGAGGCCGATCGCGCCCCTCTCCGCCCCTGGTCGGCCGACATCTGCGGGATGTACGAGCTGAACCCCCCGGAGGAGACGGCCACCCGCGCGGTGCGTGCCTCGGTCGAGTTCTCCGACTACCTCCGCGAGCTGATCGCCGAGCGGCGCAAACAGCCCGGCGACGATCTCATCTCCGGGCTCATCGCCGCCCACGACGAGGGCGACCGCCTCACCGAGCAGGAGATGATCTCGACCTGCGTTCTGCTGCTCAACGCCGGTCACGAGGCCACCGTGAACGCCACCGTCAACGGTTGGTACGCCCTGTTCCGCAACCCCGACCAGCTCGCCGCCCTGCGCGCCGATCACTCCCTCGTCCCCACCGCCGTGGAAGAGCTCATGCGTTACGACACCCCGCTCCAGCTCTTCGAGCGCTGGGTGCTGGACGAGATCGAGATCGATGGGACCGTCATCCCGCGCGGCGCGGAGATCGCCATGCTCTTCGGGTCCGCCAACCACGACCCCGAGGTCTTCCGGGACCCCGAGCGGCTCGACCTCACGCGCAGGGACAACCCGCACATCTCCTTCAGCGCGGGCATTCACTACTGCATCGGCGCTCCGCTGGCCCGGATCGAGCTGGCGGCCTCGATGACGGCCTTGCTGGAGAAGGCCCCCACGCTGCGGCTGGCGGCGGAACCGGAGCGGAAGCCGAACTTTGTGATTCGGGGGCTGAGGGGGCTGAGTGTCGCGGTGGGGTGATCACTCGTCTGGATGATCGCCGAGCGAATCCCGATCGATGGTCGTCGCGGGCTCGTCAAGCTGGTGCCTGCCTGCGAAGGGAGGCACCATGACGGTTATGGCAGAGCGTGCGTCAGATCAGATGTCGGTGGACCTGTTCGAGCGGATCGCCGAATTCGCTGCCCGTGAGGACGAGACCGTCAGCTTCGAGTTCATCGGCGGACGGATCGAGGTCAAGAAAGTGGCGGACGCCAGGCATGGCGAGATCGCGATGTGGCTGGTCTTCGAGTGCAAGCGGGCCCGGCCCGAACTCACGCTCTATGTGGCGAACCAAGGGCTGAAGGTGGAGGCATACCGGAAGGGCCGCGCGCTGCCGGACGCCGTGCTTGCACCTGTGGGTTACTTCAACCGCGAAGGCGACTGGAGTGATCCCGACGGCGTGCTGATGGCCGTAGAGATCACGTCGTACGACTCGGACACCCACAAACGCGACCGCGTGGATAAGCCCCGGGCGTACGCCGAGGCGGGCATCCCGGTCTATCTGCTGATCGACCGGGACAACCTCTCGGTTCTTGTGCACAGCAACCCGAACCCGGAGTTCGGCTATCAGGACATCCACGTGGCCAGGCTCGGCGACAAGTTTGCTCTCCCTGATCCGGTCGGCATCGAACTCGACACCGAGGAATTGAAGCAGTACGTCGACTGAACCGGTCAGGTCGTCATGTCCCGGCGGCGCAGGCCGGTCAGCCCCACCGCGACCCCTGCTGCCGCCAGCACCAACAGGACCAGCACCGGCCCCCACTCCATCCCCCCACCCGGCAGCTTCGGCAGATGCCCGAACGGCGACAGATCCAGCACCGCCTGCGGAGCGTCCAGGGCCGGGCCCACCCAGCCGATCAGCAGGACCGCGCCCGCGATTCCCCATGCCGCCATCGCCGCCCGCGGCACCACCCCGTACAGCAGCACCGCCAGCCCGCCGATCACCCAGATCGCTGGGAGCTGCACCAGGCACGCGCCGAGGATCGGCCCGGCCTCCTTGCCGTAGCCGACGATGAAGCCCAGCCCGGTGAGCAGCATGATCAGCACCGCCCCGCCGAACGCGACCGTCAAGTGGCCGCAGGCCCACCGCAGCCGCCCCACCGCGTTCGCCAGGACCGGTTCCGCGCGGCCGGACGTCTCCTCGCCGTTCAGCCGCAGCACCGAACCGACCACGTAGAGGGCCGCGATCAGGCCCATCATGCCGATCATCGAGGCCAGGAAGGCGTCCGTCAGACCACTCCGGCCGCCCATCCGCTCGAAGATCTTCCGGGCGTTCTCGTTGTCGCCGACCAGGTCCGTCAC
>Ga0105246_10000964_pt1 | contig 16467 bp, 10 predicted proteins | sample KBSM64metaG_FD_99694 | JGI IMG/M metagenome (GOLD analysis project Ga0105246, IMG submission 99694) | Miscanthus rhizosphere microbial communities from Kellogg Biological Station, Michigan, USA - KBS M6-4 metaG | ecosystem: Host-associated > Plants > Roots > Rhizosphere > Soil | place...
GAAAAGCTTCGACTTAAGCATTGTCGACTTGACAACAAAAAAATCAAAACGTGAGATCGGCGGCGGCTCAAGCACAGGCGGAAGATAATCTCACCTTTTTTCTCTTTTTTTCTTTCGAAAGCCCGGTTACTACTTGCCAAGCAGATAGAATTTATAGTTAAATTTAAATAAATGTGAAATAAATCACAATTAAAATGAACACTAAGAAAAGCTTCGACTTAAGCATTGTCGACTTGACAACAAAAAAATCAAAACGTGAGATCGGCGGCGGCTCAAGCACAGGCGGAAAGTAATCTCACTTCTTTTTCCTTTTTCGTAGTCATATGTAGTTTCGTTCTAAATTTGTTGTATATTAATATCTATCAATGATTGAAAATGAGCGGTAATCACAGCTTCGATGTGTTTACTTGGGAATTGGATAAAATATACGTTAAATTCTATTCAATAGAGATAGAGATAAATCTATTCTCCAGCTGTTCTCCAGTTTAGTACCTCCTCTTTCTGATTTAATAAAGTTTAATTGGACATTCAACAATTATTGCGTTTTGATGTACTAAGCATGTTGATATCCTATATTCGTCAGGTTAATCATAATGTTTTTTTATCATTGTGTCCTTGCACAACGTCTGTTCCACGAGAGAAGTTACTGTGAAGAGATTGTCAAGGGCATAATGGCTATAATCGGTCGAATTATTGATGATGTTGTTTATACCTTCGAGCGACAGATTATCTGACATACTATCACAACTAGTTACCTGGTCCACAATACATCGAATAATTTTTGAGTTGTGTCGATAACTATAACCCCTCTTATCCTTGAGTTTTTTAATGATTCTTCTTAAGTCAGAAAACCTCCAGTACACAGGCATTAGTGATTGTAGAAATCTAAATTTTATTGACAAAATTGAGCATCCCCAATTAGAATTTTTGATTTCCGATAGTAAAGGTGAAATATTAAATAGGAATTCTCGGTATAAAGCGACTTTTGTTTTCTGCTCGTCGGGGCAGTTCATAATGTATTTGAAGAATGGAATTGAGTAGAATGGTGCAAGGGTCCAAAAATAGTGACGGTTGATGTCCTCAATTTCGAAACTGAACTTGATATTGCTTTCAAAAAAAAGATAGTGTGCAAGTTTTTGACCTAGATTCACTTCGGGGTACGAATTAAGTATTTTCCTTATTTCTTCTATTATTTCTGATTCATTTACTCTAACTACTGTGGCGGCGTCATTCAAAGGCAGATACCCTTTCACACGTATAATATTCCTAACTAGATGTTCTAGATCTCTTGTTTCATATGATGAATCTGCAAATAAAATATCTCCTCCATGCCCAGTAAAAAAATTTATTGGTGTAGAATCATGTGTTTCTTTTACCTCTTTTAGAAACGGAAGTAAAAAACTATGGGCCAGATAAGTTAAACCTCTTTTCATATTTAATAAGCCGATTAGATCCCCGGACCTTGGCTGCTTAATCCCATAGTCTTTCCAGTCGATACTAAGTGATTTTGCAATTTGTTCAGCAATCTCTGATTCTGAGGTGGCGCCTTCCACAGGTCGCCAATGAGGCTCGGTTGATGTTACCGCATACTGTATCAGGTTGTTTTTGTACAGTCCTGCAGCTACTGCGCGAGAATCAAAACCTCCACTTAATGAAATTATATTTCTTGAATTATGATCTGTTCTATTTTTACAAGCCTCAGAAAATAAAGAAACTAGATTGTTTGCATTATCCTTAGTACTGACATTGGTGTTAGCTTTTATTTGAAAATTGAAACAATGGATATTTTCGATCTCAAGTCTGAGATTCTTAGAGTATATCTTCAAAATAGAAGCTGGTTCCATACGGTGAATATCACTCAACAGAGTTCTTTTTCCAAGCGTGTGACTAAATAGCAGAACCTCTGCCAATCCAAGCTTGTCGAATTTATCATTTCCATTTTTGTTATCATAAATAAAGTTGTTCAAAAAAGCTATCTCTCTAGATGCAGTGATTTCTTTTTCTTTTTTATAATGATAGTAAAATGGTAGTCTCCCTAAAACGTCATTAATAATAACAAAATCTTTTGTACTTTTATCCAACGCATATATGACAAAGTCTCCATCTGCAGTGAGAAGCCATTCAGCAATTGCATTTTTGTCTTCTTTTGTTAGAGATGTTCCCGCAAAAATGCGTTTCAATAATATTCGTATTTCGTCCCCAAAAATAGAGACGGTCTTATTATATATTTTGCCTTCAACACAAATCCAAAATTCACTTGTTTCAATAATCTCTATTGGATACTCGGGATACCTCGTACAAGCCACGAGATAGGTATCTTCCAGTAAAACTTCTTGTGTATATTTGTCATTATAGAGTAATGCTGTTAATCCATTTAAAAAGTCGTTATTATTTGACTTCCCGTTTGTTTTGACATTTTCTTCCTTAATAGCAATTTTTAAACTTATGCCGGGCATTTACTTTTCCTATAAAATTTCTCAATTATCTAATACTATTTAAGTTAACATTGCGGATATATTGAACCTCAATTAATCGGAGGCGGAGCTGTTTTAGAACATATCCAACAGAGAGAGGAGATACCATGAGTAGTAGATCAGTTTTTCTTTCCGGACAATTCGGAATCAACAAACCTCGCTTGTTACAAACCTCGCTTGTTAAACTGTGGATGGATTATACCGTTAATAATGTTAAGATAAATACGCCCTTATTTTGATACGAATTATGTATAATGTAACCCGTTTGGATTTGATTAGAAGTTACAAGAATTATTTAGAGTCTGAAATTAGTCATTTGTTTCTATATCGGAAAAAATATAAGAATTATCCAAAAGTAATATTTCAAGTTTTAACGAATCGATATCCTATAGCGGCCAAGGCGCGCAGTGGGATTGACAAAGAATTGTGGGATTATCCCGATGCGTATAATAGCATCATGGGCCTTGAAACTGATCCTCATGAGGATATCGCATACGTGAGAGACTTAAAATTTTATGGTGGAAAAAGATTGCTTGGCATAGTCGGTATTTTTATTGGAGATGTTTACAAATTCCTACCGGTGAAAGATAGAATAGTGGTTGACGTAGGTGCAAGTATCGCAGATTCATGCATTTACTTCGCCTCACAGGGTGCAAAGAGAGTTATTGCCCTGGAACCAGATGCTAGAGTCTTTGAGATGGCTAAGAGAAATATCGAGGTAAACAATTTTTCAGACAACATAGAGTTGATACGAGCAGGTTGTACTGGTATAAGTAAAGACGGTTTTAAAAATTCTCAACCGGAACAAAATATGACATTAAGACAGATTATAGACAAATGCGAACCAACTATCCCTCGCATACTCAAGCTAGGTTGTCTTGGATGTGAGTATGATGTTCTTTTAAACACACCTGACGAAATTATATCTTCTTTTAGTCATATTCAGGTCCAATTCCATTATGGATATAGGAATATTAAACAAAAATTAATGCGATGTGGATTCAATGTCGAATTTTGCGGCCTTGGTGGACCAACATACGTTAAGAATCCATTTCCCAGTCAGAGAACTTTTAGCTGGGATAATCATACCTATAGATTAAATAGTATGTGCGCCGGCTCCTTATGTGCGAGAAAAAAATAAATTGTGTCGACTTTTATGAATTTTCTGGACAAGATAAATTATCAGATTGAAGTTCATGGTTAACGCTAAAATGTGTCCTTTTATAGATACTTCGATAGTTGCTGCAATTGTTATGGCGACAATTGCTATCCTTGTTTTGAATACCGCGTATTCGAATCAATTTTTTCTGAATAGTATTAATTTGGGGATTGTGCATGCGGCAGAGACCTCACAGTATAAGCTACCTGTTATTCGCGATGATTCACTTAGTGTTGAGCTAGTGTTTAAAAAGGAGATTCAACATGAAGGGGGGACTTTGTCACCTGTTAGCAGTATCGCCTTTCTCAATAAGAACGATTTTTTGTTATTAAATAAAAATGAAGGGACTGTAAATAGATACGTTAATGGCTCCTTCCTGAAAGAACCGTTACTTGATGTTAATGTCGCAAACAAACGTGAAAGAGGAATGTTAGGAATTGCAATAACCCCTAATAGTAACAGAGCTACTGAGATAGGAAACAATGTAAAATACGTATTCTTGTATTATACAGAGTCAGAAGAAAGGGACGGCAGTGATATTTGTCGAGCAACTTACTATTGCAAGTTAGACTCCGAAACATTGGGGAATCGTCTGTACAAATACGAACTAAAGGATAATAAATTGGTAAACCCAGTGCTCTTACTTAATCTTCCAGCTTGGCCGGCACCTGCCCACAATGGTGGAGTAGTTATCATCGGTCCCGATAATAACCTATACGTCACTATTGGTGATCTCGTCGGTTCTTCTAATGAATCATCAAGAACAAAAGCTCAAAATTATAAAAATGGCACTGAGCCCGATGGAAGGGCAGGAATACTCAGTCTTACTCAAGATGGAAAACATTTTAGAAACCCAATATTGGGCGAGAAATTTCCCTTAAATCTCTACTACGCATATGGAATCAGAAATAGCTATGGAATTGACTTTGATCCAGTAACCCAGAAGTTGTGGGATACTGAAAATGGTCCCGATTATGGTGATGAAATTAATCTTGTTGAACCGGGATTTAACAGTGGATGGCATCAAGTGCAAGGTATATGGAAACCAATATACGATCCCATAAGAGGAGGAGACTTAATTGCTGGGAAAGAATCGTTAAATCCTGACAGCAAGGTTCTTGCGGATTTCAATGGAAATGGAAAATACAGCCGACCTGAGTTTACTTGGAATCAGACAGTTGGACCAACTCAAATAAAATTTCTTCACTCCAGTAAATACCCAAAGGAATTCAAAGATGATTTGTTTGTAGGGGATACAAATAATGGGTATCTCTATCATTTCAACTTAAACGATGACAGAACATCATTGCGTCTCGATGGGTCTCTTAATGATCACGTAGCGAATAGTAACAACGAACTTACAGATGTTATCATTGGAGAAGGCTTCGGTCAAATCACTGATTTAGAATTAAGCCCGGATGGATATCTGTATGTACTTTCGCACGACAAAAATATGGCGATGTTATACAGGATTACTCCAAAAATAACGGATTAATAGGTAATCTCGGTAGTCCTAACATTTTATTACCTATTGATTCTTACTAAGCAAGCCCTATACTTGCTGAATTGCTATCAGAGTGGCTAATTGAAAAGGAACTATTTTGCAAAGGCATCTCAAAAATTTTAAGGTTGCAAATTCCTCAGAATAATATATTTATAAACTCTTAGACATAAAAACACAGATTGAACCAGCTAAATGGGGCGGCCATAAGTAGGGGAGCTGGATATATCTTTGTTGAAACCATTGTTGGATTCATCTCCGGTTATCTTTTATGGTTTATATTGACCAGGATAACCACACCGGATATTATTGGACTTTCTTCTTCACTAGTCTCGCTGGCTAGTATTTTTACGACAGTTGCCTCACTGGGCGTTCCTGTAGGAGTCTCACGCTTGTTGGCAAAAACCTTCTATGAAAATGATCGTGATAATTCAAAGACACTCATAAAAATTTCGGTCATTTTGGTAGTCTTTGGTATAATTGCTTCAGTGGGTATACTAATGCCTCTAAAGGGTTGGATTAATTCAGACCTGGATGTTGGATTAATACTGTCAGTTATCGCTGTCTTTTCTTCATCTACTTTCGGTATCTTGCTGCATTCAATACTTATTGCATCCTTGAAAACAGAAAAGTTACCAAAAATTATGATCGTCGCATCCTCATTTAGAACTATTATGGTAGTTATTTTAGTTCTGGGCCATGTTGGTGCCGTCGGAATTGTACTTGGTTATTCTTTCTATCAAATTCTAGCTTCGATAATGCTGTTATTTGCAATATTAGGGTTATTGAAGCATCAAGACAAGAGACCAAACGAAAAAATGAACAGGCCATTCAGGACCCTATTGATTGCAAGTGTTCCTTCTTGGATACCAAAACTGATTACAATACTGGGTAGCGCTAATTTAGGAACTGTGATAGTATTTGGATCTAGTGGTTCATCCGAAGCAGCTTCTTATTTTCTTGCTAGCACAATACTCGGGGGAATAATGACACTTGTCACCCCTCTGTTTTACATTGCGTACCCTGCTATATCAGCAATGAATGACAAGAGAAAAAGATTTGCTTGGAGAATAACAAAAATCAGCATGGCTATCTTGACACCACTTTCTTTGTCAGTCATTTTGTACTCTCATGATATAGTAAGATTACTGGGTCAAGATTATACTGATGCCTCATTCTTAGTGAAGATCTTATTGTTATCTGCCATCCTGGGTTCTATGCCTACAATGGTAGGTCAACTTCTTTATGCATATGATCGCTACAGGCAGCTATTATATTGGGGTCTAGCCACAAGCATTCCTCGAACAGCACTTTACTTTCTTTTGGTACCTCTCTTTGGGGGAACTGGGGCAGCTATAAGTTATTTGGTCGGCAGTGTAATAGGTTTTGTCATATCGGCTAGAGTCGCCAGTAAAATTGGGATGGTGATTAACTGGAGGGAATTAGGTCTAATAGTAACTCTTCCTTTGTTACCTGCCTTTTTATTGAGTTACTATCAAGTCCATTTTCTGCTTGGTATTATATTGACCATTGCAACCTCAATTATCTCGTTTCTTAAGTTCGGAATACTTACCAAATCAGACGTTGAACATAGTTTGAATGTCTTACCCAAACGGGTGGCAAGTCCCCTGGTTAGTATCTTGAATAAAATTGGCTCTGTCTTGAACAAAGATTATTATGTTGATTCCAAAGGAAATCAATTAGAGTGAATTTGAAATTCATGATTCTCTTCTTATTTTTATATCCTCCGGAAAAACCCTCCAACTTTTGATTGGCCCTACATGGGAATTAAAGACGAATCCTATAACTGTTACTCAAGAGAAGATATTCGTTATGTATCTTAAATAGGAAAAGGAGAGTGTCTATCATCCACCGGCTTTATCGTATTTCCAAGGCTTTAAACTTCTCAGGTATGTCCCTTGCCATATGCTTCTTTGTTGAAAGATTTTGTCTTTTTCGTATTCATCCGGATTAATTAAATCTAAACTTGATGAAAAAAGATCATAATATTGTGAGTATATTATCTCAGGTCTATACAATACACAAAATATAAATCTGAAAAGCCCTATTGTCCAGCGGCTTCTCAAATTGAGCAGAGCTATGTATGCAGAATATTCTAAACGTCTAATAAACGGATAGTGACCAAAAATTGCCTCTTTTCTCAAATCGGAAATTGGTAATTCGATTCCAGTAAGTATTGCAACAGTTGTTTTGAATTGAGATATGACCATCACCATACGTTTTTCAAGTTCAGGTAATGAACAATCAGCAATCGAATCTGATAACTTTATTGTCCTGATACTCGTCAGGAGATCATTACAAAATGCATTTTTGCCTTTATAAAAATCATATTTCTCTCTTATATCGTTCATATTAAAGGGATTTACTGGTATTGAGTTCTTAATTATGATTGCTCTAAGCATGAAAAGAGTTAATTTTCGGATTGATTTTAGGATTGCATTGTATCCAACAACGGTAATGTTTCCGACCATGATTCCGCTCCCATTTAAACTCCTTACAACGGAAATCATGTAACCAAAAATCATTCTTGTTAGGGACGTCACTGGAATGGTACTGTATTGACCATATCCGTATCCTTGCAATAAGTGAATCACATTTTTTCCGTAAATTATTTTGCCATTCAATTTCAAAGAGAAGTGAAATTCGTTAGGGGGAGAAGAACGCAATCTCTCCTCAGTCGTGATCGATAAATTAACGGAAGATAATAACCACTCCTTCCTTAATTCATCGGAAAGGATCTTTGATAATCTGTTGACCTTAATTAGGGATTTTAGTGCATTGATCTTATTCTTAATAACCACCATCACATCCAGATCACTTTCAAGAAATAGTTTGCTATTGACCTTCGCATAGGATTCTTCATTCCTGGCTACACTTCCATAAAGGATAATTGATACGACATTATTCTTACCAATTGAATTTAATATGTATTCAACAGTAATCTTTTTACAATTTTCAATAATTGCAGACTGACTCATAATTCGAACATCTCTCTTTGCCTATTAAACGGTTACATTCACTAATAATGTTATAAGGATGTTATATAGGAATCCAAAATCTCAGGCTCAAAGCCTACGAGTACAAACAAGGCGCAAAAATTCAAAATCAGCTTGAACAACTATTAATGTGAGTTAATGAAAGATTTAATATATTTAAGGATTTCATGTTTTACATGAATGGCATAGCGATTGTGTTTCTCACATTTGCACTGGTCTTGTTGTTTTCAACTTTGTTTCTTAAGCCAGACAATATCTATGCCATAATCACCAAGAAGTGTGCAGTTGAAATTTGTACCCAACCGACAGTTAACGATTCCAACTTGAAGGTCGAAATTGTTGCAACTGCACTGAACGCTCCTACCAAGATGACATTTTTGGGTAACAATGATATCCTTTTGATGGAGCGTTATACAGGTAAAGTATTAAAAATAACTGATGATGGGGCTGGTCGACAAACTTTGCTCGACCTTAACGTATCTGCCGGTGCGGGCGAAAGAGGGGCGTTCGGGATAGCAGTATCCAACAGCACAAAGCATAGAAACGTTTTTGTTTATTTGACCGAATCAGTATCTGATGGCGGCGTCCCTATAGGGAATAGGCTCTATAGGTATCAATTAAAAGATGAGCAATTGGTAAGACCGAAATTATTGCTTGATCTTCCGTTTTCACCCGGACCAAATCACAATGGGGGATCAATCGCAATTGGTCCCGATAATAATGTTTATCTCACGATTGGTGACTTGGATAACGTTACCGATAAGGGTCGTCCTAATACGAAAGCACAAAATGCAGTAGAGGGAGAGGAGCCTGTGGGTTCAGGTGGAATCCTTAGAGTAAGTCAGAATGGTGAAGTAGTCGGTGGAGGAATTCTAGGTAACGAGTTTCCACTAAGCCTCTATTATGGGTATGGGATACGAAATAGTTTTGGTATCGACTTTGATCCGATTACTGGTAAATTATGGGATACCGAAAACGGTCCTAACTATGGGGACGAAATTAACCTTGTTGAACCAGGATTCAACGGCGGTTGGAAGAAGGTTCAGGGCATTTGGTACCTCAAAGGAAGTAATATGGGTAAGGAAATAAAGGGGATTCCTGAAGATTTAGTTGATTTTGATGGAAACGGGAAATATAGTTCACCAGAATTTACTTGGATGGGACGTTACGGTCCGACCGCAATCAAATTTCTCGATTCTGATAAGTTGGGAAGTCAATATGAAAACGATCTTTTTGTTGGCGATGTTCATAATGGGAACATTTATCATTTTGATCTAAATAATTCAAGGACAGCGCTGTCTCTCCGGGGGTCTCTTGCCGACAAAGTTGCAAACAGCACAAGCGAACTCAAAGACGTTATCTTTGCCCGGGGATTTGGTGGCATCACCGATTTAAAAGTAGGTAATGATGGATATCTTTACGTCCTTTCTTATGTTCATGGATCAATTTACCGAATACTCCCAAGTTGATCAGTCGTTCTCGATCCTTCATTCTTTTCTTATTTTTATTAGGGTTTCTGTATGAATTAGGTGTATAATGTAGTCCATTTGACCGATATAGTTCTAGTAAAGTCCGATCCAATTGTCAATCAATCAATCTTCAACAAGGGCAATACAAATCACAAAATCTTTGTACAAAAAATATAGTATCACGACGCTAGGAAGGGAAGGGAACCTTCGGAAAATGAAATTATCCCGGGAGAACTTAACACACAGTTGCTTAATTTGCCTGCATTATGGCGATATGGTACAACCAGATTAATGGAATATTTTCCTATATTTGGATGTGGCTTTTTTCAAGTTGTGTATTCGCTGATGAAATATTGTTCACGTTTGTGTTTTGCTACTATTTTACCATGATATACCTACAAAGTCCTATTTAAAAGGAACTAATTTTCGATATATTGACCGCTATGGCATGACTTATGTTCCCTAACATAGGAACTTATTTTTTGATTGTCACACTTACTGGTAAATCAAGCTGAGGAAAATTTTGCGAAAATATCAGATGCTCAGTTGCCTGTTTCGGAAAAAATATTTTTAACGTTAATAGAAAAGCCTAAAAATTATTTAAAGATTATGAATTGTCCTGAGTATGAGCTAGTAAATAAGCCAATAGAATCAAATTATTTTAAATTTCTTTTTATTGATGCAATTGGATCAGGGGACCCCGAGAGATTTTCATGAAAATCAGAAAAATAGCAATACAGAGGAGAACTCCTATTTGTTTCGATGTCCGTTCTGTGAGTGAGATACTTGTTATCCGATATTTGTCTTAATCGAGGGGTTTTCTATAGTAACTCTTTGCACGAATTGATCAACTTTCTTTTGTGTTTGGCAATTTTTGATTTACAATTCGGGATTAAATCTGGAAACGCGTTATCACTCAATTCGATATGTAGAATCTCTGGGTGTCTCCCAGCGGTCAAACGTGTATACTGGCGATTGTATCTTTTGAAATAAAATGGCAAATTGTTATTTATTAAGTGATCTTAGAACTAATTTGACTGATATGTCTGTCTCTTATGGCAAAGGATGTGGTGCTAGGTTCAAATCTAAAACTGTTCTACCTATTTTGAATTTTCTACCGATCCGTTTAGAATATGAATTCAATCTTTCTAAATTTAGCCTTAATTCAGTTCCTACATAAAGTGGCTGAAAACCAGTAACAAAAACTTTCACTGATTTTAAGCCCATTTTTTTCAAATCTGAAGGGGTTAGATCTACGCAAATAGCTTTATGTTTGTTATTGTGTAATAATTGCACTATTTGCCTGAGTCTATACTGATTGTTATTGGAAAAATTCACACTCGGTGCAGGAAGTCTGCTTGTCTGTTTACCCATTATCATGAATTGCCAGTATTTACGCATCTTGGGATTAAGGTAGTATAGGGGATGTTCGTACATAGTTGATATTTGATCAGGACGTTTAATCTTTTTTTTGTTGGGATGTTCCAGCATTTCATTTAACATAAACTCCATTTCAAACAAAGCTTTTTGTATTGCTTTATCCGGGTCCGTGTGACATCCGGCGCCTACCAACAGCGCCGGATATCCAGCCGGATCATTATTTGAGCACACGGCAGCAAAGGCAGGAATATGAGTATCCCCTGTTATGTCAACGAGCTTAATGGACATGCCAAATTCTTTTATTAACCGCATTGATTCGCTGAAACTAAACGGGAGTTTTTTCGCATTCAAGATAGGCATAGAAAATCTGTTCAACCACATTGTCAAAAATGAGTCTCGTTCAATTATTTCAAACAGCCCATTTAAGATGGCTTGAACCGTGTCTGTATGAGCAGACGCACCATTCGAAGTGTCGAACACCAATGGGTTTTGCCTTATAGCTGGATAATATATAAAGTCAGCCGGAACTAATATATCCTTACCAGAATAGAGATCATATCCTTCAATCCATGGAATCCGCGAGTGAACGGAAAATCTTGAACATGCCGAATTCTTCCTATAGTATTGTTCCTCTGAATAGAGACCTAGATCCATAGGATTAACAGCTCTCGTTGCGATACTCTCGTAATCAGACCATACAAGTCGGGATTCATCTACAATCATATTGGAGTAACGCTCGACTGATTCCATCAATGTGTGGATCTCTGCTTCAGTTTCAGTTATTCCAGACCCTGAAGGTGAAGGCGTAATAAGATTATCTTCTGCCTGAATCTCCCTCGTGAGTTGGCCACTCTCTCCAATTCTTAATGGTTTTGAGCAAGTAGCGGTAGAAAAATGGTGAAAATAAATCTCAAGAGGGGATGACTCGTATAACTTTTCATAGTCTTGTATTATTCCTGTCTTAATATCGATTAATTCTCTTAATCGTATTAGTAATTCCTTATCAGATAGATGATGGGAACTTTTGTTGTCTTTCAAAAATTCGCCCGTACTTTTCGTGGAACTTTTTATCTTCGCTAAATCTGAATTTGATTGTATCTTTCTTACTGGGGGATTACAATAAACACAGTTAGGATGTGAAATTACATTGTGTTTTGTTAGATTCATCTGTTCTGTTTCAATCAGAAATATATTATTCGTTGTTTCGGGTTGCCTACGAAGTACAAAGAATCTAATCAGTTCGCTAAGACATTTGGCTAACATAGCTTCGACTACATAAACAGGAACGTGCAGTTTTGTTTTTGGTATGTTATGTTTATTGACCCAAAGCTCATACTCGTAATTAGGGCTATTTGTAACTAGACGTAACTCACAACAATTGAAACAAGAAGTTTCCCTTGGAATTACAAATGGCCCCAAGTATCCAATATTGTCGTCAATTGATAATCTTAACCATGGTTTATTCCTATTAAAACATATTTCATTAACAGTTTCAAACAAATTTAGATTATGGTAATCCTCTGCTACAACTACTAAATCAGAATTGGCAATTAATGAAGATGGGGAATAGGACAGATTGAGTAAGGCGATTTTTGATCGCCTAACGTGTTTTCTGTCAGTGACTTCTTGTACTCCGAATTCATGAAATATTTGCAGCGGATCTAATGTATCAAATTTGATGTTCATGGATTTTAACGATAATGCTAATTTTTTTACCAATCTTCCACTTCCAATCAAAACCAATTTGAAATCAAAATGAGATTTATTATTACTCCGATCCATAAAGGACCTGGGAAGATATTGGCGATTTAATGCGTTACTCCTAGATGTATCGTTATTTTTCAATTTTGATTCTACTCTTATTAAATTTAGTTTATATAGTGTCTGAATAAGAATAACAACATCATTTTCCTTGAATTCAGACATAAGTTTTAATATCTCACTCAATCTTCTTGGATGTTGAAGTACATGAAATATTTTTGATTGTTTGACCAGGTCTGATCTGGCTGAAATCTTTAAAAGCCTATTATTGTGTTTTAAGAACAAGAATTTGTTATCCTCGGAAGGAAATTGGGATACGCCTGGCACAAAGCCAATTTTATCATTTAATTTGCATACTGTGGAAGAAGGCATAATCTAATTTTCATAATTTATAGTAAAATGCTTTTTATGTTTTGCTGAAATTTGCTACTAACTAGAGTGAAACCCAACCTTGTGATCGAATTATACCGGGGAAGATAAATTGAAAATAAACGTAGTGGTATGACCGTAGCGTTTTATGTTTCAGTGAACGATTAGAGTTATCACTTTGGGGTCATATATTCACCTACAGAGTCAACATTAGTCCGTTACCGTCATTATTTTCAGCTGCAATATAATGAAAGATGTCATTAAACAATCGATTACCAAATTAGTAGAAGAACGCTTTGACAATCAATATGCATTGGAATTCAATTTCCAGCGCAAGTACAATTTAGGCTTGGTCTGCTTCAGGTACACCCAACATAAAAGTTCCAACATGTGCTTCCTCGAGCCAATCCAAACCTGTCCACTTCTTTACCAGTTCCTCGTCAATTTTTCCAACAGGGCACGGAGCGAGGTTCATCTCCGTTGCAATTAAATACATAGTTTGGTACAGACAGCCCAGATCACTGAGGATTAGGGATAATCCAAGTTTATCATACTTCCACATTGTTCGAGCAAAAACAGCCGTTATGATGAAGATAACATCAGGCTCTCTTTTCAAATTTGGATAGAGTACTCTTTTCACAAATTGGTTGAATCGTTTTTGATAACTTTTATTCTTGTTTAGAAGTACGAGTTGATGCTTTAGAGGGTCGTAATAGTGGATTCCCTTTTGGATTTTATCTACTCGGTTATTTACAACATAAATTTCAAGAGGGTATCTGGCACCGCCTGAGGGATAAGGACGCTCTGTTAGAGTACCCTCCTTCGAATGGAATACGTTTTTTATCCTTGCAGAATGGTAAAGAAAATATGATAAATCAGGCAAACTAATGTGCTTATTACTATATTTACGAATCGATTTTCTTTTGTCCAATACTTCTTCAAGACTTACCTTGCGACGGACAATTTTTTGGGGTTTTGAAAGCTTATAGGACGAAATACCTGTAACGTTCTTTACTGGGCTCGGTGATTTTCCTACTCTTTCTGACATTGCAAAGCGCCCTCCATAACTCCTTTGCCTTTGCATAGCCAAATCGATAGGGTCCCATAGGCCCATCTTACTATCTTGGATATCATTATTTCTCTGAGTGTTTTTGTAAACTATTTTTAGTTCCGTCAAATGTTCTATAGCATCGTAAAGATTTTTCTTATTTATTCTGAGCTTATCTGACAATTGCTGGAGATTTCTCCAATCGGATAGGGAGTCAATTATAGAAATAATATCTTTAGAAACTAAGGCCTTCGTCTGTGTATTATAATTGTAGAGTACCAACTTGTTTTCTTCATTCCAATATATGAAAAGATAGGGTGATCTCTTGTATTCGAACGACTTCAAACTATAGCATGTTTAATAACGTTGTTTATTAAATTTTTTCGGAAATTAGCAATGCAGTTAGATAATTTTGCGATTCAATAACTTAATAAACACTGATGATTTTTTTAGAACGCGGCTGTGAAATTTAACAACTTCTTAAATTTTCGTAAGAGTCCTTGTAAGATGATCAAGTAAAAATTGTTATGTCGAGAAGGAATTATAATTCGATATTGAATTGCTTGTATCATTTTGTATCATAATAAATGTTAAAGTATATTGCGACAAATTGGAAATCGCCACACGGTCTTCAAACCAATTGGTATGATGTGACTTTCAATTGGATAAAATCACAGGCAACTGTACAAGAACAAAGAGAACGACCTGAGCGCTTATCACTTGAAAGTGTTTACCAAAGAAGAGTACCTTACTTCTTTGATATTTGTGTCATGCTATAGAAAAATGATGAGACCCTTCATTTTGACGAGAACGAGATATTCATACTCTTCTTGGTTTCTGCCTATTAATTTCACTTGTTACACCCATCCGAAAAATGGGACAGTATTGTGAAAGAGTGGGAATACAATCTTGGATCGAACTTAATCTGATCAGATTGGGCACTAAATATGAGAAGGGGAATGATTTAGAATCTGTTTCTGAAATTAGCAACAATATAATTATAGCTTCGGTTGATAGTCTCCATAACAGAGAATTTCCAACTTTGGACATGATACAGTTAGTTTTTTATTAGACGATGATAATCTAAATCCAATTTTAGGAAATAAGTTTAAGCGCAGATTTCCCTGAGTGTGGTGGACCTTGGGTCTATTGTTGAAGCGATTTCAAAATAACATCAGATTTTAAGAAAATAATGAGCCGGTTTCGGTATTTTGATCTAGAATACTTTTAGGTCCCTTAACCTAACTTGAATTAGGAATATCGCATTACAAGGATTGAGTGATTGGAAATTGATTTATAAATTTGTAATAGGAGGAAGAAAAATATAAAAAAATGGTTATAGTAGGCTAATGATATTATTATTGGAAGAACAATGTCCAAAGTAAGAGAGGAATTAGAATTGATAAATCAGTCCAAAAGGATTGCGGCACATCGCATCATTAATTCACTAGATAAGAGCCAGTGTGTATTGGTAGTTTTGATCATCATATGCTCCATGACTGGATTGGCCATGCTTATCGGTCCTGCACAAGGACTCAACGATGATAAGAAATCAGCGAATAATACAGATGTCGATCACAATCGCCAAACATCTCGACAAATGGTAGCGTTTGATTTACCATCCATAAGTGACATTGAGAACAACACGAATTATACAAATCCAGTTGTAGTCAACTCTATTAAGGAGCTCGTTGCAAGGGCAAATCACTATCTTCTCCTGGAACCCAAATCAGTGACGGAGAAACAACGGTTCCCTCCTAGCGGTGATAAACATGATTTCTTTTCCCTTGCTCCATTTCGTTGGCCGGATGATACAAAGCCCAATCGTATTCCATATATTTATCGCGACGGTAAAATCAACCCTGAAGTATTCACAATCCCTGATAGAGCTAACTTGGCTAAAATGATTGAAGGTGTAGAAATACTCTCGACAGCTTATTATGTCACGGATAATATTCTGTACGCTTCTAAGGCGACAGAGTTATTGCGCGTTTGGTTCCTAAACAATAATACTCGTATGAATCCCAGTTTACAATATGCTGAAGTAGTTACAGGTAAAGATAACGGAACTTCTTCTGGCATTATTGCTGCTAATAACTTTCCTCTCATATTAGATTCAATAACAATTATTCAAAATTCGCCGGCCTGGACTGATGAAGATCAGCGGGGGATTGAACAGTGGTTTGATAAATATCTTAATTGGCTCTTAAACTCAGACTTTGGTAAGAAAGAGGGTAAGAGACTCAATAATCACGGCACTTGGTATGATGTTCAGGCTTCCTCCATAGC
>Ga0105246_10000969_pt1 | contig 16445 bp, 20 predicted proteins | sample KBSM64metaG_FD_99694 | JGI IMG/M metagenome (GOLD analysis project Ga0105246, IMG submission 99694) | Miscanthus rhizosphere microbial communities from Kellogg Biological Station, Michigan, USA - KBS M6-4 metaG | ecosystem: Host-associated > Plants > Roots > Rhizosphere > Soil | place...
CGAGAAGGCCCTAATTCTGCGGCCTCAGAGCCTTCTCAATTTCCCAATTGTTCAAATTGCATTCCTTCAGCACGCGGAGATAGCGCGCGGTGTTTTGCGTCCCGGTGAAGAAGGGGTTGGGCTTGCCCGGCATGATGCGCAGCTTGTCGATCTTGGTGGCGGTCTCGTCATAAGAGGAATGATTGCCGATCACCCCGTCCGCCGTCCCCGCAACCTGCAGCAGCCGGTCAGTCCATTTGTCATAGGCCGTGTGCATATCGGGCTTGAGGTTCTTGTTGGTGATGCCGCCCAGATAGAGCAGGGTGTGGGCCTGTCCCTTGTCCTTGACCGGGATCAGCATCGACAGCGAAGCCGGAGTGTGGCCGGCAGTGATGAACAGCTTGATCGATTCATCGCCCACCGTGATGGTGTCTCCATCCTTCGCGACCTGGTCGCGATGCGGCGCCGGGCCAAAACCCTTCTCCGCCGCGGTCGGCTTTTCCGACAGGTCATAATCCAGCGCCGTCATGTAAAGCTTGGGGTGGTACTTCTCCTGCAGGTAGCGCGCCCCGCCATAATGGTCGCCATGGCCGTGGGAGACGATGATGGCCTTGATCCGCGCCGGGTCCAGCCCCACATGCCTGAGGCCGCCTTCGATGTATTTTTCCGCATCCGCCTGGTTGTTCAGCGCGTCGATCAGGATGATGCCATCGCTGGTATTGACCGCCCAGGCCGCAACGATGCCGGTGCCCAGGAAGTAGAGATTGTCCGCCGCCTTGCCGGGGCCGGGATCTTTGATCACACGCTCGGCCGACTGGCCTTCATCGGGATAGCAGGTGATCAGCGCGGGAAATTTCCAGCCATTCTCGCCAAAGGCGATTGCCCGCGCCTTGGCCAGGTGCGGCTGGGAAATCTTCGCCGATTCCAAATTGGCCTGGGCGAATCCGGCTGGCGCGGGCAACAGGAACGCGGATGCAAGAACAAGGCTGCTTAGGTTGTGCGCCATGGCGTTTCCCCTGTCGTTCCCGCCATGTCAGGACAGGCCGCCGGTCAAGTCAATTGCCGCCGGCCTGTCTTTACGCGACCTTTACGCGCGATTCATTCATTGACATGCCTGTTTTCGCGCGCAACCACCGCCATCGCCCTACGGACAGAGCGGGATCAGTCCTCATCGGCGATGTCGCGCACCTGCTTTTGCAACGCCAGGCGGGAAAGTCCGCTCATGTTGAGATTGACGAAGATCGAGAGCCGTGCGCTCAACTGCCGATAGGTCTCGGCAAAAGCCTGGGCGGCTGCCTGAGGCGTCACCGCGGCAGGATCCGGCATTGCCCAATGCGCGGACAAAGGCTGGCCTGGCCACGAAGGACAGATCTCGCTGACTTCGCAAACGGTGATGACGAAATCCAGCACTGGCGCGCCGGCCTTGATGAATTCGCTCCAGGATTTGGAGTGCAGCCGCCCGGTATCGAAGCCTTGATCCCGGAGCAGGGCAAGCGCGCGGGGATGGACCTCGCCCTTGGGATGCGATCCGGCGGAGAAAGCGCGAAATCGCGTCAGGCCGATCCTGCCAAGAATGGTCTCGGCCATGATGGACCGCGCCGCGTTTGCGGTGCAGAGAAACAGCACATTATAGGGCGCCCGCGCCTTGCCCTGGTCGAGGCCGCGGACAGGAGCGAAGGAGTCGCGCATGTCCTTGTTTTGTCGAAAGCCGAGGATCCGTCAATGTGTCTTTGCTGCGCGAAGTCAAAAAAAGTGGATCATCTGTGGACTGATCGTCTATTGATTTTTGCCAATCCGGTTATGCGGACCGCGCTGTGTTCTCGGGCATATCCCGCATGCCCGCTGCAGTTGTATTATCGGGCGATCCTTTCGCAGGAGTGGCAAACAACCACGGCAGAACAGATGCGGCCACGCCTGTCGCCACAAGCTGCGCAACCACAAATCCTGGCGCCGAAGCGGGCGCTATGCCGGCAAAGCTGTCACTCAACATCCGCGCAACCGTCACCGCGGGATTGGCAAAGGAGGTTGAGGCGGTGAACCAATATGCGCCTGTGATGTAGAGGCCCACAAGCGCCGGCACAGCGGCCGGGGCAAAGCGGGTCCCGCCCGCGATGGACATAAGAAGACCAAACGTTGCAATAGCTTCCGCCAGCCATTGCGTTGGGCCTTCCCGGAGATGGGAGGAGACTTCCAGCACCGGCAAGCCATACATGGCGTTTGCGAGCCAGACGCCCAAAATCGCGGCCGCGATTTGCGTCAGCACATAGGATCCGGCATCCCGCCAGGCCATTTGTCGCTGCAACACCTGATAGAGCGTGACACAGGGGTTGAAATGCGCGCCGGAAATCGGGCCCATGACCACGATCAGCACCACCAGAGCAGTTCCCGTCGCGACGGCGTTGGCCAACAGCGCAAGTGCCGAATTTCCCTGGGATAACCGCTCAGCCATGATGCCGGACCCGACAACCGCGATCAGAAGCCAGGCGGTGCCCAGCGCTTCGGCCAAAAGACGGCGGCTCATGTGGTTTTGCCTATGTCCGCCACATGGGATTGCAGCGACAGCCGGTCCAGCCCCGCCATTTTCAAATTGGCGAACGCGTCAATGCGGTTGTTGAGCATGCGATAGGTTTCCGCAAAGGCCAGCGCGATTTCCGATGGCGTGCCCTCCGCCGCGGCAGGGTCGGGTATACCCCAATGCGCGGTCATGGGCTGGCCCGGCCAGACTGGGCAGACTTCCCCCGCGGCGCTGTCGCAGACGGAAATGACGAAATGCAGAGGCGGCGCATCCGGCACCGCGAATTCGTCCCACGGCTTGGAGCGGAACTGGCTGACATCGTAGCCAAGGCGCTGCAGCATGCCCAGGGCATGCGGATTGACCTGGCCCTTCGGATGGGAGCCTGCGGAATAGGCGTTGAAGCGTCCGGGCGCTTTCTTGTTGAGGATCGCTTCGGCAATGATGGAGCGTGCCGAATTTCCGGTGCAAAGAAATAAAACATTATAGCTCATGCGCGCTGCCTGCGGGGCGGACTACAGTTGCTGACGCTTGAGGCCAGCGGGCCGCAAATCTCCGGACGTCCGCCGCAACAGTCCTTGGTAAGGAATTGCAAGAGGTCGCTCATCCGTTCGAAATCCGCACCATAGATGATGGAGCGGCCTTCGCGCCGCGCCCGGATCAAACCGCAATTGGAAAGTACCAGCAGCTGCGCCGACATGGTGTTTGGCTGCGTGCCGAGTTTGCGGGCGATCGCGCCCGCGGCCATACCGCCCGGTCCCGCTTTCACCAACAGGCGAAAAACCGAAAGCCGCCCACCATGCGCAAGAGCCGAAAGAGACGCTAAAGCCGCCGCCGTATCCATAATTCATGTAATATTGAAATATTGACTCCAAGTCAAATTGCTTTCGGGGGCTAAATGGCTCGTCTAAGCTGAACCATGTTCGAAGGCACAATCCGGGTCGCCCGCCCGTCAGACGCCGCGGCGGTGGCCGCGATCTATGCGCCCATCGTCGCCCACACCGCCATTTCCTTTGAAGTCGATCCGCCCTCGCCACAGGAGATGGCGCGTCGTATCGCGGCGACATTGCCCACCCATCCCTGGCTGGTGGCTGAGCGCGCAGGCCACATCATCGGCTACGCCTATGCCGGGGCGCATCGCGATCGCGCGGCCTATCGCTGGTCGGTGGATATGACCGCCTATGTCGAGGCCAGCGCGCGGCGCGGCGGCGTGGGCCGGGCCTTGTATGAAAGCCTGATCGCGCTTCTGCGGCGCCAGGGTTTTCATGCCGCCTTTGCCGGCATCGCCTTTCCCAACCCGGCAAGCGTGGGGCTGCATGAAGCAGTCGGGTTCAAGCCTGTCGGCATCTACAAGGAAGTCGGTTTCAAGCAGGGCGCCTGGCGGGACGTTGGGTGGTGGCGCCTGGCCTTATCGGACGATGCCGGATTTCCCCGTGAGCCGGTGGCGTTTGCTGACCTGAAGACCTGACTCAGCCGGCCTGGCCGGACTCCGCCACCGGAGCGCGCCGGTCGAACAAATGGATGGCGGCGCCCGCCACCACGCCGGCCGCGAATCCGCCCAGATGCGCGGCATTGTCGATTCCAGTGGACAGGCTACCCATCACCAAGGTGAAGGCGGAAAAGATCGCCAGGTTGGTCACTAGCGCAGGGCGCATTGCGGCAATGCGGGAATCCCGCAACAGCGCCAAAGTCAGCACAATTCCCATCAGTCCCAATATGGCGCCTGAGGCGCCGACCGATACAATCCGGGGATGAACCATGTCGCCCGCGATGTTGCCCCCCAGGCCGCAAAGAAGATAGCAGCCGATCATCTGCCAGTTTCCGATGGCGGGCGCGAGGAACAGGCCGACAATGATGAGGCCGTACATGTTGTTGGCCAGGTGCATCAATCCACTATGCACGAACTGGCTGGTGACAAGGCGCAGGAGCCCCAATCCGTCGAGCTTGGGTCCAAAATTGGCGCCCCAACTGATCAAATCTTCGGGACGAAACTGCAATATCCCCAAGCCCGAAATCATCATGGCCAAAAAAACGATCAGGTTGAGGTAGATCAGCGCCTGCAGGCCGTAGGACGAGGCGGTGGGAATGAGGATGGCCATGGCGGGGCTGGGCTGGGCCGCGCCGCCCTCGCTCGCGGCTTGCGCAAGACGCCGGTCGAGCGGCGCCAGCAAGATCATTGTCAGCCATCCCAAGGCGCCGAAGACCAACGCAAACAATATGGGCCCAAGCCCATCGCCGCTCCTTTGGCCGAATGGCTGAAGGTGGGGCGTGAGGACGATCTGTTGTTCCGGCGCCGCGACCTTGCGGCTCTCCAGCGCCAGATTGAAGTTGCGCCGCTCACCGCTATTGCTGCTGCGTTCGAGATAACGATAGCGATAGGGATCCACCGTCGCGATCCGGTGGTCGAATTCGGCGATCAGCGCATTCAGCGCCCGCTTTCGGACTTGCGGATTGGCGGCATTGTCGAAGCTGTCCCGGTAGGTGAGGCCGATCCAGGTGTTGGGATGGTCCGCGGATTTTCCCGGCACGCAGACGGGCAGGACGATAAAGGCCTGCACATTGAATTTGGTCTGGCTTTCATCGGGCTCCGCGAACACCTTGAATCCCAGCTGGTCGCGGTCGATGCAGATCGTCCCGGTGGCATAATAACGGGTGGCTGGCGCGGCGGCGATCTCGCTGGCATCGCTGACCCGGGTGAGAGTCCCGGAAGTGGCGCGCATTTCACCCTGGGCCAGGCAGACCGGACCGGCAATCACCGCGAACGCCAGGCTGTTATAGAGAAAGCGCAAGGTGTGGCGGTTGAGGGCCAGCACCTGGAGGCGGGGCGCCACCAGCGCGAATTCCAGGAACGCGGCGAGGAGCAAGGGTATCCAATAGTCGATGACGTCATTGTCGAGCGGCGCTGCTCCCGTTCCCGACAGCAACAGCCAATTGGCCAGCGAATAGCCGGCCAGCAGCCCAGCCGACAGCAGGGCCACCGGCAGGAACAGGCCCCTAAGCCGGTACGTGAAATGTTCCGATAGCACCTTGCCGCCCTTTGCCCAGGGGCGAGTCTAAGGTGCGATCGCTTTTGCAGGCAAGCCGCCAGAGGGCCCGACCGCAGGCAATGGTTAACCCTTAAGGAACCCGTGGGAACCATTGCAAGGGCCCGCCGCTTATACTTCCGGCTTTCGACGGGGGTGGAAACTTTTGGAGGTTCCATGTCCCTGCTTCTGATTATCCTGCTGGTGGTCCTGCTGCTTGGCGGCGGCTTCGGCTATTCGCGCTATGGCGCGGTCGGGGGATCCGGCATTGTCGGAACCGTCTTGATCGTGATCCTGGTGCTGTGGTTGCTTGGCGCGCTGAGCACCACACATGCATTGACCTTCTGAGCGGCCATCGAACGGGGCGGCCGGATTCGAGGGCCGGCGCCGGTGGACCAGCCGCCACCGGAATCGGCAGGTCCTTTATCGGGCCGCGAACGACCCGGGGGTCGGCCGTGGATGCGATCGCGGGCTCGAACGGGCGTTAGCGTTCCGCCAACTGTCAGCGGTTGCCGTCAGGAATAGATTCGCGCACGCAATCGGAAGTCGCCTGCTCTTGCACGGTGGAGGACGCTGCGACCCGGGTGCGGTCGCGCACGCAATCGGAAATCGCCTGGTCATAGGCTGAGGACGGATCGCCGAATTTATGATTGTAAAAGTAGATGCCCACCACGATCAGCAGGAACAGCAGGATGGGGGGCGCGAACGCGCTCAGCATGACGCGATTGCGCGATTGGAGGTTATTGCCGCGTCGGCCCATCTCGCTTCCCCTTCCCAGTCTACACTGGAATGCCCGCAACATATCGCAGGCCGCCAAAACAAGGTAGGGGAACGGTCCCGCCATTGCCGCGTGCCCCACTCATGGTTGTTGGACCTGTAGTGCTTCGTAGACGGATGGATTTGTCGGGCCGGTCCGGTTGGGACGCGAGGCTCGGCCGCTATCCGTGGGACCGAAAGAGCGCAATCACCAGCAAGACGGCACAGGACACGCATATCAGTGCGAACGCCGCCCAAAATGCCAGTCGCCATGATCCTTCCGGCGGCTTGAACCGGGATTCCAACGCCAGACTGGCCTTGGTCAGCAGGGAGTTTGGAACCGCCGGGAGCGCCTTGCTTTCCGTGTCTGCTTCAATTGCCATGCCGGCTCCCCCCAGAGCGACCGCTGCAATTTTCGGGCGCCATCATCCCGCAATTCTGATAATTTGTCACTATGCTTGGGGGAACAGGCATGTCTGTCGGGGGCGGGATGGAGCAGGAAGGGCCGAAAAACGCGAATTACTATTGGGAACAGGCTGCCAGGCTGATGGCGAGAGCAGACCTGGCTCCTACGTCCGACCTCCGCCAGGTACTTCTGCGACTTGCGCAACGGTGGGAAAGGCTTGCCATAAAGGCCGCGACCGCGGAGCAAACCCTCCAGACAGTGGCGCAGGCATCGCCCAAAAACATCACCGACTTGGAAGTGTATCGCGCCGCCAGCCAACTGATCCGGCTTTTCCCTGGGGATGCCGACGCCGAGGCCGCGCGCCGGTCGCGACGAGCTTATGACCTTGGGGACATGCTGAACTTCATTCGCTGGGCCCGGATAGCAAGGGCTGTCATCGCGCGGGGACGCACGATTTCACACGGTCATGCCGTCAATTGATTGGGAGCGCGGCCGAATTGAAATGACCGAAAGCAAAGACCCGGCCTGTGTTTTTCCCGATCAAAGGAAAGGCCCCCCACACCGGGACTTCGGGACAAGCAAATGAATTCACCTGCGACTGCATTTTCGGAAGAGCGGTCCTGACGTCCCGAAACTAGCATTGAACTGCCGTCACCGGGCGACAAAGGAAACACCCTCGGGCCGCAGTTCGCGGTCGCTTTGGGCCAAGGAAGGGGCAGCTTCCCGCTCCAAAATTAGCCAAAAACCTGGAAAATGGAGTCAGCGTCTACCTTCGGGCATTGCCTTGTGGGGTCGCGCCCATGCAATGTGAAGAGCCCGTTAACAGTCATACCGATCCGTGAGACCTTAAGGTTCGCATGTGCGGAATAGTTGGCTTTCTCAGTCCTGGCGGCATTTCCGACGAGCATTCCGCGCTCGGCGTGCTGACCGCAATGCGCGATCGACTGATACACCGGGGCCCCGACAGCAGTGGCTCATGGATTGATCCGGCACAAGGGTTGGTCCTGGGTGCGCGCCGTCTTTCAATACTCGACCGATCCCCCGCCGGAAATCAACCGTTCGTTTCCTCGCAGGGCCGCTACGTCCTGGCGATAAACGGTGAAATTTACAATTTCCCTGAACTTCGCGCGGAAATCGAGAAAGTCCGCGGAGGCTTCTTTTGGCGCGGTCACAGCGATACAGAGGTGCTCACCGAAGCAATTGCGCTTTGGGGGGTGGAGAAAGCAATTTCTCGAGCCAACGGGATGTTCGCGGTCGCCGTATGGGACCGACACGAGTGCGAACTGTGGCTTGTGCGGGACCGCATCGGCAAGAAGCCTTTGTATTATGGTTGGGCGGGCGATACTTTCGTCTTTGCCTCTGAGTTGAAAGCGCTTTGGCAGCATCCCGATTTTAGCGCGACAATTTCTGTCGAAGCCCTCGCTGGTTTCCTGCAGCTCGGTTACGTTTTGGGCGAACAGGCCATTTTTGCAGGCGTGAAGAGATTGCCTGCAGGCAATTTGTTACGCGTGGATCGGCGCGCGTCTCGAAAGGATGGTCTGTGGCCAACTCCCTATTGGCGCTTACGGGATGTCGCGCTCGCCGGCATTGAGGCACAGGTATCTGGCCAAATTCCTGACGAAGAGGAACTGGCGAATTTGTTGGAGGATGCGGTTGCGCGCCGGATGGTCGCTGATGTTCCAGTGGGCTCTTTGCTATCAGGTGGGATCGACTCCAGCTTGATCACGGCGTTGATGCGAGAGCGCAACGATCAGCAAGTCCGCACCTTCACAATCGGTTTTGAAGCGGCCAATTGGAATGAAGCAAAGCACGCGAAGGCAGTCGCAAAGCATCTCGGCACGCATCACGAGGAACTCTACGTAAGCGCGGCCGATTTCAGAAATACACTTCGCGAGGTTCCTCAGATTTGCGATGAGCCCTTTGCGGACGATTCGATGATTCCGACTATCTTGGTCTCGCGTATGGCGCAACGGAGCGTTACGGTCGCGCTGTCTGGGGATGGCGGCGATGAACTGTTTGTTGGCTACGATCGTTACACGGCTGTCGATCGTTTGCTGGCCCGGCGCGAACGCATACCCAAAATCATTCGCTCACTTGTGAGCAATCTGAACGATGCCTTATCCCGCCCTGTCGCTCAACGCTGGGGCAGCACAAAATTGGAGCGCCGCCTGGCTTTGCTCAGTTACCTGCTTCGAGATGGCGACGCGGCGGGGTTTTCGCAGCTGGTCATGTCGCAACAGCATAGCGTCAGCAGATTGCTCGACGTTCCTTGCGGGGATCAACTGCTATTGAGCGATCCGGCGTTCAATCTCGACCGTTCCACCGCCATTGATCGCATGACATTCCTGGACGCAATGACATATCTAGTCGATGACATTCTTTTCAAAGTGGATCGTGCCAGTATGTCCACCTCGCTGGAGGTGCGCTCCCCGCTGCTGGACTATCGGGTGATCGAAATGTCATGGCGTTTTCCCAGTGCAATGAAATGTTCCGGAACGATGGGAAAACTGCCTTTGCGGAAAGTTCTTTATCGGCATGTGCCGCAATCCTTGGTCGACAGACCCAAGATGGGCTTCAGCGCGCCGGTCGAGATATGGGTGAAGGGCGAATTGCGGGATTGGGCCGAGGGGCTGATGACTCGCGAGATGCTCGCAGACACTGGCCTGCTCAATGTAGGCGTCTGCCGAAAACTGTGGGACGACTTCGCTTCCAGTGGACGTGGCTGGAGTCCCGCTCTTTGGAATATCCTTATGTTCCAGGCGTGGCACCAAGAGATGAGATCGATGAGGCGGTCCGGTGCTTGCGCAGGCTCATCAGACGGCGATAGAGCTCTGATGTATTCTTCTGCCAGGTAAACCGCTCGACGCTCTTCCGCACGGCGTCCCGTGCCGGCGGGTGTGCAAGTATCGCTTTGATTGCCTCCGCGACAGCACCCGGCCGGCGCATCGGCAATAGGCGCCCCGCCTCCGGACGATCCAATACCTCCCTCGCGCCGTCCACATCGGAAATGACTATCGGCGTACCGCACGCAAGCGCCTCTACCCAGGCGTTTGCCAATCCCTCGCTCTCCGACATCAAAACCATGACGTCTGCCGCCGCCAGCAATCTCGGTAGCTCAGAATGCGGAACACTGCCCACCAGCCTTACTCGTTCCGATAGGCCGCGCGCCTGTATAAGGGATGCAAGACGAGACCTTTCCTGGCCTTCGCCGACGACCAAGAGAGTCGCATTTTCAATCTCGACCATGGCCTCAATAACGATGTCGTGCGCCTTGCGGGGGATCAGCGCGCCCACACTCACCACCAATGGCCCCTCTACGTTATGCGCCCGCAACACCGCCCCTCGCTCCGTCTCCGAGATGGGCCGGAAGTTCTCCAGATCAACGCCAGTATAGTGGACGGAGATTTTATTGGCGTCCATGCCCATAGCTATCATGTCTCGTCCGAGCGATTGCGAAACCGCCAAAAGATGATCGGCCTGTTTCGCTGCCGCCAGTATGCTGGTGCGGCAATCTGCTCTTGTTCCCCAGTAGTGGATGTCCGCTCCGCGCGCCTTAATGGAAAAAGGCACGTCGAACTCCTTGGCCAAGCGTGTGGCCGCAGGCCCATCCGGATAAAAAAACTCCGCGTCGATAACGTCAAACTTGAAACCCTCCGAACGCCAGCGACGCAGCACCGGCACCGCGGCGTGGAACAGTAAAGCGGGATTAAACCGTCCGCTGAGCATCGGTACGCTTGAAAACTGCGGCCGTGCTATGCGCAGCCCTTTCCAGTTCTCCTCACGAGGCAACTCATAAAGCTCGCGATACTGGGAATGCAGGCGAAATGGGAAGCATGGGACGCCAATGGGATTTACAACCCGCAATTCGACGCCTTCGCAAGCCGCGAGCCGCAAGGTCTGACTTTCGACGAAAACACCCAGATTCGGGTGTGCCGAGTTCGGAAACAACGTCGATAGTGTCACCACTCGTAACATTCGGCACGCACAACCTGTTGGCTAAGGAAGTCCTGTTACCATACCAATTTGCGCCTAAATGGCAAAAAGCGCATAAGCGTTCAGAGCTTTACTCAACATGACCATTTATGCGCAGGGGAGGTATTGGCTACGCTTGAGAAGTCGAAAGAGCGAATGATCGGTAAATGCACCTTGTGCGGAGACTGCCAGGCAACCGGGTCCATCTTGGGCAGAAGCAGGCTTTTTCGAATTGCCTTGGGTGTTGGACTGGAAAATGGGCAATGGTTGGCGTTGAGACTCAATCGTCGTGCGTACTGTCAAAGTTGACGTTGGGTGCTACCTGCGGCGCTGCCTTTGAACGGTGGTGCCGGCTACAGGACTTGAACCTGTGACCCCTTGATTACAAATCAAGTGCTCTACCAACTGAGCTAAGCCGGCCATCTGTAAAGGCTTTTTCTGTTCGTTCGCCTTACACCACGGATGAGCCGGGCGCCAGGAGCCTGACAGAACATCTCATTGCAAAACGCTGAGCTAACCCCGTGCCATTGGCGGATCAATTACTTAGAACCCGCCTTCCGCGCAAGGCCATGGCCTTTCGCGTTGGACCCCCCAAATTCCCGCCATTTTGTTGCGGGAATTAACAACTGCAATTGCCCGGCCGGATCGACATACTCATTATCTCGAGCGGTGCGGGGCCGGACCTTCGACCGGTTGAACTCATGAGCAGGGGCCCAGTTCGAACCCGTTCGGGCCCTTTTGAAGTTCCGGGGGATCCAAACGCGACCCCGGATCTTTTCCCAGAATGGCCCATCTGCAGTACTTCGTTTTCGAGGATCAAAGCCACTGGAAGATCGGGTGCGACGGCCAGGTCTCCGGAGATTTTCCGACCGAGCAGGCGGCCGTGTCCAGGGCCATTGAGCGCGCCTTCTTCAACTCCATGCGCGGACATAGGGCCGAGATTCTGGTTCGGGACGGAAACACCGGCGCCTTCAAAGTCGCCTGGAGCTATGGGCGCCACTGAGAGCATTTGCATCGGACCTGATCCCGTCGCGCGATGGCAGCAAGCCGGCCGCTTCTGTTGACACTGTCACTGACTTGCGGAGACGTCGCAAGCATGGCGCAGGAATTGGCCGCAATCGCGCCTGAGCGACTTTGAGACACACTGGACGTTGTAATCCGGCGGCGTCGGCGTGGAGACTCCCACCATGCGTGCGGGGCAGGCGTCAGTCCTTGCCGGGATTGGCGGAAGCGATTGGGGAAGTCGCGAGACGTGATCATTTGGCTGGCCTCATATCCCCGTTCGGGAAACACATTACTGCGGATGGTCCTCAAGCGCTGTTTCGGCCTTGCCAGCTATTCCATTTACAGCGACGACGAATTCGCGGTGCCCGAAGTGCGGCAGCTGGTGGGCGAAAAGCCGGTCGGCCCGGACCCGGCGCGATTCCTGAAGCAAATTCGCCACGAAAGCCGGCTTCTCTGTGTCAAGACGCACGAGCTTCCCGCTCTGGACACGCACAAGACGATCTATGTGATACGAGACGGTCGCGCGGCGCTCGTCTCGCACTATCATTACTTGCGAGATTTCAGGGGCATGCAGTCGAGCATCGAAGACGTCATCAAGGGCCTGGATTCGCCATCCTGGTCCCAGCATGTCGATGCATGGCTGCTTTGCGGACGGTCCAATGTCCTCTGCATCCGCTATGAGGACCTGGTTCGCGTTGATGGCGCTGCGGAGGAAGCGATTGCCGCATTCATCGGAATGACGCCGTCGCACGCCTTCGATGTCCGCTTCTCCGAATTGCGGGACCTGATGCCCGCATTTTTTCGCTCGGGCTCGAACGACTCCAATATCGCGGAAATGACCCAAGGACAACTTGCGCTGTTCGATCAATTGCACGGCCGGACCATGGACATGCTGGGCTATCCCCGGGTCCCGCGAATGGCATGGCAAGGCTGGCGGAAAGAGACATGCGCGTGATTGCTGAAGCCAGGCCGGATTTCACGGCGACCTGCATCATCTGTGAGGCTGTCTTCACGCCGTCCGAACTGGATAGTATCGAACGGCATGGCGACGGCCTTGTCCAGCAAAACGCGGTTCTGGCCGGTGACGGGTGGAACGACGCCGGCACGGCGCGAATCCGCGTCACGAGGACGGCGCCGATGGCGCCTGTCCCGGAGATAAGCTGGCTGTACGACCGGATGCAGGCGATCATCCGGAAAGTGAACCAGCAGGTCTACAAGTTCGACCTCAGCGGTTTTGCCGAGAACTTCCAGTATACCGTCTATCATGGCAGCGAAGGCGGCCATTACGATTGGCATATCGATTGGGGGCTCAGGCAGGTTCAGCGGAAACTGTCGGCCTCGCTGCAATTGTCCGAACCCGCGAGCTACGAGGGCTGCGACTTGCAATTTCGCGGCATGCGGGAAATCGAAACCGCACCGCGCGACCGGGGCGCGGTGATCGTGTTTCCATCCTTCATCCAGCATCGCGTGACCGCTTGCACCAAGGGGACGCGCAAAGCCGTGGTGGTTTGGACGGCGGGCCTGCCATTCCGCTGATTCCGGCGCAGTTTTTTCAATTCTTGGGCTTACTTAGGAGGCTGTCTTCAAGCAAAGGTTAAATTGCGGCTGGCCAGATCAATATGGCGATAACGGGGCTGAATTAGCCTGCGAATGGTGGGACAATCCCACCATGCGAGTCGTCCGCCCGAGGAGGTGGGGGCATGGGCAAATTCGTGACCGGGCTGTTGCTGGGGCTGTTGCTTGGTTTGATGTTCGCCGACGTCGTGTTTCCCGAAGGGTTTCCCCATGCGGTGGAGCAGTGGAGCGTCGGCGTGCAAAACCGCATACCCGGGCGTTAAGCTCCCGATTGGCCACGCCTTCTGTCCCGCGTGCCGGGCAGCTGTTCACCATGAATTGTCTCGCCGCATGAGCCGGTAAGCGCTTTCTGCTACAATCGCGCATCTTGGGGAGTCCAGAACGATGGCCTTGTCAGCCAAGCTTAACCATCCGGCCACAGTCCGATCACGCCGGCTTGCCTCTTTGGCCGCAGGCTTGGTCGCGGCGGTGCTGTTGGGCGCCGCGATCGGGGTTTTGTTCGACCTGCGCCAGGAAATGGTCGACCAAAGGGAATTTGCCCACCGCGGCGAAAAGCTCGATTTCACCGTTGTCGATTTCCTGGCGGCGCAGGGCGTGCTGCTGGCGCCCACGACGGTGAACGGCTGGACCAAATCCTTGCATATCGGCTGGACGCGCATGGAAGTCGCGCCCGACCGCTGCAAGGAACAGAGTTATATGATCAAGAAGCCCGGTCCATCGGTCTTCACCCATATGCCCAATGACTGGTACCTGTGCGCGCGCGCGCCGTCGGAGTACTATGTCCTGCCGTCTTCGCTGAGCTCGGGCTATTGGCTTTATCCGCTGCAGATCCTTCTCGCCGGAATGGTGCTGGCCTGGATCGGCTGGCGGCTGTGGCCGCGACGTGGGGCGCAACAGGCCTAACGCGCCCCCGCCGACAGCAGCGCTTGCAGGAAGCGCAATTTCGCCACCTCATCCCTGGCTCTTGCGTGCAGCAGGACCAGCACCGCCGCCAGCAGGACCAGCATGACAAGAGCGGGCGCCAGCGGCATGGCCGAAGGCTTTCCCATCTGGATGCGCAATTCATATCCCAGCGTTCCCAACAAGGCCGCGGCGCCAAGGCCCACAAAGCCCAGCCGGATCGCGTTCCGCCAGGCGAGCGCCCGCCGCAGCGCCAGCGCGATCATGGCGGGCACCGAGTCCGTATTGTCCTTCCTTGCGCTCCGGAAAGTCCAGGCGGCAAAGCCCCCGAGCAGTGAAATCACCAGGATGGCAATGCCGCGGGTGACGAAGAACCAGGTCTCCGAGGACGCGCCCCGCCACAGGGTCCATGAACCCAAGACGATGCCTGCCACGCACAGCGGCAGCCCTGCGAAAACGGCCAGGGCGGCAAACAAGGCCTGGCGCCGCAGCCGGGCCTTCAAATGCGGCGCGGAAATGTTGGGGTCGATGGCGGTCCAGGCAACACCCAATTCGTCCCAATAGGCATCTTGTGTCATGGCGTTTCTCCCATCCGATTGCGAAGCATCTCCCGGGCCCGCGACAGCCTGATCGCAACCGCATTGGCGGTGATGCCCAGCACGCGGGCGATCTCCTGTGGTGCCAATCCCTCCAGCGTGAGCAATGCGACTTGCCGCAGCGCCAGGGGCAGGGCGCGCACCGCCGCGAGCAATTTTGATTGCTGGTCCCGGCCTATCGCGTGCTCCTCCGGGCCGGGCTCGTATGCGGCAAGGTCTTCGGGCACCTCATCCGGGCGCGGCACTCGCGCGCCGCGCCTGACATGGGTGATGGCGCGATAGGTGGCGACACGCGCCACAAAAGTCCGCAAGGACGACTCGCCGCGAAACCCGGGCAGCGCCCGCCACAGCACCAGCCAGATGTCCTGGACCAGTTCTTCGGCCAGATGCCGGTCCGCCTCATGGCTGGCGGCGATGCGCCGGACCATGGGCCCGAATTCGCGCTCGATATCCTCGAAGCTGACGGTCAAGACGGCCCCTTCGCCGTTGATCACGCTCCAATAGTCGCGCCGCCGCAACGTTCCTTTCAACCAAGGGCAAAAAAAGACCGGCTCCGCCCAGGGGGAGCGGAGCCGGCTAACACCTGCGGCGTGATGCTTAGAGGCTTGCCCGCAGGCCGATGGTGAAATAACGGCCCATTGGGCTCTGGATGCTGTAGCCGCTGAGACCGGTCTGGGCGGTCGGATAGATCTGACCGATGGTCCCGTTGGGAACATACATGGGCTGGGCGTTGAGCGCGTTCTGAACCACGAAATAGGCAGCCATGTCGGTGCCGCTCATGGTGAAATTGCGCGTGACGTTCAGGTCCACCTGGTTCCAGGAATTCACATGCGGATTGACCCAGTTGTTGAGGCCATTCGGAGCAGCGCCGTTGTACAGAGTGGTGCCGGCCGGCAAGACCGGACCGCTCGCCAGGCTGAAGCCCGACACCCACTCGTCCTGAACGCCAAAGGACCAGTCATTCAGCAGGTAGTTCAGGGACCAGGTGATGCGGGTGCTGGAATCGACCGAGCGTGTGAAAGGCTGGCCGGGGATCAGCACCGACTTGTTGATCACCGGCTGATAGGTCGCCAGCAGGCGGCCGGTCCAGGACCCGCCCCAGCCCTCGACCATGTCCGCCATCTCCCAACGATAGTTGGCCTCGAAATCCCAGCCTTCGGTCGAGACGGAAGCGGTGTTGAGGTTGAAGGTGAAGATCTTGGTGGTCTGGTTGTTGACCGTGTGATCGCTGAAGGGCAGCGGTCGCTGGTAATTCGCGCAGTAGATCGAGGTACCACCCGAAGACTCGCAGAGCGTCTGAATGGTGCTGCTGGGCCCGATCGACCCGATCGAGTTGGCCAGGTGGATACGGAAGTAGTCGAGCGACACGGTCAGGCCGGAAATGAAATCCGGGGTCCAGACCGCGCCCACCGTATAGGTGCGCGCCACTTCCGGCACCAGGGCGGGATTGCCCTGGCTGCTGAAGGTGGTCGTGTAGCTCAAATACTGCGGGACAGGAGTTTGAGGCTTGTTGGGATCCGGGATGTGGAGGTCGCCGTTGAAGACGTTCTGCACCAGGGTCGCCGGACGGAACAAGTCGTCCAGAGTGGGCGCCCGGATGTCGATTGAGGTGGTGCCGCGGAAGCGCAAGCTGTCGACTACGTTCCAGTTGAAGCCGATCTTCCAGGTCTGGACCGAGCCGGACACCGAATAATCCGTGTAGCGGCCCGCCAGGTTGAGCG
>Ga0105246_10000971_pt1 | contig 16425 bp, 17 predicted proteins | sample KBSM64metaG_FD_99694 | JGI IMG/M metagenome (GOLD analysis project Ga0105246, IMG submission 99694) | Miscanthus rhizosphere microbial communities from Kellogg Biological Station, Michigan, USA - KBS M6-4 metaG | ecosystem: Host-associated > Plants > Roots > Rhizosphere > Soil | place...
CCGGGTGAAGGAGGCGATGAGGCGGCAGTTGGAGACCGGGCTATACCACACCTACTGTTTCGCGAACGAGCCCCGGATCGAACTGGTCGAGCATCTCGCGTCGATGGGCATACCGGGGCTCAGTTATTCAGATCGAGGCTAGCGAGCTGCGGGCGGTCCAGAAGGACGATCTGGCGTTGATTGCTGCCGATAAATCCAATGATGTCGAGTTCATGCAGCCGCGACAGCGCGCGGGACACGGTTTCCAGTGTTAGCCCCAGATAGTCGGCGATGTCGCGCCGGGACATCGGCAGTGGCATGATGCCGGCTGCCGTCAGCCGTCGGTCCATCTCGATCAGAAAGGCAGCGACCCGCTCCAGCGAAGTCTTGCGGCCGAGCAGAAGCATATGGTCTTCCGCGTGCTGCAGGTTCCTCGTGGTCATGCTGAGCAGGTTTCGCGAGACCATGGCATCGCTATCAGCCGCCATCTCGAGGCTGCGCCGCTTGATCAGGCGCACCGTGGTGTTGACGATCGCCTCCGCCGTAAACCGGTGCTCGGCCCCATTCTCCAGTCCGAAAATGTCGCCGACGAGGTGAAACGCGCCGATCTGGCGGCGGCCGTCCGAAAGCAGCTTGTAACTTCGCACTGCACCAATCTTGACCTGATAGACGTAGTCCGCAGGCTCCTTTTCGCCGTAGATTTCGACGCCCTTTTTGTAGGTAAATTCGTTTAAACTGACCTTTGGATTGGATTCACTCGCTATTCCGAGTTCGCCGAGGGAGGTGGGACGGGGGGCCGGATCGGTCGTGATGCGGAGGAACATGGGCCAACTCCTGACTAGTCGTTGGGTGTCTTTTACTTAACTTGTGAACGGCATTTTTCATCTCGCGGAAATGTGCCGCCGCTGTCCCGCTACCATGGCGAGTGTATCTTCGACCAAGGAAGCATTCTTAACTATTGTCTGATGGTTCATTGTACCAAAGGACAGGTCGGCAATGTTGCCGGGAAATGGCAATGCGGGTCCCCGCACTTGCGACGTCGATTCGTCGCCTGGATGTTGGGATTGCAGAAGCTTTCAAGCAATTATTGTTCAAACAGGTGGCTGGTCGTCGCGTGAGGATACGGCGTCACGCACGAACTTGAGGGTGAGGAGGAGGCTTCCTTTTGGTGGTTCGGGGGATCGAGCAGAAATATTTCGATTGTTTTGATTTAACAGCGAGGAGGGGCAATTGCCTGGCCTTGTTCACGTCATAGATGACGATGCCTCCTTTAGAACGGCTGTCGCGCGCCGGCTGAAATTGGCGGGCTATGACGTCGAAACCTATTCGTCGGCCCAACAATTGCTGGATCGCCTCCCGGACGCTCAAAAGCCTGGATGCATCCTGCTCGACGTGCAGATGCCGGGCTTGAGCGGCCTCGAATTGCAAAGCCGCCTCATCGAGCGCGGTTCGACGCTGCCGATCGTCTTCGTTACCGGATATGCCGACACGCCGACGACCGTGCGCGCCGTCAAGGCAGGCGCCGAGGATTTCCTGGCCAAGCCGGCATCGTCAGAACAGCTGATCGACGCAATCGAGCGCGCCATGGCGCGCTACGAGACTACACGCCATCAACAGAGCGAACTCGGGTCCCTGCGTCGGCTGGTGGCGACCCTGACGCCACGCGAGCGACAGGTTTTCAATCTGATCATCCGCGGCAAGATCAACAAGCAAATCGCTTTCGAGCTGGGAACGACCGAGCGAACGGTGAAAGCTCATCGCCACCAGGTGATGGAGAAGATGCAGGTTCATTCGTTCGCCGAACTGGTTGCGAATGCGGAACGGCTCGGCATGCTGGATCCGGACCGCGATTCAAGCAGGTGATCGATATATTCAGCAAACGCGGTCCGTTGACGAACGACCTTGCACGTAAGGACAATATGAAGGTCTTGTGACGATGTGCCAGAATGGGTGCGCAATGAAGCAAATCGTTGAACCTTTGGGTGGAGCAACATCGTGCCAGCCCGCAGTTCCGTTTTTATCGTGGACGATGACCAGTCGATGCGCACCTGCATCAAGCGGCTGCTGAGAGTTCACGGCTTCCATTCAACATTGTTCGACTCGGCCAGTGCGCTGCTCGCTTGCGGCGATTTCGACAAGGCATTTTGCTTCATCGTGGACATCAACTTGAATGGAGACTCCGGCATCGAGCTGTGCCGGCACCTCGCGGGCAGCGGGGTAAGCCTGCCGGTCATCTATATTACCGGCAACGACAGCGAAGCGAACCGTGCGGCTGCAATCAAGTCGGGTTGTGTCGCCTACCTGACAAAGCCTTTTGCCGCCCTGTCGCTCATCGAACCCATTGAAAGAGTGCACGCTACCGCTGCCTAGGCGATCGTCAGCTCACTCGTCGATGTCCTGTTCGAACGTCTGTGCGGGCGCGCTCTTGTGGACGATGGCGAACTGGCCAAGCGGCAGCGACGTCGTGAGCGACAAGAGGTTTGAATCCGTGAACTCCAGCCGCAACATCTGTCCCGTAGCTATTTTTTCGAGCAGCACCGGGTCGACGACGATGCCGGCGATGCAGGCGTTGGTGAGGCACCAGGTATAGGGCACGCGATAGGGGTTGCCTCCATCGACGGCAAGCTTGACCTGATTTGGCAGGTACATGCCGACGGGACAAAAAACCTGTAGACGCCTGGCGTCGTCACCTTCGCGCTCGATGATATCCAGGCGCACGGCCATTTGACCGGTCGGGAACGTGCCGGTGATCGAAGTGCGGCACAGCATTCTGGCGCCAGCCGGCTTGAAGCAGAGCTTCTTCCAGTCGCCATAAGTGACATCCTTGACCTCCCGCTGCCCGCGCGGGGCCATTTCGGCCCCCGTGGGCACGGCGGTCGAGTTCTGTTGCGGTGCGGCTGGCCGGTCGAACACGATGATCGCGAGCGCGGCCAACAACAGCGCCCGGAAGGAATGCTTCGCGCAGGCTGTCTTCAACTGCAGTTCGGTTTGATGCGTGACCGTCATGGCTGCGCCTCCAGGTTCCGGCTTCGCCTATTTCTGTTCATCCAGGAACTTCGCCACGAACGGCGACCAGATCGGGATGGCGTCGGGAGAGCCGATAAAGAAATGCCCGTCGTTTCCGAACGGCGGCATCAAATGGTACTCGGCCTTGCCGCCGGCCGCGGTAAAGGCTTCGAGCATTCGTTTCGACAGGGCAGGACCGAAGAAGGTATCGTTCTCGATATAGATCCACAGCATCGGGATGCGCGATGTCCGGCCGAACTCGCCGGTCATCTCCACCAGTTTGTCCGGCGCGCAATTGTTGTTTGGCTTGCCGTCAACACGGCCGCCGCGGCCGGCGGCAAAGATGATGATGGCCTTGACCAGTGGCGGGTTCAGGCTTGAGAGCGCGATCCCGGCCCAGCCGCCGGCGGACTGCCCGACGACGATGACGTCCTTTGGCACAACGCGCTTTTCGGCCGTCAGGTAGTCGATGATCCAGAGATCAACTTGCGCAATGGCCAGCGCGGGAGCACGGAAATCGGGATTGCTGCACTTTCCGACCTTCGAGAAGAACGGGCCGTAGATTCCATGCTCGGACAAGTCGATGGCGGACGCGCCGTATCCCGAGCCGACGGGGGCGACCACGAGATAGCCGCGCTGGGCAAACCATTTGGCAGCGTCGCGAAACTCGACGAGGGGAAAGAAGCTGCGCTGAGTTGGGTTGAGCGAAACGCCGTGGTTCATGATCACCAGCGGGAATGGCCCGTCACCGATCGGCCGGACCACATAGGCGAACATCGGAAGCGGCAGCGGTAGCGCCCAGATCTCCTCTTGAATGCGGACCGGTCCGGGCTTGTCCTCCGCTTGCGCCGGCGCGACAAAGGCGGCCAGCATGAGTATCGTTGCCGCGAACAGCCGTCTGATCGAAAGGTATCGGTGCCGCATCCCTCTCTCCTTCAGCCGATTGGCGTCTCCCCGGTCGCTTTGCGTTGCGATCCGACGGCCGAAATTCCAGGAAACAATTGATTCAGATCAATCCGGACTGGCGCGAGGGCGGCGTCTGTGGGCTCGATCAACCCAAGCATATCCGCGATGCGTGCCTTTGATCCGCCAATGTGCCGCGAGGAGACCCTGGACTTCGCCGGCGGCCATCTCGACACCTGCACAAGAGGCCGCCATGAAATCGAACTGGCTGAAATTCTTTCCACCGGCGCAGTGGCTTGCCGAATACCGCACCGACTGGCTTCGCCCCGACATCATTGCCGGGGTGACGCTCGCCGCCTATGCGATCCCGGTGTCGCTGGCCTATGCCGCGCTTGCGGGCCTGCCACCGCAGATCGGTATCTATGGCTATATGCTCGGCGGCATCGGCTATGCGCTGCTGGGCTCGTCACGGCAGCTTGCGGTCGGTCCGACCTCGGCGATCTCGCTGATGATCGCAGCCACCGTCGGCGTACTCGCGGCGGGCGATGCGGTCCGATATGCGCAGATTGCGAGCATGGCGGCCCTTGCGGTTGCGGTCCTCTGCCTGATTGCGTGGATTTTCCGGCTCAGCATGCTGGTGCGCCTGATCAGCGACAGCATTCTGGTCGGCTTCAAGGCGGGCGCCGGGCTCACCATCATCATGACGCAGTTGCCGAGCCTGTTTGGCGTTGCCGGCGGCGGACGAAATTTCTTCGATCGCGTTATCACGCTTGTTGGACAACTCGGCGGCGTCCACTGGATCGTGCTTGCGATCGGATCTGTTGCGATCCTGCTGCTTCTGTTCGGCGAACGCCTGTTGCCCGGCAGGCCGGTGGGACTTGCCGTCGTCATCCTCTCGATCGTTGTCGCGACGGTGTTCGGCCTGCCGGCGCTTGGCATTCCCGTCACCGGCGAAATCCCGAAGGGCTTGCCGAGCTTTGCCATGCCGACCTTCGGGCTGCTGGAATTCGACGAACTGTTTCCGCTGGCCGCCGGCATCCTGCTGCTTGCCTATGTCGAAGGCGTTTCAGCCGCACGAAGTTTTGCGGCGAAGCACGGCTACTCTCTCGATGTGCGGCAGGAGTTTTTGGGGCTGGGCGCTGCCAATCTCGCGGTGTCGTTCGGCCATGGCTATCCCGTTGCGGGCGGATTGTCACAATCCGCCGTCAACGACCAGGCGGGCGCGAAGACGCCGCTCGCGCTTGTCATCTGTTCGGCCACGCTGGCGATCTGCCTGCTCTTCCTCACGGGCCTATTGACCAATCTGCCGAAGGCGGTACTCGCCGCGATCGTTTTCACGGCGGTCTACAAGCTCGTTGACATCGCCGCACTGATGCGAATGTGGCGTATCAGCCGGATCGACTTCTACGCTGCGGCGATCGCGCTCGTCTCCGTGCTGATGCTGGGTATCCTTCAGGGCATCCTGCTGGCGGCAATTGCTTCCATTTTCCTGCTGCTTGCGCGTGCCTCGCAGCCGAACGTGGCGATCCTCGGGCGCCTGCCCGGAACCGGCCGCTATGCCGACAGCGCGCGGCACCCTGACGTCGAGCCGCTGGCGGATGTGATCGCATTCCGTCCCGAAGCCTCGCTGCTCTACATCAATGCTGAAACGGTGATGGATACCGTGATGGCAAGGGTCCACGCAGCGCCGGACATCAAGCTTGTCGTCTGCGGCCTCTCATCATCGCCCTTTATTGATCTCGCGGGTGCGAAAATGCTGCACGACCTCCATGGTGAACTCGCCTCGCGCGGCATCGCCTTCCAGATCGTCGGCGCCCGCGGGCAAGTCCGCGATGTCTTGCAGGCTGATGGCCTCGCGGAAAAGACCGACAGCGCCAACTGGACCCGGAGAATGGACAGTTTGCTCGGCGATTTGAGAAACGATTGACCTTGCTGCACTGCGGCGCGCGGACGCGAGACGCCGCTCGCAAGATATGGCTGCGCTTGATTTGGATCAAGATACGGCGCCGGGACCGGCACCAGTGTCGACCAAACAGCCCTCAGCGTCCGCATAGCATAGTGTCACAACCAGAAGGAACGAAAGTCATGCGAAAATTTGCGATCCTCGCCGCTCTGTTCGCCTTGCTCGCAGGCGTCGCCGGCTTCAGCGCACCATCCCGGGCTGAAACCGGCCAGGTCGTCGTTGTCTTTACCAAAGGCGGGTTCATCGTCGGGGTCGGCGGTGGCGAGGGCGTGCTGGTCTATCGCGGCAAGCGATATCCCTTCACCGTCTCGGGCATGAGCGTCGGCTTCACGGTCGGCGCCTCCACCACCAAGTTTGTCGGTCGTGCGCTCAATCTGAAGGGGCCGGCCTCGATCGAAGGCTCCTACGCGGCGGGCGGAGCAGGTGGCGCCATTGCCGCGGGCGCCGGAGCCGTTCAGCTCCAAAACGCCAATGGTGTGATCTTGCAGCTCAGCGGCCCCAGGGTCGGCGCGGAAGTGTCCGCTGCCGTCGGCGGGGTCACGATACGATTGAAGGGTTGAAGTAAGTCGGAGGCGGCCAGGTCGCGGCGTTGCGCGGCCTGGTTTGCTTCAGTACCGCTCCTCGACGAATTTCATCCGGCGCAGGCTGGCCTGGTCGTTGTAGCGGCCCTTGTGGGTTCGCTTCGGCAGCTTGATCTTGTCGCGCGCGATCTTCTTGTACGGGATCGTCTTGAGGATGTGCGAGATGACGTTGAGCCGTGCCCGTCGCTTGTCGTCGGAGCGGATCAGCCGCCACGGCGCGTGCTTGGTGTCGGTCGCCTCGAACATCAAGTCGCGGGCCCGCGAGTAGTCGTACCAGCGCCCGAACGACTCGGTGTCCATCGGGCTCAGCTTCCACTGCCGCAGTGGGTCCTCGATGCGTGCCTCGAAGCGGCGTTCCTGCTCGTCCATCCCGACCTCCAGCCACAGCTTGATCAGGACGATGCCGGCGTCCACGGCGAATTTCTCGACCAACGGACACAATTCCAGGAAACGCTTGTGTTCCGCCGGGCTGCAGAAGCCCATTACATATTCCACGCCGGCGCGGTTGTACCAGCTGCGGTCGAAAATCACGATCTCGCCGCCCGCCGGAAATTGCTCGATATAGCGCTGCATGAACAGCTGGGATTTTTGGCGGTCGGACGGCGCGGGCAGGGCGCAGACACGGAACACCCGCGGGCTCACCTTTTCGGTCAATGCCTTGATGGTGCCGCCCTTGCCGGCGGCGTCGCGGCCCTCGAAGATGATCATCACCTTCAGCTTTTCGGCTTTGACCCATTCCTGGAGATGACAGAGCTCCACCTGGAGCTTCTCCAGCTCCTTCTCATAGTCCTTGCGCTTCATCTTCTCCGCGGGCTTGTCGGCTGGCATGCTTCCCCCCTGGCGTTTCAGGTCGAATTCGACCGCTCGGTCCTCAGTCTCCCCAGGCAATGGTAATGGCGATGTCGCCCGGAACACCTCCGGGGTAATCGATGATCTGGTAGCCGATGCGATAGCCCCGCGGTTTCAGATAGTCGGTCCAGAGCTGGAATATTTCCTTCGGAATCCCCGTCAGCGTGTTCTCCCAACCGGCTTCCTGCTGATTGATGGCGCGGCCCTTGTCTGTGCACAGCGAGTTGGGGAACCGATAAACCTGCACTTCGGTCAATCCGTTTCGCACCGCCCGCTGGATGATGGTGGAGGCGAGCTGGATTTTCTCCTCCTCGGATTTGCCTGACGGACGGGCGAGCCGCTCGATCAGCGCAAGTTTCTCGGCATCAGCGGCGGCGGCCAGGCGGGCATATTGATCCGCCAATTCGGCCTCCTTGAGGGCCGCTTCCTTCCGGATCTGGTTCGCACTGGGGATGAGATGATCGATGCTGTCTGGCATGGCTGATGGCTCCTGGGTGGCTATAGGGGTCAGCACTGCCATGAGGCTAAGTCCGGTCGGCCATGGTCCATTGATCCAAATCAAGCAATCCGCGCCCGGGTGAAGCCACCGTCGGGGGCGTCCTGACGCCCGGACGGGATAAGAAATTTGAGCGAACAAATGCGTCCGGCTGCCCCCATCACCTGCCGTTTTTCGCACCCGGCGCCGACGGGTCGGATCTTCCGATGGTGGTGATGGGCATTTTCGACGCGACCGGACTCGTTCATGCACCGCTGCTGCGGATCCAGCAGGCGTTGCTGCTACCGATCAAGCCGCCAGTGCTGAGCGGTCATCAAGGGAAAACAGAATGAAGCCTCTCTCATTCAACGCCGTATCTGTGGTGTTTTTGCTCGGCATCGCAATGCCCGGCTCCGCCAAAGCCTTCGATCTCAACGGCGCCTGGGCCAGCGATGCCGACAACTGCGCAAAAGTGTTCACGCGCAAGGGCGCCCAGCTGACCTTCACCGACATGTCCGACGTCTTTGGCGGCGGCTTCATTATCGAGGGCGATCAGATTACCGGAAAATTCGCGCGTTGCCGCATCAAGGCGCGGAAAGATGACGGCAAGACGATCAATCTGGTCGCGGCCTGCGCTTCCGATATCATGCTGCAGAGTGTGCAGTTCAGCCTACGGGAGGCGGATGCCAACAACGTCATCCGCATGTTCCCAGGCATGGATGGCATGGAGATCAAATACGCGCGTTGTCCGGCACCCTAGCGCCCCGCCGCAGAGCGCCGCGGGCGCTTACTATGGCTCCTCTTTGCGTACAGGTCGTGGATGCCAATGGAGGGGTCACGACGCGCTGTTGACGGCGTCGTCCTACCCGGCTGAGACCGTTGGCTACTGTGCGCTGGCGCTGGAAATGTGCTGGAATGCACCCGCTCGGACTGCCGGGGTTAGAGGATGAGTGGAGGCGTCCCGATCGGAGCGATCAACCGGGGCTGGCCGGTTCTGGCCGCTCGGCTCTGCGCCTGTCTGCTGGTCCTGGCTGCCATACTGCCCGGACCGGCAAGCAGCACGCCGCGCGGAGAACCCAAACGCGTGCTGATGCTGCACTCTTTCGGGCGGGACTTCCGGCCATGGAGCGCATATGCCTTGAGAATAAAGGCGGAGCTCGTGCGGCAATCGCAATGGCCGCTGGAGCTTCAGGAGCACATCTTGCTGACGGCACGGTTTGACAACCCGGGACCGGAGACACCGTTTGTCGACTATCTACGGTCGCTCTACGCTGACCGTCCACCCGACATCGTATTGAGCATTGGGGCGCCTGCGGCCAGATTTGTCCAGAAATATCGCGCACAGCTCTTCCCTGAGGCACCCATGGTGCTGACGGCGGTGGAGCAGCGGCTGGTGGACCGTACGCTTCAGACGAACAACGATACCGTCATCTCGGTCTACAACGACTTCTCAGCGTTTTTCGGCAGCATCCTTCGGGTCCTGCCGGATACACAGACGATTGCCGTAATCATCGGTGCCTCGCCTCTGGAGAATTTCTGGTTAAATGAAGCAAAGAAGGAAGCGAAGCCCTTCGAAAGCCGGGTCGCATTCGTCTGGTATGCGGACCTGTCATTTGAGGAAATCCTGAAGCGGGCGACGGCGCTTCCGCCGCACACCGTGCTGTTCTGGGGCCTGATGTCGGTCGACGCGGCAGGTGTCACCCATGAAGGCGATATCGCCTTGCGGAGTCTCCATGCGGTCGCGAACGCCCCGATCTTTTCCTTCCAGGAAGCGTTTTTCGGCGGAGATACCGTCGGCGGCCCGATGCATTCGATCGATGAAACCAGCCGGAAGACCGCCAATGCTGCGATCCGAATCCTCGGTGGCGAGAAGCCGGGCGATATCAAGGTGCAGCCAATAGGATTTGCGTCTCCGAAATACGATTGGCGGGAGATGCAGCGCTGGGGCATCAGCAAGGGCAACCTGCCGCCGGGAAGCGAAATCCTGTTTCGTGAGCCCCCCACTTGGGAAAAATATAGTTGGCAGCTGTCGTTGATTGCGATCGTAATCCTGATCCAGGGAGGGTTGATCGGTGGATTGCTTCACGAACGGCGTCGCCGCCGTCTCGCCGAAGTCGAATCGCGTCAACGCCTGGCGGAGCTTGCACACCTCAACCGTTATTCGACCGTCGGCGAACTAACGACGTCTATCGCGCATGAGCTCAACCAGCCGCTGGGCTCCATTCTTACCAATGCCGAAACGGCGGAACTCATGCTGAAGAGCTCTTCACCCGATCTCGATGAAGTGAGGGAAATCCTCGCTGACATCAGGCGCGACGACCAGCGCGCCAGCGAAGTGATACGCCGGCTGCGCAGCGTGCTGAAGAAAACACCATTTGAAATGAAATATATCGACTTGAACGAGACGGTACGGCAAGCGATCGGATTCGTCACCGCCATGGCACACGAGCGCGGTATCGCACTGAGGTACGGCATGACCGCGGCCGATCTGAACGTCAAGGGCGATGCTGTTCAGCTGCAACAAGTGTTTCTGAATCTGATTATCAACTCCATGGACGCGATATCCGAAGCGGAGGCAAAGGAGCGCGAAATCAGCGTGACCACGAACCTTTCGGGCGCCAGCGCGGAAATCAGGATCAGCGACACCGGCCCCGGCATAGCGACCGGCGATCTCAAGAGCGTCTTCGATCCGTTTTTCACGACAAAACCGCAGGGCATGGGGATGGGGCTTGCGATTGTCCGCACCATCGTCGAAGCGCACCACGGACAGATTTCTGCGGAAAATCAGTCGTCCGGCGGCGCGCTTTTCACGATCAAGCTTCCGATCGCCCGCAGTCGATCAGCTTCGGTCTGATACACGCGGCCACGCTGCTCTTGCGCCGCAGCAAGGCGCGGCCATCGGTTTCCTTGATCTTTATCAAGGAACGACCTCGCCTCGGACCGATGCTTGCCGCGATGTGTCCAAGGAGGGTGTGATGTTCCGCTGCGGCAAGACCCTGATCGCGCTTGCGTTGTTGATGGCGAATCCTGTCGTCGTCTCCGCCCAAACGGCCGACAATCCGCCTGCTCCCAGCAGCACGCCGCAGCCGGCGACCCAATCGCCGCCGAGTGCAGAGCTGCTGAAGCCCGAGCAGCTCGAAGCCCTGGTTGCGCCGATTGCGCTCTATCCCGACGAACTGCTGGCAAATGTGCTGGCGGCATCGACCTATCCGCTGGAAGTGGTGCAGGCCGATCGCTGGCTGAAGGAGCGCAAGTCGCTCAAGGGCGACGCGCTGAGGACGGAGGTTGAGAAGCAGTCCTGGGACGACAGCGTCAAGGCGCTGGCCAGCACCGCGGACGTCCTGACCATGATGAGCGACAAGATCGATTGGACCAAGAATCTCGGCGATGCCTTCCTCGCCCAGCAGCCGGATGTGATGGATGCGATTCAGCGGCTGCGCACCAAGGCCTATGACAACAAGAAGCTCGTCACGACCAAGCAGCAGAAGGTCAGCGTCAAGACCCAGGAAAGCAAGCAGGTAGTCGTGATCGAACAGGCCGACCCCAATACGGTCTACGTGCCGTATTACGATCCGGCCACGGTCTACGGAGCCTGGCCTTACACGGAATATCCGCCCTATTACTTTGGCTACCCGTCCTATATCGGCGCCGGCGTGGTCGCGGCGGGTCTCGCCTTTGGCACAGCCTGGGCGATCGGGCGCTGGGGCAATTACTAGGGTGGCGGCTGCAACTGGGGCAACCGCAACGTCTATGTCAACCATCGCACCACCAACATCGGAACTGGCTGGCAGCACAACGCGGCGCATCGCCAGGGCGTGCGATACAACAACGTCAATGTTCAACAGCGCTTTGGCAACAACAACCTGAAGGCCGGCGCTTCCAACCGGATGGATTTCCGCGGCCGCGACGGACAGCAGGTGCTGCGTCCGAACCAGGGTGCGGGAGACCGTGCAGGAGATCGAGCGGGAGCGGGAGATCGCGCAGGCGATCGTGCCGGAGATCGTGGTGGTGACCGGGCAGGCACGCGTGACCGGCCCGGCGGCGGCGATCGCGCCGGCGCTGCGGACCGCGCCAAGGGCGGGGGTGATCGCGCCAAAGGTGGCGGCGATCGCGCGAAGGCTGCCAACCGTGGCGGCGCCGGCGCGGCCAATCGTGGCGGCGGAGGCAATCGCGGCGGCGCGATGAATGTGTCGTCCGGCCGGGCGGCGTCGGCGGCATCCGCGCGCGGGCGGTCGAGCATGGCGAGCATGCCGCGCGGCGGCGGCGGTGGCGCGGCATTTGCCGGTGGAGGAGGTGGCTTCCGCGGCGGAGGTGGAGGCGGTGGCGGCTTCCGCGGCGGCGGAGGAGGCGGCGGCTTCCGCGGCGGTGGTGGCGGTGGGCGTCGTTCCGACATCGCGCTGAAGCATGATGTCGTCCTGCTTGGCCATCTCGCCAACGGCCTCGGCTATTACCGCTTCAGCTATCTTGGCAGCAGCAAGGCCTATGTCGGCGTAATGGCGCAGGAAGTGCAAGGCGTGATGCCGGATGCGGTGACGCGCGGCAGCGACGGCTATTTGCGGGTCTACTACGAGAAACTCGGACTGACGTTCCGCACCTATCACGATTGGCTTGCGGGCGGCGCCAAGATCCCCGTGGAGGTTTCGCCATGACCGCTTTGACATCATTGCATCGCGCTGTGTCGGCAAGCGTTGCTGCAATCATGGCGCTGGCCCTGATGAGTTCAGTGTCCCAGGCGCAGCAGCAGTCCTATCCCTCGCCGGAGGACGCTGCGGCCGCGTTGGCTGCCGCGGTCAAGACCGGCACCAAGCGGGAGATTCTCAAGGTGCTCGGCAGGGGCGCCGAAGACATCATCGAGTCCGGCGACGACGTTGCAGACGCAGAGACGCGCAAGGCGTTCATCTCCACCTATGACACCAAGCATTCGATCAAGACGGAAGGAAACAAGACAGCGACGCTGATCCTGGGCGCGGACGATTTTGCGTTCCCGATACCTTTGGTAAACAACAGAACGGGTTGGGAATTCGACGCCGGCGCGGGGCGTCAGGAGATACTGTATCGGCGTATCGGCCGCAACGAGCTCGACGCGATCCAGACCAGTCTCGCCTATGTCGATGCCCAGAACGAATATGCCGACAAGGATCGCGGCGAGGGCGCGGGCGTCTACGCGCAACGAATCGTTTCGACGCCCGGCAAGAAGGACGGTCTGTTCTGGCGCGACGACAGTGACCCAAGCCCGCTCGGTGCGCTGGCGGCGGAGGCCTCAGCCGAAGGGTACAAGGCCGGGGACCAGCCGTCGCCGTATCACGGCTATTACTTCCGAATCCTGAAGGCGCAGGGGCCCGATGCACCCGGCGGCGCGCTCAACTACGTCGTCAAGGGCAAGATGATCGGCGGCTTCGCGCTGGTCGCCTGGCCTGCCGAGTACGGCAATTCCGGCGTCATGACCTTCCTGGTCAATCATGCCGGCACCGTCTACCAGAAGGATCTTGGAAAACGGACCGACTTCGTCGCCAAGCGCCTCATGCTGTTCGATCCGGATCAGACCTGGAAGAAAATCGATGCCGCGAAACCGTGAGAGCAGGCGAGTTCTGCTGCGCGAGATCGCGGCGTACCTTGCGGCGATCGCGGCGTTCGCATCCGCCGTTCCGGCGACATCGGCGCTCGCGCAAGCGCCCGGTTATGTCCGGGTCAAGTTGGTGAAGGCGGGCCTGATGGTGGGCGCCGGTGGCGGCAGCGGCGTCCTGACGTATCGCGGTCGTAACTATCCGTTCAGAGTGTCCGGTCTCAGCCTGGGTGTTACGGCTGGGGCATCGGTCAGCCGCCTGGAAGGGTGGGCTTCAGGCATAAGGCAGGTCAGCGACTTTGCCGGCACCTACAGCTCCGTTGGCGGCGGGGGCACTTTCGTTGGCGGCTTCGGTGGCGTTCAGTTGGGGAATGAGAAAGGCGTCAAGATCGGCCTGCAAGGACCTCGGGCGGGAATGGAGTTCGCGGCGAACCTCAGCGAGGTCAGGATTTCACTGAAGTGAGCCTGCCCCGCTGTGGCTCGTCGGCAGAAGTGCGGTTTTCGTCTAGCAACACTCACCTTGCCAGGTGGTTGTTTTGGCTGGCGCGCTCGGAGAGATTCGAATCTCTCTATTAAACCATTCAGTTATCATTGGATTTTCGGTGCAACGCGGTCCGAGGGACGAGTCGAGGGGCAGGGCGGAGCGGCGCCTTTGGGTTTAATGTGTTGCGCCAGGACTCAAGGGCAGCCGAGGTAACGAGCAGTTCAAATCCTATCCCGCGCAACCACCGATGCCGGCGATACCAAGTCGTCAGGCAGCCCGGCCTCTGGAAGGAGGTCGGGCTTCTTTTTGCCGACGGCAAAGCTCAAAATCGCATCTGGATAGTCTCAGAGTACGATTCCCGGTTCATTTCCGTTGGGGCAAAAGCGAGCGTCATCCGATCGACCGAGGTTCGGAACACTTCGGCGGCCTCAGTCCTCCCATCGTCGCTTCGAAGTCGCCCGTAGAGCGCCAAAATCCGCTGCCGGTAGATCAACACCACGTCCCTTCAACGGCGTCGACATCTCATTGAGCGCTGCAGCCGTTTGATTGGCCGGCAACGAACCGAGAGGCGGCTCATTTCATTGGCGGTAATGCCGTTGCTTTGGACGATTGGCTACGAACGCGCCGACTGCCAAAGTGCGGATGCCTTCCACCTTGATGGCGCCAGGCGCGATGCTTGTGCGGGGTCATAGTCGTATTCGGTGTTGCACTCTTTGGCGCAGACGCCTTTTGGTCATTCGATTGTTGGGCTACCGACAGATTTTGAGGCACTGCAACTGCCGTCAATGCGCCGATAATCAGGGCGCTGCATACAAGTCGGATATTCATGCTCGCCTCCGTGTCTTGCTCCAGATCCGATAACCTCTGTCGTCAAAACGACCCGAACACTGTGCCCAGGACAAGCACAGCGCCAAGTGCAATGATGCAGGTAACGATCACGGTCATCACCATATCGAGATAGCTCTCGCGGTGAGTCAGTCCGCTGATCTGAAGCAGCAACAGCACCGTGCCATTGTGTGGCAGGGCATCGAGCGTACCGGCGCCAATCGTGGTCACCCGATGCATCAGTTCGGGATTGATGCCGTGCTCGGCGGCGAGCCGCAAGAAGGTGTCGCCGAGTATATTGAGCACGATTGCCATTCCCCCGGAGGCGGTACCGGTAAGCGCAGCGAGCGCGTTCACGGCGATCGTGAGAGAAATAAGGGGGCCTCCGCCAACCGCGAGTAGCGCGTCACGTACGTCCGCGAACGCGGGCAGCGCGGCAATGACAGCACCAAAGCCGACGAGACTGGCAATCATCAGGATTGGCATGACGGAGGAAGCGGCGCCAGCATCCAGGCTTTCCTTCAACGCCGGGAGACGCCGATAATTGAAGATAATGACAGTAAGGGTCGCAGCCGCGAGCGCAATGACCACCGACCAGACGCCGGCTACTGCTCCGATCGTGGTTTCGCCCCACACCTCTTTGGCCAAGAACGAAAAATCCAGCCGTGGGAGGACGACTAGCGACAGTAGGAAGTTCGTACAGATGACTACAACCAGCGGCAATGCGGCAATCACAAAGGGGGGTAGGCTAGCACTGTGCTTGCCATGCTGAAATTCAGCTGGATCAAAATCGCCAGCAGCTGACGCCTGCATACGAATGGTCTCGTCGATGGCGGGAGACACCTCCGACTTGCGATCATAGCCCTCGCCGGCTTTGCGCGCGGCGGCTTCTGCACGGCGGAGCCACCACATGCCGATAACAAAAATGATGATCGAAGCGATGATACCCAAGCCCGGCGCCGCGAAGGTTGTTGTGCCGAAGTACGGCATCGGAATGGCGTTGTTGACAGACGGCGTTCCTGGCATTGCCGACATCGTGAACGTGAACGCCCCGAGACCGATGGTCGCCGGCATCAAGCGGCGCGGGATGTTCGCAGCCTGGAACATCTCTTTCGCCATGGGGACCAACACGAAAAAGGCAACAAAGACGCTTACGCCGCCGTAGGTAACCGCGGCCGAAGCCAGCACCACTGAGAGTATCGTGCGGCGTGTTCCCAACCGTTCAGTCAGAAAACGCGCGATGGAGGTGATCGAACCGCTGTCGTCCATCAGCTTGCCGAACAACCCGCCAAGCAGGAACATCGGAAACCACTGCGTAACGAATCGACCAGCACCCGGCATAAAGGTCTGCGTCCAATGAGCGAGAAGCGGCTCACGCGAAATCGCGGCGGCGAGGAGCGCAGCCACCGGCGCCACCATGAGTACGCTCCACCCTCGATAGGCAAGCCACATCAGCAGCGCGAGCCCGAGCAATATTCCGACGAGTCCCATGGTTCAGTCCTCCACCAGCAACAATTTGAAATCAATGCGATGAGATCCGAGTTCGTCCGGGAGTACTAGGAGACTTGGGTCAGACATGTGGGCTTCCAAAAAAGCAAAGATTTAGGTCGCGCGCGTTGTCGCGGTATTGTTCGTTGCAGCCGACGCTGGCTCGAAACACTGGCGTGGAAGAAGGAAGATCCATGTGACGAATACAAAGGGCGCGGTAAGCGCGGGGATAGCGAGCGGCGTCAAAGCAACGTTCAGCGCCGCTTGTGCGATGACCGTAACCAGCGTGCCCAGCATGGCATAGATCGC
>Ga0105246_10000974_pt1 | contig 16410 bp, 18 predicted proteins | sample KBSM64metaG_FD_99694 | JGI IMG/M metagenome (GOLD analysis project Ga0105246, IMG submission 99694) | Miscanthus rhizosphere microbial communities from Kellogg Biological Station, Michigan, USA - KBS M6-4 metaG | ecosystem: Host-associated > Plants > Roots > Rhizosphere > Soil | place...
CGACGACGTGGCGGCAGCCTCGGAAATGCTGTCAGCCAAAGGCCTGAACCCGCAGCTGATCGTCGATGCAAGCCACGCCAACAGCGGCAAGAGCCACCACCGTCAGGCCGAGGTTGCGCTGGAAATCGGCGCCCAGCTGGAGGCCGATCCCGCCTCGCCGGTTGCCGGCGTCATGCTGGAGAGCTTCCTGGTGGGCGGCGCCCAGAACCTGGATGTCGGGCTTCAGCTGGCGGGGGAGCAGGAACTGGTCTACGGCCAGAGCGTCACGGATGCCTGCATGGAATGGGACGTCACGGCGTCCGTGCTGGAGCAGCTTGCGGCGTCGTCCCGCAAGCGCCGCCAGGCGGCCGCCGTGTGAACATGAATGTAGCGGCCGGGACTTTCACATTGGCCTCAGCAGCCTCTAAAGTATCTAGCACATGGTTGTGATGGCTCAGCATCGGAACGCCGCAGTCATGCGCGCTGGGGTTGTCCTTGTCAGCTGAGAGCAAAGGAATATGGAGAATGTCCGCAGAGACCAACTTCTCGAATGCGCGATTCATGACCGTGGCCGAAGTGGCCGAGGTTCTCCGGGTTTCCAAAATGACCGTGTACCGCCTGGTCCATTCCGGCGAAATGCCGGCTGTCCGGTTCGGCCGGTCATTCCGGGTTCCCGAGGAAGCCGTTGCCCAGTACCTCAAGGGTGCCGTGGTGGACGGCCGCTCGGAGAGCGCCTGACGCCCAAGGGCCCTGCCGGGTCTACGGTCATTGGGTGCCTCCGCGAGGCGGTACCCTGTTAAGGAACGTTTTACGTCACTGTAAGAATCCGTCTGTTGCGGGGCCTTCGCCGGCCCCGTCCGGCAGGCGGGAACTTCACTTATTTGTTAAGGAACTTTCGTGGGTTCAGTTATTAAGAAGCGCCGCAAGCGTATGGCCAAGAAGAAGCACCGCAAGTTGCTTCGTAAGACCCGCCACCAGCGCCGCAACAAGAAGTAGGAATACTTCGCAGTGCGTTAATGCCCGTTGCCTCTCGAGGCGGCGGGCATTTTTGCGTCCCTAAACCGCCTGGTGACGTCCCTAAACCGACTGGTGACGGCGCCCGTGCTGTCGGATGCCGGTGCCTCAGACGCGCGGGCCGCGGAACTTGCTGAACCCGCGCCACAGGCCGTACACAGCGCCGCCGACGGTGGCTGCCTTCAGGCCAAGTGTGGCTGCGCGGCGGCCCGAGCGGAAGTCGTAAACGGGCCAGTTGTTTTCGCGGGCATGGCGGCGCAGGGCGGCGTCGGGGTTAATGCACACCGGGTGCCCCACCAGGGTGAGCAGGGGGATGTCGTTGTGGGAGTCGCTGTAGGCCCAGCAGCGCTGGAGGTCCAGCCCTTCCTCGTCTGCCACCTGCTGAACGGCAACGGCTTTCGCCGGTCCGTGCAGGATGTCACCCACGAGCCTGCCGGTGTAGGCGCCGTCTTCGATTTCGCCCACCGTGCCCAAGGCGCCGGTGAGGCCCAGCCGGGTGGCGATTACGCTGGCAACCTCGACCGGGGTGGCGGTGACCAGCCACACCTTGCGGCCCACCCGGAGGTGCTGCTCGGCCAGGGCCTTCGTACCCGGCCAGATCCGGGACTCGATCATTTCGTCGTAGACTTCTTCGCCCAGTTCCTCGACCTCGGAAACCCTGATCCCTGCGGCAAGGACCAAGGCGGAGTCGCGCACGGCATGGACGTCGTCCATGTTCTCGCCGCGGAGGACAAACTTGAACTGCTTCCATGCGAAGCCCGCGGCCTGGGACAGTGTGAAGGCCTTGCGTTCGTACATTTTCCGGGCCACATGGAAGAGGCTTGCGCCCCGCATCAAGGTGTTGTCGACGTCGAAGAATGCGGCTTCGCCGTATTGCTGCTTCACAGCCGGCGCGGTGGCCACAGCGGCGTTCTTCTCGTCGGGCATGCCATGAGTCTAGTCAATTGCCCTGCCGGACGCCGTGCCGCGCCTTCCGCATGAACCCGCGTCGTGCGCGCTTCGACGCCGCCCCGCGGCTCGGGCTACCGTTGGAACATGCCGATTCCCGACGTCGTCCTCCTCACCAAACCCGACTGCCACCTTTGCGCTGCGGCGCGGGACGCCGTCGAACGCGTTGTCTCGCAGCTGGGGCTGCCGTGGCGGGAGATGTCCATCGAAGGCGACGCCGAGCTGCGCGAACGTTACGCCGAGGAGATCCCGGTGGTCCTGGTCGACGGCATCCAGCGGGACTTCTGGAAGATCGACGAAACACGGCTCACCAGGGTGCTGCAGAAGGCACTTGCGTCCTAAGTGCTATCCCGGTGGCTTTGTTGACTCCGGGAACCCCGCAATAGAGTGGGACAACAAAGCAACACAATGGAGACGACTGTGACTGCGCTGGAACCATCCGCCGAGCCCGTACCGGGCGAGCAGGATTCTGCTGCCAAGCAGATTCCGCCTGCAGCTGTGGCCCGGATGACGCTCTACCTGCGCGCGCTCAACTCCCTCCTCGGCGAAGGCGTGGAACGGGTTTCCTCCGAAGCGCTGGCCGAGGCCTCCGGGGTCAGCTCCTCCACCCTGCGCAAGGACCTTTCGTATGTCGGCTCCTACGGCACACGGGGCGTGGGCTATGAGGTCCAGTACCTGAGCCGTCATATCGCGGCCGCTCTGGGGTTGACCCACGACTGGAAAGTGGCGATTGTCGGGGCCGGAAACCTTGGCAAGGCCCTCGCCAGGTACGGCGGCTTCCAGTCGCGCGGCTTCGACGTCGTGGCCATCCTCGACGCCGACCCCATGGTGGTCGGCAACGAAGTCGGCTGGCTGCGGGTCAGCGATGCCGCGAACCTCGAGCAGGTCCTGCAACGGACCCGCACCAACATGGTGGTCCTGGCCCTGCCCGCTGCCGTGGCACAGGACGTGTGCGACCGCGTGATCAAGGCAGGGATCCGCAGCATCCTCAGTTTCGCGCCCGTGCTGCTGCAGGTCCCGCCGCATGTCAATCTGCGGAAGGTGGACATGGCCACCGAACTGCAGATCCTGGCCTACCACGCACAAAGGGCGCAGACCCCGGGCCAAGCCGTCTGATACTGCCCGACGGCGGCCGGGACTGCGCCCGTTGTTTGCTGCGGTGTGTTTTCCCGCGGCAGGTTCAGCGGCCGTATGGACCCTGGCCGTAAGGGTTCGCGAAGGGCTGGGCCTTGCGGAAGTACGGCGCCGAAGCCGGCAGGTAGAGCATTACGATCGCGGCGATGCCGAGCAGGATGGTGACAGTGCCGATGCCGACCTGGGCCAGGCCCAGCAGTGAGATCGCGGCGAAGATGGTTCCCAGGATCCGGGCCCAGTTCTTTCCCCTGCGCACGTTGAAGGCGACCAGGGCGTAGAGGCCGGCGAAGATCACGGAGAAGATAACCACCGTGGTGGCAAATATTCCGCGGAAGCTGTCCACGTCGATGCCGGGGTTGTTGCGTCCTTGGGCCTTCATTGCCTCGTCCACAATGCTGCCGAACTCGGGCGAGTTGATCATGGCAAGCGTGATCGGGATGCCGATCAGGTTCAGTACGCCGGCGGCAAGGATGAGCCAGAACGAGATGTTGACCAGCGAGGGAACTCCCGACGTCGTGGCCGGCTGCTGGCTCGGCCACACGCTTTGCCCGTACTGCGACTGTCCGTAGGGGGACTGGCCATACGGGGACTGGCCGAACTGCGGAGCGCCCTGGCCGTACTGCGGGGCGGCGGGCTGCTGTCCGTACTGGGGTGCGCCTTGGCCGTACTGCGGTGCGGCCTGCCCGTACTGTGGCGCCGATGGCTGCTGTCCGTACTGCGGGGCATCCTGCCCGTACTGGGGCTGTGCCGGCTGGCCGTACTGCGGCTGTTCGGGGGTGCCCTGCTGGGAACTGCCGTTTTCACCGGAGTTGGCGGGCGGGTATGGAGGGTTGCTCATGGCATTCCTTTGCATGTTCGACTGCGGGTTCGGCTGCCGGGTCAGCAATTACCCCTGCCCCCAGCTTGGTTTAAGTCCACCGTACCCCGGCACCCGGCGGTGGAGACCGATTTCCCACGGATTTCCGGCAAGGAAAGGCCAGGGAGTCCGGTGCGGGACGGCACTCGTGGCAGAAAGGAAGGCCGCGGCGTCCTGGGGAGCACCGCGGCCTTTGGCCAAGCTTTCGTGAGAGCCTGTACCTGGTTCGGGTACAGGAACTGTGCCTACGAGAAATGCTTCTGCGACTCGGGAAGCCACATCAGCACGCCGGCCGCCACCGCGACCGCGGAGCCGATGAAGCCCAGGTTCAGCGTGACGAGCTGGAGCAGCAGCGAAATCACCGCGAGCCCGGCCAGAATGCTCAGAACCAAGCGGGCCCAGCGGGCGCCTTCCTTGAGCCTGATCGCGATGAAAATGTAGAGGGCGGCGAAGATCAGGCTGAGAATGAAGCTCCCGATACTGGTGCCAATGAGCAATTCACCGAAGTAGCCCCGGAGAATGAAGATGTTGATCAGGCTTGACAGCACGCCAAGGACGGCTGCACCGACCCAGAGCCAGTAGGACAGAGTCAATTGCTGCGGCACGCCTGTGGTGTCGCGGAAGCGTTGGGCGATGTTGTTGAAGTCGAGGCCGAAAGTGTTCCTTGCCGGAGCCGGGTAGCCCAAGCCGGCAGGCGGGGCGTTGTTGGGCCCTGCGGCAGGCATTGCGTAGCCCGGAGCCGGCTGCTGGTACCCCGGGGCAGGCTGTTGGTATCCCGGGGGTGGGGCCTGATATCCGGGTGCCTGGTAGCTGGGTGGTTGCGGTGCGCCTTGAGGCGGCTGGTAGCCGGCGGGAGGAACATCGCCGGAAGATGCGGGCTCTGAGCCTGGCTGTTGAGGAACTTCGTTTGGGTTACTCATGGCATCACTGTAGACCTGAGGTTGAAGGTTTCCTAGGAAATTTTCGGCGAATTCCCGGCCTCCTCTGGGCCTCGTGGTGAATACTCCAGCGGGTGGATCCATGGGAGGGATGCCCGCCTGGAAGGCGGCAACGAAAAGCGGCGCCGCCCGGTGGCTGCGGAAATCCGCAAGCCTTCCGGGAAGCGCCGCTTCCGGAAACTGTGCCCTTAGGCGGCAGGGGCGATGAAGGCGAGTTCGAGGTTGATGACAACCTTGTCGCTGACCAGCACGCCGCCGGCTTCCAGTACGGCGTTCCAGGTCAGGCCGAATTCCTTGCGGCTGATGGTGGTCTCGCCGGAGAGCCCGGCGCGGGTGTTGCCGAAGGGGTCGACTGCGACGCCGTTGAATTCAGTCTCGATGGCGACCTCCTTGGTGACGCCCTTGATGGTGAGGTCGCCGACCAGGTCGAAGCTGTCGCCGTTGGCCTTGATGTGGCGGGATACGAAGTTGATCTCCGGGAACTTCTCGACGTCGAAGAAGTCCTCGCCCTTGACGTGGCCGTCTCGGTTGACGTCGCCGGAGTCGAAGCTGGCCGTCTGGATGGTTGCGTTGACCTTGGAGTCGGCCAGGTGGTCCGCCAGTTCCAGCGTCGCGTTGGCTTCGGTGAACTGGCCGCGGACCTTGCTGATTCCTGCGTGGCGGACGGTGAAGCCGATTTCGCTGTGCGAGTTGTCGAGGGTCCAGGTACCGGTGGTGACGTTGGCGGGGAGGGTCATGGCGTGCTCCTTGGGGTAGGGATGGGTGGAATCTCCGCTCGGAGGACAGTTACTTGAACAATCAACCGATCTTGCATCCAGTATAAACATGCAAATGCATCTTTTATTCCATCGCCGGGAACATTTTTTCGGGAACTTCAGTTCTACGTGGCGTAGAAGATTTCTGAATGCCCGTCCTCTTTGAGAAACTGGTAGACATGCCCCAAGCAACTGTCCATCTGCTCCGCCATGGCGAGGTATATAACCCCGACGGCGTTCTGTATGGCAGACTCCCCGAATTCCACCTGTCCGAGCGCGGATGGGCGATGGCACGCGTGCTCGCCGAGCACTTCGAAGCGCGCGCCGCGGCCGGGGCAAAGATCGTCCACCTGGTGGCCTCGCCGCTCACGCGTGCCCAGGAAACAGCCCAGCCGAGCTCTGAGGCGCTCGGCCTCCAGGTCCATACGGATCCCCGGATCATCGAGGCAGAGAACCACTTTGAAGGATTGCACGCGCGTCCCTCGGAGTTCCTGAAGCCCCAGCATTGGTTCCATTTCCGGAACCCGCTCCGCCCGTCCTGGGGTGAACCGTATAGCCAGCAGGTCGCGCGCATGCGTGCCGCTATCGAGGACGCCCGGCAGCGTGCCGTCGAACTCGGCGGCGACGGCGCCGAAGCGATCCTGGTGAGCCACCAGCTGCCCATCTACGCCACGCGCCGCAGCGCCGAAGGGCGCCGGCTGTGGCATGACCCGCGCAAGCGCGAGTGCACCCTGACGTCCCTGACGTCCTTGGTGTTCGACGCCGACGGCGCCCTCGTGCGGGTCGACTACAGCGAGCCCGCGGCAGCCCTGTTGCCCGGCGCCGCAAGTACTCCCGGAGCATGACATTGGATAAGCACAGCAACACCTCGCGCCGACGCTTCCTCGCCACCGGGGGAGCGGCCCTCGCCGCCATGACCGTGGGCCTGTCCGCCTGCGCCCCACAGGAGGACAACCTCGCCAAGCAAGCGAACGTCGGCGACAACAAGAACTACATTGCGGGAGACGGTTCGGTCACCGAGTTCGCCACGACCGAGCGTTCAGCCCCGGTGCAGATTGACGGGATCCTGTTCGATGGCACGGCTGTGAAGGCCGCAGACCTCCGCGGCAAGGTGACGGTGCTGAACTTCTGGTTCGCGGCCTGCGCCCCCTGCCGCGTCGAGGCGCCCATCCTCGAGGAACTGCACCAGGACTTCAAGGCCAAAGGCGTGCAGTTCTTCGGCGTCAACCTGCGCGATGAGAAACCCACCGCCGAGGCCTTCGAAAAGACCTTCAACCTGACGTACCCGAGCTTCAACGACAAGAACGGTGCCGTGTTGCTCTCAGTTTCCGGCCTGGTGCCGCCGAACGCCGTGCCCACCACGCTCGTCCTGGACAAGGAAGGCAGGGTTGCCTCCCGCGTCCTCGGCGAAATCGAAAAGGGCACCCTGAAGGCCCTCATCAGCGCCGCGGCAGCCGAGTAGGCGGCCCTACGAACGTGAACAGCCCCTTCGCCGAGACCATCCTCAATGGTTCCCTGCTTCTGGCCATCCCGGTGGCCCTGCTGGCGGGACTCGTCTCCTTCCTTTCGCCGTGCGTGCTGCCCCTCGTGCCCGGGTACCTGGGCTACGTCACCGGGCTGACCGGCGTCGATCTCCAGAAACAGCGGCGCGGCCGCATGCTTGCCGGAATTGGGCTGTTCGTGCTCGGCTTTTCCGTGATCTTCGTGCTGCTCGGCGGGGCCTTCGGCCAGCTGGGCACATTCATCAGCGGTCCGCAGAACGCCTGGATCACCCAGCTGCTGGGTGTCCTGGTGATCGTCATGGGCGTCGTCTTCATGGGCGGCTTCAGCTGGCTGCAACGGGACGCCAAGATCCATGCGAAGCCCCCGGCCGGCCTGTGGGGCGCGCCGCTGCTGGGCATCACCTTCGGCCTGGGCTGGGCCCCCTGCATTGGACCGACCTACTCGGCCGTCCAGCTGTTGAGCCTGTCCGGCGGATCCTCCGCAGCCAAGGGCGCCTTGCTTGCCTTCGTGTACAGCCTGGGCCTGGGAGTGCCGTTCCTGCTGATCGCCCTCGCCGTGCGCCGCGGCGCCGGAGTCATGTCCTTCTTCCGCAAGCACCGCCTGGCGATCCAGCGGGCCGGCGGGGCAATCCTGATCCTCCTGGGGATCCTGATGGCCAGCGGAGTGTGGGGTGCCTGGGTCACCGGGCTGCAGTACTGGTTCCAGACCGATGTGAAGTTGCCGATTTGATGAGCGAGCCCGTGGAAGCCAAGAACAAACCCAAGACGACCGAGGACGCCAAGACCGGGGCCGCGCTGCCCGCACTCGGACTGAAAGGCATGCTCCGCTGGGCTTGGACCCAGCTGACCAGCATGCGCACCGCGCTTTTCCTGCTGCTCCTGCTGGCGGTGGCCGCCGTCCCGGGCTCGCTGTTCCCGCAGCGCCCGGCCAACCCCGCCGTCGTCACGCAGTACATCAAGGACCACCCGGACTACGGCAAGATCCTGGATGCCATCCAGCTCTACGATGTCTACTCCTCGGCCTGGTTCTCCGCCATCTACCTCCTGCTGTTCATCTCGCTGATCGGCTGCGTGACGCCGCGGGCCATCGCGCATTACAAGGCGATGCGCTCCCAGCCGCCGCGGACCCCCAAGCGGCTGTCCCGCCTCCCTCAGTACGGCACCTTGGTGGTTCCCGCCGACGCCGGGATCCCGGCGTCGCGCGCCATCACCGATGCCGCCGCGCTGCTCAAGAAACGCGGCTACCGCGTGGAGGTCCGGGACGCCGATGGCGACCGGCCGTCACTGGGTGCCGAGCGCGGCTTCCTCAAGGAAGTGGGCAACCTCGTCTTCCACACTTCGCTGATCGGCGTCCTGGTGTCCGTGGCCATCGGCGGGCTGTTCGGCTACAGCGGCCAGCGCATCCTGGTGGAAGGAGACACCTTCGTGAACACCCTGGTGGGCTACGACCAGTTCAGCCCCGGCACCAACTTCCAGAGCAGCTGGTTGCAGCCCTACTCGATCCAGCTGGACAAGTTCGACGTGAAGTTCGACCGTGAATCGCCGGCCCACTTCGGCCAGCCGATCGACTTCACCGCACAGGTGACCACCAAGGAAAACCCGGGCGCGCCGGCCGAAAAGCAGGTCCTGAAGGTCAACGACCCCGTCATGCTGGGCGGCACCAGCATCTACCTCACCGGCAACGGCTACGCCCCGGTCATCACCGTCCGCGACGGCAAGGGCAACATCGCGCTGCAGGGGCCCGTGGTGGCCAAGCTGCAGGGCGACAACTACTACTCCTCGGTGGTCATCAAGGTTCCCGACGCGAAGCCCGATCAGCTGGGCTTCGCCGGCTTCTTCCTGCCGACGGCATTCGTCACCGAACAGGGCGTGTCCTTCAGCGGCGATCCCGAGCTCATCAACCCGCAGCTCAGCCTGAACTCGTACTACGGCGACCTCGGCCTGGACAAGGGCACGCCGCAGAATGTGTTCGAGCTCGACGTCAAGAACCTCACCCAGCTCAACGGCCGCGACCTCCCCACCAAGGGCATCACCCTGGTGCCCGGCAAGACGTACACCCTGCCGGACGGCAAGGGCAGCATCAGCTTCGACGGCGTCAAGAAGTACGTGGGCGTGGATATCCACCACAACCCCGGCCAGGCCAGCGCCCTGGTCTTCGCGTTGCTCGCCGTCGCCGGACTCGTCGTCTCCCTCTACCTGAACCGCCGCCGCGTCTGGGTCCGCACCGGAACCCACGACGACGGACGCACCATGGTGGAGTACGGCCTGCTGGCCCGCGGTGAAGACCACCGCCTGGCCGGCGAAGCCGCCGCTATACGTGAACTGCTGCAGCGTGAATGGCAGCTGGAGCCGGACCCATCCGATACTTCCGACACTGTCGCCTCGACAAACACTAAGGACCGGTAATGTTCCCCATCAACGAAACCATGGGCCAGTACAGCGAGCTCTTCATGCTCCTGGCCGCAGGCACGTACACGGTGGCGTTCGTCGCCTTCGCCTGGGACCTGGCCAAGAGCAGCAAGACGCTGCGCGCCGTGGACCTGAAGGCGGCAGCCGCCGCCAAGGTGCCGGTGGCTGCAGGGCGGATGGCGGGAGGGGACGTCAGCGGGCCGGCAGGCTATGCGGAGCGTCCGACGTCGGGTCCAACCTCCACGGGCGGCACCGCCGCCGGTGACATGCGCTACGCCGCCGAGCGCCGGGCACCCGCCCGTGTGGCAGTGGCGCTGTCCATCCTCGGCGTGCTGATCCACGCAGCCGGCGTGGTCACCCGCGCAATCGGTGCGGGCCGCGTGCCGTGGGGCAACATGTACGAGTTCCTCACCACCGGTGCCTTCGTTGCCGTCGTGGTCTTCCTGCTGGCCCTCGTCCGCCGCGACCTGCGCTTCCTGGGAACCTTCGTGATCGGCCTGGCCGTAATCATGCTCGTGGCGGCCTCCGTCGCGTACTGGACACCGGTGGGCCACCTGGTTCCCGCCCTGCAGAGCTACTGGCTGGTGATCCACGTATCCATCGCGGTGCTGTCCTCGGCGCTCTTCACGTTGACCTTCGCCATGTCTGCGCTGCAACTGGTCCAGGCGCACCGGCAGAAGACCCTTGCCGCGGGCGGCGCCGACAAGCTGGGATTCATGCGCTTGGTTCCGGATGCCCTGAGCCTGGAGAACCTGTCCTACCGGATCAACACCGTGGCCTTCGTGGGCTGGACCTTCACGCTGATGTTCGGCGCCATCTGGGCCGAGAAGGCCTGGGGGCGCTTCTGGGGCTGGGACACCAAAGAAGTCTGGACGTTCGTGATCTGGGTGGTCTACGCGGGCTACCTGCACGCGCGGGCCACCCGCGGCTGGACCGGAACGCGCGCCGCCTGGCTGTCGATCGTGGGCTACCTGTGCGTGATCTTCAACTTCACGATCGTGAACCAGTTCTTCAACGGCCTGCACTCGTACTCGGGCCTGAGCTAGGACTTGATGCGGCGGGCGCGGCGGGTTCGCCTGCCCGCCCGCTGCCTTCGGCTTTCGGCCGGCTTAGGAGGCGCTGCCGTCGTTGCCGTCGGACGTTGATTCGCCCCTGAGCTTGCGCTGCTTCTCCTCGAGCTCTTCGCGGAGCTTCTTCAGCCGCTCGGCTTCGCTTTGCTTGCGGCGGCGGATTTCCAGGTTGCGCAGGAACTCCGGGTCGTCGTCGGGAGCCGTCGGGTGGGTGGGGAAGGCCGGCTGCGCCGCCCTTCCGCCGTACGGGCGTCCGAAGAAGAACCAAAGGATGGCGCCGAGGACCGGAAGCAGCAGCATCACCACGATCCAGGCCGGCTTGGAGATGCCCCGGACGTAACGGCCGTCCGTGCGGATCACATCCACCAAGCCGTAAACGAAGACCAGCAGGACGATGATGACTGCAACTACGCGGGGCATACCTTCAGTCTAGCCACCGCTCAAGGGCCGCGTACCCGCCTCCGGGGCACGGGCCAGGAGGGCCTTCGCCCGGTCCGGCGGCGGCCGGAGTGGATCCGACCGCTAAACTTGAACCGTGGCTTTCCTCAAGTACTCCCTGATCCGCCTGGCGCTGTTCGTGCCGTTGTTCGTGCTGTTCCTTTTCCTGCAGACCGGCGTCATCCTGGCCGTGGTCTTCGCCGGGCTGATCGCCTTCGCGATCAGCTACCTTTTCTTCCAGAAACAGCGTGACGCCGCCACGGCAGCCATGCGCGAGCGCTTCTCCGGGCGGGCCAAGCCGTTGCGCTCGGCCGGCGAGGTCGCCGATGCCGACGCCGAGGACCGCCTGGTGGACGAGCACCCCGAAGTCCGCGTCGAGAACGACCGGCGCCCCAAGGAAATCTGAAGCCAACCGTGCCTTAGAAGCCGGTGCTCAGCACCAGGCCGAGCGAGAACAGCAGGCTGTAGCCGAGGTTGATCATGCCGGTCTGCTTGAGCACCGGAATGAGGCTCTTGCGCTTGCCGTTGACCATGAGCCAGGCCGGCGTCAGGCAGGCCGGGACCAGGAGCAGCACGATCAGCATCCAGGGCTTGGTGGGCGCCAGGACCACCACCAGGAGAAGCGCCAAGGCCAGCATGAGCACATAGCTCTCACGCGCATGCCGGTCGCCCAGCCGCACAGCCAGGGTCTTCTTCCCGGCAATAGTGTCCGTGGGGATGTCGCGGACGTTGTTGGCCATGAGCAGGGCACAGGCGATCAATCCGGTGCCGATCGCGCCGATGACCGCGGGGAGGCTGATCTGCCCGGCCTGGGTGTAGGTGGTGCCGAGCGTGGCCACGAGGCCGAAGAACACGAACACAAAGAGGTCGCCGAGGCCCATGTAGCCATAGGGGTTCCTGCCGCCGGTGTAGCCCCAGGCGGAAAGCACACAGCCCAGGCCCACCAGGATCAGCCACCAGGCCTGGGTGATGATCACGAGGATCAGGCCCACGAGCATGGCGAGGCCGAAGGCTCCGAACGCGGCCCACTTCACGTGCTGGGCGCGGGCAGCCCCCGATCCCACCAGGCGCAGCGGTCCTACGCGGTCCTCGTCGGTCCCGCGGATCCCGTCGGAATAGTCGTTGGCGTAGTTGACGCCGATCTGCAGCAGCAAGGCCACGAAGGCTGCAAGGATCGCGTTGAGAAGGCGGAACGACTGCAGTTCGTAGGCGGCCGCGGTGCCGATCAGCACCGGGGCGATCGCAGCCGGCAGGGTGCGCGGCCGGGCGCCTTGGATCCATTGTGCAGCTGTTGCCACGTGTTGTACCTCGTGTTGTTTCGCGGTGGGGCCGGATGGGGCCGGCGGTGGATGCGGTGAACTTGTCTATTCTGCCTGATGCTTTTCGCTGAGCAGCGCGCCCATGGCGAGCCGGTCCGGTTTGCCGTTGGGCAGCATCAGCAGCGCGGGCGCGGTGATGACGGTCTTGGGTGCCAGTGCTCCGAGGCCCGAGTGCGCCGCGGCGAGGAGTCGTTCCGGACTGCCCGCAAAGTCGTCCATGGCCACGTAGGCGGCCACGGCCTGGCCCCATTCGGCGGAAGGGACACCAGTGACGAAAGCCGCGCTTACGCCGTCGAGCCTTTCCAGCCCGGCCTGCACGTACGCGGCGGAAACCTTGACGCCGCCGGTGATGATGACGTCGTCGGCCCGGCCCAGGACGGTGAGCTTGCCGTCGGGGGAGAGCTCGCCGAGGTCCCCGGTACGGTACCAGCGGACGTCGTCTTCCTCGAAGAAACCTGCCGCGTCGGGAGCGTCCAGGTAGCCGGCGGCAATGGTGCTGCCACCCAGCAGGATGCGGCCCTCGCCGTCGATCCGGACCTCGACGCCGTCCAGCGGCTCGCCGTCGTACACGCAGCCGCCGCACGTTTCGGCGGAGCCGTAGGTGGTGACCACGCGAAGCCCGGCGGCGCGCGCCGCCTCCAGCAGCCCGGCAGGGGCCGGAGCCCCGCCGAGCAGGATCGCGTTGAAGCGCCGCAGCACGGCGAGCGTCCCCGCGGACGGCGCATCGAGCAGCCGCTGCAGCTGGGTCGGGACCAAGGAAGTGAAGCGGACTTTGTCCGTCAGCTCCAGGGCTGCAGCGATGAAGGCTTCCGGGGTGAAGCCGCCGGACATGTCCATGGCCCACGGGCGGGTGCCGGCGAACAACGAGCGGACCAGCACCTGGATGCCCGCCACGTACTGCAAAGGCAGGGCCAGCAGCCATTGGCCCTCGCCGCGCAGCGCTATCGCGGTGGCCATGGAGGATGCCGCGAGGGCGTCGACGGTGAGCACGGTGGCCTTCGGCGCGCCGGTGGATCCCGAGGTGCGCACCACCACTGCGGCGTCCTCGAAGCCGGGGGTTTCCACGGGAACAGCCGTGGCCTTCCCGTCCGGGGCCGTGACGATCTCGACGGCGGGTCCTTCATCTTGCAGGGCGGCCGCGAGGGCCTTCAGGATGTCATCCACAGCCGGCCTCCTAGAAGTAGTAGGGGAAGGCGGACCAGTCCGGATCCCGCTTCTGCAGGAACGCTTCCTTGCCCTCCACGGCCTCGTCCGTCATGTAGGCCAGGCGGGTGGCTTCGCCGGCGAAGACCTGCTGTCCGGCCAGGCCGTCGTCGGCCAGGTTGAAGGCGAACTTGAGCATGCGGATGGCCTGGGGCGACTGGCGGGCGATGTCCGCGGCGTACTCCAGGGCCACTTCTTCGAGACGGTCGTGGTCCACGGCCTCGTTGACGGCGCCCATGCGGACCATGTCCTCCGCGGAATATTCACGGGCGAGGAAGAAGATCTCACGGGCTGCCTTCTGGCCGATCTGGCGGGCCAGCAGCGCTGAGCCGTAGCCGGCGTCGAAACTTCCCACGGTGGCGTCGGTCTGCTTGAACTTGCCGTGCTGGCGGGAGGCAATGGTGAGGTCCGAGACGACGTGCAGCGAGTGCCCGCCGCCGGCCGCCCAGCCGTTCACGACGGCGATGACCACCTTGGGCATGGTGCGCATGAGCCGCTGGACTTCCAGGATGTGGAGGCGCCCGGCCCGGGCGGGGTCGATGGTTTCCTGGGTCTCGCCGTCGGCGGTGTTCTGTACTACGTACCGGTAGCCGTCGCGGCCCCGGATCCGCTGGTCGCCTCCGGAACAGAAGGAATGCCCGCCGTCCTTGGCGGAGGGGCCGTTGCCGGTGAGCAGCACGGTGGCCACATCGGGGGTCATCCGGGCGTGGTCCATGGCGCGGTAGAGCTCGTCCACGGTGCCAGGGCGGAAGGCGTTGCGGACTTCCGGGCGATTGAAGGCGATGCGCACGGTGGGCAGGTCGCGGACGATTCCGCCGGCTTCGTCGCGTTCCACCTGGCGGTGGTAGGTCATATCCTGGAAGTCGTCGAATCCGGAAACCGTGCGCCAGCGGGCGGGGTCGAAGACGTCGGATACCTTGGCGGGGAAGTCGTTGCTCACCCTGACGAGTTTAGTTACCGGCTCAGCTGATGCAGAACTCGTTGCCTTCGGGGTCCGCCATGGTGTGCCATTCGTGCGGGCCCTGGCTGGCGGTCCACAGGTGCCTCGCCCCGCGGGCCTTGCGGACAGTTCCGGTCCGGGTTGCCCAACTGGCTGGCAGTTGTGGTCGTTTTGAGCCCTCAAAACGACCACAACTGCGAGTTAGTTGGGGACTTAGGCGCCGAAGAACTGCGGAGGCAGCGCGTAGATCAGCAGCACGGCCAGAAGGTTCTTGCCGGCGTGGACCAGGAACGAGAACATGAGGTTCTTCCCGGTCCAGACGTAAACCGCGACCAGAACCGCGCCCATTCCGAGGTAGGGGACCATGGCCTGGGTGGAGAGGCCTTCATTGCGGAAGACATGGATGCCCGCGAACAGCACGACGGAGATCGCGCAGCAGACCCAGGTGTTGAGGCGTCCGGACAACTTCCCGATCAACAGGTGGCGGAAAATGTACTCCTCCACGAACGGCCCCACCACAACCAGCAGGGGCACGATCAGCCAGGCCGGGACGTTCTCGATGAGCGACTGGATTCCCAGCTGGTTTTCCGAGGCGCGTGCTTGTCCGCTTGCCGTGACCAAAATGGCCGTGAACACCAGCATGGCCACGACGGAGGCAGGCACCATGGCCAGTGTGAACCACGGGCGGGTGGCAAGGATCCGCGTGTCGCGGGAAAGCACCCGCCGGGCGGCCAGGAAGGCGAATATGCCAACCGAGGCATAGAAGGCGAGGTTGACCGCATAGGAGGCCGCCGCTTGAGTTGCCCGGAGGCTCTGCAGCAGGGGTGCCAGCAGGGCACCGGCAAAGGCAGCGAAAAGCATTAGTCCGAGGTAGAGTCCGGACGCCACGGCGTCGAGGCCGTTGAAGGCGTATAGCCTTCCCGGTGCTGGAATCTTGCCCATGTGAATAAGCCTAGCCGCGTGGGCCCCACGGCCGAGCGGAGCGAGGTTGGGGGCGGATATGCGGTAACTGGCAGTGCCTTCCGGCTTCCGGCTATAATTTTCGGCATGCCTAAATCTCTGTTTCGGTACACCAAAGCTGCTGTCCGGAATGTGTCCCTTGTCCTCACCGCCGCCCTCGCGTTCGGCCTGACCGCTTGCGGGGGTTCGACCAGCGCCGGAAACGATGACCGGCCCGTCGTCCTGACCACCTTCACGGTCCTGGCCGATATTGCCAAGAACGTGGCCGGCGACAAACTGCGCGTCGAATCCATCACCAAGGTGGGTGCCGAAATCCACGGTTACGAGCCGACCCCGGGGGACATCCGCAAGGCAGCCCAGGCCGAGCTGATCCTGGACAACGGGCTGAACCTCGAGGTCTGGTTCCAACAGTTCGTCGAAGGGCTGGACGTGCCGCATGCGGTGGTGAGCGAGGGCGTGGAGCCGATGCCGATCGCCGAGGACAGCTACAAAGGCAAACCGAACCCGCACGCGTGGATGTCGCCGTCGAACGTGCAGATCTATGCCGACAACATGGCCAAGGCCTTCGCCAAGCTCGACCCGGCCAACGCCGCCGTCTTCGAGGCCAACGCCAAGACGTACAAGGCGCAGTTGCAGGAGGTCAAGGACTACCTGGCCACAGAGCTGAAGGCGCTGCCCGTCCAGCAGCGGGCACTTGTCAGCTGCGAAGGGGCCTTCTCCTACCTGGCCCGCGACGTCGGACTCAAAGAGGTCTACATCTGGGCCGTCAACGCCGAACAGCAGGCCACGCCGCAGCAGATCGCCCGGGCCATCGAATTCGTCAAGGAGCACAAGGTCCCGGCCGTGTTCTGCGAGTCCACGGTGTCCAATGCCCCCATGATGCAGGTGGTCGAGGCCAGCGGTGCGAAGTTCGGCGGTGTTCTCTACGTCGATTCGCTTTCCGAG
>Ga0105246_10000976_pt1 | contig 16402 bp, 17 predicted proteins | sample KBSM64metaG_FD_99694 | JGI IMG/M metagenome (GOLD analysis project Ga0105246, IMG submission 99694) | Miscanthus rhizosphere microbial communities from Kellogg Biological Station, Michigan, USA - KBS M6-4 metaG | ecosystem: Host-associated > Plants > Roots > Rhizosphere > Soil | place...
CTTTCATCCGTTCATTCACGTTAATCCGGTCAGCGCCGGTCATCCATAGATTCACTTGGTAAACTTTCAAACGTAGTTGTAAACTCTGAAACTTTATGCCACCCGGCTAAGCCAGTTGATTATAAACTCGCATGTCATCCTCATCATCAGAGGTACACGATAAATTCATTTTACACATTTACAATGGAGTTCATCCTTTCAGATCAGTGCTTCCATTCATGCTTTTTTCCTCGTTCTCAATTCAACTCTCCTATTGTACCATAATCTGTGATGAAAATAACCGATTACGTTCCACCAATTCAACACTTTTCTTCGCAAAAAAGAACCCTTCTGCCATTCAACTGGCATCCGGGTTCCTCTCATGTCTTACAGATCATTTGATTTTAGAAAATCAGTGCATCCAGCGCATATTGCCCGCCGCCTGTCAGAGCCAGAGCTACACCCACCACAAGGATGGCGAGGTTATACTCGAATCCGTTCTGTGTAGACCAGTAACCGTTAGCGCCGTGTACTTTAACGATGGCAATCACCATAGTCAGTGCGATCAAGATTCCGCCTACCGGTGTCAGCAGACCCAGCGCGAGCAGCAATCCGCCTCCGAATTCAGCAAGTCCTGCCAGCAAAGCAACGAGTGCACCAGGTTTCATACCCATGGATTCAAACCATCCGCCTGTACCTTTGATTCCGTATCCTCCGAACCATCCAAACAACTTCTGTGCCCCGTGCGCCATGAACGACAAACCAATCACCAAACGAATCAACAACAATCCTACATCCAACATCATTTTCTTTTCCTCCATTCGATATATACAAAATAGTATTCTTAGATTAAAGATATTATGCGAAAATTTTTTCATGAATTCTGTCTGCCCGCAAACTCCTTCAACTGGTTTACCTTTTATCTCATGAATGTTCCTCTGTGCCGGATATATATATTATGTTTTGCCCGAACTCAGCAGGTCTTTTGCTTAACTCTTTAACTCATGTGTTGAGTATAAGTTATTCACTTACTTTTTGTCAACAACTTAATTTAAATTATTTATTTCCTTTTGATGGAACCTCTTATGATCTATTTCTATGTCGGTGACTTCGATTCAATATCAATGAAAAAAAGCCTGAAAGACCGCATCTCTCATGCGATCTTCCAAGGCCCTCTTTTAACACAGATAGTTGAACTAAAGGGAGTTACACAGAGCATTCCGATAGCAAACCACCTGAACAATCGTTGAACATTCGCGTTATCCCCTAATAACTTTTAAATTCCCTTATGGTCGATTTCCTCATGAGCTTAACCGTTCACATGCCAAATGACGCTATCCTCATCCTGCCCATTCACTGGCCACCAGTGGAAACCATCCTGCTCCAGCAACTTGGCTGTCGCCTCCGGGCCCCACGTTCCTGCGGGATACGTGTGAAGTTCACCTTGATTGCGCCCCCAAGCGGCCGCGATCCGGTCAACAAAAGACCATGCTGTCGCTACTTCATCCCAGCGGGTGAAGTATGTTGAATCGCCTTCTGCTGCATCATGCAGCAGGCGCTCATAAGCTTCGGGCGAGTTGATTCCGATCATGCAGCTCTGGCAGAAGTCCATCGCCAAGGGCTGGATCTCGGAATCCGAGCCCGGCTTTTTGGCATTGATTTTGATATAAATGCCTTCCATCGGATTTACCCGAATCACGAGCAGATTCGGCTCCAGCTTATATTTTTTACCGAGGTATACGTTATTCGGCATCGATTTGAACTCAACTACAATTTCCGTTGTTTTCACCGGCAGACGTTTGCCTGTCCGAATGTAGAACGGCACGCCAGCCCAGCGAAAGTTATCTACGAATACGCGTGCTGCAAAGTACGTCTCCGTATTGGACTCCGGATCAACCTTGTCTTCCTGACGATATCCCGGAAGCTGTTTACCGCGGTACTCCCCTTCCGTATACTGGGCACGTACAACGTTGTTACGCACCTCTTCATCTGACGTAAACTCTCGCAGGGAACGGAGCACCTTTACCTTCTCATCCCGGATATCCTCCGGGAACAGACGACTTGGCGGCTCCATCGCAATCATCGTCAGCATCTGCAACATATGATTCTGCCCCATATCACGCAGGGCGCCGGAGTGATCATAATATCCACCGCGCTCTTCAACGCCGACCGTCTCCCCCAGTGTAATTTGAACGTTGGCGATATGTTTATTGTTCCAGAGCGGTTCGAAGAAGGCATTGCCAAAGCGAATCACCTCGATATTTTGCACCATTTCCTTGCCCAGGTAGTGGTCAATCCGATAGATTTCCTCTTCCTTAAACACCTCGCGGATCTGTTCATTCAGCTTCTCGGCCGATGGCAGATCATATCCAAACGGCTTCTCAATCACCAGACGATTCCATCCACTGCTCTCCAGCATGCCGCCATCTCTTAAACTGTACGACACACTGCCAAACAACTCAGGCGCCAGTGCCAGATAGAACAGCCGATTGCCTGGCGTTTTGAATTTAGCTTCCAGCTGTTCCGTCTGCTCCCTCAGTTCCCGGAACCCGTCCACATTGTTGATGTCCAGCGATTTGTATTCAAAATGCTCGGCAAAAGCGTTCCACTCCTGCGAATCCCCTGCCGGATAACGGCAGAACTCCTGAATGGATTCAAGAAGATCGTCCCGGAATTGTTCCTGTGACCTCAGACGACGCGCTACCCCAATAACCGCGAAGTCATCAGCAAGCTTGCCTTCACGGTATAAACTGTAGATGGCCGGAAACAACTTCCGGCGGGCCAAGTCTCCCGTTGCTCCAAAAATGAAAAATACTGCACCTGGTGTCTGTACTTCATTTTGCATCTGTTGATTGTCCATAGGCCCCTCTTTCCTCCGGGAAGACCATCTAATTCGCTTCCCGAGCTATGTAATAGTGTTCAGTTCAGTCAATCTGATTAAACTAAATGACAATTACCAGCAAGTCCCAACTTGGATGTGATGCTATTTTAGCATATCACCTGCCAGGATTCAGCTATAATATCATTACCTCCATCACTTAATATTCAATCGTGATCACCGGAAAACCGACAGTAACACGCGCATCATCCTGCCCACTAACTTGATGTACCGCAAGTTGCATATTTAATAGGTGTGAGCCGCTCAGAATCTCCAGCGGTAACGCTGTCGCCTGATACGAAACACTGGCTGTAGCCCCGTCTTCATAACGCTCAACTTCCGTCACATGCAGTTCACGAGAGAGCTTCGCTTCCAGCGCCGCTAACTGTTCACTGGCTTTTCTTGCTACACCAGCCTGAGCCATATTGGATACCTCTATTGTGGATGATTTGCCATCCCCATCATCTTCACTCATTGCACTCAACTTGCCCTGAACAGACATATTCCAGCTTGCTTGCAAGCCGAGTTTATTCATTGCCTCTCCCACCTGTTCATGTGAAGCAAGCAATGTCTGTTGCTCCAGTTTTGCTCCTCCTGACAGCTGCACGATCACATAGTATCGATCTTGTTCTGTACTTGCCACATTAAGCAGCAAACCTATTGGAGATTCAGAACCCTCAACTATTCCCTCGCTTCGATATACATCATGTCCGGTTTGTACATCCTGAACGGGTGCTACAAGTCCCAGATCTGCTGCAAGCTTCACAGCTTGCGTACGAGCATCCCCGTGGCCTCCAGCTTGCCATTTGATCACCCATTGATCTGCATTTTTCATGACTGATTCTGCGGTATGTAACAATTGCTCCAGTCCTGCCACTTCAGTACCAAAACCTTTCTTTTCTGCTGCTGCGTTCTCAGCATATCCCTGTGTAACCCCGATTATAATAATTATGGCCATTGCAATGACGCTTGTACTCATCCAACGCTTTAACAAGTGAATTCCCCCGTTTCGTCTTCCATTCTATGAATCTATCAACAGCATGCCCCCTTCCAACTTGACCTAAACCCATTACGAGACTCTTTCTATGAATACAAAACAAAAAAAGCCCATCCACCACCTTAGGGCAGACCGAGCTTCCTGTTATCTTCATTATCTTCAAAACTTTATTTATTTCCTGTTTTCGAAATTTCTTTGAAACTCATAATTCTTTACGTTTCAAACGTACACCCTGCTTCTGCTTCATAAGCTTACTCTGCCAATCCGTTCTTATACGCGTAAATCGCGGCCTGTGTCCGGTCATCCACACCCAGCTTCGCAAGCAAATTGGTCACATGGAACTTAACTGTTTTTATACCGATAATTAGCTCATCCGCGATATCTTGATTGGACTTGCCTTGCGCCACCAAACGTAGAACATCCATCTCCCGATCGGTCAGTTCTTCATGTAAAGGTGCTGCCGCTTGCGGCTGTCGGAAACGATTCATCATTTTAGACGCCACCTGTGACTCCAGAACGGATTGTCCACGTGCAGCGGCACGAATGGCGTCAGCTACCTCATTGGCTCTGGATGTTTTCAACAGATAGCTGAAAGCTCCTGCTTCAATGACCGGATACATTTTCTCATCGTCCAGATAACTTGTTAACACAATGACTTTGCATTCCGGGTTGATTTTGAGAACCTGACGTGTCGCTTCAATGCCATCCATGCCTTCCATGACAAGATCCATCAACACCACGTCTGGCTTATATTCCTGAGCAAGCCTGATGCCTTCCTCCCCGCTTCCAGCTTCACCGATCACTTCAATGCCGTCTTCCGTATCCAAAACCGCGGCAAGACCTATACGTACCATCTCATGATCATCCACGAGTAATACTCTGATCGCCGTTTCCGTCTCCGTTTCAACTTCCGGTTCCATTGACATGTTCTACCTCGCTTTCTTCGTTCATCAGAGGGATCGTGATCTCAATCCGTGTTCCTTTACCTGGTGCCGTCACAAATTGGATGGCTCCCCCAATCTCTGTAACCCGTTCACGCATATTCGCCAGACCATACGAGGCCTGCTTCTGTTCATCCAGATCAAAGCCCTGACCGTCATCTCGAATCAGAACCCGAACGGCGTCCATACGGCGCTGCAACCTGATCTCCATCTTCTCCGCTTTTGCATGACGCAACGTATTCGACATCGCTTCTTGGACGATTCGGAATAAATGGTTCTCAATTCCTTTGACCAGATGAATATCTTCGTCCATCTCCAGTACGATTTCCATGGGCACTTTGGTTTTCAGTTCCATCACCAGATCACGCAGACCTTGCTCCAACTGTTTTCCCTCCAGATAGACGGGCCGCAGATGCAACAACAAGGCTCTCATCTCGGACTGAGCTACGGAAGCCATTTCTTCAATTAAAGCAACCTGTCGCTGTGCCCGTTCAAAATCCTTCTCCATCTTCCGGCCGACCGCCGTTGCGGTCATCGAGATCGCAAATAGCTGCTGTGATACCGCATCATGCAATTCCCTTGCAAGCCGTTGTCTCTCTTCAACAATGGCTGTGATTCTGGCCTGTTCGGCAAGCTGTGCATTGTTCGTAGACAATCTCTGGAGGGAAGACACCTGATCCTCCCACTTTTTGCCGATGCGACCCAATTGTTCACTAAGCCGGCCGACATCATCCTCACCGAGGTCGGGTACTGTACGAGAGAGTGATCCTTTTTCCCATTGCAGCAACGTTTCCGTTAACAATTCTAGCCTTCTTTTCACCCTATAACTCTGATAAAACCCAAATACCGCCCCAATTCCGATCAGAAGAAGCAACAAGGCAAGTCCCGATTGAATAAGATGTCGCCAACCAGCAAACGGAGCCAGATAACCATATGTATACAATACATATAAAATAACGGCAAACACAATGAAAACAAGGAGGATCCCTTCACGCATACTTCGGGTAACCATATCCGTATGTTTTCTATCCTTCATCCGGGAGTCCTCCTTTTCCTCATCCATTTCTTAGTACTACGAATTATGAATGTTTAAGTCGCCAACAATATACGAAATAACAAATTTTACTTTATGTTCACTGGATTCGTATCCAGGAGTTCTCCATACCAATGTATTCATCATGCCACTATCCTGCTCGCCCAGCAGATTTACTCGGCCAAATAGTACCGATGCCTCAATCTCTACCCCATAATCCTCGGGCAGGGTCAGACGAACATTCCCCATAACACCTTGTAGCAGTACAATCGTTTGTTTCTCTTCAGGAATAGAGAGAGACAAGTCCGCATTGACCTCGCCAATGGCGTGCCACAGACTCATACTGCGCAGCCTCCAGGAGGACTGATCCCAGTAATAACGGGCCATGAAATTTTGTTTTTTCATAACATCATCATGAAGATGCATCTTTTTGTTCTTGGAATAAAAATAAGCTAAGGATGTCAGTACAATTAGAAAGACGATCATCAAGTTATCAAGCAGTAGCAGAGCTGCACCAACCCCAAGATAACGATAACCTTTCCTGGTTTCACCTTTTCGAATCTGAAGCATACCCACCGTTAACAGAATGAGTGCGGCAGCAGTCAGCAGATTCATATTCCGGTTAAAGAGCATCAAAAAACCAACAACAACAATAATAACTGCAATCCAGTGGTTTCTTCTACTCATCTCTGCCGCACCTCCTCTGTGGGTTCATCTTCTTCATTATTCGACGGAAAAGCCATAGCAGGCAATGAAATCCTGTATGGCTTAACTTTTGTTCTACGAATCGTATAGGTTACACGATCTATAGAATATCATATTGTTTACCAAGCGAACAGTTATTCTTTAGAAGTATCGATCGCTTCGTTTTTGGAACCATTGCCCATTTTGTTTTTCAGCGCCTGCAATTGCTGATCCACTTTGAATTGTTTCTCCAGATCAACCGGATTAGTGTAAGAAGCTCCAGTATTGCGGTATGGTGCACGGGCTACATCTGCCTCGGCTTCAAGCTGCATGATTTTCTCTTCCATGCGGTGGAATCCAAGGGATGCACTTCCACTCTCAATGGAATGCAAACTGTTGATCGAAGACATTTGTTTTTTGGCTTTAGCCATCTGCGCACGGGACACCAGCTCATTACGTTTGTTGCGCATTTTGTAGAACTCGTCTTTCATATCATGCAACTGTTGCAACAAATCTTTCGCCTGTGCTTCAGATTGAGCATGCAGCTCACGATATTCCTCAATTTTTTGATCAAAATAGATTTTCTCTTCCAACAATTTGCGTGCTACTTCTTCCTGACCATTGGACAGAGCCGCTTCTGCTTGAGACTCACGTTGTACCGAAGTACGTTCTGCTTCATCCAGACGTTGCTTCATGCGACGCTCGTTAGCCATTTGTTTAGCTACCGTCACCTCAGCCTCATGAATTTCAGCCTCCATATCACGCAGATACTGGTTCAACATCACAATCGGATCTTCCACTTTATCCAACATATCATTTACAGATGCCTTCGTCATATCCTTAATCCGTTTAAATACTCCCATTTTACTTTTCTCCCTTCTCGTAACGAGATAGTTTTTGGCGAAGCTCTTCCACTTCTTTTTTCAAAGCCTTTTTCTCAATATCTTTCATCATGGAATCCAATTCACTTTCGTGCTGGCTTCCTGTTCCATAAGCGTTGTTGTCATAGGAACGCGGGCCGGGTTGCGGTCTGCTGTTATATCCCGGGCCAGGACCAAAACCTGGTTGATTGGGATTGCTGTTAAAAGGATCTCTTGATGCCTGATGGTCATAACCACCATACCCTCTGCCAGAACCAGCACCTGGGCCGTAACCGTATGGATCGTATGGTGGGAACGGCTCTTTTGGTACGACGAGAGCGGCGATGAAGTAGATTAATAACGTTGTGCCCCCGGTGGCAAAGATACTGATGACGAAGATGATCCGCAGCAGCGTAGAATCCATTCCAATCGCTTCGGATATGCCGCCGATTAGACCGGTCATCATTCGGTCACGCGTTGAGCGGTAAAGTTTGCTCATGTGCTTGCTCCTTTCGTTTACTTGTAACCTCTACTGTGATCAGGACCATATACGTACGGATCTGCGTAGTTAGGTTCCTTTGGTACAACCAATGCAGCGATGAAGTAGATGAATAGAGATGTACCACCCGTTGCGAAGATGCTGATGAAGAAAATGATCCGTAGCAGCGTAGTACTAAAACCAAGATTTTCAGATATGCCGCCGATCAAACCTGTCAGCATACGATTACGCGTTGAGCGGTATAATTTATTCATGTGACTACTCCTTTTTATCGTTATTGAGCTTTTGCTTCAAGCGCTCCAGTTCTTTGTCCAGTGCAAAGGAAGACATGTTACCGGATAAGCCGGAACCATCCTGACCCATTCGCCGGATCTCCCGAAGACTCTGCGCCTCATATTCGAGATCGGAGACTTGGTCATCAAGCTTGTTAAACATACCAGGTACGTTTTGACCACTGTAGTTTCCACGCTGATTCATTCGTTGCTGCAATTGGATCGTTTGCATTCGAGCGTAGTAATATTGGCGTTTACTGTACACATTCTGATACTCTGCCTTCAACTGATTGATCTGCTCATCAAGTTCCTGCAATGCGGCAGCGCTTTGTGTGTACAATTCATTGTATTGATCCATTTTTTCCTCATGGAGAATTTTCTCCTGTAGAGCCAGCTTGGCGAGATGTTCCTCACCGGCCTTCAAAGCCATGGATGCCTGTTCTTCTCGTTTGTTAACCATAGCTGATGCTTGATCTGCTTGCTGTTTCATTTGTCTTGTATGACTCGCATACTGGTGTCGAAGCTTCTCGGCTTCTCCAATGTCTTGGCGGGTCGAGACCAGGAACTGATCAATCAGTTTAACCGGGTCCTGACTTTGCTCCAAATGTTCGTTCAGACTAGCTACGGTGATATCCCGCATTCGACGAAATACACTCATTATGTTCTGTCCCTCCTTTTACTTGATCGTGACCTTACTCAATAGCGACGATGTAAATTGCGATTGTTGCTCAGCATCGAGATACCGAAGATAATCAATCCGACTGCGATAATCGGCCCGACCAGCCAAGACAGTTTTCCTATCAAGGATAAGATACCGATGATAAGAACGATCCATCCAAGCGTTACATTTCCTCTTTTAACTCCGTAATACCCCAGTGCAATCATCAGGATCGGAATCAGGTAACCCATCAGATGCCCAAGCAACGGGGTTAACTTTCCGAAGAGCATCAGTGCACCAATTGCAATCAACACGATCGCCCAACCATTTCCCTTGTTCATTCTCATAATTGTTGTTCACCGCCCTTTCCATTTTCATTTGTTGTTTTATTCATTTGTGCGTTCAGAACTTGTTGTTTTTGTTTCCGTGTTTCTTGTTTAACCTTATGTCCTTATTCTAGGGGATTCTACGACTTTTCAAAACAGACTACGGACGGTTTTTGATCCTAGACTCAGGTCGGGGGTCCGCTTGGACCTACGACTGTCCGTAGGCTAGACCTGAATATTCTTACTGCATTACTCACTCCGACTACCTGTTATTACCCGTAAATCGGTAACACTTCACGGAAGTCCCGTCTGCTGATTGAAAAACGTCGTTATCTTAATGCATACGTACATTACACGATTTTCGTTTCTATAATTACTTTTTTATCCAAATAAACAAAATTTAGATTGTTCTAATTGAAAGCGTTTACTAAAATAAAGAAGAAAGAACTCTATCTTCCATCAAGGAGTGGGCATGTGCGAACGATAAGCTATCTCCATAAAATGATTATCTTCGGGCTTCTGTTAAGTATAGTTCCTATCCTGCTGACGGGAATTGCTGCTTTTATTTATTCTTCCAGCCAGACTGAGCTACATCGAACTCAAATGAATCAACAGTTGCTCGAACAGCTACAGTCCAACGTAGAGCATAAGCTCGCTACAGTCAGTTACATGCTGGATCAAGCTGTACGCTCTCCGATCACACTTCGTTCTCTAGTAGAATCGAGTTCGCTCCAACGAATCAGCCAGTTGCAAGGTGGCGACTTACAGACAGAATTCCAGCATATGAAGTTGTGGGAACCTCTGCTGGATATTGTCCTAGTCAATCAATCCAAAGATTGGCTTATCAATCATTTAGGCCTCTATGCAAATACTCGCTTCCCGTTATCACTGCCGATAAAAGATTTGATTGCGGATACAATGACATCCGGATGGCAACTGGCACCCTCGTCCATATTCAATAACGAAGACGATAACGAGCAAAGAAGGCCCAGCCAACGGCTTTCAGGTCAGGACTGCATCTACCATGTTACACTCGCAAGAACTATTCAGGGTACGCGTACATCGTCCAATGCAGCGCTGATCGCAGGAATCCCGGCATGCGCCATGCAAAATCCGCTTGCGCAATACCCCACCATAGAGGCATCGGTCTCAGGGTTGATCATTATAAATCGGGAACAACAGGTCATTACTCACCCGGATGCATCCTATATCGGACAACCTTTGTCTGCCGTGGGCCTGTTTGATCGGAATAACGGGGAACGCATCCAGACATTAGCGCCCGTAATGTACTCTGATGCTTATGCTGAACGTGAAGTACAGTTTGCCAATGCGGATTATTCGTTAATCTACAGTCCTGCTACATTAAAAGGCTGGACATATATTCTCATATCCCCTGAGAATACATTGATCAAAGACTATATCAAAATCGGGTTCCATACGCTGTATATCAGTATTGCAATGCTCTTGCTTTCTCTGTTGCTCGCATGGCTGGGTTCAAAACGAATGCTCGCGCCTATCAGGCAGATTCTTGCTCAATTAGGCGACAATATCATCGTCAAAGGGCATTCTGCATTGCCGCAACAACCCGTAAGTTCTCCTAATGAACTGGAACAGATTCAAATGGGTGTCTCTCAGTTATCCGATGCACGCTCTGAATTGGAATCTGCTTTAAATCAGCATCAAATACAAATTCGCACAACCTTTATGATGCAGTTGCTTCAAGGCAGAAACCGCTCCAATACATTGCAAGACACATTACGAGGACAGGGTTATGCCACCCAGCTTTCAAAGTGGCAACAAGTTGCCGTGATTGCCCTTCAGCCTGAACTGATGGACCACTCCAGATACACCATGGAAGATCGCTCTCTGCTCTTGTTTGCCATCCAAAACATCCTTGAAGAGACTCTTGAACCTCATCAACAATTACTTCCTATAGTGCTGGAACAGAATGTTGTAACGGTGGTTGGCAGTAATCAGGAAGATTCTACACTGTTTTCGAAGTGGCTTTCATCGTTGACAGAACAATTGCAAGAGCAGATGAGTGTAGTTTTGGATTTGAAGGTAAGTATCGGTGTGAGTCAGCCACATCGTTTAATGGGGCATATTCCACAGGCTTACAATGAAGCCATAAATTCATTGAAACATCGCATGCGGCTTGGGACAGGCATTATCGTGCAATACGGACAGCATGATTGGGCTTCAGCAGCTTGGGCGATGGCATATCCAGAAACACTGGAGTATTCACTGCTTCAGTCTATTCAACAAGCAGACGAAGTTATTGCTTCTGCACAGCTGACCGAGTTACTGGAGACACTTTTTTCACTTGAGTGTACCCCGGAAGAATATCAGGTTGCTTTGATGCGACTATTGACGCATATCTTGCAACTCGCTCAGGAATCTGGCGTTCGGCTCGCACAGATCTGCCAGAACGACCGATCTCTATTCCATGAGTTGCATGTTTTACAGTACGCAGCCGAGGTCGAGCAATGGTTTACTCATCAGGTGATTCTGCCTCTCATTCACATTTTCAAAGAAAGACAGGTTGCACAATATCAGCATATTTCAGAGAAGATGATCGCCATTATCGAGCAAGATTATGACAAAGACTTGACCCTGGAAGAATGTGCGATGCGGCTTCATTATAATGCCAACTATTTAAGCAGTGTTTTTCGTAAAGAAACCGGCGCTTCATTTAGTGAGTATTTGACTAGATATCGACTGAATATCGCCAAAAAGTGGCTGGACGAAAGTGATTGGACGGTAAAAGAAATCGCCGAACGGCTTCGCTATACAAATCCGCAAAACTTTATCCGTTCCTTTCGAAAATGGGAAGGGTTGACTCCCGGTAAATACCGGGAGCGTAAAAGACACCCTGAACGGGCTGTCAGAGGATAGATTACTATTACAGATTCAATGTTTACCTTTGGACTGTGGATACTGTCTTCATGTGGGCTTGTTCAAGCTGAATCAGCATTTTGCCAAACCTTGCTCCCCGAGAAAAGGAGACTACACCATCCTTGTATGTGTTACGAATATACGTTTCAGCTTCACTCAGCGCAGCTGCATCCGTTGGCATTTCATAGGTATGCAGCCATTCAGGCAGCTTTTGAATCAATTCGTCTGTCTGAATCTCAAAATCGTTTACTTCTCTTGTAATAATCATCGTATATGAATATCCCTTAAGGTAAAGTAGCTGCTGGAGGTATGCCATATCCCCTGCCTTATAAGGAGCATGCACACCAAGCACCGTTCTCAGCTCATCCATGAGTGTATGCTCTTTGGCACCTGCGATCGTACTGACATAGACATACTTTCTGGCACAATGGATGGCTTGCTCAATCGTTTCCCAATCAGACATCGCCGGGCACATCGATGCAAAGACAATATCATATTGTTTCTCCCAGCCTTTATCCTGTATAGAGATTTCTTCGAATCGCTCGGGTACAATCGTAATGTTTTCTTTCAGCTCAGCTGGAATGGTTTCCTGCATTAATGAGACGAGCAGTTCAGAAGGCTCAACTGCAGTGACCGTGGCTCCCTTCTCTGCAAAAGGAATTGTAAAAATTCCTGAGGCCGCCCCTACGTCCAGTACGGAGGCTCCCTCAAACGTTACACCTTGGTTTTCAATCCAGCTCATAATACGTGCCGAGCGGTTCTTGCCTTCATCGGTAAACGACTGAGCATGATAATTCCGAGCCCAACGCTCGAAAGCTTCTTCTGTATCAAAAGGGGCACTTTTTTGCTTATATCTTGGACTTCTCGGGCGGTTTTGCCATGCTGTTTCCCACACACCTAGATCAAATAGTATATCTGCGTTCGCTCTAAACGGTTGAGTTGTCAGCTTCCTCACATCCTTCCATATTACAGACTTAATATATCCACAATATACTGAATAGAGTTATACGTCAATCTTTATGTTACTTATGTTTAAACGTAAAAACAACACAGAAGAGGATGAAGTCCTCCTCTGTGTTGTTTTTTAAAATAATTTTGCGACTAAATTTAGTACATATGACATATAACAATTCCTTCTCCCCAGACTAATCTGACTTGAGAAGAGTAGTGCCCAGCAATGGATCCGAAAAATAAAGCTGTATCACGTTCTAATTTGTTAACTTGAACGAAAGATCTGTGGACCACGTGGAACAAGTCCTGTTGAATCAGACTCCAACGTAATCGCAACAGAATCATAGTTCCATGCCTGATTGCCCATAGGAATTGCGAGCACGGCCAGCCCCATCTGATTTTCCACTTTCAGCTTGCCTGCATTCTGATACGCCTGATCCTTATTCAACCATACTTGATAAACCTCATTCTTTTCGGTCTGTGGGGGATTGAACAAGTAGACTACAAACTGCTGATTCTTCCCGTTGCCTACAATACAAGCTACCCCATAACTACTCCCGGAGGTTAACGATTCAAGCTTTATGACCTTTTGTATCTCTGAAGCAGGCAAATCAATTGAATTCATCAATGTTACAGGTTGTTCGATGTGCTCTTGAATCATAACTACATTTCCTAACAAACTCACACCAAGAAGAATAAGTAACGAAGCTACTGCAAAATTCATTTTTTTATTGTTAAAATGCTTGCTAAGGCGCTTGATTCTGCTACTATTTTTACTCTCTACAAGATCTGGCGCTAAGATTCCTTTGCTTTTGCCCCATGCGGCTTCCATCACCTGTTGCTTTAAATCGGATGGCAACTCCACTTGTTCTATATGCGTTGGAATCGCCTCCCAGCCTAGCCGTAGTTGTTCTAATTCAATCTTACACAATTCACAGGCATCAAGATGCCGTTCAAAAGCTTTGCCTTCCTCTGAGCAAGGATCGGATAGATACTCCAGCATGTATGAGCAGACGGTTGTTGACGACATTACCACTCTTCCCCTCCCGCAAGCAAGTGCTTACGCAGTATTTTCAGTGTCTGGTGCAGTCGGCTTTTAACTGTGCCCAAAGGCTCCTGATAGTGCGCAGCTAACTCACTCAAGCTGTATCCTTGCCAATAAAAATGTTCAAGCAATTGAAGTTGTTGTTGAGAAAGAAAGGCACGCATTCCTTTAATCTGTTCCTTCAACAATTGTTTCTCAACTTGGCTTTCAACTGATAATTCAGCAAGCTCTGCTACTCTTTCCAGCTTCTCGGCTGCATAATAAGACACTAACTGGCTGGAAAGACTGCGTTGTTTACGTAACCAATCGACAGCCAGATTACGTGTAATCGTGATTATCCAGTTTCTAAACTGGCCCTTATTCGGGTCGAATTCAGCCTCTGTCGTCCATATCCTGACAAACACAGACTGCACCACTTCTCGGGCACCCTCCTCCTGTTGAAGAGCCTTCCATGCAAATGAGTATATAAGAGGAGCGTAACGATCATATAACTCTGATAATGCCTCTTGCTTTTTTTGTTTAATCAGTAAGATCAGCTGATAATCGGAGTACTCCTGCATTGAAAAGTCTTCCCCTCTCCTGTCAGGTCGAGCGATATCGAACACAGGATTACTTGGAGAGGACTTTAATTACCCCTTTCATGCTTGGATGAGGTCCACAGTGATAATTCATTTCACCCGCCTTCTTAAATGTAATGACTGATTTCTCACCCTCACCCAATAATCCTGTATTGAAAGAATCGTCCTCTGCAACAACGGAATGTTCAACCTGATCCTTGTTTACAAATTCAACGCGATCCCCAACCTTGATCTTCAACTCGGCAGTTTGAAATGCAAAATCAGAAATCTCAACCACATAGGTCTTGCTCTTCTCTGTTTTGGCATCTGTGGTCTTTTTACTGTCTTTAGAAGATTTGGAAGTATCACCTTTCTTATTTGTGGACTTTTCCTTACCTGGAGTTGCAGGTACCGATTTCTTAGGTTTGGTTGGTTTAGTCACTTTATTAGCAGTTGAACCCGTTGCTTGCTTGGACGACGGCTTCACGTCCTTCTTATCACTGGTTCCCGCCATGTGATTGTGAACTGATGCTTCTGCACCCGCCAACGGAGGCAACGATAGACATAGTCCCAGTCCCAAAATCAAGGATAAGTATTTTGTAGATTTTTTCATTATTGCTTTCCTCCCTAAAAATATGTAGCCTAGCATGGTATACAAACATAAGAAACGAACCAAATCTGTATTCGGTTTGATACCTCATAATTTTTTTTAAGAAGTCCCTTTAAAAAACAAAAAAAGTTCCTTAGATGGTCTCTAAGGAACTTGCTAATAATACCGGCGAGAGGACTCGAACCTCCACGGTTTCCCACTCGATTTTGAGTCGAGCGCGTCTGCCATTCCGCCACGCCGGCCTATTTAGTTATAGCATATAATTTCAGTAAAAATATGCTGGAGGCGCCACCCAGATTCGAACTGGGGATAAAGCTTTTGCAGAGCTGTGCCTTACCACTTGGCTATGGCGCCTTATTATGGAGCGGAAGACGGGAATCGAACCCGCGACCCTCGCCTTGGCAAGGCGATGCTCTACCGCTGAGCCACTTCCGCATAATGGCTGGGGATATAGGAATTGAACCTATGCATGACGGAGTCAAAGTCCGTTGCCTTACCGCTTGGCTAATCCCCATTAGATAACAAAGGGGCGATCGAGGGGAATTGAACCCCCGAATGCCGGATCCACAAACCGGTGCGTTAACCACTTCGCCACGATCGCCATATAGACTACATTCATTAAAATTAATTGGCAGGGGCAGCAGGAATTGAACCCACACCAACGGTTTTGGAGACCGTTGTTCTACCTTTAAACTATGCCCCTAAAAACTGGTGGAGGATGATGGATTCGAACCACCGAACCCGTACGGGAGCAGATTTACAGTCTGATGCGTTTGGCCACTTCGCTAATCCTCCAGGATTACATGGTGCCGGCGAGAGGACTTGAACCCCCAACCTACTGATTACAAGTCAGTTGCTCTACCAGTTGAGCTACACCGGCATATTAAGTTTTTCTGTAAAGGTGGCTCGGGACGGAATCGAACCGCCGACACGAGGATTTTCAGTCCTCTGCTCTACCGACTGAGCTACCGAGCCATATTAAAACTCACTCCAAGATGGTTTCCCATTCTTAATGCTAGTAGAAATGGCGGAACCGACGGGATACTCTCACTTCGTTCGAGACTGCGAAGCATATGCTCTCGAAGTAAATGCTCCGACGAACCCACAAACGGATTCTCATCCCTGAAGCTTGTAAAGATGGCGGAACCGACGGGATTCGAACCCGCGATCTCCTGCGTGACAGGCAGGCATGTTAGGCCAACTACACCACGGTTCCA
>Ga0105246_10000979_pt1 | contig 16397 bp, 14 predicted proteins | sample KBSM64metaG_FD_99694 | JGI IMG/M metagenome (GOLD analysis project Ga0105246, IMG submission 99694) | Miscanthus rhizosphere microbial communities from Kellogg Biological Station, Michigan, USA - KBS M6-4 metaG | ecosystem: Host-associated > Plants > Roots > Rhizosphere > Soil | place...
GGCTCGACCCGATCACCGACCCCGTCACCGACCCGGCCGCGGACCCGGACGGCCCGGGCTGGCACGGCGACCCGGTCTCGGCCGAACCGCGCTCGCTCAGCCTGGTCCCGCCGGTCCCGGAGGACCCTGACCTCGAGCAGAGCGGCCCGTGGCCCGCCGGCGGCGACTGGGCCGGCGGAGACCTCAGCGGCGCCGCCACCTTTGCGCCGGCCCAGCATGCGGTCCGGGACGAGCACGCGATCGGGGCCCACGACCATCCTGCCTGGGGCACCGCCGAGCCGGTCTTCCCGCTCGCCGGACGGGACGCGGCCCCGGAGAAGCCCCTGGACGAGCCGGCTGCCGCTGTCCTGGCCCGCCAGGTCGAGGCCGCCCGCCGGCACCTGCAGGCCGCGCTGGTCGTCGCCAGCGGGCCGGCGGCGCCGCGACAGCTCGGCGCCCTGCTGACCGCGATCGAGCAGGTCCTCACCGCGGTGACGGACCTGGCCAGGGAGACCCGGGGGCTGCTGGAGTCGGGGCTGGGCGAGCGGACGTTCCCGGGCGAGGCCCGCTTCCTGTGCAGCACGCCCTGGGAGGGCACCAACCTGGTCGGTCGGGACGCGTACGGCGACGACGTGGCCACCCCCGGCGGCCTGGCGAAGCTGCTGCGCGCGCTCGGCTACGAGGCCCACTCGGTGACCTCGGCGGGCGGCATGGCCGGCGTGCAGATCCGCTCGCCGCGGTACTCGATGCAGGTCGCGCTGGTCGAGCCGGCCGGCGGCGGGCGGCAGCGCTGGAGCGGCGCGCTGGAGTGGGTCGACGAGTCCGGCGTCAACCGCACCTGGGCGGAGATGCTCGGACCGGCCGAGCTGGAGGACGAGGAGCTGGGCCGCCGGGTCGACGAGCTGCTGCGGCGCAGCGTGGGGGGCTGAGATCTAGAGGTTCGTCGTCGCGACGACGAGCTCGCCGCTGCCGGCCACCGTGGCGGCGAGCCCCGCCGGCAGCCAGGCCGACGCCCCGCGCGGCAGCGTGAGCGTCTGCGGCCCGACCTGCACCACCGCCGTGCCGGCCACGGTGAGCACGATGCGCGGTCCGGCCAGCCCCATCTCGGCCGGCGTCTCGGTCAGCGCGTACGTGTCGAGCCGGAAGTCGGGCATCGGCGGCCGGTACGCGGTGTGCCCGGGGCCCTGCTCCTTCGGCACCATCAGCGGCGCCGGCCCGTCGGCCACGTCCACCACGCGCAGCAGCTCCGGCACGTCGACGTGCTTGCCGGTCAGCCCGCCGCGCAGCACGTTGTCGGAGTTGGCCATCACCTCGACGGCGGTGCCGTGCAGATAGCAGTGCATGTTGCCGGCGGCGAGGAACATCGCCTGGCCCGGCTGCAGGGTGATGCGGTTGAGCAGCAGCGCGATCACCACGCCGGGGTCGCCCGGGTATGCCTCGCCGAGCTGGACGCCGGTCGCATACTCGGCCGGGAACTCCGCCGAGCCGGCCGCGCAGGCCGCGACCACCGCGTCGACCAGTTGCCGGCGCCGGTTGGCCGGCACGGTGAGCAGGCCGGTGACCACCTCGCGCAGCCCCTCCGGGTCGGGCCGTGCCCGCAGTGCCTCGACGTACTTCGTCAGCGCCGGCGCCGCACCAGCGAGCTCGGTCAGCAGCCGCAGCGTGGCGTCGATGCGCCGGAACCCGCACAGCGCCTCGAACTGCGTCAGCGGGTAGATCAGCTCCGGCTTGTGGTTGGGGTCGACGTAGCTGCGCTCGGGGGAGCTGATCGGGACGCCGCGCTGCTGCTCCGCCGCGTACCCGGCACGGGCCTGCTGCAGGTTCGGGTGTGCCTGCAGCGACAGCGGCCGCTCCGCCGCGATGATCTTCATCAGGAACGGCAGCCGCGTCCCGAAGTGCCGTATGACCAGCGGCGACAGCTCACCGGTCGGATCCTCCTCGATCCGTTCGGCCAGCGTGCCGCCGGACCGCAGCCGGGACGGCGCCGCCGGGTGGGCACCCATCCAGAGCTCGGCCTGCGGGCGACCGGTCGGCTCCAGGCCGAGCAGCCGCGGGATCTCGGTGGCCGAGCCCCAGGCATTCGGCCGAACGGGATTCTCGAGCAGGTCGGCCGTTCGGGTGATCATCGAGCTGGTCCGCACGGCGGACGACCCTACCGGACGCGCGCGGCTGAGCGGACCCATCTGCGCGCTCACGGTGACGGCTCGAACTCGGGTGCGTCCGGGTCGACGCCGGCCGGCCGCCGGGCCACCGGCCGGTCGAGGTCGGGCTCGAGGTAGATCAGCCGCGCCTCGGGCACCGCCTGCCGGACCCGCCGCTCGGCGTCGTCGATCGCGCCGGCGACCCGCTCCATCACCGTGGTCCGCGGGATCGCGATCTTGGCCGCGACCAGCAGCTCGTCCGGGCCGAGATACTCGGTCCGCAGGTGGATGACCCGGTCGACGCCCGGCCCGACGAGCGCGGCGACGATCTTGTCCAGGGTCTGCGGGGAGGCACCCTCGCCGATGAGCAGGCTCTTGGTCTCGATGATGAGGATCACGGCGATGACGCCGAGCAGCAGGCCGATCAGCACGGTCGCGATGCCGTCCCACACCGTGTCGCCGGTCGCCCAGGACAGCCCGACGCCGGCCAGCGCGAACACCAGACCGAGCAGGGCCGCAGTGTCCTCCAGCAGCACCACCGGCAGCTCCGGCGCCTTGGCCCGGCGGATGAACTGGAACCAGCTGCTGTCGCCGCGGACCTCGTTGGACTCGACGACCGCGGTGCGCAGCGAGAAGCTCTCCAGGCCCACCGCGACCAGCAGGATCACGATCGCCACCTGCGGCCGGTCCAGCGTCGCCTCGTGGTCGCGCAGCTTGTGGTAGCCCTCGTACAGGGAGAACAGCGAGCCGAGGGTGAACAGCACCAGCGCGACGACGAACGCGTAGAAGTACCGGTCCCGGCCGTAGCCGAACGGGTGCTCCGCGGTCGCGGCCCGCCGGGCCCGCCGGCCGCCGACCAGCAGCAGGAGCTGGTTGCCCGAGTCGGCGACCGAGTGCGCGCCCTCGGCCAGCATCGACGACGAGCCGGTGATCGCGAAGCCGACGAACTTCGCCACCGCGATGCCGAGGTTCGCTCCCAGCGCGGCCAGGATCGCCCTGGTGCCGCCCTCTGCGCTCATCTCCCACTCCTCGGCCGGACCCGGCCTCGTCCCTCGGCCGGTTCAGCCCTCGTCGCTGGGCCCAACGAAAACGCTTCGCGTTTCCGCCGGGGACCCATGCCCCGCTCGCCCTGTGGACCCTCGGGCTCGCTCATCCGCCCTCCCCGTCCGCCCCGGCTATGCCTAGGTACGCGGCGGTGAAATCGAGCAACGCCAGCACGGAGGCGAGCCGGCCGACCGGTCCGGCCGCGTCCTCGGCCATCAGCTCGCTGACCGGTACGCCGCGCCGGCCGCAGTCCGCCACCAGCTCGTCGACCTGGGCCCTGGCCACGTCCGGCTCGTCGCCGGCCCGGATGAGCACCAGCCGCGGTCGGGCCGGGGACGGGTCGTCCACCCGGTCCCGGAACAGGTCGTCGTCGGCGCCGGCCCCGGTCGGCGCGGTGAGCAGGCCGGCCAGCCGCGTCCTGGCCACCGGCAGCACGCCCACGGCGGCCGGGCGACCGACCGCGGCCAGGCTGCTGACCAGCCGGTAGGCGGCCGCTCCGCCGGCCGGCGTGCTGCCGACCACGACCGGGACGGACTCGGCCAGGTCGAGGGCGAGCGACTTGGCCGGGTTGACGTACGTGTCCGAGCCCGGCCGGCAGCGCTCGGCCACCGAGTCGAGCACGTCGGCGGTCGCCCGCAGGTCGAGCCCGGGCTCCGGCATCAGGCCGAGCTCGCCTGCCGCGAGCAGCATCGGGACCAGCAACGACCAGAGGTTCGCCCGTGGGTGCCGGCCGCTGGGCAGCGCGACGTACCCGGCCCGATTGCGGCCGCAGGCCTCGTGCAGCAGCGAGTCGGCCGGTCCGGCGCCGAGCACGCTCACCCCGCGCCGGGCTCCGGCCTCGACCAGCGCCGGGCCTGCGGTGGCGGTCGCCGCGGTGGTCACGGCCAGCAGCGCGTCCGCGGCGCCGACCCAGACCGGCAGCACCGGGCCGTCCTGCCGGACCACCGGTGCGGTCGCGTCGAGCCGGTCGGCCAGCCCGGCCAGGACGATCGCGACGTCGTCGGCGGCCGGGTCGGCCGCGACCAGCACCGCCCGCGGCCTCAAGCCGGACATCACGTCCGGGACGTCGGCCTCGGCCGAGAGCGCCATGCTCTCCCGTACCTGGGCCCCCGCGGTCGCCACCGATCGCAGCAGCCCGGTCCGGTCGGCCGCGACCAGCCTGGCCTCGTCGTCCAGGACCGACTCGTCGAGCGCGGCGTTCATGAACGGCTGACGTCCTGCCTCGTCGGGCAGTTCACGAGGCGGGCACACCCCGGCGCCTGGCCTCGTCCAGCAGGAGCACCGGGATGTCGTCCTGCACCGGGTAGGCGCGGTCGCACGAGGTGCACCAGAGTTCGCTGGTCTCGTCGTGCACCTCCAGCGGCGCGTGGTCCTCCGGGCAGGCCAGGATCTCCAGCAGCACAGGGTCGAGGTTCACTACGGGTTTCCTCTCTTCATGCGGGTCTTCATGCGGGGTGCGGGCCCTATCCTGCCCGGACGAGCGCCAGCACGGCGTCGCGCAACTCGGTCATCGAGGCCTCGTCCGGCGCCTCGACATTGAGCCGCAGCAGCGGCTCGGTGTTGGACGGGCGCAGGTTGAACCAGCTGCCGTCGGGCAGCGACACAGTGAGCCCGTCGAGGTGGTCGACGGTCGCCCCGTCCCGCTTGCCGAACTCCTCCTCGACGGCGGCGGTCCGCCCCGGCACGTCGGCGACGGTCGAGTTGACCTCGCCGGAGCCGGCATACCGCTCGTACTCGGCGGTGAGCGCGGACAGCGGCAGGTCGCTGCGCCCGAGCGCGGCCAGCACGTGCAGCGCGGCGAGCATGCCGGTGTCGGCGCGCCAGAAGTCGCGGAAGTAGTAGTGCGCCGAGTGCTCGCCGCCGAACACCGCGCCGGTCTCCGCCATCACCTGCTTGATGAACGAGTGCCCGACCCGCGCCCGCACCGGCACGCCGCCGCGCTCCCGGATGATCTCCGGCACCGCCCGGGACGTGATCAGGTTGTGGATCACCGTGTCGCCCGGATGCTCGGCCAGCGCGCGGGCCGCCACCAGCGCGGTGATCGCGGACGGGGAGACCGGCCGGCCGCGCTCGTCCACCACGAAGCAGCGGTCCGCGTCGCCGTCGAAGGCGAGCCCGACGTCGGCGCCGACCTCGACCACCTTGGCCTGCAGGTCGCGCAGGTTGGCCGGGTCGAGCGGGTTGGCCTCGTGGTTGGGGAAGCTGCCGTCCAGCTCGAAGTACAGCGGGACGACCGTCAGCGGCGGCCCCAGCACCGCCGGCACGGTGTGTCCGGCCATCCCGTTGCCGGCGTCGACGACCACGGTCAGCGGCCGGATCGCGGCGAGGTCGACCAGCCCCAGCAGGTAGTCCGCGTACGCCGGCAGCAGGTCACGCTGCTCGACCCGGCCGCGGCGGCCGGCCGGCTCGAGGTCCTGCTCGGCCAGCGCCCTGATCTCGCGCAGGCCGGTGTCCTGACCGACCGGGGCCGCGCCGGCCCGGCACAGCTTGATCCCGTTGTAGCGGGCCGGGTTGTGGCTCGCGGTGAACATCGCGCCGGGCAGGTCGAGCGAGCCGGAGGCGAAGTAGAGCAGGTCGGTCGAGCCGAGCCCGGCCTCCAGCACGTCGGCACCCTGGGCCGTGACGCCCTCGGCGAACGCGGCCGATAGCGGGGCGCTGGACGCGCGCATGTCTCGGGCGGTGACGATCCGCTCCGCGCCGGTGACGCGGGCGAACGCCGCGCCGACCGCGCGCGCGACCTGCTCGTCCAGCTGGTCGGGGACCACGCCGCGGATGTCGTACGCCTTGACGATGGAGGACAGGTTCCGCACCCCGCCGACCGTACCGGCCGGAGTGATACCGCGCGTCACCGCTCCGGCTGAGGCGTGTCTCCGGACCGGCGGTGTATGCCGGCCGCGTCGGTCACTGCGGGCTGGGGATGACCCGCAGGTGGCCGCGCCGGCCGGTGCCCGAGTCGGACCGGGCGCCCGGATCGGTGCCGGCGTCCACGGCCAGCGTGCGGCGCTCCGGGCGGGCGGCCTCGCGCACCGCGTCGGCCAGCGCCTCCAGGTCGTCGCTGCTCGGCATCGGCAGGCTGTAGTCGCCCTCGTGCCGGACGACCTCCCAGCCCTTCGGGACGGTCAGCCGGCGGGCGTGCTCCTCGCACAGGTCGTACGAGTGCGGCTCCGCGTACGTGGCCAGCGGGCCGACCACCGCGGTGGAGTCCGAGTACACGTACGTCAGGGTGGCGACCGCCGAGTCGGGGCACCCGGTGCGGGAACACCGGCGCACGTGTCTGACCATGCCTGCTGCGCCTCCCACGCCGATCCGTCCCACCTACGGCGGCACCATAGACCCGCACCTGGCCGCCGGCCGGCACCTTCGGCCCCGCGCGGGCCGTGTCGCGCCGGGATTCGCCCGGGCGTGTCGTCGTTCCCGGACGGCGTGTCGCGGGACGAGTACGATCCGCACCATGAGCCCGCCTGGTGACCGGCTCGCGCCGTCCCGCCACCGGAACCGGCCGGGCGTCCGCCGGGACCGCCGCGGGCGGGGCCTGCGCGGCGTGCTGGTGCCGGCCGGGGTGCCGCTCTCGCGCAGCCGCGCGGAGCTGTTCGACGACATGGTCCTCGACGCCGTGGAGCACCTCGAGGGACGCTGGGCGTCGAAGCTGGAGTCGGTGGAGTTCGCGGTCGAGGACGTGCCGGCGGTGCCGGACGGACCACCGGAGGCGCTGGTCTGGGGCACCGACGTGATCGAGGACGGTGCGGTGCCGCTGGCACGGCTGCTGCCAGCCGGGTCCGACCCGGGCGGGCGGCCCACTCCGCCGCGGATCGTGCTCTACCGGCGCCCCCTGGAACTGCGCGCGATCGACCGGACCGAGCTGGCCGACCTTGTCCACGACGTGGTCGTCGAGCAGGTCGCCAACCTGCTGGGTCTCGATCCGGACGAGGTCGACCCACCGGCGGAGTGAGACCGTGCAGGACACGCCCCGGCAGCTCCCGCTCGCCGGCCCGCCACACCGTAAGCTGATCATGAACGCGGTGCCCCTCGTCGTCGACCGAGCGGGGCACCGTTGTGTTTCAGTGGGTACGTATATGCGGTACGGGGCGGTGCCGATCGGAGGTGGACCGGTGAGCGACGTCGGCGTCCCTGACCGCCTGGCGTGAGCGACATGCGTCCGCTCGCGATCGCGGTGGTCATTGTCGGCGTGGTGCTGCTGGCCCTCGGCACCTGGTTGATCCTGCGCGCCTCGTTCGGGGTGCCGCGCAAGCCCCGGCCGGCGCGGCCGGCTCCCCGGCCGGCGCCGCCGGTCGCGGACCGGCCGAGGACGCCGGTCGCGTTCCCGCCGGCCGCGGTGGCGCGGACGTCGGCGCCGCCGCTGGACGACGAGTCGTGGCAGCGGCCGGTGCCCGACCGGCTCCCGCCGGACGAGGACCTGCTCGTCCACCCGGCCCGCGATCGCGTGCCGCCCGAGGAACCGGTTCGTGACGAGGCGCCCGCGCGCTATCCGGACGAGACGCTGGCCGAGGAGGCGGCCGGGCTCGACCTGCTGGCCGGGTCGGCCAACTGGGGCAGTCCGGTGCCGCCGGCCGACGAGCCGACTCGGCCCGAGGACATCGACCGGCCGCCGGCACCGAGCCCCGCCGACGAGGAGCCGCCGCACGAGCCCCCCGCCGACCGCGAACCGACCGACCGAGAACCAACCGACCGCGAACCGACCGACCGCGAACCAACCGACCGCGAACCGACCGAGGAGGCTGCCGCTGAGGCGCAGGCGCCGGCGGAGGCGCCCGGCGAGGAAGCCGATCGGTCGCCCGGTGCGGCACCGGCCGGATCCACCGACGAGGCGCCGGCCGCCGCGGACGCGGACGAGCCCACCACGGCGGCGGCGACGCCCGAAGGGACGGCGCCAGGCGCGGCTGCCCCCGGGTCGGCGGATGCGGCCGAGACAGCCGCGCCCGAAGAGCATCGAGCTGCCGGGGCCACGGCAGCCGGGGCAGAGACGGCGGCGCCCGAAGATTATCGACCTGCCGGGGCGACGGCAGCCGGGGCAGCCGCGGCGGGCGCCGCCGCAGCCTCGGCTGATGCGGCCGAGACAGCCGCGCCCGAAGATTATCGAGGTGCCGGGGCGACGGCAGCCGGGGCAGGGGCCGCCGGGGAGTCGGCGGATGCGGCCCAGACGGCCCCCGAGGAGCATCGAGGCACCGGGGCAGCAGCCGCCGGGGCAGCAGCCGCGGGGGCCGCCGCGGCTGCTGGGTGGGCGGCTCGGCGGGAGTCAGACGTCCCGCAGGTCGCGCCGCGGTCGAGCTTCGCCGAGTCGCTGGCCGCGCAGGCCGACGACACCCACGAGCAGCCGCGGCCCGCCCCGCCGGCGCCGCCCGGCGACGCCGTCATGCCGATGGGCACGGTGCTCGGCGGAGCGTCCGCCCACCCGCCGCTGCCGCCGCCGCAGACCCCGCTGCCGCCACCGGCACCGCCCCCCGACGAGCCGCCCGACGAGCAGGACCTGCTCCAGGACTGGGCCCGGGAGCGCCCGGCGGCCCCGGGTCACCAGGTCGGCCCCGTGGTCGACCAGCAGGGTCCGCTGCCCGACCTCGGCGCGACCCCGCCGGGCGGCGAGCCCGACGACGACTGGGCGGCCCGCTTCGGCGCGCTCGCCGAGCAGCTCGGCGAACCGCGGCCGGAGCCCGACCAGCCGGACAACCGGCCGGGAGCCAATCAGCCCCCGGATGACCAGCCGGACGACCAGCGGTGGGCGGCCCGCCCGGACGTGCCGCCGAGCACCGACTTCCCCACCGGTCCGCCGCCGCCCGAGCCGGAGGCCTGGCCTCGGCGCGAGCCCCAGCGCCCGCCCGAGCCGTTCGGCGGCCCGTACGGTCAGCAGCCGGCCCCGCCTCCGCCGTACCGGCCGGCCGGGCCGGAACCGCCGCGCTCACGGGACCGGCAGCAGGGCGGGGAGACGCCGCGCTCGGCGGCCCGCAAGCCCGGCACCCGCTCCCGCCAGGGCCGCCCGGAAGACCCCCGGCAGGCCGCCGTCTACGACGCGCTCGCGATCAACGAGCAGGTCCTGGACGAGGTGTGGACCAGCCCGTCGGTGGACGTGCTCAAGGTCGTGTCCAGCATCGTCGTCAACGCCCTGGACGCGTACGAGGACGACCCGGCCGAGTATGCGGACTGGGTCGCGGTCCACCGCACCGGCAACTGCGACTGCCACTGAGCGACCCGGAGCGGGCCGACCAGGAGAGGCCGACCAGGAGAGTCAGGACCGCCCGCGCCGGAGGACCCCGTTGCGGATCCGCTCGATCCCGGCCGGACCCGGACCGGGCGGCACCGACGCCACCGGCGGGAACGGCCGCCCGGCGTTGTACCTCTCCTCCAACCGGCTCACCTCCGCTGCCAGCAGCCGCCCGGCCAGCTCGCTCAGGTTCGCCGACTCCCCGGGCTCGCCGGCGGTGGCGCGCACCGCGGCCCTGGCCCGATCGACCAGGTCACGAGGCAGGTAGAAGCTGCGCTGTACCCGGTCCGGGCTGGTCCGGCTGCGTCGCCGCGGTCCGTCCCCGTACGGATCCCGCTCCCCCATGTCGGACCCAACCCTTCCCCGCGTGGTGGCCGCCTCGCCCGGACGGACGTACCCTAAGCGTGCGCTAGGTCGAATTCCGGCCCCAGAAAGTAGTATAAGTGACGCAGTCACTGGTCCCGGGGCATCGGCGCCCGGCGGGAGTCATAGGAAAGTCGCATTAGACTTCCCCTCACGTGAATCCAGCACGTGCCGTAGTGTCGTCGCAGCGTCGCGTTACCGCCGAAGGGAGCACTGGACGTGCAGCATCTAGCCGTCCACGTCCTGGCCGCCGAGCCCACGATCAACACGACCGGCGTCGTGGCATGGATAGTGAAGTACATCATCCCGCTGCTGTTCGCCTTCGCCGCCGTGGTGATCATGTCTCGGGCCCACCAGGGCCGGACTCGCGAGAACGCCGTCGTGGCCGTCAACCTGTTCCTCGGGATCATGCTCATCGCCGCCGGAGGCGCCCTGTTCGCCTTCGGCCAGCAGCTCGTCAACCTGATCCTCGGCTGAGTCCGATCACGCACCGGCCAGCGGAGGGAGACACATGGCGCTGACCGTCAGACCGGACGACGAGGTCTACCAGTTCGACACCGTCTGGCTCGGGCCGGACGAATACACGCTGCCCATCCAGGCGCGCTACGTCGCCTGGGGCACCTGGCTGGCCTGCTTCCTGGTCGCGGCCGTGCTGATCATCCCGCTCGGCGGGGGTGGACCGGCCGGCGTGCTGGGCTCGCTGGTCTGGTCTCTCGGCCTGTCGGTGGTGCTGTCCCGGGCGATCATGCTGATCGTCGACCACGAGCGCCCGCTGCGGTCGCTGCCGGCGCTGTTCAGCGCGGAGGCTCGGGCGGCGATGCACTCCCGCCGCCGCGGTGAGCGGTCGCTGCTGGTCCGGCCGCGCCGGGTGGTCGTGCGGGACACCCCGCCGAAGGTGCTCGCGATGCGCGAGCGGCAGCGCAGCCGGGCCGCCGGCAAGACCGCCGGCAAGACCGCCGGCAAGACCGCCGGCAAGACCGCCGGCAAGGCGTGGCGCAAGGCGCACCGCAAGGAGCAGCCGGTGGCCGAGGTCGCGCCGGTCGGGCAGCCGGTGACGACCGAGCCGGCGACGCCCGCGACGACGGAGCCGACGAGCGGGCTCGGCACTCCGGCCTGGACGGCAGACTCCGCGGTCGACGGCTGGCAGGCCCGGCGGACGCCGGCCTGGAGCATCAGGGCCGACGAGCACGACGTGTACGAGCCGGCACCCGTCCCGGTGCCGGTCGACGACGAGGTGCACGAGTTCGTCCGTGCACCCGATCCGGAGACCGCGCCCGCCCCGACCCCTGAGGTCGTGGCGGCGGCGGTCCGCCGGCCGGAGCCCGCGCCGGCGACGGTCCCGACGGTGGCCGAGCCGCCGGTCGGGCCGCGCGCCGGCAATGGCGGTCCCTTCCGGACGGATCCGCACCGGGCCGAGTCGAACGGGGGCGGCCGGGCAGTCCCGGCCGGCGACGAGGTCGATCCGCACGCCGCGCTGGAGCGGCGCCTCGTGCTCCCCGCCAGGAAGGACCGCTGATGGCTCGACGCCGCGAGGAGCCGCGCCCGGCTCAGCTCGGGCTCGCCCTCCGCGAGATCGCCGGCAACATCACGCTGACCAAGCGCAGCGCGTACGCCTGGTACGTCGTTCCGCCCGCCCGCTGGGCCTGGCGGGCAGACGGCGACCGGCGCGCCATGGTGGACTCCGCCGGCATCGCGTACGCCGGTCTGGCCGGCCGCCGCCTGCGGATCCGGGTCACGAGCCGGCCGTACCCGGTCGCGGCCTGGGCCCGCGGCCTGCACGCCCGCACGCCGTCCCCGCTGCCCGGGGCGCGCGACAACGACTGGTCGGACAACCTGCTCGCGCAGCAGCGCTACCTGCGCACCTCCGCCACCGCGGAGAAGGAGGTCTACCTCGGCGTCGAGATCGCGCCGCGGTCCCGGATCACCGCGCTCGCCGACGCGGTGCTGGGCAAGGCGGGCAACCGGGAGCTCGCCCACCTCGACCGGGACGTCGAGCTGATCACCGAGGTCGTCCGCTCCCCCGGCATCGGCGGCCAGCCGGCCGACCCGCGCCGGATGGAGTGGCTGCTGCACCGCTCGGTCGGGCTCGGGCTGCCGGCCCCGGGCGGGCTGATGTCGCCGCCGGGGCTGTCCGCGGAGTGGGAGACGACCGACCTGCACGCGTTCACCGAGGGGGTCGTGGTGCGCCCGACCCCGCTCGGCCGGTGCGTGCAGATGATCGACCGCCGGCCCGACCACGACCCGCTGACCTCGTACGTCGCGGTCGTCACGCTGGGCCGGATGCCGGAGCTCGTGGTGCCCGACCCGCGCGGTCCCTGGCTGTCGGCGACCGACGCGCTGCCGTTCCCGGTCGAGGTGTGCTCGACGGTCGACGTGCTGGCCGGCACCGCCACCCGCGGCGGCGTCACCAAGGCGCTGCTGCGCATCCGGGACCAGCAGCGGCAATACCAGATCCACGACGTCGACGAGCCGGCCGCGCTGACCCGGCAGGCCGAGCACGCCCGGCACATCGAGGACGAGATGAGCCACGGCGACGACCTGGTCTCCACCCGCACCGAGGGCTGGTACCGGCTGGCCGTCGCCGGCCGCACCGAGAACGAGTGCATGGAGCGGGTCCGGGCGGTGCGCGACCTCTACAAGCGCCGGCACATGGACGCGGTGCTGACCAAGGGCCAGGCCTCGCTGGTGCGCGAGTTCGTGCCGGGCGAGCCGATCGCCTCCAGCGCGTACCGCCGCCGGCTGCCGATGCGCTACTTCGCCGCCGGCCTGCCGCAGGTGGCCACCCGGCTGGGCGACCGTCGCGGGCCGCTCATCGGGATCATCGCGTCGAGCGTGCGCCGACCGGTCATGTTCGACACGCACTACTCGACCGAGGTGAAGAAGGCGTCCGGGCTGGTGCCGATCGTCGGCCGGCAGGGCGCCGGCAAGTCGGTGCTCGAGGCGGCGATCTGCTACCAGGCCGCCCGGCGCGGGATCCGCACGGTCATGCTCGACCCGTCCGGCCCACTGGCCGCGCTGGTCGAGATGCCCGAGCTGAAGGAGTTCGCGGAGCACATCGATCTGGCCAAGGCGCCGGCCGGCACGCTCTCGCCGTGGGCGGTGGTGCCGGAGCCGCAGCCGGGCCACTTCGACTCGCAGGAGCAGTACGACGAGGCGATGGACGAGGCCCGCGCCGAGCGCAAGACGCTGGCCATCGACATCGCCCGGATGCTGCTGCCGGCCCAGATCGACCACAACCCGCACACCGAGCCGCTGCTGCTGCGGGCGATCCGCGAGGTCGGCGCCGAGCCCACGAGCAACTACTGGGCGGTCACCTGGCGGCTGCGGGAGTACGCGGGGCTGCGGTTCGACGGCGCGCCGATGGACCCGGACGACGAGGGCTACAAGCGGCTGCGGGACGAGTCGGCGGCGATGCACGCGCAGACCCTGGCCGACCTGCTCTCCGACACCGCGGAGACCAGGCAGGGCCGGCTGTTCTTCCCACCGCTGACCCCGCAGGGGCAGGAGCTGGCGGCCCGCCCGCTGCACACCGAGGCCGTGCTCACCGTGATCACGATGAGCGGGCTGGTGCTGCCGAACCCGACCGTCCCGCGCGAGCACTGGTCGTTCACCGAACGGATGAGCGTGCCGGCGCTGCACCTCGCCTCCTGGTATGCGACCCGGGCGATCTACGGCCTGCCCCGGCACGTCCGCAAGGTGCTGGCCCTGGACGAGTGCCACTTCCTGGCCATGTGGCCGGTCGGCCGGGCGCTGTTCCAGCGGGTCGGCCGGGACACCCGCAAGTACAACGTGTGCTGCCTGGCCGCCTCCCAGGACCCGGCGGACACGCTGAACATGGACGTCGCCAACCACGTGGCCGCCAGCTTCATCGGCCGGATCGAGGACGAGCGGGTGGCGGCGGACGCGCTGCGGCTGCTCGGCGTGCCGACCGGCGCCGGGTACGAGCACGCGATCGGCACGCTGTCCCAGCCCGGTCCGGACGGCACGCCCCCGGACTACCGGGAGTTCGTGTTCCGGGACGCGGACGGCAACGTGGACCGGTTCGTGGCCGACCTCTCGTACAACCAGGGCCTGCTCGCGGTGGTCAACACCGACGCCCGGCAGCCGGGTGAGGCCGACGCCGACCCGTCCAGCGTGGACGACTACGCCGACTTCACCGACGACCGGGTGACGGTGTGAGCGGCACGCCGACGGCCGTGCCCGGCCGTGTCCTGCGGGCGGCGGCCCGGGCGCTCGACCACGCCGCCGGCCGGGCCGACGCGCCGGCTCCGGAGCCGGTCCGGCCTGCTCCCCTGCCGGCTACGTCTCTGCTCCGACCCGCGCAGCAGAGACGTAGCCGCGCCGGTCGCATGGTTCCGGACCCCGCCGGAGCCGACCGCCCCAGCCCCGACCGCACGATTCCGGACCGCGCCGTAGCCGAGCGCACCGGCCCAGAGCGCGCCGGACCGGATCGCGACCGGCCCGGCGAAGGCCGGCGACCTCGGTGGGTGCGGGTCACCACGAAGGTGCTCGGCGTGTTCGTGCTGGCCGCGGCGACGCTGTTCGTCGCGCCCGGCACCGCGTCGGCGCTGCCGATCGTCGGCGGGTGCACCACGCCGCCGGCGCCGGAGTCGCCCCAGCAGGGCATCTCCGGCTTCTTCATGTCGAAGCCGAACCCGCTGCCGCCGGCCGAGGACCCGTTCGCGGCGAACGCGAAGACGACGCCGTTCGAGCAGTACGGCCTGGCCGGGCTGTCCTGGTACACCTATGACCTCGGCTGCGGCGGTGCCGCCCGCGACCCGTCCGGATCGATCTCGACCTGGGCCGCGCGCCTGATGTTCATCCCGGCCAAGGCCACGGTCGCGGCGCTGACCGGCGTGATGCAGGCGGCCCTGCACCCGACCTACCTGTCCGCGTTCGACCCGCTGCTCAACAGCCTGGTCAGCCAGCTGCGCCGGGCCGTCTACACGCCGCTGTTCCCGCTCGCGGTGATGCTCACCGGCCTGCTGCTGATGGCCCAGGCGACCCGACAACGGGTGTCCGAGTCGACCACCGCGATCGGCTGGTGCCTGCTCGTCACGGTCATCGCGGCGGCGTTGTTCGCCTGGCCGGTGAAGGCCGGGCATGCCGCCGACACGGTGATCAGCAAGGGCGTGGCCACGGTCTCGGCCGGCATCACCGGCAAGGGCGGCGACCCCGGCGACCAGGTCGCCAACATGCTGTACGGGCCGTTCCTCTACCGCATGTGGCTGATGGGCGAGTTCTGCGACCCGGACAGCACCGGCGCGCAGAAGCACGGTTCCGCGCTGCTGCAGGCGCAGGCGCTGAGCTGGCAGGAGGCCGAGCAGGCCAAGACGGGCGGGGAGAAGGTCACCGACGCCAAGCAGAAGACGTTCGGCGACGTGGCCGGGAAGGTGAAGAGCGACGACCCGTCGGCGTACGAGTGCGTCGCCGGGCACGGCAGCGCGTCGCTGGAGGCGTCGATCCTCGCCGACGTGGGCGTCCTGCTGATGGCACCGTTCCTGCTGGTCGGCGGGTTGATCCTGATCGCCGCGTACCTGGTCGTGCGGTTCGCGGTGATCTTCGCGCCGGCGCTGCTCACCGCGGGCGCGTTCTTCCCGCTGCGCGGCATCGTGCTGGCCGCCGGTCGGGTCGTCGCCGCCGCGATCATCAACGGCATCCTGTTCACGCTCGCGGTGCTGCTGGTGATCCGGGTGGACTCGGCCATCCTCGACCCGTCGACCGCGCTGCCGGCCTGGCTCCGGCTGGTGCTGGTCGGCGTCGTCACGGTCGTGATGTGGTATCTGACCAGGCCGTTCCGGAAGCTCACGACGATGGTGACGACCGGGCGGATGGCCTGGGCGATGGGCGACCGGTCGTACTACGAGCGTGGCGGGCTGTTCGGCCGCCGGCGCGGCCTCGACGCGGCGATCGTGGCGGACGATGGGCATGCCGCGGTGCTGTCCCGGGAGGAGGCCCGCGGTCCGGCGGGCATGCCGCGGGGCGCCTCGGCGGCGGTGGTGGCGCCGGTCTCGGTGTCCTCGACCAGGTCGGACGGCGGCGGCAAGGTCGCCGCGGCCGCGGCGGGGGCCGCGGTCGGCGCGGCGGCGGCCGGTTCCCGCGGCGACCCGCCCGGCCGGTCGACGGCGGCCACCGGCGACGGGCCCCGGCGCGGGCCGGCGGGCTCCGGCGCGCGCTCCCCGGCCGGGGCGGCTGCCGGGGCGGCGGCCGGCGCGGCGGGCGGCAGCGGCTCCGGCCGCGGGCGCCCGGCCGCGACGGGCGGCGGGACGGCAGGGGTCGGCGACAGCGTGCCGGTGCACGCACCGCCGCCGAGCCCGCGCCGCCAGCCGACTCCCGGCCCGCTTCGGGCCAGCCGGCGCCTCGACGAGGGCCTGTTCGACGCCGGTGCCCCCGGCCGGCCGGCGCCCGAGGACGACGCCCGCGGCTACCTCAGCCCGGTGCGGGTCGAGGTCGCCGACGATGAGCTCTACCGCCTGTTCGACCCGGCCCGGCCGGCCCGGCCGTCCCGGAACGGGAGCGGCCGCTCGTGATCAGGCTGCTGCGGCTGGTGTCCTGGGCGGTCCACTGGGCCACCAGGACGCCGCGGCGGGTGATCGGTGTGCTCGCCGTCCCGATCCTGGTCGCGGTCGCGCTGGCGGCCGGGCCGATGCGGGACC
>Ga0105246_10000982_pt1 | contig 16385 bp, 12 predicted proteins | sample KBSM64metaG_FD_99694 | JGI IMG/M metagenome (GOLD analysis project Ga0105246, IMG submission 99694) | Miscanthus rhizosphere microbial communities from Kellogg Biological Station, Michigan, USA - KBS M6-4 metaG | ecosystem: Host-associated > Plants > Roots > Rhizosphere > Soil | place...
ATCTGTCTCTGCGTCTGGACGAAGACACGTATTCCTTCGCTGCACGCTGGCTTGCAGGCAGTGTGTGGGGTCGTGACTGGGTTCATGTACAGGCTTTGCTTCCCTGGGTCGTGCTCTGTATCGCCTACATCTGGAGCCGTTCCAAAACCTTGGACGCCTTCCATCTAGGCGACGCTGCTGCCACCAGCATCGGCACACCTGTGCGTTCCCGGCGTATCCTGCTGTTGCTCTGTTCCGTAGCCTTGTCTGCGGTCAGTGTATCTATGGCTGGAGGTATCGGCTTCATCGGGCTGGCTGCCCCACACCTGGCCCGCAGATTGGTTGGACCGATGCATCGGCACTTGATTCCGGCATCGGGGCTGATCGGCATGGTCATTCTGGTAGCTGCCGATACGGTGGGCCGGACGATATTTGCACCAAACGCCATTCCAGCGGGCGTTGTTGTCGCCGCGATTGGCGCACCTTATTTTTTATACCTGCTGGTACGAACCAAATGATTATAAAAAGCTCCATCCCTAGAATTTTGACCCATTTAGTTACATCAAAAAAATTGATTCCATCTATGAGATGTTCAAGGAGAATGACAAACATGTTGAAAAAAAATCTAATGCTTTTGTTAACCATCAGTTTGGTGCTGGTACTCGCAGCCTGCGGTACAGCCAAAACGTCCACATCTGGCTCGGGGGATTCAAAAACCAATGCTGGCACAAGCACCTCGGCAGACCATTCGAACAACAACGCAGCTCCGGGTGAACCCCGTATTGCTTCCATGTCCATTCACCTGACCAATGATTTGCTTTCCCTCGGGATCACGCCTGTCGGTTCTGTCATCGGCGGGGAAGCGAAAGGTTTCCTGTCCCATGTGGCTGATCGCCTGAAAGATACGACACCACTCGGCCCGGTTAAAGATCCGGATATGGAAGCCCTGCTTGCTCTTAAACCGGATGTCATCTATCTGGATGAGGAGTTTTCCGGTAACGATGTGACCAAATTCGAAAAAATTGCGCCTGTACATGTGTTCAATCTGGACGATGGCACATGGCGGGATCACTTGAAAGAGATTGGCAAGCTGGTAAACCGCGAGAAGGAAGCGGAACAATATATTAAGGACTACGAGACCGAAACGAAGGAAGTCCAAGGGCTGATTCATGATCAGATCGGTGACGGCACCGTCATGGCGATTCGCGTGACCGCCAAGGAATTACGTGTATTCAGCACACGCCGTCCCATGGGCCCTATTTTGTACGATGATCTTGGTCTGACTCCAGCCAAAGGTATCAAAGAAATGGACACTTCCAAACCGTATCAGGTTGTATCACGTGAAATACTGCCTGATTATGATGCCGACGCGATCTTTGTCGTGGTTAACTCGGACGATGAAGCACAAACCATGTTCAAGGAACTGCAAAACAATCCGATCTGGCAGGGACTGAAAGCTGTTAAAGCAGGTCATGTCTACCCAATCGGAGCACAGCCTTGGCTTGATTATTCTTCCATTGGTAACAAAATGGCTATGGATGAAGCGAAAGAAATGTTTTCTAAAAAATAATCCCCGCTTCGCTTACGAGTAAAAACAACAAAAAACCTCGCTTCGGTAACGGAAGCGCGTTTGCAAGAGCACAGAGCGCATATTAATCATGCTCCAAGCTCAATGAATACAGGGATCAGACTTCGTAATCATCTTATCTCTGTATCTCGCGCGCTTCCTTACCCAGCTGAGGTTTTTTATTTTACATCCATCTTAGCAAGCATAATCGCTCATACTGTACATACAACAATCTCGATATCCATCTCCGCAAATGTGTTCTGAATAATCACACTAACTTTCTCCCACTTCAATCTGTCCAGCCCGCAACCGATTCGAGGCATAGCCAGCCGAGTGATCCCCTGCGCTTTACAAACATCACGCATTGATTCTACCGCCTGGCTTAATGATGAATACGTAGGTTTATTCGAAAATTTGGCTTTGGTTACCAAGTTCAACGTTCTTCCAACCGGATAACATCGACCAATTTCGAGCGGCTCCAGCCTTGCTTGCTCCTGAAGAGTCTGTAAATCAAACCGCTCTCTGAATTGTACCGCAATTCCTTTACCCATTCTCGCATCGGCGGATATGCAGTGTGCCAGTGTATAGTGATCCTCTAGTTCAAACAAATCCTGTTGTCGTTCATGAAACTGCATATTGGTTCCACCTTTCTCTTCCTTGCCAAATCGCATCTCACTATTGAAACTACAAACATCTTGTTTATTTTGCGCTCTGCACATCAGGCGTTAAATAACGTCCGTTCTATTAAATGATGTCTACATAACATCTTGCTCTCCCACTTCCCCTGCTCAATTTATCAGAGTAAGCGCTTGAAAGTTTCCAACGTTCGCTGTCCTGCACTCCGGTCATAAATGGCAAATACGATGTGATCAAAGTAGTTCTTGTATCCTTCATCAACCAGTACATCATTAAAATACGCTGCCACCTGTGCCGGTTCATTCCGAAACACACCACAGCCAAAGGCGCCCAGCACGATGGTTCGATGACCTTGGGTAGCTGCAACCTCCAGCACGTATCGAATGCGCTGCTTCATGACCAACCTGATCTCTTCATCCGTCGCTTCGTTTCGCTCTCTGACAACACCTGCATTTACTGCCGGAGCGGTGATAAATGAGGTTGTGTAATATTGATCCAGCAATCGGTCAACATCGTCCCTGATTACGGGAACCTCAGGAGAATAGATCATATGATCCGAATACAGGCAAGAACGCTGCTTACGGTTGTACTCATACATTTCTTGCATCTGGGCAATACATGGGTACAGTCCGGTTGCCCGCGCCAAGCTTTCCTCATTAGTATGACTACCGCCGAGAAAACCACCGCCCGGATTTTTTGCGGATGCAAAATTCAGACAGACAACATCCGTTCTTCCTTCCTCCAGGGTCAGACGAGCTGCTGCTGCAAGTGTCGTTTCACTGGTTACTTCAATCCGAGCCGGGTTCCCTCGGGACGGTATTTTCTCGGTATCTTGTTGGTTCCCTGCCGAGCTTGCTTGCTCATCTATGCATACTCCTTTGCGTAGCTTCTCCCCTAGTAGAGAAAGCTCCGAAGGCCGATAGAGAACCGAATTCTGAATGGCCTGCTCCATATTTTCCTTAATATGAACTGCACGGTCATATCCGTTTACGTACAAGCCTTCTTCCAGAAACTCCAGCGTTTGATGCGCAATACGCGAACGTCCAGAACGCGAGTTAACGCCAGTACGATCTGCTGATGCGTTAGACTTACGAGACTCCTCCGTCTTACTATTTAAATTATTGTATTTGTTGTTTTTGTTGTAGTTATCTACATTACTCATTGTAATCACTTCCTATCTCTTCTCTCAGGCGAGTCAGAATCTCGCCAAGCCAGTTCGTTCCTCGCCATGTTTTTCGATTGCGAATACGCGGGTCTTCCTCCGCCAATCCGACACCCCAGATACGATCATCCGGGCTCGCTTCCACGAGTGTTGTGCCACGGGTGGCGAGTAGAGCAGCCTGCAGATCTTCGTTCTGTGTAAACTTGGCCCGATTGCCTTCATAGACAATGCGCTGGCACTCGCTTTCCCATATCGTCTGGTTAAAACCTGCGACCTGTCGGCCCAGCTTTTTTTGCACCGAAGCCGAACGAGTCTTCATAATTTTGTCTGCATTATTCTGGTCGTTAAAGAGCAGCGCTTTCTGATGCATCATATATTGTTCTGCGCTCGTGTATTGAACCCCGTTCACCGTAAAATCAGCCAAAAACCACTGGGAAAACGGCGAAGCTGTCCGCCAGAAAAACGTAAACTTTTCCATCTCTATCACCTCTCATTCCTTCCCCAATAAAACTAGCACTTACTTACTTACTTACTTACTTACTTACTTACTTACTTCTTGTAAATCAAATACTGACTCCTCCTGATCCCACCTACAGGGTCTCCCTATCCGGATTTAGGCGGTACAACCGGGACGGACGATGACCTGCACTACTTGCATACTCTCCCGTCTCGATCACCCAATCTGCCATTTTGCGCCGGAAAGCAGCTGCCAGCAGTTTTTTGCCACTAATAATCTCATAGACCTTCTGCAATGCCGTCAACGTAAATTTTTCAGGCATCAGATTAAACACAATATCCGTATATTCAATTTTGGAGCGCAGTCGCTCTAGCGCATAATGAATAATTTTGGCGTGGTCGAATGCGATCCCTTGAACGTCCAGCAGTTCTACACTACCACTTCGCACACGTCCCTCTACCTTCTCCTTGGTCTCCACAATGGCCGATAATTGCTCCGTCTCATCTTCATTGCTCAAAATAAGCTGCAATCTGCGCTCTGTCACCCGGCCACGTTCATGAATATGACGTTTCTCTTCGATGAGTTTCTGCTCCACTCGAAACCAGCTTGCGTCGCTGGCATCATCACCCGCTTGAAGCTCCAGCTCACTACTGTCCACTAGGGCCATATAAGAGCAACTTATGACCCGTGTGCGCGGATCACGGCCTACATCTCCCCAGGTATACAGCTGTTCCAGATAGATATCGTCCAGTCCCGTCTCCGTCTGTAATTCCCGCCGGGCAGCATCCTCCAGTGATTCATCTATGGAGACAAATCCCCCTGGCAAAGCCCACTGCCCAAGGTAGGGGTGACCTCCCCTGCGAATCAGTAGCAAACCAAGTTCCGGTTCCGCCAGCTTACGGTAATTTTCCTGCTCTCCGCTTCGGATCGTAAATACGAGCATATCCACAGTAACCGAGGGACGTTCGTAATCTCCGGCATCATAGGTTTTTAGGAATTCTTCTTCGCTAATGTTGACTGGGTCAAGCGCTTTGTCTCCATGAGACATGATTCATGCACCTCATTCTGTTATTAACATTTTGTTATTAACAAATAGTTAATAACAATGTAGCACAACTGTAACGAGAAGGTCAAATCTTCAATAAAGTCAAAAAAGCCGCCGTCTTTGCTCTATACCTTCAGAGCAAGGACGACAGCTGAAACACTCATTTTCATATTACATAGATGGATATCTCAGTTTAGTTCTCAGAGGCCAACCCAATCTTTCTTAAAATACGCTATCTGGAACATAGTATATTTTCTGCCCATTCTGTTTGTTTCCAGGATCGGCCACAATCAGAAAATAAACGTTCCCGTTCTTGTTTTGCACACCCTCGATCTCATGTTTTCCGACATTCGTTATTTTCACAAGAGACTGATACGTGCCTGAACTTGAGATTTTAGCTATCTGAGGCGTATCTCCTTCTGCCCCACCAGATGTAAATATTTGAGTCTTACCCAGCAAGTCTACCCCTTGGAAAGATCCATTTGGCCGAATAATTCCGCTACCCGACTGTGTGAAACTGGAGACTGCTGCTTTAATTGCCGCAGGGCTATCCATGCGAACCTGCTTGTTCTGATCAAGCAACCTGTTTAATGCAGCCGTATCATACACAGACCAGACTACCTTATCAGTGTTGGACTTTCCGCCTTCCCTCGTCTGAATCCGGAACACGGTGTATTTACTATTGCCACCGCCATCAACTCGGTATGTCGTTCCCTGTTTCGTACCCTTTTTATTCGCATAGTTCATATAAGTAAACCGATGAAGATCGGTATAATCTACAGTTTTGCCAGCAGCATATTGAAGTCTCGCTACCTGAAGGGACCAGACATTTGTAGGTGCTACATCCGCTTTGGAACTAAAATAAAAATAGTTCGCTCCGTTGTACGTATACATATCCAGCGTCTGGCAATGCCCGCTGTTCGTAATCGTCATATGATCTACGTATTCGGCATTATTGCCTTTAATCAGTAGTCTGGATAGTTGACACGTCGTGTCTACACGTTGCGTTACGTATACGTACTTGTCTGCTATATAAGCTTTCTGCACAACTCGGTTAAATTTGAGTCCTTTTAGGTTATAGGCCAATTTGGCTGATGCATTTACAGTTTTTCCTGGAGAAGCTGCAAGAGCCGGGACAACGGACATCATAAATAGCATTACTGCCAGAAAAGTAGCTACGATCGATTTCCACTTCATCGTTGTAAGGTGGAGAAATTGTTTTTTAATCACACAGGTGCCTCCTTTTTCATTAAGAATGGAATACATCAGATATATTAGCTGGTCTCTGAGACTATACTGCATTCAATAGATAATACCATATTTTCCAGATTACGAAACATAAATTGTAAATCACGAAATGACCATTTACGCACAAACCTGATATCCTTTAAAATTTAATATTTCTTTTTAGTACATTTGTGTTATATTAATTTTAATTCATATGTACCAAAAAAAGGAGGACTTCATGAAACGAATTGCCCTACTCGACATTCTTCGGGGATTTGCGATTATTGGCACCTTGGGAACCAACATCTGGATTTTTGCTTACCTTGGTGATCTGAACCTGGTATTCGGAAATGCTCTTGAACCGTGGTGGAGTTCAGGAGATCGCCTGATGCAGACGATCATGCTCATCTTGGTGAATGGAAAATTTCTAGGTATGCTCACTTTGCTATTTGGAGCCGGCATGGAATTGAAACGCCAAAAAGCAGCTCGTGAAGGCTACGCATGGCCTGGTGTCTATATCTGGTCATGTGTACTTCTGCTACTAGACGGACTACTACATTACATCTTCGTGATGGAATATGACGTGTTAATGAGTTATGCCATTACAGGTATGATTGTATCCCTGATCATTCATCGCTCCAGGCGCTTTATGCTAACGATAATGGCGATTGCCGGAAGCATACATGTGATCGGCGTTACAGGAATTACAGCGTTGCTTGCGTTCGAATCCGGTTCATCCTTCAACGGGATGGATACCATTACACAGCTGTATGCTTCTGGAACGTGGTGGGAACAAGTCATGTTCCGGCTGAATAACTTTGTTTTTTTCCGTGCAGAATCGATTGCCATCATCCCGCTGAACGTCTTTCTCTTTCTGCTGGGGGCACTGCTTATGCGGACAGGAGTATTCTCCAACGATGATTCTGGACGTCATAAACGCCGTAAACTGATGATTGTCGGACTCGCGGCAGGCATTCCCCTAAATCTTCTGTTGCTCGTCCCCGGCGGGATTATGGATATTTGGGTACGTTATATCAGTGCGCCAGTGCTTACGCTTGGTTATATCGGAGTCATTGCTTATGGAGTGGAAAAAGGGGTACTTCCTACGCTGTTCAAGCGTTTCGGTGAGATTGGCAAGATGGCGCTAAGCTGTTACATTGTACAAAATATCATCACCTCAGTGCTTTTCTACGGATGGGGAATTGGCTTGGGCGGACGACCGTCTTCCCTTTTTATTTTGCTAATGTGGTTTGGCATCTGTCTGTTATTAATGCTTTTCTCGCACCTCTGGCTACGCAAATATTCACTCGGTCCAGTCGAATGGTTGTGGCGCAAGTTATCGATCTCCCCTTCTACCAGAGCAAGAGATACGTCACAAAATACGTCCGTATAAGTAGTCTAAACGCCAATAGGGGCTGTCCGGCTATCCATCGATGATTGATCATAACTAATGACCGATGGATAGCCGCAGGACAGCCCTTCTTTATTCCATATTGCTAATATCCCCAGCAAGTTTTATCCCCCCTTTTTGTGCTGGTCTGACCTATAACAATTCCATTTTATCCGTCTCCACAGGCAAGCATAACGTGAAAGTGGAACCTTCCCCCATTGCACTCTGAACGGTAATTCTACCGTTATGATCCTGAACAATTTTTTGACAAAGCGCAAGACCAAGCCCCGTGCCTTCCTCTTTTGTCGTAAAAAATGGGTTGAAAATCGCGGTTAGCGAACTCTCGGGAATACCGCTGCCCGTATCCGCTATCGAGATCAATGCCTTATCCCCTTCCTGCATCATATGGATATGTACCTCGCCGGGGTCTGACATCGCTTCAAATGCATTACGAATCAGATTGATTAGAACTTGTACAATTTTATCCCGATCCATGTTCACTAAAACCGACTCATCCTTTACATGGAGTGTAATCCGATGCCCTCTTGAGGCAGCGTCCGATTCGGTCAAAGACATGACGCGCTCCAGACAATGTGCCAGCTTTTCCGGTTTCATATGATGGACTTGTGGTTTGGAAAATTGCAGAAATTCCCCCGTTAAATCGGTGACTCTGGTGACCTCGCTCATAATCACTTCATACCACGGTGCAATATTGAAAGATTGCCCACGTGACAACTGCAAAAAACCCCGGATCGCGGTGAGTGGATTACGTATCTCATGTGCCATCCCCGCGGCAAGCTCACCTACAGCACGCAGTCTCTCGGAACGAAATACTTCCTCTTCATTTTTAATCCACTGGCTACGCTGCTGCTGGATCAACTGATCCTCCGCAATGGTCATGAATTGCTGCAAGGTTTGTGATGATCTCGGATAACGCGATATGCTATAACTTACTTGTAATCCCTGCAACTGATTCGACAGCAAGGAGGATATCCGTTCTTCGATATAGGGTATTTGCGGCAACACGATAGCGAATCGGTCACCTGCATACCGTGATATACCATAAGCTTCGGGAAACTGATTGGTGATCTTAGTTCCGATTCCCTTAATGACTGAACACCAAGGATCATCTGATCCTTTCTTGTATCCACTAAAATTATTGACATTCAAAAGAACTAAGAGGAAAGATCGTTCTTCCTCCAGCGTCCGATGAAGCACCTTCATGTATCCTTCATAATTTAGCAATCCCGTAAGCGGATCATGGAGGGTCAGAAATTGATTTTTTTTCCGAAGTTTCTGTTTCTCGGACTCACTGTTCATAAGGGTGTGGTATAGAACGATAACCACTACCGAGGTAAGAAGATCAAATAAAGACACCAGTAGAGTGTATGCATCCGTCGGCACGTAAGTCAGTCGAATGATCGTATACTGGAGCATGAGCAGCAGTGAAACCAGCAAGCTCTGTCTCATTTGCTGTTTGTTCTGAATCATTGAAATAATAAGCATATAATAGAGCAGATTACACCAGTTCAATTGACTGAAATAATGAAATGCGCCAAGGATTAACCATTGTATCATTCTTAAAAATGGATAACGTTGCTCTCCCCATATGCTCATGATCAGCAAAACACCTGTAAGCATCATCAAGACCGGATGCGCTGTTTGTCCCAATATGATTGAGGATACAATGACAAGCAGGCAACCTAGTGGGAATATCACCATCTTCATTGTGTAACTTAGCAAACAGCCTCGCCCCCTTAGACAAAAGTCACACTAACAAATATATTCACAAATATTATATCGATTATGATTAGCCGATGTTGTCGATTATTGGAAGCTGTTAAAATTCGCAAGGATGTATAATTTTCAAAAGCAATAGGACATATGAAGTGATTGAAATGAAAAAATGAACATATCGATATCTTCACTCTTATTCTGTATGGGATAATTCAATGTAAAATAATCAAAGCCAGCTCTCTAGGTATGAGGGCTGGCTTCTTTGCTGCTTTTCCATATAGGTCATATCGTTCTGGTAGAAAATATATGATGAACTGTATTATTTCTTAGCCATATATTTGCGAATATCAAACGCCACGGCTGCAACAATAATTAATCCTTTGATAATCAGCTGCCAGTAAGGACTTACCCCGATAAAAGTGAGACCGTAGTTGATAACTCCGAAGATCAGCACCCCCGCCATGACGCCAGGTACGGTTCCAATTCCGCCAGCCGTGGATACACCGCCAACAACACATGCAGCAATGGCATCCAGTTCGTACATATTTCCGTAATTGTTTGTTGCTCCGCCGGTACGAGCTGCTTCCAGTACGCCGCCCAGCCCGTAGAGTCCCCCAGCAATGGCATATAGCGCAATCAAGTTCCGAGCGACATGAATGCCCGATACGTGAGCGGCCTGAATGTTTCCGCCAATGGCATACATATTTTTACCCAGACGTGTTTTGTTAAACACAACCCAGCAGATCAGTGCAACGCCGATAGCAATCAGTACAATATAGGGAATCGAATACCCTCCACCGAGATCAATGTAACCTGAACCTATCGTGGTAAAGTCCGATCTAAGCCCGCCGATCGGCTGTGACTGGTTCGGCTCTGTATCAAAATAGATTGAGTTCAGTCCGTACACAGCCACCATCGTGCCGAGCGTTGCGATAAAAGGCGGCACATGCAGTTTGGCAACGATAATCCCATTCACTAATCCAACGAGCACCCCGGCTATAATACCGATCAGGATCGGCAACCCCACCCATAATTGTGGAAGATCCGGAAAAAATCGATTGGCATACGTATCAATCTGTAACATAGAGGCCGATACAACGGCTGTTAGACCAACGACACGACCGGCAGACAGATCGACGCCTCCCGTTACCAGAATGAAGGCCGCCCCCAGTGCGATAATGGCACGAGTGGAGGATTGCTGCAGAATGTCCCGCAAGGTGGAAAAAGCGAGAAAGTTTGGATCGGCAATCGCAATACCGACGACAAGCAGAATCAGCACGATAAAAATTGCACGCTGCGTTACATATTGCTTCACTTGATTAACAAGGGGTGTATTCATTTGTGTTCCTCCTGACCAGTCATCCGCTGCTGTGCGGCCAGCCTCATAATATGCTGCTCTGTAGCCTCTGCTCCGTCTACAATACCGGTGAGACGTCCTTCGCTCATGACCATAATGCGATCTGACATCCCCAGCAATTCAGGCATCTCGGAGCTGATCATGATAATGCTTTTACCTTGCCGAGCCAGTTCAGTAATGATCGTATAGATTTCGAACTTGGCTCCGACGTCAATTCCGCGTGTTGGTTCATCGAGCAACAGAATTTCCGGGTTGGTCAAGAGCCAGCGGGCGAGCAACACTTTCTGCTGATTCCCTCCAGATAAGTTTCGAATAAGGGTGTTAACCGAAGGGGTTTTGGTTCTGAACTTCTGTGTCTGCTCCCGTGCCTCTTCTCGCCCCTTCTTCTCATCCAACAAACCCAAACGATTTTGGTAGCGACCCAGGCTTGCAATAATTGTATTCTCATAGACCGACAACACGGGGAAAATCCCGGTCACTCGTCGTTCTTCGGTCAACAACGCTATGTTATGACGTTTGGCTGCTGAGGGCGAGGTAATCTTCACCTTGCGCCCATGAATAGAGATCGTACCTGAAGCGAGTCCACGCAAACCGAACAAGGACTCCATCAGCTCCGTCCGCTGTGCACCAACCAAACCGCCAATTCCGAGCACTTCGCCTTTGCGTAAATGAAAGGAGACATCCTGGAACGAATTCGGCTGATTGGATGTCAGCCCTTCTGCCTGAAGAATGACTTCGCCAGGCACATTGTGCCGTTCCGGAAATCGTTCGCTCAGATCACGACCAACCATGCGGGTAATAATCAAGTCTGTCGTCAGATCCGTTGCATCCCAGGTACCTACTACAAACCCATCTCGCATAATGGTCACTTCATCGGAAATCGTCAAAATTTCCTCCATCTTGTGTGAGATATAGATGATGGACACGCCGCGACTTCGCAGCTTGTTGATGATCGTAAACAGTTGCTCCACTTCTTTCCCTGTCAGGGATGAGGTTGGTTCATCCATCACAATGACTTTGGAGTGAAAGGATACCGCTTTGGCAATCTCCATGGATTGAATCTTGGACACAGACAATGTTCCAGCGAGCGCCTTCGGATCAATATCCAAATTCAAATCCTGAAACAGTGCGAGCGTATCGGCATACATCCGTTTCTCATCAACCAACAGACCCTTCATCGGAAATCGTCCCAGCCATATGTTTTCCATCACCGGACGGTGCGGAACCGGATTCAACTCCTGATGAATCATCGATATGCCATGCTGTAAAGCTGCCTTCGAACTTGGGATCTCTACATCCTTGCCATCGATGCGAACCGAGCCAGCATCCGGACGATACATTCCAAACAAACATTTCATTAAAGTTGACTTTCCCGCTCCATTTTCGCCCATCAACGCATGAACCGTTCCCGGCTTCACCTTCAGCGTAACCTCGCTAAGCGCCTGTACGCCGGGGAATGCTTTGGAAATTCCGTTCATCTCCAGCAAATAAGGTGAGTGCATTTTGTATCTTCCCCTTTCATCTAACCGGCCAAAAAGGGACGTTGCCTGAATGACATACGTCCCTCTCTGCTGCTGTTATTGGGCGTCGGCAATGTTGTCTTTCGTAATTTTTTTGTAAGCAATCCACACATATTTCCCGTCCGTAATATCAAATTTCGTATTTTCTTTGGTTGGTGTCTCACCTTTGGCAAGAACAGCAGCCAGTGCGACCGTTGCAGCTCCCTGATTTTTGGCATCGTTCAGCACCGTGCCAAGCATGGTCCCATCCTGCAATGCCTGAATTGCCGGAGCTGTAGCATCGACGCCTACAACAGGCATCGTTTTGCCATCCTTGAAGTACCCTGCTGCTTTCAACGCTTCAATGGCACCGAGTGCCATGTCATCATTGTTCGCCAGCACCGCTTCGATCTTGTCGCCATGAGAAGCAAGGAATGCCTGCATTTTCTCTTGGCCTTTGACCCGATCCCACATCGCCGTATCTTCAGCCAGCGCTTCGACTTCAATACCAGCGTCCTGAATGGCCTGAACGGAATATTTCGTACGCAGCTCGGCATCCTGATGTCCCGGTTCGCCTTTCAGCATGACGTATTGCAGCTTACCGTCACCGTTTTTATCAGCTTCCGGATGAGCTTTCCAGTAATCCACGATCAATTGACCGGAAATCGTACCCGACTCTTCTGCTTTGGCACCAACGTAATACACTTTATCCCACTTGTTCATGTCTTCTGCTACAGGCTCACGATTCAGGAATACCACCGGAATATTGGCCGCTTTCGCCTTATCAATAATGACACCTGCTGCTGTCCGATCTACCGGATTCACCGCCATGGCATTGTATTTCTTGGATACAAACAGGTCCACCTTCTCATTCTGAGTCGGCTGTGCATTCTGACTGTCTACAATATCAAGGGTAGCGATCCCCTCTGCTGCCGCAGTCATCGCATTCCGTACTCCCGTCATAAACGTATCGTCAAACTTATAGATCGCAACCCCGATTTTCGGATTTTCAGTTTGTGTTCCAGCTTCTGCTTTCGTTCCACTGTCCGTCCCTGCGCTGCCGCTTTCACCGGCGCTGTTTCCCCCGTTACTGCACCCTGCCGCCACAGCCATGCATACCGTAAGCAAAAATGTCATCCACGTTTTCTTCTTCATTCTTAAATGACCTCCCCCAAGTTCATTCGGCTTTACCGATGTCTTTATTATGAAAGGGTTTACATTACTTTCGAATACAATATCTTCATCTCTTTTATCGAAATCCTCATCAATTCATCTATTCTATATAAGTTGAACTAAAGGTGTTTACACGGGACACTCCGATGACAGAATAACCTTCCAATCGCTGTTATCCCCAGATTTTTGATTCCCTTCTCTCAAAGGAGAAAGTCCGGTGATAAGCGTATGCTTCCGATGTAGCTTTCTTTCAGAAAGCTTTAAGGCGAACGCTTCGTTTTTTCAGTTTTTTTCTGTCCTCTCCGTTAATGTGTAAAAATAACAGTTCAACTTATATAAATACTTTATAAATGAGGCGCAATGATCTAATCTTCATTGCACAAATGGAAATAACAGCTTCTGGTTATCCATCCAGAACATATTGTCTGTACTAACGACCTTGGTTTCCAGAATGACTCGGGTCTGCACATGCTTCCGATCCAGTCTGGCAAGGGCTTGATTAAGCCCTAAGTATCCGGCGCTGTACCCGTTCTGTACAATCAATCGTTGAAACACACCTTCCTGCAGCTGCTCCAGTTGCTGCTGCTCACTACCAAACCCCACAATGCTGATCGGCCTTTCATCCTTGCGGCGATGCAGTTCATCCGCTGCCCCAAGCGAGGCCTGCTCTTGAAGAGCAATCAACCCGGTGAGCTCATGCTGATCCAGTAGTTGCTTTACCGCTTGCCAGCAAGCATCCCGGTTATTGCACACCGTTCTCGGGATTACATCAATGCCGGGATACTGCGATAATACATCCTTGATCCCCTGCTCCCGGAGAACCAGGCCGGCATTCAGTGCATCCGGGCCCACTAAAGCAATCTGACCGTGCCCTTGTAATAATTCTGCCATCGCTTCACCCGCCTGTCGTCCGGCTTCGAGATTGTCCATCGAGATGACACTGGTTATGCCTTTAACAGGGAACTCATCATTCAGCACAATAACGGGCACAACACCTCCATCCGTTCTTGCTGTCTCTGCTTCCCGAATGATATCGCTAAGGACATCTTCACTTAGCGGATCGACAAGCAGCGCTGTTGCCCCTTGTTTCAATGCGAGATCTGCTGCCTGAACCTGCGCCTGCTCACGCTCACTGCGAGTGAAATCCCGGTCAATGGCACCCCCTGTGTTCGCAGGTGGCGGACTTATCACATAGTCCGCATTGGAAGAGGTGTGCGAAGCCGAATCCATCTGATACGCTTCAACGGTAAGCAGCTGTGCGCCGCGCTCTTTGGCGGCAGCCTCGGCTCCCAGGCGTATCGCTTCGGCCAGTTCTCCGGTGCCCGCAGGCGTAATGAGCGCAATGCGCGGCGACGACGCCGGTTGATCCGCTTCCGCTATGCCGCAGGCAGCGCATAATAACAGGCAGCAGGCTGATGCTGTCTGGAACAAAGCTCGGAACGGCCGAAATTCCGGGGATACCGGAAAAGTTGCCTGGCTTTTTTTGGCCAATACACGGCGTGTGCTCTTGATCTGGTTGCTGGTTTCGCTACAGTCCTTCATTCATCCCGTCCCCCTTCTGCTCTTCCTGAACAGGAATCCGAATCCATACGGTTGTGCCTTCCTCCAGCTCGCTGGTGAATTCAAGCCCATATCCCTCACCATAATAGTGCCGGATGCGATCATGTACATTGCGTACAGCGACACCCGAGCCTGCTCCGCTTTTCACTACTGGACGACCGCTGAGCAATCCCTCCATCTGTTCCTCCGACATGCCTACGCCGTTATCCGTAATACGGAACAAAATGGCGTGCTCTTCACGCTCAACCTCAATCTCAATGTTCCCCTCATCCATGTGGTACTCGATGCCATGTACAATCGCATTTTCGATCAACGGCTGCAGAATTAACTTCACGGTCAGGCAGTCCAGCAGCTCCTCATCCGCATGAATGGTGAAGGTGAACTTGTGTTTGAATCGCATCTGCTGAATGGTCAGGTAGTGGCGGGCGTGCTCCAGTTCTTCTCTGACGGTAATGATGGTTTTGCCTTGACTGAGACTGATGCGAAACAACCGGGAAAGCGACGTAATCATTGTGATGACTTCATCATTACGGCTCATGCCCACCATACGCACAACCGAATTCAGCGTGTTGTAGAGAAAATGTGGATTAATCTGAGCCTGCAGCGCCTCCAGCTCCAGACGGCGTTTCTGCTCCTGTTCATGGATGATCTCATCCATCAGGTTACGGATTTTGTTCACCATAAGGTTAAACCTGCGCGCCAGACGCTCGACCTCAAGTGGCCCCGTTGTCGGTAGCTCCACGTTGAAATCCCCTCGCTCCACGGCCTTCATCTTGCGTTCCATCCGCCGGATGGGACGTGTCAGACTGGAGGAGAGAAACAGGGATACCACAATGACAAGCACCAGCACAACGATCAGCACACGAATCAGATAGCCATTCACTTCCTGCCGTGTCGTCATAATCTCGTCCAGATAAGCCACGCCGACGATTTTCCAGCCGATATTCGCCACCGACTTTACGGTGTTCAACCTTTTCTGTCCATCGGCCTCGTCTTCGTAACTGCCTGTAGCTACCAGGGCTTGCTCGATATTTTCTTTTTTCAATCCCATATACATGAGTTGTTGTTGCGGATGGTACACAATGTTGCCCGCACTCTCATCAATAATGTAGACGTAACCCCGTTGCCCCAGGCTGACCCGGCTGCTCAGTTCATCCATTTGCTTGAAGTTGATATCCACCAGCAAAATGACTTGCTGCTCCTGACCCTGGTGCTTAATGGTGATACCTTTGCTCATCGAAACGACCCACTTATAAGGACCCGCGTACATATTCTGAATATGAGGCAAGGAAAAGCTCAGATGATTGGGTACACGCAATGCGGATTGAAACCATCCTTGCTGGGTAACGTGAGCGCTGCGTTTCAATGCGGCGGCAGGTCTGTTCTTGAGCAGTTGTCCATCCGCGTCAAGCAGCGTAATGGAAATGATATCTTCCCGGCTGCTAAGCAGGGTATCCAGCTGTTTGTCCACCTGCTCTGCTTCCCATGTTCCGTCCCGCAACATATGTTCCTCGATGGCACGATACAGATGGGACATACTGCGTACGTAATCCTCCAGGTTATAACTGACCTGATCCACAATCTGTCTTGTGGACA
>Ga0105246_10000983_pt1 | contig 16379 bp, 13 predicted proteins | sample KBSM64metaG_FD_99694 | JGI IMG/M metagenome (GOLD analysis project Ga0105246, IMG submission 99694) | Miscanthus rhizosphere microbial communities from Kellogg Biological Station, Michigan, USA - KBS M6-4 metaG | ecosystem: Host-associated > Plants > Roots > Rhizosphere > Soil | place...
CGAATTTTTCATCAAAATTGGATAAAGAATAAGCCCTGATACAAATAATCCAATTCCTAAGAAAAATGTTTTCAAATCAGCTGTGCCAGTTTTAATAACCCAAATGGAATATAGAAATGCAAGTAAGGTAATGATTCCATCTTTTACTCGAGATCCTGGTGTTATATCATATGTTTCTCCTGTAACAACTAGTTTTAATTGATACAAGGTAGAAACAAGGTATGGAATTAAATAGGCTAAAGTTGCAACAACAATGGCAAAATTATATGCTTCTGAAACAGTACCAGAGATTGTTGAAAATAAGAAAATTTGAGTCATAATATTTGTAACAAGCAATGATTTTGAAGGGCTTCCTTTTTTATTTGTTCTTCCAAAAAACTTAGGGAAAAGTCCATTCTTCGCTGCTTGATAAGGTACTTCTGAACTAACAACAATCCACCCTACAGTAGATCCGAATAATGATACAAGTGCAAGTAGTGCCATAATGTAAGCACCTTTATTACCAATTGCTAGGTTTAATGCATCCACCAATGGTTTTTGTGATTCTTTTAAAGCATCTTGCGGAAGAGCACCCATTGTGAGTAGGGTAATTGCCATGTAAATAAGAAGTGCAATAATTAATCCAAAGATCGTTGCTTTTTTCACATCACGCTGTGATTTTGCGCGATTAGACAGCATAACTGCTGACTCAATTCCTATAAATGCCCAAAGAGTTGCAATAGCAGCAGCATTTATTTGTCCGCCTAATGGAATCGATTGTCCAGCCTCATTCATAAATGTTTGGCCATCACCAAAATTAGAGGCGTTAAAAATAAATAATGTAATGACGATGAACATTGTAAATCCGATAATCTTTGCAATCGTTGCAAGGAGATTCATGTTGCCCGCTCTATCGATGTTTTGAGAAAGGATATATTGAATTCCCCATAGCATGATGCTACATACAGCAAACGTTAAACCTTTTCCAAGTTCTAGTGAAAACCCGTTTAGTGAAAAAAGAACTTGCTTACTTTGTAAAACTGGGAAGAATGTAGACAAATATCCTGCAAAGGAAATAATAACAGAAGCAGTTGCAGCCCAGTTAGCAGCCCAGTATCCCCATGCCATGCTATATCCAGCAACTTTACCTGCCTTTTGAGAGGTAAACATTGCTTGTGCGTAACTTTGTGGGCCAGCTTTTAACTCCGGTTTACGCACTGCAAGGTTTCCAAATACAAGTGCAATCATAAATACACCAAGTCCTGTAATCGTCCATGCAAGTGTCGATCCCATCGGACCTGATACTTGCGCTAAATTTGCTGGGAGCATAAATACGCCACCGCCAACCATATTTCCCACAACAAATGCTGTTAAAATCCATAAACCCCATTTTTTCGTTTCCATGTTTGTCTATCTCCTTTGTAGTAGTTTTGCTTATTCATCATCTTTTTACTAACGTTTTTTGAAAATAAAAAAGAGCCATGTAGGTAAAAAATACCTACATGGCTCTTTGCCAAAGTGTAGGTACAATGGGAATAACCCTTGTACCTACGCGTGAATTTTTCCGCTAGGTTTCAAGGGTTTACGTATGATGATGATGTTTTTGTGCAAATGTAACTACAGTTGTATTATTTGTAAGCATAGTTCTTTGCTCCCTTTCTCCTCTGATTTTGAAGTTAGTATACTACATGTTTTTTAGAATGAAAAGAAAAATATGAAAAAAATTTATAAAAATGCGGATTGATGACTAAATATTTATATAGATATTTCTTGTACTGGAAAATAAGTGAGAGATTGGAATGATTTTATGTCATGCTATAATACAAGTAGAAATAGAAGGTGACAAGGGGTTATTCAAAATGATGAGTAAGTATGAACAAATCTATACGGAGATAAGTGATTCAATTGATAATCGTAAATTAAAAGAGGGATGTAAAATCCCATCTGAAACAGAATTGATGAAGCAGTATGAAGCAAGTAGAGGGACGGTAAGGAAAGCAGTCGATTTATTACAGGAACGTGGATATGTACAGAAAATACATGGCAAAGGCGTTTTTGTTTTAAAGCGAAAAAATATTGAATTTAACTTTGGTGGTATTGTGAGTTTTCAAGAGGAAAATGAACGTTTAGGGCGCCAATGTATAACAAGTGTTGTAGAGATGGAACAATTTTTAGTACTGAAAGAAATAGCTAAATTATTAAATGTAAAGACGAAAACGAAGGTAGATCATATTAAACGTGTTCGAAATATTGATGGGGAAAACGTGATTCTAGATGTAAACTATTTCGTATCTGAACATATTCCTGGATTAACGAAAGAAATTGCTGAGAAATCGATTTATAAATACATTGAGAAGGAATTAGGATTACATATTAGTTATGCACAGCGTGTTATTGAAGTGCAACCTTGTACAGATGATGATCGGAATTATTTGGATTTGAATGGAACAGATTATGTTGTTGTTGTAAAAAACTTTACGCATCTTTATGATGGTAGTCAATTTGAATATACAGAATCACGTCACCGTTTAGATATTTTTCATTTTTCTGATGTGGCGCGGAGAAAATAAAGAGATGAAACAGTGCAGTGTTTCATCTCTTTATTTTGTATATTTTGAGAACAAATAAAAAAATTTCACCAACTCGTATATACGAGTGTTGACTAACTTATATATACAAGTTAATATGTATTTGTAAACGGTATCAAAAAAAGAAAAGAGGGACGGAATATGGGGAAGGATTATCGTAAGACAGCAGAAGAAGTGCTGCAATATATTGGTGGGAAAGAAAATATTGAACAAGCAGCGCACTGTGTAACAAGACTACGCATCGCTTTGAAGGATGAAAGTAAAATAGATAGCGAAAAACTGCAAGCGGTTTCTTTAGTGAAAGGTGCGTTTCATAACGCTGGGGTATTTCAAATCGTTATTGGTCCAGGAGATGTAGATCGTGTATACGCTGAATTGATAACGCTTGCAGGTATGAAAGAATCCACGGTAGCAGATGTAAAAGATTCAGGGAATCAAAAATTGAATCCGCTTCAACAGTTTGTCAAAGTATTTTCTGACGTATTTATGCCGATTTTACCAGCGATTATAACAGCTGGTTTATTAATGGGAATTAATAACTTATTAGGTGCAAAGGATTTATTTTTTGATGGCAAAAATTTATTAGAAGTATACCCAAACTTAGGGGGACTGTGGGATTTAATTAATATGATGGCCAATACGGCATTCGTATTCTTACCAGCACTTGTTGGCTGGTCAGCAACGAAACGTTTTGGCGGCAGTCCGATACTTGGGATTGTTATGGGACTTATGTTAGTACATCCTGATTTATTAAATGCATGGAATTATGGAAAAGCAGCTGCAGGGCTAGATGGACAAAAAATTGAGTACTTCAATATTTTAGGATTGTTCCAAATTGAAAAAGTAGGCTATCAAGGACAAATTTTACCGATTTTAGTAGCGGCATTTGTCTTAAGTAAAGTTGAGATTTTCCTTAAGAAACGTGTACCAAATGCGATTCAATTATTAGTTGTTCCGATTACAACAATTGTTGTAACTGGTGTATTAGCGTTAGGAGTTATTGGTCCAATTACACGTCATATTGGTGATTTATTAACAGCTGGTTTAGTTGGTGTATACGAAACAGTTCCTGCTTTGGGAGCAGTATTATTTGGCGCATTGTATGCACCGTTAGTCATTACGGGGATGCATCATATGTTTATTGCGATTGATTTACAGTTAATTTCGCAAAGTGGTGGTACATTTATTTGGCCAATGATTGCACTTTCTAACATTGCGCAAGGTAGTGCAGCGCTTGCAATGTTTTGGATTTCCAAAAATCAAAATGATAAAAGTATGGCGTCTACATCAGCAATTTCGGCGTACTTCGGTATTACGGAGCCAGCGATGTTTGGTGTAAACTTACGAAATAAATTTCCGTTTTATGCAGCTATTACGGGATCGGCGATTGCAGCAGTGTTTATCACGTTAAATGGTGTATTAGCGCCAGCTATCGGAATTGGCGGGTTACCAGCATTTATTTCTATCATTCCGAAATCGATTCCAATGTTTGTTGTTGGTATGGTAATTGCGGTAGTGGTTCCATTTGTTTTAACATGGTTATTTGCAAAACGAGTAAAACAGAAGTAGGAGGCAGTTTAGTATGAAAGATTGGCATAAAAGCGTTGTCTATCAAATTTATCCGAAAAGCTTTAATAGTTACTACAACACAGAGACCGGTGACATAAAAGGGGTCACAGAGAAACTAGATTATTTAAAAGAACTCGGAGTGGATTACATTTGGTTAACACCGGTATACCAATCACCGCAAAATGATAATGGCTATGATGTAAGTGATTATTATTCTATTGATCCGTCTTATGGAACGATGGAGGAATTTGAAGAGCTACTAGCAGAAGCGAAAAAACGTGAGATTGATATTATGCTGGATATCGTTGTAAATCATAGTTCAACAGAGCATAAATGGTTCAAAGAGGCAAGCGGAGATAAAAATAGCCCGTACCGTGATTTTTATATATGGCGCGATGAAAAGAATAATTGGCAATCTAAAGTTGGCGGTTCTGCTTGGGAATATGACGAAAAGACAGGGCAATATTATTTACATCTATTTGATAAAACGCAAGCTGATTTAAATTGGGAAAATGAACAGCTACGAAAAGAAGTATATGACATGATGCGTTTTTGGCTTGAAAAAGGTGTTAGAGGATTCAGGCTGGATGTCATTAACTTAATTTCAAAAGAACAGCATTTTTTAGATGATGAAGGAACATCGGCTACAAGTGATGGACGTAAATATTATACAGATGGACCACGTGTTCATGAATATTTACAAGAGATGAACCATGAAGTATTTGCCGAAAAAGATGTCATTACAGTTGGAGAAATGTCATCGACGACAATCGATAATTGTATTAAATACTCAAATCCAGAGCGCAGTGAATTAAGTATGACATTTAGTTTTCATCATTTAAAAGTAGACTACCCAAATGGTGACAAGTGGACGAAAGCGGATTTTGATTTTGTGAAATTAAAAGAACTCATGTCGAAGTGGCAAACCGAGATGCAAGAGGGTGGGGGCTGGAATGCATTATTTTGGTGTAATCATGATCAACCACGTATTGTTTCTCGTTTTGGTGATGATAAACGGTACCGAAATGAATCTGCAAAAATGTTAGGAACAGCGCTGCATATGTTACAGGGGACACCTTATATTTATCAAGGTGAAGAAATTGGGATGACGAATCCGGACTTTGATGATATTAGTAAGTATCGCGACGTAGAATCTTTAAATATTTATGAAATGAAGTGGGGAGAAGGGATGTCAAATGAAGGAATCATTGGTATCCTACAGCAAAAATCTCGTGATAATTCGCGGACACCTATGCAGTGGAATGAAGAAGAAAATGCGGGATTTACAACAAATACACCTTGGATTTCAGTTGCAGATAATTATAAAAAAGTTAATGTAAAAAAGGCGCTTGAAGATAAACAATCTATTTTCTATCACTATAAAAGGCTAATTAAACTTAGAAAGAAATACGATGTCATTACAAAGGGTAAATATGAAATTATAGATGTAAATCACCCTAATATTTGGGCGTATACACGCACGTTAGATAATGAAGTATTGTTGGTTGTAAATAACTTTTATGGGGAAACACTCACATATTTCGTACCAGATGAGGTTCAGTTAACTGGAATGAAGCAAGAAGTATTATTATCAAATTATGAGGATTCAAGTGAAGATATTAGAAACCTTGTACTTAGACCGTATGAATCCATTGTGTATCGACTTACTAAATGATTGAAATAAGAGGTTGTATGCCCATAGCATACAACCTCTTATTAATTTAAAACACCGCCATATAACATTTTTATTTTTACTTCAGGAGTAAATTTCACCATTCATATATACCTTTTGTACTATAAAGGTTACGTCCGATGGTATGTACAATTACACCATTTGATGAATAGGAAGTTTATGAAAGGCGATTTATGCTAGTATTGTGTCTTGCCTTTTTAGGTGTAGTACATAACCGGTGATTGGCTAGTGGAAGTTCTTCCATTTTACCAGTGCCAGTTTTTTGTTGGATAATAGAGGAAATATATTTTCTACAAGAAAGAAGGGACTGTTTTGAAAGATGTAGATTCTATTTCTAGGTAGCGGCAGAGTTTTTTAATTATATTCATAGAAGTATTTTCCATATTTATGGCGAATTAAATGTAGAGATACATAAAGGAGGGCTACATATGGAAATAGCTGTAGAACGAGTTTTTACCAATAAAATTCTAGAAGAAGCTGCAAGAAGATTTAATGTTACAGTTGAAGAAAATCCGCTTGGTGATTTTGAAAATTATATTTTTCATGCAAAGGATGAAAGTGGAGTATCTTACGTATTAAGATTAACGCATTCTTCTCATCGATCTGAAAAACAAGTGGAAGCAGAATTAGACTTTTTACAGTATCTCAAAGAGCATGGGGCTAAGATTGCTGGACCATATTATTCAGAATCTAGAAAACTTGTAGAAGGAATACGAACAGTAGATGGAACTTTCTTTTACGCTTCTTTATTTGCATATGCTAAAGGAGAACGAGTAAAAGGAGATACATCGATTTATTGGGGAAACGAATTTTTTGAGGCATGGGGAAAAGCAATTGGTCAACTTCATCGTCTTACAATTGATTATCCAAAAACGAAATATCGAGATACGTGGGAAGTAGAAGAAAAAGCAATTATTGATGAGTTAGATGACGAAAAGGTGCAAAATATAGCTTATATATTAATGGAAGAGATAAAGGCCCTTCCAATGGAAAAAAGAACGTTTGGTCTTATGCATGGTGATATTCATCAAGGGAATTTTCATTATGATGGGAAAGAGTTAACGATTTTTGATTTTGATGACGCGACTTATAATTACTTTATTCACGATTTGGCGATGGTTATCTATTATTCCGTTCTTTCAACCGCATGGACTGAACAAGAGAAAACATTGTTTGCACGTAAACAACTGCAAGTACTACGAAAAGGTTACGAGTTAGAACATCAATTAGAGGAAAGTTGGTATGAATCGCTACCACTATTTTTGCGACTTCGTGATATTGGTTTGTATGGTACGATTCAGAAAAAATTCAAAGGAAAAGAAATGCCAGTACATTTTCAAAAACTAGCAGATGCCATTTATGTAAGAATTATAAAGCAGGAAGCAATTGTGAATATATAATACACATGCAACGTAACAAAGTATATAACTCGAATATATACTTTGTTTTTTTATACAAAAATATGTTTGTTTTATCAAAATAATATTGTCATAGACTTTAGATACCTTTATAATTTTTATATATTCTGAATATTCTTTATAAAGTGAAAAGGAGGGGGCATAGATTGGAAGCTTTCGTTACTTGGCTAAATAATATTGTATGGAGTCCCGCACTTGTTTATCTATGTTTAGGAGTAGGTTTATATTTTTCAATTCGAACGAGATTTTTACAAGTTAGGCATGCAGGTGAAATGGTGAGACTTACATTTCAAGGAGAAAAATCAGAAGCAGGTGTTTCTTCTTTCCAAGCGTTAGCACTTTCTTTATCTGGGCGCGTTGGAACAGGGAATATTGCTGGTGTAGCAACAGCGGTTGCATTTGGTGGTCCGGGAGCTGTCTTTTGGATGTGGGCTGTAGCATTTTTAGGGGCAGGATCTGCTTATGTGGAATCGACACTTGCTCAAATATACAAGACGAAGCATCAAGGTCAATTCCGCGGTGGCCCGGCTTACTATATTGAAAAGGGATTAGGGGTTAAGTGGTATGCACTCGTGTTTGTCGCTGCGACCATTCTTGCAACAGGAATGTTACTCCCAGGTGTGCAAGCGAATAGTATTGCTTTGAGTTTGGAAACAGCTTTTGGTATTAATCCATCTGTATCAGGAGCAGTATTAGTTGTTGTATTAGCACTTATTATTTTTGGTGGGGTTAAGCGTATCGTTAACGTAGCACAGGTTGTTGTGCCATTTATGGCGGTTGGATATATACTTGTTGCTTGCGTAATTGTGTTTATGAATATTGAAAAGTTGCCTGAAGCATTTATGTTAATTATAAAAAGTGCATTTGCATTAGAAGCTGCTTTTGGAGGGATTATCGGTTTAGCAATTTCTTGGGGAGTAAAACGTGGTATTTATTCGAATGAAGCAGGTCAAGGAACTGGGCCACATGCTGCTGCTGCTGCTGAAGTATCTCATCCAGCAAAGCAAGGCCTTGTGCAAGCATTTTCCGTTTACATTGATACATTATTTGTTTGTTCAGCAACAGCATTTATGATGATTATTACAGGCATGTATAACGTATTTGATGCAAGCGGAAAAAATTTCATTGTAAATAAATTGAATGGTGCAGAACCAGGACCAGGGTACACACAGGCAGCAGTTGAATCTGTATTTCCTGGATTTGGAAACGGTTTCGTTGCAATTTCCCTATTATTCTTTGCTTTTACAACGATTATGGCGTATTACTACATTGCAGAAACGAATATTACTTATTTAAATCGTGATAAAGATCGCCCATGGATGTCAATTGTTTTAAAAATTGTTTTCTTAGGCGTTGTATTTTACGGCTGTGTCAAAACAGCAGCAACTGCTTGGGCTCTTGGTGATATCGGTGTAGGGATTATGGCATGGGTCAATATCATTGCAATCTTACTTTTACAAAAACCGGCACTGCTAGCACTGAAAGACTATGAAAAGCAGAAAAAAGAAGGGAAAGATCCTGTATTTGATCCAAAGGAGCTAGGGATCAAAAATGCTGATTTTTGGGAGCATGAATACGGAAAAGATAAGAAAGAAGAAGTGTCATAATAAGGTACTTGTAGAACAATAACGGACAGTATATCTGCTCGTTATTGTTCAAATAATGGGAATTTCTATCTGCATGGCCGAATAAAATTTGAAGCAGAGAAATTTCACTTTATAAATAATCGCCCCAAGTTAAAATACGGTAGAAATAGAGAAGAAAGGAGGAAGAGAATTGATTGCCTTTCGTAATGTAAATAAGTTTTATGGTAGCTTTCAAGTCTTAAAAAATATTAATTTACAAGTTCAAAAAGGTGAAGTAGTTGTAATTGTTGGACCATCAGGGTCTGGAAAAAGTACATTGCTCCGCTGCATTAACCAATTGGAAACAATTACAGAAGGAGAATTAGTCGTACAAGATGTGGAAGTACATAATCCGAAAACAGATATGAATCAATTACGCCGAAATATTGGAATGGTATTTCAGCATTTTTATTTATATCCACACAAAACAGTGCTCCAAAATATTACACTTGCACCGATAAAAGTAAATAATATCTCAAAAGAAGAAGCGGAAAAAACAGCAATGTATTATTTGGGAAAAGTAGGGATTCCAGAGAAAGCGAATGTGTATCCGCAGCAACTATCTGGAGGACAACAGCAACGGGTAGCAATCGCAAGGGGATTAGCAATGAAACCAGAAATTATGTTATTCGATGAGCCAACTTCTGCACTTGATCCAGAAATGATTGGTGAAGTGCTCGATGTTATGAAAACCTTAGCAAAGGAAGGGATGACGATGGTTGTCGTGACACATGAAATGGGATTTGCACGTGAAGTAGCAGATCGTATTATATTCATGGATGAAGGACAAATCATTGAAGATACAAAGCCAGTGAACTTCTTTGCAAACCCAGAGCAAGAAAGAGCACGATTATTTTTAAGTCGAGTGTTAAACCATTAGAGGAGGGGTTTTATGTTTAAGATGAAGAAACTGTTCGTTTTAATTGTATTTTCATGTTTATTTACTCTGATCGTAGCAGGTTGCGGGAAGGAAACGTCCAAAGAAGTTTCTAAAGAAACTTCGGGCGGAAAAGTGGTAGATCAAATTAAAAAGCGTGGGAAATTAGTAGTCGGAGTTAAGAATGATACAAACTTATTTGGATTGAAAGACCCTGCAACAGGGAAGGTAGAAGGGTTTGATGTTGACATAGCCAAAGCGCTTGCGAAAAAAATTCTAGGGGACGAGAGTAAAGTAGAATTAAAAGAAGTGACGTCTAAAACACGTATTCCAATGTTGAAAAACGGCGATATTGATACGATTATCGCAACGATGACAATTACAGAAGATCGTAAAAAAGAAGTTGATTTTTCAGATGTATATTTTAAAGCAGGACAGTCGTTACTTGTGAAAAAAGGGAGCAAAATCAAGAGTATTGATGATGTAAAAAGCGGTGTGACAGTATTGGCGGTAAAAGGATCAACTTCTACCCAAAATATTCGTAAAAAATCACCAGAAGCAAAGGTGCTAGAATTTGAAAATTATAGTGAAGCATTTACAGCATTAAAAGCAGGGAAAGGTGATGTCCTTACAACAGATAATGCGATTTTATACGGTATGGCAAAACAAGATACAAATTATCAAGTTGTTGGAAAAATTTTCACGGATGAACCGTATGGAATTGCTGTTCAAAAAGGAGCAACAGATTTAACAAAGGTAATTAATGATTTGTTAAAAGAGATGAAAGCAAATGGAGAATACGATAAATTATATGAAAAATGGATTGGTGAAAAGCCAGAGAAGTAAAATATAGAAAGAGTAAGGGGATGAGAGATACTCATCCTCTTCTTGTAAAGAAAGAGGGGGGAGCATTTGCCTGATTTTTCTATTCTTACAAACAATCTTGATTTGTATTTAGAAGGATTTAAATATACAGTGATGTCCAGCATTGTTGCACTGATTGGGAGTTTCATTCTTGGTACGATTATGGCAGTGATGCGAATTGCACCCATTCGAGTTTTGAATTGGTTTGGCGCAGCTTATGTAGAATTCATTCGAAATATTCCACTTGTTTTAATTGCGTTTATATTTTATTTTGCTTTTCCGGTAATGGGTGTTACATTAAATGGTTTTATTGCTGGTACGGCTGCACTTACAATCTATACAGCCGCATTTATTGCAGAAGCAATTCGAGCTGGAATCTTGTCAGTTCCGAAAGGACAGATGGAAGCAGCACGTTCTTCTGGCTTAACGTACGTGCAAGCGATGTATTATATCGTTTTACCACAAGCTATTAAAATAGTAATTCCGCCATTAGGTAATCAATTTCTCAATTTAGTAAAGAACTCATCTATCCTTGGCATTATTGCTGGAGCAGATTTGATGTATCAAGGGGATTTGATTTCAACAAGAACATTTGTTACATTTGATGTGTATATATTTGTTGGTATGTTTTATTTAATATTGACTGTACCGCTTAGTATGCTTGTGCGTTATTTTGAGAAACGCTTAGCGAAAGGAGCGGTGTAAATGGATTTTCGAGGTGCTTATACAGGCGATCATATTTTATTTTTACTAAAAGGGCTACTTGTTACATTAGAAATAGCTGTTGTAGCGATTTTACTTAGTTTTATTATTGGTAGTATAGTGGGGACTTTACGATATGCAAAAATACCAGTCGCATCACAGTTACTAGCTTTTATCGTTGAAATTATTCGGAATTTACCACTGCTTTTAATCATCTTCTTTACATATTTTGCACTTCCAGAAGCTGGGCTGAAATTAGAGATTACAACGGCAGCAATTGTTGCTTTAACGATATTTGAAGCAGCGATGATATCAGAAATTGTTCGCAGTGGTTTATTATCGATTGAAAAAGGACAAATTGAAGCAGCGCGCGCGTCTGGCTTATCATATATCCAAACACTTTGGCATATTATTTTACCACAAGCACTGAGACGAATGGTACCACCGCTCGTCAGTCAATTTATCTCGTTATTAAAAGATACGTCACTAGCGGTTGTTATCTCCTTGCCAGAACTCATGCATAATGCCCAAATTATTAATGGACAAAACGTAAACTATATGATTCCTACATTACTACTTGTTGCTTGTATGTATTTTGTTGTCAACTACAGTTTATCACTTGTATCTAGGAAATTAGAAAGCCGTTAACTCTTACATGAAATAAGATGTGAGAGTTTTTTTATGTTTTTTACATAGTTTAAAAGTTGGGATTTGGAAGATATTTAGTTTTTTAGTAGTGTAATTGTAAGATAGATGAAAAAACATTATATTTTATCAGAAAAGTTTTAATTTTATATAGAAATTGTAACCGCTTTCGTGTATATTTTTATTATCAGAAAATTTTAAAAAGAGATAGAGGGTAGTTGTAGGGGAGGATTACGATGCAGCAAACAACAAATGAGAAATTACATCGTACGATGAAGAGTAGACATTTATTTATGATTGCACTTGGAGGTGTAATCGGAACAGGTTTTTTTCTTGGATCAGGATATACCATTAACCAAGCAGGACCAGGAGGAGCGATCCTTTCTTATTTAGTCGGTGGATTTATTATGTATTTAACAATGCTTTGCCTTGGTGAGCTAACGGTAGCGATGCCGGTTTCTGGTTCTTTCCAAAAATATGCGACAAAGTTTATCGGTCCAGGAACAGGATTTATGATTGGATGGCTTTATTGGCTTGGATGGGCAGTTACAGTTGGTTTAGAGTTAACGTCTATCGGCTTAATGATGAAAAGATGGTTTCCAACTGTAGATGTTTGGGTATGGTGTCTTGTATTTGGAGTTATTTTATATATGTCAAATGCTATCTCAGCAAAGAGTTATGCTGAATTAGAATTTTGGTTCTCAAGTATTAAAGTAATTACAATTATTGCATTTGTTGTTCTTGGTGGTAGTGCGTTATTTGGTTTTTTACCGTATGACGGAAAAGAAGCAACGCCTCTTTTTTCTAACTTTGTGAGCGATGGTGGATTATTCCCGAATGGGCTGGCTGCTGTGCTTCTTACAATGATTACAGTTAATTTTTCCTTCCAAGGAACAGAGTTAATAGGGATTGCAGCAGGAGAGAGTCAAGAACCGGAAAAAACAATCCCACGTGCAATTCGTAATACAGTATGGCGCATTATGTTGTTCTTTATTTTAACAATGACGATTTTAGTAGGTTTAATTTCATGGAAAGATGCAGGGATTATTGAAAGCCCATTCGTTGTTGTATTTGATAAGATCGGTATTCCATATGCAGCAGATATTATGAACTTCGTTATTATCACTGCGTTATTATCTGTAGCAAATTCAGGATTATATGCGGCGACGCGTATACTATGGTCACTTGCAAATGAAGGAATGGCACCAACTTCCTTCAAAAAGGTAAATAAACGCGGTATTCCGATTACGGCATTAGTAGTTACAATCGCAGTAGCGGCATTATCTTTACTAACAAGCTTTTTGGCAGAGGATACAGTATATATTTACTTATTATCTGTTGCTGGTTTATCTGCAGTTGCAAGTTGGATTATCATTGCTTTATCACAACTTCGATTTAGAAGCCAGTATGTAAAGCAAGGCGGAAAAGTAGAAGATTTAAAATATAGAACCCCGTTATATCCAATTGTTCCTATTTTAGCGTTAATTACAAACAGCATTGTTGTTATTAGTTTAGCATTCATTCCAGAACAGCGTATGGCGCTATATTGCGGCATTCCATTTATCATTTTCTGTTACGTGTATTATTATATAAATAAGAAACGGAAGCAAATTACGAAAGTGGAGATGGGAACAACGTATGAAACTAACAATCAAGCATGATGATATTGAGACAGAACTTTCACATGGTCAATTGTCTATTGGAAAAGAAAGTGGATATACACCGTTAGAGTTATTCGTTTCCTCTATTGCAGGGTGCAGTGCAATTGTATTTCGGACAATTTTAGAAAAGAAGCGTATTACATACGATACGTTTACAATTGAAACTGAAATTGGAAGAAGCGAAGTTTTACCGAGGCCGGTAGAAAGCCTTCATTTACACTATAAAATAAAAGCAGAAGGAATTACACAGGTACAGTTAGAAAAAGCGTTAGAGCTTGCGGTGAAGAATTGTACGATTGTTCAATCTGTGAAGGATAGTATAAAAATTACGGAAACAATTGAGTTAATTGGTGAATAAACTTTTGTAGAGAAAATAATGTGCGAAAAAGCTTAAGAGAAATTCTCTTAAGCTTTTTCACATACTGATTGGCAATGACATAGTAAAGCAAGAACCTTGATTTACTTCACTTGTAACAGTAATTTCTCCGCCATGTAGTTCGACTATTTCTTTTACAATGGCAAGTCCTAATCCAGTTCCACCAGTTGAACGAGATCTTGCTTTATCGACGCGATAAAATCGTTCGAAAATGTGTGGGATATCTTCTTCTGGAATTCCTTCTCCTGTATCTTGGATGGCGATTTCAAGTTGTGTTTTATGCTCTGTAACGGAAATGGTAATTCGAGAATGTTTAGGTGAGTGTACATACGCATTATTTAATATATTGAGGATAACTTGTTCAAACCTTTGTTCATCAAGAGCTATAGAAAGTGAAGCAGGACATGTTGAAGAAACACTGATATGTTTTGCTTCATACATTATATTCACTTTTGTAACAATGCGAGAAAGAAAGGTTTGCAAGTGTATTTCCTTTGCCTGAATAGAAAAATTATGCTTTTCCATTTGAGCAAGCAAGAATAAGTCTTGTACTAAATTTGTAATATAATCAGCTTCATCTTTTATAATTGATAAATATTTTTGGCGCTGCTCAGGAGGTGTACTGTTTTTCATGGCGATGTCTGCATATCCTCTTACATAAGTTAGCGGTGTTCTTAGTTCATGAGCGACACTTGCTAGAAATTCACTGCGTTCTTTTTTCATATAATGTAAATCATTCGCGAGCGTTTGGATAGATTGGGTTAGTTCGCCAATTTCATCATTTCGAGTACTAGTTAAAGAGACTGATAAGTCACCGCGACTCATTTTTTCAGTAGCATGCTTCATACGGAGAAGTGGCTTTGTTAACAGACGCGATAGAAGAAATATCGTAATGACTGTTAAAATAAATGTAACAACACCAGCAACAAGAAATTGTTTTGTAAGACCTGCAATCATTTCTTTAATGGAACTTGTGCCAAGAAACATATAAACATAACCTTGCGTTTTTCCTTCTATTATTATTGGACTAACTGTGCATATATAATTAGAAGTTTTCCAGTGGTTCTCCACGATCGTTCCGTTATGGTTCGTATCTGCTATCATTCCAATAATGTGCCTCTTTATAGTGGAATCTATATCATTAGATTTTGCTAATATTTTTTTCTCAGCGTTTGTAATAATAACTTTAGTTTCAGCTTCTGACTCCATTAAAGCGACATGAGAGATTGTTTGGAAATCAAAATATTTCTCAAGTACATCTCGGTGGCTATTTCCACGTTTTAATAATGCTGTCATTTCCTCATTTACCCTCGTATTGACAAGGCTATAATAGAGTAAAACAAATAGGACGGTTTCGATTAAAAGCGTAACAATTAAAAAGTAAAATCCGAGTTGAACAGAAATTCGTTTCATCGCGTAACTCCTTGATTTTCAGCGTCAATCCACCGGTAGCCAACTCCATACACAGTTTTTAAATGTTCGTCAATTGGAAAATTGTTCTTTCGCAATTTATCACGTAAGTTACGAATATGAGAATCCACTGTGCGATCCTCTGTATTTGTATCTAGTCCCCAAATCCGCTCAATAAGCTGATCGCGACTTAATACGTAGTTCACGTGACGTAGAAATAAACCAAGTAAAGAAAATTCAATTGGTGTAAGAAGGAGTTCTTGTTCATAAACGGAGATAAAGTGTTTCGCTTCATCCCACAAAATCCCTTTATATTTTAGTTGTTCATGCTGATTACTACGCCGTAATACAGCTTCAATGCGTGCTAACAGTTCACCTTCATGAAAAGGTTTTGTTATATAATCATCAGCCCCGATTTTTAATCCTTGAATAATATCTATCGTTTGATCTCGAGCGGTTATCATAATAATTGGAACATTACTAAAAGAACGAATTCTGTTACATGTTTCCCATCCATCCATTTCCGGCATCATAATATCGAGAAGAACAAACTTAAAACTTTGGTTTTCTATATAGGAAATGGCTTTTTGTCCTGAAGTCGCACAAACGCAATTATATCCTCTAGGAGTAAGATAGAGGGTTAATAATTCTAACATTCTTGGTTCATCATCCACGAGCAGTATATCAATCATAGAATAGCCTCCGGATTTATATTCGTTATACAAAGTGTAATGCAAAATCGTGAAGAAATGGTGCAGATTATGATGCATCTGCATAATTTCTTCAGAATTGCTTGTTATTGTATAGTTGAAATTTACATTTTAGGTAAAGTATATAGGCTCAAACGTAACGAATATGGAGGCGGTATAGTGAAAAAAGCAACTCGAGTTTTGAGTATGACAATAGCTGCTGTACTTGGACTTGCAGCGTGTGGGCAAGCGAATACAGAGCATAAAAATCACGAATCTACAA
>Ga0105246_10000985_pt1 | contig 16367 bp, 16 predicted proteins | sample KBSM64metaG_FD_99694 | JGI IMG/M metagenome (GOLD analysis project Ga0105246, IMG submission 99694) | Miscanthus rhizosphere microbial communities from Kellogg Biological Station, Michigan, USA - KBS M6-4 metaG | ecosystem: Host-associated > Plants > Roots > Rhizosphere > Soil | place...
CAACGAACTGCTGGAGAAGCTCAAGTCCAACCTGCAGGAAGTCCGCGCCCGTGGCGGCCAACTGATCGTCTTCGCCGACGAAAAAGCCGGCATGACCAACGGCGAAGGCACCCACGTCATCAATATGCCGCATATCCACGACACCCTGTCGCCGATCCTCTACACCATCCCGCTGCAGCTGCTGTCGTACTACGTCGCGGTGCTCAAGGGCACCGACGTTGACCAGCCGCGTAACCTGGCGAAGTCGGTGACGGTGGAGTAATCCGCTTTACCCTGGAGGCCCAACTGTTTCCAAAGAATAAAGGTTGTCACAAGCCGTTAAAGTGTGTCACAAGGCTCTATCCCGGCGCTTTTGCCGGGGTAGTGGCAGGTTCAGGAATAACGGCTCATTATCTACCTCGCCACTGTCACTTCTGTCCTGGCTAAACCCGCTCATGAGTTCCCCACGCCACATGCCCAGTGCCGTTCTGATCGAGTGGGTCGCCTAACAATGAGCGACTCGTGAAATGACATCTGCGCCCGTTGCACCAAGAAAACCTGCTGCCTCCAGATCAATTCTGCATCAGCTATAACGCGATGATGGGCATCGGCTCACAATTGGCGTGCACTAGTAGCGCTATCATAGGTGGATTGCTAGCCCTAGGTCGCTGTCGAGGCAGAGCTTGTGGAAGCGTTCAAGCTACTATCAATACTTAGACCAACCCGGGCGACCATCAAGTTCTTCCAGAAACCCGTCATCGTCATGGACCGCCCGATAGCCGCTCGACACTGGACGGTGATCAAGCTCATCGAAAATGAGGATGGACTGAGTTTGCTTGGTCGGTAGGTGATAGGTTGCTTGCTCGAAGCAAGCGAACCGACGAGCATCATCACTATGGCTCCAATCAGTGCCCTCGGTATCCGCCTCATACAGGCCACCGATCCCAGCTCTGAACGCCTTGGCTGCGGCGGAATTTTGAGGAAGCGGAATACCCCGGTTGATCCACACTCTCGATTCACGAAGGGCCTTCGAACCGATGGAATATTTGACCACGCCATCTTCTGCGACGACGAATGCTACGTGACCATTTGAGGCTTGAGCAAATCTGGAGGCAATGCATGATCGGGAGGCCTGGAACTGCTCGGCCAAATCGGCAAGATGCTCCAAGCTGAAGTCCTTTTCCTCCGCAAGTGGTTGGATCAACCCCCAAGGAACCAAGCACTCCGCAGCGAAGATGTCACAGAGCACCTCCTCCTCGTGGCGCCCCGTGAAGCGCTCCAATTCATCAGCTGGAACTTTCTCGCCATGCTTGGATGGGAGCTCAAGAACATGGTGCGCGATCTCGTGCAGGATAGTGAAGCGCTGGCGCAGTAAACTGTCTCTTTCGTTTACCCATATGAATTTCTTTTCGCCGCGCTTGAATGTGCTACCTGCTTCACCATCTTCCAAGTCTTTGCGAGAAACTTTGAAGCCTAGGGATTGGGCGAGCGCCTCTACATCTACTGGCGCTGAAGTGACGCTCGCATCTCTAAGCAGTTTACGAGCTCGAGCCACTACAACAGTTTCGTCCATGAAATCCCTCTCTAGTCCATTTCCAAGAGCATATTGATTCGCTTGAGCCAGGCTTCTTTCGTGGTGGGGCGCTCGCCTCGGAAGCTCATTGATGCGGCGTCCTCCAGGACATCCCACGGGAGATCTACGCGGGAAGTCATCAAGTCATAGAGCGCATCGTCGACGGTTACTGACTTAGCCAAGAGACGAAACACCTCACCCTCTCGCTCATCTAGCTCGAGCGCATGGCTCAGGCGCGCGACGACTTCATCTGAAGGCGCTGCCCGATCTCCTTTCTCCAATCTCCAGATGTAAGCGTGATCCAAGTCGCCTGCACGCTTTTCCAAGTCCCGAAAACTCAGCTCTTTTCGTTCACGCATGGTAGCGATGAACCCGGCCAAATCCATTTTTTTCTCCAACCTATTGCAATGCCCAGACGGGCGGGAGTAGTCTGTTGCCTAGACAGACAACAGCTCGCGATTCATCACTCATGATAAGCGGCTTTTTTTTGAAGTCCACTGTTGTCTGGCTGGACAACGACTCCCGGGTCGTTTTTTAAGATCGGTGGTGTTGTCTGCCTAGGCAACAGCTCATTTGGTTCGGATACGAGGATTTTTCCCTATGTCACAGTTGAACGATTTTGAGGTTGAGGACGTGGCCGCCGCCGTCTTGGCGGGCCGCGCGGTACGGGATCACGGCCCGTACAAAATCGAGCTCGGCAATGATGCTCTGGAATACCGGCCACTGGTGATCGCTGATCCTGTTCCAACCGGGCAGCAAGTATTGGAAGCTGCGGAGCTCCGTCCGGTGGACGAGTACCTGCTGTTTCAGGTTCTCACCAACGGCCACTTGGAGCAGCTTAGCCCTAGTGAAACCAGTGACTTGCGCCTGGCCGGCATCGAGAAGTTCCTGGCATTCAAGAGCGACCGTACCTTCCGCTTCTTCATCGATGGACGTGCGCAGGACTGGGGCGCTCAGCGCATTTCTGGTCGCACCTTGAAGCAGTTGGCAGGCGTGGATGCTCAGAAATACGACATCTTCCTGGTCATCCCGGGCGATGACGATGAACTGATTGAGGATCGTGATCTGTTCGACTTGGCGCGCCCTGGTGTCGAGCACTTCGCAGCGGTGGAGATCAACATCAAGGTCTTCGTCAACACGCTGCCTGTGTTCATCCACTCCCGCAGCCTCACCTACTGGGAAGTAGTGCGGCTTGCCTACCCGGAAGCTGAGCCAGGCCCGAATGCCCATTTCACCGTGACCTTTGCCAAGGGGCACGAAGGGAATTCTCTCACCAACCTGGTCGATGGCCAACACGTCCGTATCAAGAAGGGGATGCACTTCAATGTCACACCAACTGATAAGTCGTAGTCCTTACCTCCTGCGCTTGCGCAATGAAGGGTACAACTTGGACACCAAGGAGGGTTACCTCTTGGTTCGGGACGTGCCCTACGTAAATGCTCAGCGCCAGGTTTGCAAAGGCGTGTTGGTCATGGCGCTGAATCTGGTGGCTGATGTTGCGGGCCAACCGAGCGACCATACTGCACATTTCATTGGTGACTGCCCTTGCGATTCGCAAGGGCGTCCCCTCGAGCAAATTATCAACAACAGCAATCTGAATTCGCTGTTGCCAGATCTGGTCGTGAACCATTATTTCTCGGCCAAGCCCCGCAGTGGCAACTACGCCGATTACTACGAGAAGGTCTCGATCTACGTTTCGATTCTGAGTGGCCAGGCGGAAGCGCTCGATAACTGTGTTACTGCGAAAACCTTCGCGCCTATTCGGTCGGAGGTTGAAGAGACTGTGTTCACTTACACCGACACGGCGTCAGCACGTGCCGGCATCGGAACGCCTACTGAGAAGTTCAAAGGACTGAAGGTCGCAATCGTCGGACTCGGAGGTACCGGTGCTTACATCCTGGATCAGGTTGCGAAAACGCCGGTGGCAGAAATCCATCTCTTCGATGGTGATGCACTCCATCAGCACAATGCGTTCCGCTACCCAGGCGCTGTCACCTTCGCCCATCTCGAACGGGGGATGATGAAGGTAGAGTACCTGCACGAGGTGTACGGTGAGATGCATCGCAATGTCGTTCCTCATGTGTGCATGATCACAGCAGGAAATATCGCTGAGCTCCGAGCCTTCGACTACGTGTTCCTCAGCGTCGACAACACGGCGGTTCGTGAGCTGGTGGTGCGGGAGCTTCGTGGTACTGGCACCTCACTGCTAGACGTTGGAATGGGCGTTCACTTGGTAGGAGAAACGCATCAGGTTTGGGGCACTTGCCGAGTCACGACACTCACACCTGGGCATCATGACCACGCCAATCGCACCATGCCGCTGACCGAGAACGCTGGGGAGGATGTCTACCGCTCGAACATTCAGATTGCTGATCTGAATGCCCTCAACGCGGTACTGGCGATTGGTACCTGGAAACGGCTGTGTGGTTTCTACGTCGACAACGTCCAGGCTGATCACTTCACCTACTCGACCAACCTGAACGAGATGGGCAACAGCGAGGAGCGCCCATGAGCGTTAAGAGCCTCACGCCTCAATTCGTTGAGCATTTCCCGGAGAGGCTAGAGCCGGGTGAGCTCTACTTGGCAATGGAGTTCGCGACTGCGGCACACCTGTGTGCCTGTGGTTGCGGCAACAAGGTGATCACACCGTTCTCTCCAACCGACTGGCAGATGTCATTCGATGGCCAAACGGTGTCGCTCAAGCCTTCTATTGGCAATTGGACGTTCAAGTGCCGCTCACACTACTGGGTTCGGTCTGGCAGCATCGAGTGGTCAGGTGATATGTCCCAAGATGCAATCGATGCAGGGCGCAGACGTGACAAGCAGGCGAAGGCACGACTGCAAGCAAATCGACCTAGTGATGATGCAATCCGTCAACCAACTCCAGTCGTCCAAGCGCAACTCCAAGCTCCATCGCTGCTTGGAAAGCTGAGGAAGTGGCTGAGAATATGATGATTTTAGCGAGCATCCCGATCTGATAACAAAGGAGGGCTTAGTCAATAAGGCGTGAGCCCATTCCTTTAACAGCTTGTTTGCCATGCCTACGCCGACACAGTGAGTTGGGGGGGGTGAAAATAGGCCCGGCTCAACGCCAGGACTATTTTCCATTGGTCGTCACGAATGCCGTGCCCGAGAATCAAACTAGCTCAGCTAAATGGCTTTCATAGCCGGGTAACTTCACCTGCAACGCCGGCAGTACTTGATTTGAAAGGGCGTTACTTGCCCAAGTGGAAAGGTCCGGGTTATTAACCCTCGAAATTTCGAGAAGCGCGATATGGAGGCGTGCAAGGAGGGCGGTGGAATCTCTTGTCAAAGCCAGATCCACCCAGGTTTTCGATGCGCCGAGGTCCCTCTGCAGATAAGTGAAAAGAGATTGGGTTACCTGCTCAACCATACCGACTGAATGGCAAATTATTGAATTTCCATCTGGCAGATCGTGCATTGGTAGGCGTTGGTGCAGGAAGTTTGATGGATGAAGCGGTATTTCTGAGGAAGCTATCTGCAGAAGAATCGCCCCCTGTATGGTTTCCAGTTCATCGTCGTCGGCCAGTATTTCGACCGGTGAACCAAACACGTTGGAAAGGATGTGCCAAGGGGTACAGTCCACATACATCTGACCCACTGGCTCCTCTAGGTCAAGGCGTTGCGCCCTTCCGTTGGACAGCACTTCAATTATCGTGTCACCAATAACCTTAAATTTGACATAACCGAGTTTGGGGAAACTACCAGCGAGCACCATGCCTGGGGCAATCGGCTTGGCATGGGGTTTTGTCGCTAGGAGTGTTGAGATGACCCCTAACCGAATTCCTTCTTCCTCACCTGCAGATTCGAGTATTGCGTGTGCTGCAATCATCTCCCCAAGGGGAAGACTAGATGCTGCAGTGGTTAGCCAAATGGCAGTATCCTCGGGCTCATCGTTCCCACGAGCTAAGATGCCCTTTTTTAAGATACGTGCGAGTTCGCTTGCCAGAAGTGCCGGCTGGCGAACGTAACAAATCTCCTCATCAGCAGTTTGATGAATTGCCTCCTTCAAATAGCCTTCTTCGCATAGCGCATCCAGCTCATGTGTACTGAACGACTGCAGCAAGGTGTTTCGGCGAATCGCAAAGGTCCGGTTGCATTCAGAGGCAAGTGCTGCATGACGGCTAGGATCTTGGACTTCATCGATCATGGCCTGTGCTAGCCTGGCAAAATTACGTTGCAGTGGTAGGTCACAGAATCGTTCGCGAGCGTATCGAATAAGATCAGTGCTGAGCATAGGCAGCAGTGCCAGTTTTACGTCCTCATCCTCGCCTTCGAATCCGGATAGACTCGCGGCGGCTACGTTTCTCAATACCCACGGAAGCCGGTACTCTGGCGTGTAATCCGCCCCCCGTAAAAATGCTAAGCGCTTGTTGAGTAAAACTAGAACGGCGTTCATGAATTCCTCGTCATCCAATGGCCCTACCTCAACACGTACTGCTCGGTGTCCGATAGGGGATGGATTTCGTCCTTTGGTACTCACAATTCTCCTTCCTACAGAAGGATCGAGAGCGACCACGAGTTTGAGTTTTGCGCCGAATTTGGTACCGGATAGATCCTCAATCTCCCTGCGGATTTCCCTATCGTCACTGTTGAGCCCATCAATCGCGAGTATGAGTTCTGGTCCATCGCTCTCCGAAATTTTCTTTAACCAGAAACGGGCCTCGGCGGATGTCACAGGCCAGTTCAAGTGATCCTCCAGGGCGTCTGCAAGGCTCTGCAGTATGCTGTTCCCTGTACCTGTCTCAATGTAAAGGGTTGCGCTTGTATCAGCCTTTTCGGTCTGCTCACAGATCTCACGCAGCACATTACTTTTGCCAACCAGCGAGGAACCTTCGAGAAGGACCAGCTTTCGGTTTTCCATCAAGCAGTTAAGGACTTCTGTAGTTGCCCGACGCGGTATGAGGAAGTTGCGGCCAAAAGGTTTGTCAGTATCCTCAATCTCCCCTGTCAGCTCTTCCATGTTCGACTTCGACGCCTGTCGAAACGCCTGCACCCAGAAGCTTGGATTTGTACCCATTAGCGTCTGAATAGCCATCTTCAGATCCGTTTTGGCTGCCGTCGTTGCGCTATCCATCAATGAAGTAAACGCAAGCTCGTCCTTACTCGCAGCAATCCATAGGTTCCCAGTGTGCGTTTCTAGGTAACGTGTTTCGCTGCCATTGGTCACTACGACCAATGGTGGCGATGGGTTGAGGGCGCGGGCGTAGGAAAGCCCCTGCTGACCATCATCGCTATGCAGCGATTCACTTTCTCTTTTGAGCTCAAGCACAGCAAGCGGTCGGTCCTCAAAATACAGGACTACGTCGGCCCGAGCTCTGGCAGAGGTTGGGGTTGAGCCATCGAGCTTAATTACGGCGTGGCCAAACTTGAATTGGAACTGAATCTGGTGGCGAATGGAGGCTTCCGGTAGGAGAGGGAAAGCCCGTTTGATCGCTGCCCTGATTTCTGCTTCCAGATCGGTTTCTGTGGGCGAGGAGGTGATCTGATTCACGGTCATGAATTGGCTGTGTCCGAAAGGGCTTCAAAATGTAGGTACATCTGGAATTAAGTCAGCAGTTTATCAAACGGCATGTCACGAATGGCTTCGGCTCGGGTGCTGGGGTGAGCTGCATATCTTGGCCGCGTGCCCAGCCGATATATCCAAGGAGCGATGAGCTCCATATACTGGCACAAGGCTATTTTTGACGAAGAAGCGCCATGCGCTGGGCATTATCGATAGGATGGAACCGATGCAAGATCTAGTGAATCCGGAAGATGCGGTAGAAATTGCAGATCTAGCGCCCGTCGCCAGGCGAGTTATACGCGCTAGGCGCCTACAGAGCGCGCCTGAAAATGTGGACAAAGTTGAAGCAACTCAGCTTTTAGAGCCTGCCGTGGCGTTCCCGGATACGCGATCCACGCGTGCGAAGCGCTGGAGTCCTTTAGAGTCAATCACTGTTCAGAACTTCAAGGCTGCTAAGCGCGCAAACATACCTTTGGGGAAGGTAACCATTCTGGTCGGCCCAAATGGTTGCGGAAAATCATCGGTACTTCAGGCTATTCATTGGGCAGCGCGCGCCGCGAGCTACATTCTTCCGAAAAACACAAAGGAAATGATTTCTTTCGAGCGGTTAGATTACATACCTTCAAGCGATCCACTCTCGACGCTTCACAATGGTCAGTTAAAACCAGGAGCGACATCGACGCCTGTCGAGGTTGCTTTCAATCACACAGCTGCCGGCGACGATCCGGTTCAGACTGTCGTGCGGTTGAGGGCGGCGAGAAATAAAGCTGGGGTTACGGTCCATATCGACGGCGGAAGTGCTGTCACGCCGTACAAACAGCGGTTTCAGTTTCTTACTACCTATATACCTGGCTTGGCGGGTCTCTCTGAAAAGGAGGCTATCCTGGCGCAGCCATCGTTGCGTAGACAGGCTGCCAGCGGTGATGCCGGAGGAGTCCTCCGAAACATACTATTGAACCTCAAGGCCCGCAAAGCCGATGAACCTGATAGGTTGATGGGGGAGGAGCGTTTGAGGCAGCTAAATGTGCTGCTGCAGAAAGTGCACTCTAATGTATCTATTGATGTGTCCTACGATGACAGGGAAGACTTCCATATCTCCGCCACGGTGCACATGGATGGGTATAAAAGGCCGCTAGAAACCGCCGCTACAGGCATCCTGCAAACAATTCAGATTTTTGCTTATCTCATTTTCTTTGAGCCGAGGCTCATGTTGATTGACGAGCCAGATGCCCATCTTCATCCGAATCGACAAGAACGGCTGATTGAAGCTCTGGAGCAGGCGGCTGACGAACATAACACTCAAATCATCTTGTCCACACACAGCCCACATATGGTTCGTGCAGCTAGCCCTATGACGAAGTTGGTTTGGATGAGTGAAGGCGTAGTCAAGACAGATGATGACGAGGCAATACGGCGGCTTTTGGGATGGGGTGGGCTGGACAAATCTGTTTTGTTCTTCATAGAGGATGAGGATGACAAACCCTTGCGGGCCATCCTCAAACAATGGCCGGAGCTTGGTCGCCAGCTTTCCCTATGTCGATGTTTTGGGATCGAAAACCTTCCCAAAGACAAACTACTTTCCGGCTTGCTAGTTGATGGAAAAATTGATGTTGCAGCAGTAATCCATCGTGACGGTGACTTCATGACGCCTGAGGAAGCGACCAAATGGGCAGCAACATTCAGTACGAAGGGAGTGTATCCCTGGACAACCGCAGGTTCGGATATTGAAGGGTATTTCTGCTCAGCCGACTATCTGGCAGCACTGTACGGAATCTCGTTTGAAGAAGCTGAGCAATGGCGGAAGACTGCGTCCAAGGCTGTAAGTAAGGCACGAGCTGATTTTGTCTCAAAACGCCATGTCATCAATAGGCTCATTTGGCCGGATGGTGGTTCACCTGCGACCGACGACTTATGGGCTCTGGGGGCGGGGCCTAGTCCAACGACCGTCAAAGGTAAGAAGCTGTTGGCTCAAATCAAAGTTGTGGCTACCCAAAACGGTTACAGCGATAAGTTACTGAACACCTTCACCATTCCAGAGGGCTTTACGGTCGCTCCGGATCTGAAGGTCATTTTGGAGAAGGCGTTAGCCAAGCGCTAAGCTAAAGTCATCCGCAGATATGGATATCAGCCGCTGATCGCTGGTTGGTAGTCGCCAGATCAGTTATGTGAGCATCAAAGCCTAATATATTTTTACATGGAAAGTGAGGGATGTATGGACGACTGGTTTGAGTCTTTGGAGCAATGCGTAAAAGACGGTGCGGTTGAGCTGAAGACGAATTTTGAGATATTCACCAATTTCAGCTTCATCAAATCCAAAGCCTTTCAGGCATTAAGTGAAGGCGCTCCTAACTTTGCTTATGATGAAAGCGTGGAGACGTTGTTCAACTTTGATTTGGAGGATGCCGAGCTTGGCTCAGGCATCCAGGTTCACAGTGTTGAACTCGATGAGGAGCTGAGCTCGGAAGGATTCTATGTCGTAGAGATTCTGTTCAATTACGAAGTCTCGAAAGAGATGATCGCGCTGGAGCATACCCGCGCTATCGTGAAGCTGGTGGAGCTCAATACCAAGCTCGTCGATTTCCTGAAGGTCAGTTTAACCTTGGCCGGCAAAGAGTTTACGGTGGTGCCGTCCACGCTGAATCTGAGGATCCAGACACCCCATGGATGGCGCCGGGTCTGCCAGTCTTCCGGCGAGCAGCCCAAAATCGAACCTTTGCAGGCCGAGGTATTCGATGGCTTCTTGAAATCTTTGCAGAGCGCAACGAAGGTTTTTGCGCGCTACACGATGGAGAAGAAGATCAAAAATCTAGTGGGATTGATGTCCTCAGGACTAAGGCTAGAAACCCGGAATTTTGAATCGGACGCGTTGCTCAACTTCTACAAAGTCATTGAGGTGGTTGCCAAAGACCCTGCCTTCGTTAAGCACTCTGTGGAGATCCTAGAGCGACCACTGGCATATGGCAACGCCATTGTGAACAGCGGCCAGCGAGCGCAGATTGCTTACGTGTGGGAGTACCTGACGAAGATTGAGCCCGAGCTAGGTGAGGACCATCTTGAGCTGCTCGTGAAAATTGCTGATGCAAGGAACAAGCTTGCCATGTTGGCACAGCAGAACTAGAGCCGAATATGGTCCCATTTTGCAAAACCGTGGCGGTGGTACTCTTACGTAAATTCCTCGAACTGAAGACGGCAAGCGATAAGACGTGAGCCCGAGCGCCTAAAAAATTTATTTTGATGAGATTCATTGCTCCGTTGCGGCCCTATCTGGCGAGAGTAAAGGAGTTCAGTGAGGCCCTCATAATGATACCTGCATAATGGTCTAGTATTGATGAAAAGAGAGTTGATTTGAAAGGCTTCCTCACAAGTAACAAAATTTATTTTGAGACTTGCGTCTCTGTACTATTAGCGATCATGGCTATCATTGTTTCGATTAACGCTAACTCGATAGCCAAAGCCCAGCTATCCTTGGCGAACGATGCCCAAAGGATTGCTACGCTTCCTTACCTACCAAATATTAAGGCACGTTTTAATTTTGTATCTTCGGAAGATGGAGTTCGAAAGGAGAAACTGGAAGTTACTAACTCTGGGGATTCGATGTACGAACTGCGTGCTGTTCCTATAGCGTTTTTAGAACTGCGAGAGCTGCAGGTTGTTCCAATTAACGGGCCTTATGCAAAAAATACTAATCTTAATAAATCTACTATACCCCTTGAATGGTATTTTCCTAACGTGACATGGGTGGATGGTAGCGACAAGGATTTTGTGCTGTACCAAGATATAGAGAATACAGGCCTCTTGGAAGATAGATTAAATATCTTTTCCAAGAACTATAGTAGTGAGGAAAAACACATTATAGGTGGTATTAAAAAATATTTGCTTGTCTCATATAGAGACCGTTTCAAAGCACTCCATACGGACTATTTTCAGTTTGATCCTATGGGTGAAGGAGTGCTGATGGATAGTTCTGAAGGTGAGGCAGTGTTTAAAATTCATAACGAATATTCTCAAAAAAAATTAAGCTAGACTATAAAGTCTCTACACCAGAAGAAATTGGCACTCTTTGGCTTAAACTGAAAAGCTAGAGAGCTGGACCAAAATCTGCCAGAGATAGAACACTGGCGATCCAAGCGACTGCCTGAGCTTCTAATAGCTCTTAGCCTCAATATCAAACTTACACTTCTTAAGTCGAATCCGAAAACCATTATGAAGATTAGATGCAAGACCCCAGGCTGTGGGTATACAGAAGAAACTAATCTTGAGCTGTTCATTAAGATTCTCGGCGGGGCACTGCCGATGGGTGGGTTCCAAGCGTGGAGATACTATCTTTTCGCCGGTACCGGATTTGCTCTCACGATTGTGACTGCGATCATTACCGGTGGCATCGCTCTTCTTGTGTTTAAAGACGAGATCGTCACATGGATCGTCAACCGTGGATACAAATGCCCTTGCTGTGAGTCCGTTGACTGGGAGGCTTGATTCCAGGCAGGGCAGTCAACGGCGTGTGGCTCCGGGTTGAAGCGAGTCAGCTTCGTAGCAGGCATTGAGGAGTACAGGATCGCGTTCGAAGCGAGAAAATAGCGCCTTGGGGTGTGCTCTCGATTGCGAGCGGGTCCGTTGTGACAACCGTTATTCTTTAAAAAAACCACGAGATTCTGTAACGGCGGGATTTGTGACAACCTTTATTATGGCTAGGCCGTAGCGTCAACGCATCAATGGCTAAATCACTGGTCATCTGCGACTTCATGGACCAGCCAACGACTTGGCGAGAAAACAGATTCAGCACCACCGCCAAATACAACCAGCCTTCATACGTACGAATGTAGGTGATATCGGTGACCCAAACCTTGTTGGGCTCTACGACATCAAACTGGCGCTTCAGCAAATTGTGTGAGGCGACCGCTGGCTTACCGCCGTACTTTCCAGGGCGGCGTCGATTCCCTGTCTGAGAGCGCAGACCTTCAAAACGCATTAGCCTCGCTACACGATGGCGACCACAATCTTCACCGACCCCCGTAGATCGTTATGGACTTTGCGATAGCCATAAACGCCGCCACTCTCCAGCCATGAATGCTTGATCAAACCCAGCAGTCGATGGTCGTCTTTGGCGCGTACAGATTGCGACTCAGACAGCCAGGCGTAATAACCGCTGGGATGGACTTTCAGCGTCAGGCAAAGCCGTCGAATCGAATAGTCGCCTGCACGCTGCCTGATAAAGGCGTACTTCAGCCACACTCCTTGGCAAAGTACGCGGCGGCCTTTTTTAATATATCTCGCTCTTCAGCGACGCGCTTGAGTTCCGCTTGCAGACGACGCAGTTTAGCGTGCTGATCATCATCCTGCTGTCGCTCTTCTTGAGGTTTGCTGTAGCGCTTTATCCAGGCATATAAGCTATGCGTTGACACGCCAAGATGGGCCGCTACATCAGCGACAGGCAGCTTCTTTTCGATCACTTGATTGACCGCCTGGATTTTGAATTTTTCGGTGCAATTCACGCCAAGCTTTATGCCTGTTCACAAACGTCTCGGGTCGGTCCAACGATACCATCAGCGGCAACGGCACAGAGGGGGCCGACATACGCGAAGTTGCTTTCGGCGGTGAAAGCAACCTAGCCCATGCTTGCGCCTCGGTCCGCTATTTTTTTGCTCTACTTGATCTCCCCAATCTGAATGGATAGTCTGGTGCCGTCCTACCTGCGACTGGGCGAGTAGCTAACCGGGACACTGATCACTGCTTCACCAAACCAGCTTCTTGGCTTTTTTAAATCAAGGCTGACAGTAAATATAAAATCTCGCCTGCGTGTAGCGCGCTGACTGTCTCCTGACTTAAGGAAGCTTCGCCATGCCCAATGTTATTGACCAAGCTGTAGCGTTTCTGCGCGCGTATTATGCCGAGAAAGGTATTGTCATCCGCTCTGCTCACGCGCACGCAGCGGTGGCAAACTATCTTGGCTTCAACTCTAAAATTGCACTCAAAAGTGATCACGATTTTGACCCGCACGATCAGAACCTAATCGCCTACCGCAAGACGACGCTGGAACTCCTCCATCAGCACATTCCTAAGATGAAACGCACGCCACTCCAATCATTGGACGTAGCTGAGCTTGGGCTATTCATCCGTGCCGGGTTGATGCCTCCTTGCCAGGCTTGTGCGGTTAGGGCGCCCACTGTGCGGCACTTTGTCGGTGATGCCGATCATCCGCATGGCTGGCTTTGCCACCAGTGTTCTGACGGTTTTGACATCAACTTCACATTCAAATGGTTGGAGCATGCGCCAGCGTTTCCTGAACGCGTAGCGCATGTGAAGATTAGCGTTACACCTCCGCGCAATTTGCCCGAAGAAACCCTCCAGCGCATGGTGTTTGTGCTTCCAGAGTTCTTCGAAACTCCGTCTGATGGCTATGAATCCGAACCTATGCGTGTCGACTCGGCTTACTTCAATCGTGTCACTGCAGTTGAGCAAGTGGTCGATAGACGCAACAGCCAGCGTCATGTACTGAGCTATCACCTCGTACAGAACGCATGGCTGGGTACCGTTTTCCACTACCGCGGTACTGTTGATCGGCAACAGTACGAGGCAAAGATCAAAGCAAAAATTCGCGAAAACATCATTGGTACCGTGGTGCGTTATTTGGCTGGCAGCCTGCCTGACTCTCGCTTGCTCAGCAAAGAAACACACCGTCATTACGTAGACTCTATGCCTGCTCATATCCCCGAAATCTGAATGTAGATTCAGTTAACCAAGTGCCTGCGAAGATGGGAGATATAGCATTCATCTCCAACCACTCAGTCACAGCTACCTGGCCATAACGGCCAGGTAGCTGCATGAGCGCTCGGATCGTTCTCGCACTCAAGCGAACCGGTCGACGGCGTTATCTGAGTGAAGGGTGAGAGCGAGTCCAAGTTGCACCATCTCGGCCGGCGCAGCGTCTAGAAAAAGGACCTTGGGGGTGAGCCTTTGCATGACGACTTCAACCAGAGAGATCGAGCGAGCGAGAACGAGCTCGGTGGGCCAATGCTTGGGTTGGCCAGGCAAATTGCTGGGCCTTGGCAGTTTTCCCCAGTTGTGGACGTCGGGCGCTTCAAAGCCTGCGTTCAAGGCTCTCTGGAGCCAGTACCCTTCAAAGTAAGTTGCGTTGCTTTGGGTTCCTTCGGCCCAGGTCAGCACCACCGCCTGGACTTCTACCTGCTCGTACTCTGCCCAACGGAACAGTGAGTAGGAGCCGCGCCCCTCTCGTTTTTGACGATAATGCTCTCCGAAGCGCTTGGCCATCCGCGCTGCCTGGCCGACGTAACAAGCTTTTCGTTTGCCGTCTTCGCTGTGTGCTGTGAGGGCATAAATCCAGAAGCCAGTCGTTGGATTGCGCGGCTTCCTCTTCTTTTTCTTGCGTTCGCTGGGTTGAGCAACGGAAGCAAGGGCTTCATGAGGCTTTGCCTCTGGTGAGCTGAGTGCCGGATTACAGTCCTGTTGCTCGATGGGCTCGACAGCACGAGCGCGGGCCACCCTGGGCTTCTTGGGGACGTAATCGTTGAAGTCGAAGCGGATACGGAAACGCTTTTCGCTCTTCGTCATGAAGCCGGCATAGCCGGGACCGTTTCTGGTGACGGTCAGCCCATGTTGAGCGGCAACCGCCAGCAACTGGCTCCGATCGCTGATCACGCCGGTGTCCAGTGCCGACTGCATCATCTCCCTCAGCACCGTCATTTCTTCAATTGCTGCCCGGTTCACGTCACATCCTGCGTCCTATGCTCTGTATCGGAGCGTAAGGGAAGGGGAGCTAACAGCGCAATCTTCAAGCCCCAAGCGTGGCCCGTAGTTCGGCGGGTACTCGGCTACTGCCAAGCACAGAATGTGTTGATCCTCTTTGACGTGGGAAGGTCAACCTGTCCCACTTTTCACGGCCGCGGTGTGTTTCATGACGAACACAGAGACCACCCCGGCAAGGTGATTCAGTGTCTGCGCCAGGTCCGAGGTAGGCTGAACATAATCTTCGCTTTTGCCATGTGCAACGCTCTTTCTGTTTCGGGTCGTCGCGATGCCATGGCAGATACTCGCCACTCCACTTAGCATCTGTCGTGTGGCGGCGTCTAGCGGTCTTTCCTCGTTCAGCAGCTTTACTGATTTGCTTATCAGCGTCCCGATCGCGTCTTCATCGTAACCTTCAGCGCCCAGGGTCTTGAGGCACTTTTTCAGGACAGTTTCGATGTGCGAACAGCTGAGCGTGATAGATAACTCAGGGTCTACGCTGACCGCCTTCCTGGCTTTTACCCATGACTCGTACAGCTGCGAGTTCCCGTCGAAATGCGCATCCACATCGGCATCTATCTGGGCTTTTTCTACGGTGATGAACTGAGCGAGAGAGGCGACCAAGGGGGCTGTCTTTTCGATGTCTTCGTCGAGCGTGCTGACCAAGTCTTGCAACAGCGAGTGGAGAACCTCTGGATCGCTAAGACGTCGCTGCCAGTCAATTCCGACATCTGCGAAGAGGTGGATTTTGAAATCGTCAGCCCAAGAAGCACTCGGCTCATCTTTCGCGGCTACGTTTAGCCTTTTCCCATCGAAGAAAAGATAGCCAATGGTGTGACCGATAGGGTCGCCGTCACGGTCGTTCATCTCATCAAGAAGAACGTCTTTGCTGCAGCCACGAATGCTGAGGCCAGTGACCAACTCTTGAAGCCTGCGCTCGAACGCTTGCAGCCCCTCAACCAGCATTCGGTGCTCAGTTCGAACCTGAGCTGAGCGAGCCGCAAGCTCTGCGAATCTATCTTCGTTCATGACCCAATCCGTAACCAGGGGATGCCTGATGTTGTACCACCAGCGATTGAGCTTGCTCAATTGGGTAGGAGCCATCGGGGGAGAGGAGATTGCAGGGCGACGGTGAAAATAGTCCATCCTCCCCTACTGAGTCCCCGAAACTGCTGTCCCGCCCCCTGCTGGGACTATCGGTCTGTTTCGCATTTCGTCCGAGTTACCTGCGGTCGAAGCCCGCAGCCTGCTTTATCGGAGCGCCCCTTCAGCCTGTGACAATCTTTATTATTTACAATCGAGGCCGACTTTCGGGTTTTGCCCCGTTTGTGACATCCTTTATCTCGTTGAGGCTTGTTGAGGCGTTCTCTGAAGCCCGCTAAATCCAAGGATGCCTGTGACAACCTTTATTGTCGAGACACACCAACCGGGTCTCCAGGCCCCCGCGAAAGGACACGCCTTCGATGAACACCCCCTCGCAAATCCACAAGCGTTTGAACAACCGCCGATTCACCGTCGCCAACAACACCCACGGGCTATCCGGCG
>Ga0105246_10000986_pt1 | contig 16357 bp, 13 predicted proteins | sample KBSM64metaG_FD_99694 | JGI IMG/M metagenome (GOLD analysis project Ga0105246, IMG submission 99694) | Miscanthus rhizosphere microbial communities from Kellogg Biological Station, Michigan, USA - KBS M6-4 metaG | ecosystem: Host-associated > Plants > Roots > Rhizosphere > Soil | place...
CGTGTAGGCAAGTTCTGTTAGACTTGTCGCCGAGTTGTCCCCCGGTTTGTGGGACTGCTTTACAATCACCAGATGGGGATTTAACGGATGAAACTGAAAAACACCTTGGGCTTGGCCATTGGTTCTCTTATTGCCGCTACTTCTTTCGGCGTTCTGGCACAAGGCCAAGGCGCAGTTGAAGGCGAGCTGTTCTACAAGAAGCAGTACAACGATAGCGTCAAGCACATCGAAGACGGCTTCAATCCTGGCGCTCGCATCGGTTACTTCTTGACCGACGACCTGTCCTTGAACCTGTCCTACGACAAGACTAACCACACCCGTTCGAACGACGGTACTGGTAGCCAGAAGATCAAAGGTGATACCGGCAGCCTGGTTGCCCAATACCACTTCGGTCAAGCTGGCGTTGACAGCCTGCGTCCATACGTTGAAGGCGGTTTCGGCCACCAGAGCCGTACCAACGTTCAGGCTGACGGCCACAGCGGTCGCGACCAGACCACTTTCGCTACCATCGGTACCGGCGTGAAGTACTACTTCACCAACAACCTGTACGCTCGTGCTGGTGTTGAAGCTGACTACGGTCTGGACAACGGCAAGTGGGACTACTCCGCACTGGTTGGCCTGGGTGTGAACTTCGGCGGTAACGCTGGCGCAGCTGCTCCAGCTCCTACCCCAGCACCAGCTCCAGAGCCAGTTCCAGAGCCAGAAGCTCCGGTTGCTCAGGTTGTTCGTGTTGAGCTGGACGTTAAGTTCGACTTCGACAAGTCGGTTGTTAAGCCTAACAGCTACGGCGACGTCAAAAACCTGGCCGACTTCATGGCTCAGTACCCAGACACCAACGTAGAAGTTGCTGGTCACACTGACTCCGTAGGTCCAGACGCTTACAACCAGAAGCTGTCCCAGCGTCGTGCTGACGCTGTTAAGCAAGTCCTGGTTAAAGATGGCGTAGCTCCTAGCCGCATCACCTCTGTAGGTTACGGCGAATCCCGCCCAGTTGCTGACAACGCAACTGAAGCTGGTCGCGCTGTTAACCGTCGCGTAGAAGCACAGGTTGAAGCTCAAGCTAAGTAATTAGCCGAGTTTCACAAAAAGCCCGGCTTAGGCCGGGCTTTTTTTCGCCTGCGATTTACCTCAGGCGCTGGCCGCTGCCGCATCGCACGCCATCTGCGCGGCGCCGGCAACACGGCCAATCACCAGGATTGCCGGGCTTTTCAGCGCAAAAGCCTGCGCGTCTTCATGCATGGCAACGAGGTGGCTACGGCATTCGCGCTGTTCGGGCAACGATGCATTTTCGATCATCGCCACCGGCATATCCGCAGCCATGCCGCCTTCCAGCAACTGTTGCCGGATTTCCTCGAGCTTGGCCACGCCCATGTACACCACCAGCGTCGTTCCGCCTTCGGCCAGTGCGCGCCAGTTCAGGCTGCTGTCATCCTGGGTATGCGCAGTGACCAGGGTCACGCCACGGCTCACGCCGCGCAGGGTCAACGGGATATCGCAATTCGTCGCTCCAGCCAGCCCCGAGGTGATGCCGTTGACCAGCTCCACCTCGATCCCACGCTCGCGCAGCCACGTCGCCTCTTCGCCACCGCGACCGAAAATGCATGGGTCGCCGCCTTTAAGCCGCACCACGCACTTGCCCTGGCGCGCATAGCGCAGCATCAGGCGGTGAATAAATGCCTGCGGCGTGGAGCGACAGCCGCCGCGCTTGCCGACGGTTATCACGCGCGCGTCGGTGCAGTGTTCCAGGACGGCCGGATTGACCAGATCGTCGATCAACACCACGTTTGCTTCATGCAGGGCCCTTACCGCCTTGAGGGTGAGCAATTCCGGATCACCGGGCCCAGCGCCTACGAGCCACACTTTTGCGCTCATGTTGTTCCCCTCACACACTGATTGCGATTGGCTGCGGGCCGACGGCCAGCAGACGTTTGATTTCCGGCACGCAGGAGCCGCATTGCGTGCCGCATCCCAGTTGCTGTTTGAGCCCGGCCAGGTCAAGGCCACGGGCAATCCCGGCGCACACCGCGTTTTCGCTGACATTCTTGCAATTGCACAGGACCTTGCTGCCGGCCGCCGCTCCCCCCGGTGGGGCGCTCAGTGGCGCCAACAGCCAGCGACGCAGTTGATCGTCGGTGCGGCCCTCCAGCCACAGGCTTTGCAGCCAATGCCGGGCCAGGGTTTCACCGGCCAGGCGAACCGCCGTAATGCGGCCCTGTTCGATTTTCACCCGCTTGCCGATAGAGCGGCGCGGGTCGTCGTAGGCCATCACCGGACCGTCCTGCAGGCCCAGCAACTGGTCGATGCGGGTCAGTATCTGCAGGTCGGGCGCCTCGGTATGGGCTGCACGCACCAGCAGCGCCGGCCGTTCGCGTCCTGTCAGGCTCAAACTGACGTAGGCAAATGCTTCGCACAGCGGGCGCAGGGCGTCGAAGTGTCGTTGCACGTCTCCTTCGATCAGCGCAAACAGCTGCCACGGCAGTTGCACCGCTTCCAGGCGCACACCGCTGTGTTTGAGTTCCGGCTGTTTCGACAATGGATCGAACGCCGGTTGGGTGAGCACATTGACGCCACCTTTGAGAAAACGGTCGCCCCAATGCATCGGCAGGAACGCTTGACCGGGGCGCACGCTGTCATCGCCGGTGACCGCGACCACCAGATTGCCTCGACGGCTTTTCAGGTTGACCAGGTCGCCTTCCTTGAAGCGGTGACGGCGCAACTCGTCCGGGTGCAGGCTCAGCAGCGCTTCGCTGACATGCCCGAACAACTGCGCCGCCGTACCGGTGCGACTCATGCCGTGCCACTGGTCGCGCAGACGACCGGTGATCAGGGTCAGGGGAAAGCGTGCGTCACGCTGCTCCCTGGCGGCGCGATAGGGATCGGCAACAAACTGCGCGCGGCCGTTATCGGTGGGGAAAATCCCGTCGACGTAGAGGCGTGGCGTCCCGGCCTGTGCGTCCATGGGAAACGGCCACTGTTGCGGGCCGAGCCGGTCAAGCAGGGCATGGCTGAGGCCTGACAAATCCAGGTCGCGCGCTTGAGTCAACAGCTTGAACTCGTCAAAGATCTGCGCCGGTTGCTCAAAGGCAAACAGGCTGTCCAGCCCCGGCCGCAGACGGCGCTCCAGGCGCTGCGCGAAATCCACGGTAATCGCCCAGTCCGGTCGCGCTTCGCCCGGTGGGGTGATGGCGCGACGCACGTGGGAGATGCGCCGTTCGGAGTTGGTCACCGTGCCTTCTTTTTCACCCCAACTGGCGGCGGGCAGCAGCAGGTCGGCGTAGGCGGCGGTTTCGGTGGTTCGAAAGGCCTCCTGCAACACCACGAACGGACACGCCGCCAGGGCTGCACGCACTGCATTCTGGTCCGGCAATGATTGGGCGGGGTTGGTGCAGGCGATCCACAGCGCCTTGATCTTGCCCGCCTGCACCTGTTCAAACAATTCGATCGCCGTGAGGCCGGTGGTTGCGGGCAGTTGATCGACACCCCAGTACGCGGCTACTTCCGCGCGGTGTTCGGGGTTGGCGGCGTCGCGGTGCCCAGGCAGCAGGTTCGACAGGCTGCCGGTCTCGCGCCCGCCCATGGCATTGGGTTGACCGGTCAGGGAAAACGGCCCGCAGCCTGGGCGGCCAATCGTACCGGTGGCCAGGTGCAGGTTGATCAGCGCGCTGTTTTTCGCACTGCCCGCGGTGGATTGGTTAAGGCCCATGCACCACAGCGACAAGAAGCTGCTGGAGGTGCCCACCCACTGTGCGCACAGGCGCAACTGCTCGACGCTGATGCCGCACAGTTGCGTGACCATTTGCGGCGTGTAGTCATGCACCAGGCGTTTGAGCGCTGCCAGGCCGTCGGTATGGGCGTGAATGAACTCGCGGTCGATCCAGTCTTCCCACAACAACAGATGCAAAATTCCATGGAACAGCGCGACATCCGTGCCCGGCAGGATCGCCAGGTGCAGGTCGGCCAGGTCGCAGGTGTCGGTACGCCGTGGGTCGATCACCACCACTTTCATCTGTGGCCGTCGCGCCTTGGCCTCCTCCAGGCGTCGGAACAGTACCGGGTGCGCGTAGGCCATGTTGCTGCCGACGATCATCACACAGTCGCTGGTCTCCAGGTCTTCATAGCTGCACGGTGGCGCATCGGCGCCGAGGCTACGTTTGTAGCCCACCACTGCCGAGGACATGCACAGCCGTGAGTTGCTGTCGATATTGTTGGTGCCGACCAGCGCCCGCGCCAGCTTGTTGAAACTGTAGTAGTCCTCGGTCAGCAGTTGCCCGGAGATGTAGAACGCCACGCTGTCGGGGCCGTGTTCGGCAATGGTGCGGGCAAATACGTTGGCCGCATGTTCCAGGGCGGTGTCCCAGTCGGTGCGGGCGCGGGCCAGGTCTTTGCCCAGACGCAGTTCCGGGTATAAGGCACGGGCGTCGAGGTTTCCGGTCAGGTGCAGGCTGGCGCCCTTGCTGCACAGTTTGCCGAAGTTGGCCGGGTGGTGCGGGTCGCCTTGCACGCCGAGGATGCGGGTGCCGTCATGCTCGATCAGCACGCCGCAGCCCACCCCGCAATAACAGCAGGTGGACGCCGTGACCTCGCGGTTCATCACCCTGCATCCCGCAGGGCCAGCATCACTCGGCCGTTTTCCACGCGGGCGAGGTGATGATGGGCGCAACCGATATCCGGCGCCTGGGCTTCACCGGACGCCAGGTCGATCTGCCAGTTGTGCAGCGGGCAGGCCACGCGTTTGCCATAGATCAAGCCCTGGGACAGCGGCCCGCCTTTGTGCGGGCAACGGTCATCGAGTGCGAACACTTCATCGTCGCTGGTGCGAAAAATCGCAATGTCGCCCTTGGGCCCGTTGATGATGCGTGAGCCCAGGGTGTTAATTTCTTCCAGGGCGCAGATATCCAGCCAGTTCATGCCGGCACCTCCAATTGCTTGACCGGGATCACATCGAATTCTTTTTTCAGCAGCGGCTGTTCCAGACGTTCTTTCCAGGGGTCCTGCTCGAACGACAGGGAAAACTGCAGGCGCTCGTTGAGGGCCTGGCGCCGGGCCGGATCTTCCAGCACGGCTTTCTTGATATGGTCCATGCCGACCCGCTGCAGGTAGTGCACGGTGCGCTCCAGGTAGAAGGCTTCTTCGCGGTACAGTTGCAGGAATGCGCCGTTGTATTCGCGCACCTCTTCGGCGGTCTTGAGCTTGACGAAGAACTCCGCGACTTCGGTCTTGATCCCGCCGTTGCCGCCGATATACATCTCCCAGCCTGAGTCCACACCGATAATGCCGACGTCCTTGATGCCTGCTTCCGAGCAGTTGCGTGGGCAGCCGGACACCGCCAGCTTGACCTTGTGCGGTGACCACATGTTGAACAGGTCATGCTCCAGCTCGATGCCCAGTTGCGTGGAGTTTTGCGTACCGAAGCGGCAGAACTCGCTGCCCACGCAGGTCTTCACGGTCCGGATGGATTTGCCGTAGGCGTGCCCGGACGGCATATCAAGGTCCTTCCACACGCCGGGCAGGTCCTGCTTCTTGATGCCGAGCAAGTCGATGCGCTGGCCGCCGGTCACCTTGACCATCGGCACGTTGTACTTGTCGGCCACGTCGGCGATGCGGCGCAGTTCCGACGGATTGGTCACGCCGCCCCACATGCGCGGGACCACCGAATAGGTGCCGTCTTTCTGAATGTTGGCGTGGGCGCGCTCGTTGATCAGGCGCGATTGCGGGTCGTCCCTGGCTTCGCCCGGCCAGGTCGAGATCAGGTAGTAATTGAGCGCCGGACGGCAGGTGGCGCAACCGTTGGGCGTGCGCCAGTTCAGGTAGCTCATGGTGCCGGCGATGGTCAGCAGGTGCTGCTCGCGGATGGCCTGGCGGATCTGCCCGTGGTTGAGGTCGCTGCAACCGCAGATGGCTTTTTCGCTCTTGGGCTTGACGTCGGCGGCCCCGCCCACGGTGTTGATCAGAATCTGTTCCACCAGCCCCACGCAGGACCCACAAGAGCTGGCCGCCTTGGTGTGCTTCTTCACGTCATCGACGCTGAACAGCCCCTGTTCCTGGATCGCCTTGACGATGGTGCCCTTGCACACGCCATTGCAGCCGCAGACTTCGGCGCTGTCGGCCATGCTCATGGCCTTGTCCTGCCCTCGATGGCCGACGTCGCCCAGCGCATTTTCGCCAAACATCAAGTGATCGCGAATCTCGCCAATCGCGTGGTTCTCACGGATCTGGCGGAAATACCAACCGCCGTCTGCGGTATCGCCGTACAGGCAGGCGCCGACCAGGATGTCATCCTTGATCACCAGTTTCTTGTACACCCCGCCGATGGGGTCGGAGAGGGTGATGGTCTCAGTGCCTTCGCCGCCCATGAAGTCGCCTGCGGAGAACAGGTCAATGCCGGTGACTTTGAGCTTGGTGGAGGTGACAGAACCTTTATAGGTGGCGAAGCCCAACTGGGCGAGATGGTTGGCGCACACCTTGGCCTGTTCGAACAGCGGCGCGACCAGGCCGTAGGCGATCCCACGGTGGCTGGCGCATTCACCGATGGCATAGATGCGCGGGTCGTAGGTTTGCATCGTGTCGTTGACCAGAATCCCTCGGTTGCAGGGGATGCCGGACTTTTCCGCCAGTTCGGTGTTGGGGCGGATACCGGCGGCCATGACCACCAGGTCGGCAGGGATGATGTCACCGTTCTTGAACTGCACCGAACCGACGCGGCCGTTGCCGGCGTCGTGCAGGGCCTGGGTCTGTTCGCACAGGCGAAACACCAGGCCACGGCTTTCCAGCTCGGTTTGCAGCAGCTGGCCACTGGTCTTGTCCAGTTGCCGTTCCAGCAGCCATTCACCGATGTGCACCACGGTCACGTGCATGCCGCGCAGCATCAGGCCGTTGGCGGCTTCCAGGCCGAGCAGCCCGCCGCCGATGACTACCGCGTGTTTATGGGTTTTGGCGGTGTCGATCATGGCCTGGGTGTCGGCGATATCGCGGTAGCCGATCACGCCCTGCAAGGTGTTGCCAGGAATCGGCAGAATAAACGGCGTGGAGCCGGTGGCGATCAGCAGGCGATCGTATTCGGCTGCGGTGCCGTCCTCGGCGATGACGCGGCGCTTGACCCGATCGATCTGCACCACCTTGCGGTTGAGCAGCAGCTTGACGTGGTTGTCGAGGTACCAGTCCAGGTCGTTGAGTACGATCTCTTCGAAGGTCTGCTCGCCGGCCAGTACCGGTGAAAGCAGGATGCGGTTGTAGTTGGTGTGGGGCTCGGCGCCGAACACCGTGATGTCATACAGGTCGCTGCTGAGCTTGAGCAATTCTTCCAGGGTGCGAACCCCGGCCATGCCGTTGCCGATCATCACCAGTTTGAGTTTTTTCATGTCGCTCTCCGACCAATCACGCGCAAACAAAAAAAGGCGTCCCCGCTAGTTACCTAGCGAGGACGCCTTTGTCCTGGTCCCGTTCTCTCGGGAAGCTCGATCCTTCGACGTTGAAGGCGCGGCTATATGTGGGTTGTTGGGCAAGCTGATGCAGCCGCTGTGCCAAGTGTCGATATCCCCGGTTTTATTGAGTTTTAAACCCATAGGGCCGCAGGATCTGCCCGTTAGTGGTGCAATAGCCAGAACAGCAGCACCAGATTGATCAGCAGCGACGTGGTCGCCAGCGCTTGCCAGACCTTGAGCGGTTCACGCTCCAGCAAAGGGCGCGGGCGCACGCTCAACTCGCGCCGGTCGGCCTGTTCCAGCACCAGCAGCCATTCTTCGGCGGTCTCATAGCGCTGCTGCGGTTGTGCGGCCACGGCGCGTTCCAGGCTTGCGGGCAACCAGTCCGGCACATCGGGACGGTAGCGGCTGGCGCTGACCGCTTGGGTGAAGCGCGGGCGTTGGAAGGCTTCGATCTCGCCGTAGGGATAGTGGCCGGTCAGCAGGTAATAGAGGGTGACGCCGACGCTGTACAAATCCTGCTGTGGGGTAGGGCGTTCACCGTTGAACGACTCCGGGGCGATAAAACTCGGCGTGCCGGGCAGTGCGCCGGCAGGGTCTTGCGACAGCCCCGGGCAGTAGGCCAGGCCGAAATCCAGCACGCGCAGTTCGCCGTCGTCCCCCAGCAACAGGTTTTCCGGCTTGATATCGCGGTGCAGAATCTGCCGCCGGTGCAGCAGACCGACCGCGCGCAGCAAGCGTTCGGCGATGGACTGCCATTGCGCCAGGGGCAACGGACCCTGGCGCTTGAACAGTTCGGCGAGGGTTTGCCCCGGGTATTCGCGCATCACGTAGTACAAATGCTGGCGCTCACCGGCGGCATGCACTTCAGGGAACGCGCGGCCGGCGACCCGGCGTAGAAACCATTCTTCCGAGAGCAGGGCCTGGGCGGCGTCAGTGTCGTTGTCGCGGCTTGATGCCAGGGTTTTCAGCAGCCAGGGTCGCTGCTGATCATCCCGTACCCGATACAGCAACGATTGTCGGCTCTGCGCCAGCAGGCTGTGCACCTGCCAACCCTCAAAATGTTGCCCGGCCTTGAGCGGTGGCGGCAGCGGCCACTGCTGCAACTGCACCAGCGCGTCGCCCAGCGTGGCGGCGCCGAGGGCATCGATGCGCACCAGCAAGGCGCTGGCATTGTCCTGGCTTCCGGCCAAATGCGCGGCATTGACCAGGGTGTTGACCGCCAGGTCCAGGTCGGTCTGCTCGCGCAGAATCGCACGGATGCTGTGGTCGCCCAACGTCGCCCAGACCCCGTCGCTGAGCAGCAGGAAGCACTCGCCTGCGCGCAGTTCGCCATCGAGAAAGTCCAGTACCAGGTGCTGGTCCAGGCCAAGGGCGCGCTTGAGCACATGCTGCATGCCCGGTTGTTCCCACACATGGTCTTCGCTGATGCGCTGCAACTCGCCATCCAGCCAGCGATAGGCGCGGCAATCGCCGACGTGGGCGAGGGTGAAACGCCGGCCGCGAAACACCAGGGCGCTGAGGGTGGTCAGCAGCGGCTGACCGCCGCCATTGGCTTGCAGCCAGCGGTTCTGCGCGACCAGTAAGCGTTCCAGCGCCTGGGCCACGCCCCAGGTCTGCGGCGTGGCGTAGTAGTCCAGGGCCAGCGCCTGCAAGGTCGAGCGCCCGGCCAGACCACCATCGGCGCATTGGCTGACGCCGTCGGCCAATGCGCACAGGTAGCCTTTGCTCGCAGCCAGCTCCGCCCTGGGCGTGACCACCCGCAACGCGTCCTGGTTTTCTGCCCTGGGGCCAATCGCACTGGCCTGGGCGATGCTCAGTTGCAGGCTCATCAGACGCGGGCGGCGGTCACGGCGGCCGAACCCCAGGTGGTTCTCCAGCGGCGTTTGACGCCGTGCAGGCCAAACCAGGCCAGTACGCCGAGGCTGGCGAACAACCACAGGGCCAGCTGGTAACTGCCAGTACTCTGTTTGATCGCGCCCATGCCGGCGGCCAGCGCAAAACCGCCGATGCCGCCGGCCATGCCGATCAAGCCGGTCATCACGCCGATCTCACTGCGAAAACGCTGGGGCACCAGCTGGAATACCGCGCCATTGCCGGCGCCGAGGCCGAGCATGGTGCAGACGAAAAGCGCCAGCGCAGCGTAGGAACTGGGCAGGTTGAAACCCACCGCCGCAATGCAGATCACGGCCACGCTGTACATGCCGAGCAGGGTCTTGATCCCGCCGAAACGGTCCGCCAGGGCGCCGCCCAGCGGGCGCATCAGGCTGCCGCCGAAGACACAGGCCGCGGTGTAGTAGCCGGCGGTCACCGGGCTCAGGCCGTACTGGTCGTTGAAGTAGCCGGGCAGGGCGCTGGCCAGGCCGATAAAGCCGCCAAAGGTCACGCTGTAGAAGAACATGAACCACCAACTGTCGCGATCACCCAGGGCCTTGAAATAGTCGGCCATCGCCTTGGCTTTCGGGCGTTGCGGGGCATTGCGCGCGAGCCAGGCGAACACAATCAGGGTGAGAATCAGCGGAATCAAGGCGAAGCCGAACACATTGCTCCAGCCAAAGGCCGCCGCCAGTACCGGTGCCAGCAAGGCGGCAAACACGGTGCCGGAATTGCCGGCGCCGGCGATGCCCATGGCTTTGCCCTGGTGCTCGGCCGGATACCATTGCGAGGCCAGCGGCAGGGCAACGGCAAAAGAGGCACCGGCCATGCCCAGGAACATGCCCAGCAACAGGGCTTGCTCGTAGCTGTGAATGCCCAGTTTCCAGGCGCAGAACAACGCCACGATGACAATCACCTGGCCGATCAGCCCGGCGGTCTTAGGCGACAGCTTGTCCGCCAGCATGCCCATGAGAAAGCGCAGCACCGCGCCCGCCAGGATCGGCGTGGCGACGACCAGCCCGCGCTGTTGAGTGCTCAGGTGCAAGTCGGCGGCAATCTGTACCGCCAGGGGGCCCAGCAGGTACCAGACCATGAAACTCAGGTCGAAATACAGGAACGCGGCAAACAGGGTCGGGGTGTGCCCGGATTTCCAGAAGCTTGATTTCATCACGCACCTCAACGGTTGGGGGGGCTTGTCGGAAGACCTGGTGGCTCCATGCGCTGGGGCCGAAACGAAAAAAAACGCCGCCACCGGGTTCGCGAGGGCAAACCGGGTGTGCGACGTCTTTGTCGTTGATGGGGCAACCGCCGTTGGCTACCTGTAACGGTTCTTTAGCAAGAGCCGCGCCAGATCAGCCGAGCAATTCGCTCATGGCAATAATCTGTTCGGCCACCTGGATCAGTTTCTGCTGCCGGCTCATGGCCTGGCGGCGCATGAGGGTGTAGGCCTCTTCCTCATTGCAGTCCTTCATTTTCATCAGCAGACCCTTGGCCAGCTCGATGCGCTTGCGTTCCGCCAACTGTTGATCGCGGGCGTGCAGTTGGGCACGCAGGGCCTGGTCGCTTTCAAAGCGTGCCATGGCCACCTCGAGGATCGGTTGCAGGCGCTGGGCCTGGATGCCTTCGACAATATAGGCACTGACCCCGGACTTGATCGCCTGGCGCATGACAGTCGGGTCATGTTCATCGGTGAACATCACGATAGGGCGGGGCTGGTCCCGGCTGACCAGCACCACCTGTTCCATCACATCGCGGCCGGGTGACTCGGTATCGATCAGGATCACGTCGGGGCGCACTGTTTCGACGCGTGCGGGCAAGTCGATGGTCAGGCCGGATTCATCGATCACCTCAAAGCCGGCCTCGGTCAGCGCGGCCTTGAGCCGGCCGACTTTGCGCGGGGTGTCGTTGATCAACAGGATTCGCAGCATGCTCGTGCTCCTAGCGCAGCGCTTGGCGGCTGGTGTCATCCGCCATGGCGTGCAGGCGGAAGCTGCGGGCATAGCCGGCGGGGTCGGAGCCGTCCCAGATCCTGCCGTCGATCAACTGGCTGCTGCGCATGTCCTGGGCATTGGAGGAAACGCCTACGGCGCTGGCGGCTTGACGATACACATCCAATTGTTGCACCTGGCGGGCGACGGCCAGGTAATCGGGGTCTTCGCGCAGCAGGCCCCAACGGCGAAACTGGGTCATGAACCACATACCGTCGCACAGGTACGGCAGGTTGACCGCGCCATCGGCGAAGAACCGCAGCGCATGCGGGTCCTGCCACTGGTTGCCCAGGCCATCTTCGTAGTGCCCCAGCAGCCGCGGCTCGATGCAGTCCAGCGGTGCGTCGAGGTACTCGCGGGCGCTGAGCAGTTGGGCGGTGGAACGACGGTTTTGCGTGCTCGCTTCGATAAAGCGACTGGCCTCGAGAATCGCCATCACCAATACGCGCGCCGTATTGGGGTACTGGTCGACGAACGCTTGGGTACAACCCAGGACTTTTTCCGGATGATTGGGCCAGATCGACTGGCTGGTCGCCAGGGTGAAGCCCTGGTTCTGCTGAACGGCGCTGGCGCACCAGGGTTCGCCGACACACAGGCCGTCGATGCGTCCCGCCTGCAGGTGCGCGACCATCTGCGGCGGGGGCACCACCACACTGTGCACGTCCCGCAGCGGGTGGATGCCCTGGCTCGCCAGCCAGTAATACAGCCACATGGCGTGGGTGCCTGTCGGAAAGGTCTGGGCGAAGGTGAGTTTTGTGCGGCTTTGGTGCACGTGGCGATCCAGCGCCTCAGGAGTGACCACGCCCTGCTGTTGCAGCCCACGGGACAGGTTGATGCTCTGTCCGTTTTGATTGAGACCCATCAGCACCGCCATCGGGCTCGGCGCAACGCCGCCGATGCCCAGGTGCACGGCATAGATCAGGCCGTAGAGGCTATGGGCGGCGTCCAGCTCACCGCTGACCAGTTTGTCGCGCAAGTTGGCCCAGGACGATTGGCGCTTGAGGTTCAGTGTGAGGCCGTAGGGTTGCGCAAACCCCTGGGTGGCGGCGACCACCAGCGAGGCGCAATCAGTCAGGGCCATGAACCCCAGGTCCAGGCTGCTCTTTTCCGGGGCGTCACTGCCGTTTACCCAGGCGAGCGCGGGGTTCACCGGGCTGCCGTCGACCGAATCGTTCATCAACACCTACCTTTTCTCGCAAAAAAAAGCGTCGCTCCCTCGGATGGCGATACCGGCCATTACAGGGAAACGACGCCTTTGTCCGTAGGCCCGCACCGTCGGTGGCGCGCGCCCTGATAGAGAGTGCGTAGCAAGGCACATGCCACGGGGCAGCCGTCAGCTTTCCATCATGATTGAACCTCGCCCGCCTTTCAGTATGGCCGCTCTTTTGCGTCCTCCCCCCCAGGAAAAACCCACGGTGCATGCTGATTCCGCCATTACGACCCGCCACCGCCTCGGCAGCATGCTGCTGTGGGTCGCGCTGTTGCTGGTCAGCCATGTGGCCCGGGGCGATCCGTATCAGGCCAGGGATGAGCGCCTGGACAGTTTTTTCACAGCGCTGTCGGTGCCGTTGGGGATGCCTGTGGTGGTCAGTCGGGAAGCGGCGCCCAAGCGTGTCAGCGGGACATTCGATTTTGACGCGCCGCAACAGGTCCTCGAAACGCTGGCCGGGCAGGAAGGCCTGATCTGGCACAGCGACGGGCAGGCCGTGTACCTCTACAACGCGAGCGAAGCCAGGACCTCTGCGGTGGCGCTGCGGTACATCTCGGTCAACCGGCTGCGCGGCATCATGCGCCGAACAGGCATGGATGAATCGCGCTATCCCTTGCGCGACAGCGGGGTGCGTACGTTCTACGTGTCCGGGCCGCCAAGCTACGTCAGCCAGGTGCTGCGGCTGGCGCAATTGACCGACCGGCAACGCAGTGAACTACGTGTGGGGGCGCACGCCTTCGGTGTGGTGCAGGTGTTCAATACCCACGTCGAGGATCGGCAGCATGGGACCGGCGCAAACAAGGTCACGGTGCCGGGCATGGCCTCCGTCATCCAAGGCCTGCTGGCCAGTGAGCAGAAGGGCCTGCTGGCGGACAAGAACCTGACGCTGATCGCTTATCCGGACACCAACAGCCTCCTGATCAAGGGCAAGCCTGCTCAGGTCAGCCTGATCGAAAAACTGGTGGATGAATTGGATGTGCCCAAGCAAGTCAATGAAATCTCGTCATGGCGTGTGGAAGCGGGTCGTGACGAATCGAAGCCCCCGGCCGGGCCGCCGCCGTTGACGGCCGCGCAATATGAACGTGTGCAACGTGCGTTTGTCAGGTCGGGCCGCGAGCGTTCTCCCTGAATAAAGGCGTTAGTCCATGTACCTGGAAATACTGCTGCAGGAGCAACTGATCAGCCGCAAGCGACTGGCTGCGTTTGCGCCGGGCAAAGTCTTGCCTTTGGCACCCGAAGTCATCCATTGCGTGGAGGTACGGGTCAATGGGCAACTGATGGCGGTGGGTGAGTTGGTGCAGTTGGAGGATCGATTAGGGGTGGAGCTGCATGAGGTGTATCAGGAGTGGCTGCCGTATTCCGGTTGAGGCGAATTGTCTTACAGCAAACCGCTGAAAGACGCTGATTGAATCGGGCTTTTCCTAACGTGATACGCGAGGGAGGTTTTTATAGTCATGGCATCGGGCAAGTGGGCCGTCACAGGAAGAATGGATTGAATGTCAGCAGTCGAACGTGCAGGTGCCTTATGGCGGTGGTGATTGAAGAGTCGACAAAGTCCCTGGTTTTCGCTGATTGGACCTTGCATGACGATGGTCGGCTGACAGGCAGGGAAACCGACATTCAACTGCCGCCCAAAGAGGGCAGCGTGCTTCGATTGTTGCTGGTTTCCGGCGGTACGTTGATGACCAAGGACCGCCTGTTGGCGCTCGCCTGGCCCAGGGGCGAGGTGGCCGATGAGTCATTGACCCGTTGCATTTATGCCTTGCGCAAACACTTGAACGCCGACAAGGGGTTTATCAAGACCGTGTATGGCAAGGGGTATCGTTTTACCTGCCCCGTGCAGGTAAAAGACGCTGAGCCGATGCGGGTGGTGCACACGTGCGCGGCATGCGGACAGATCAGCCATGTCTAAGCGGTGGGGCAGGGGCCTGATCCTCGGCCTGCTGCTGGGCAGCAACCAGGCCCTGGCTTACTGCTGGGATGAGGTGGCGCGTCGCTACGACTTCGAGCCGGAGTTGCTGCAGGCGATCGCGGCGGTGGAGTCGGGGTACCGGGCGCAAGCGATCAACGCGGTCAACGCCAATGGCACCCACGATATCGGCTTGATGCAAATCAACAGCAGTCACTTGCCTCGCTTGCTCGAGCTGGGCATCACCGAGGAACGGTTGCTGAACGAGCCATGTCTGTCGGTGGAGGTTGGCGCCTCGATTCTTGCCGGGTTCGTCCAGCGTTTCGGCTACAACTGGACGGCGGTGGGTTCCTACAACGTGGGGCCGGGCGCCGGAGCGCAGCGTGATGCGTTGCGCCTGCGATACGCCGAAAAAGTCTGGGCGCGTTATGAGGCGTTGATGGCCCACCGTAATTGACGAGTCGGCGGCACGCCTCGCATGCTGCCCGTCTCCCCGGCTATAATCGCGCCACCTTTCGCCGCCATCCGAGTCTAGCCCGCCCATGTATACCCTGGCCCGCCAGCTGTTGTTCAAACTCTCCCCGGAAACCTCCCACGATCTGTCCCTGGACCTGATCGGCGCCGGTGGCCGCCTGGGGCTCAACGGCCTGGTATGCAAGGCTGCGGCGAAAGTGCCGGTGTCGGTGATGGGACTCGACTTTCCCAATCCGGTCGGGCTGGCTGCCGGTCTGGACAAGAACGGTGCGGCCATCGACGGGTTTGCGCAGTTGGGGTTCGGTTTCGTCGAGATCGGCACCGTGACGCCTCGTGCGCAACCGGGCAACCCCAAGCCGCGGATCTTCCGCCTGCCGGACGCCGAGGCGATCATCAACCGCATGGGCTTCAACAATCTGGGCGTGGACCATTTGTTGTCGCGGGTTCAGGCGGCGAAGTACAAGGGCATCCTCGGCATCAACATCGGCAAGAATGTCGATACACCGGTGGAGCGCGCGGTGGACGATTACCTGATCTGCCTGGACAAAGTCTACGCCCACGCCAGCTACGTCACCGTCAACGTCAGTTCGCCCAATACCCCGGGTTTGCGCAGCCTGCAGTTCGGCGACTCGCTCAAGCAATTGCTCGAAGCGTTGCGCCAGCGCCAGGAAGACCTGGCGGTGCGTCACGGCAAGCGTGTGCCGTTGGCGATCAAGATCGCGCCCGATATGAGCGACGAAGAAACCGTGCTGGTGGCCCAGGCCCTGGTTGACGCGGGCATGGATGCGGTGATCGCGACCAACACCACCCTCAGTCGTGCGGGCGTCGAAGGCCTGGCCCATGGCGACGAGGCGGGCGGTTTGTCCGGCGCGCCGGTGCGGGACAAAAGCACCCATATCGTCAAGGTGCTGGCCGCCGAACTGGCGGGGCGCTTGCCGATCATCGCGGTGGGCGGAATCACCGAAGGCAGGCACGCGGCTGAAAAGATCGCGGCGGGCGCAAGCCTGGTGCAACTGTACTCGGGCTTTATCTACAAGGGCCCCGCGCTGATTCGCGAATCGGTGGACGCGATCGCCGCGTTGCGCTGAGCAATCGTCAGGCAATAAAAAGGGCTCCCTGAAGGAGCCCCTGGGCCGAAGCCCGCCGCCCGGATAGGACGTGCGTGGTTAAGTCGTTATCTATTCAAGTTGATGTGTCGGATTGTAAATGCCCTGATTAGCCGACGGCGTGAAGTTCGTTGAGTCTGTGGATGCCCGCAGTGCCAGTCATACCGTCCCAGTTGTCGCCACGTCCTTCTCGCCAGCCATTGATCCAGGCTTGGCGTACCGACGGTAGAGTAAATGGGCAAAGCTCACGGGATTTTCCATGAACGCCATATTGATATCCGCGTAAAAATGCTCTTTCCAACGGATCACGCTTAAGTCTTCTCATAGGGTGTTTCCCTCACTTGTTGACTGTCTAGATATCCTTCGGCCTCGTC
>Ga0105246_10000987_pt1 | contig 16352 bp, 11 predicted proteins | sample KBSM64metaG_FD_99694 | JGI IMG/M metagenome (GOLD analysis project Ga0105246, IMG submission 99694) | Miscanthus rhizosphere microbial communities from Kellogg Biological Station, Michigan, USA - KBS M6-4 metaG | ecosystem: Host-associated > Plants > Roots > Rhizosphere > Soil | place...
AACCTCATCAAACTCTTCAGGCGCATATCACTGCGGGTTGGCACGGATGCTGGAAAGCAACGATTTCAGGTTGGCAGCCTTGGGCTTGACCAGCCAGAAACGACGCAGGTAATCATCGAGGTTTTCGGCGAGGTTACGACCCCATTCGCTGCCGGTCTCCTCGACGTACTCGTCCAGCACGTGCTGCAAGTGGTTCCGGTAGGATTCCATGGCTTCGCCGCTGATCCGCTGGATCTCGACCAACTCGTGGTTGACCTTGTCGACGAAGGTGTTGTCCTGGTCGAGCACGTAGGCGAAACCGCCGGTCATGCCTGAGCCGAAGTTGTAACCGGTCTTGCCCAGTACCGCGACAAAGCCCCCGGTCATGTACTCGCAGCAGTGATCGCCGGTGCCTTCCACAACCGTGTGGGCCCCGGAGTTACGCACGGCGAAACGCTCACCGGCGGTGCCGGCGGCGAACAACTTGCCACCGGTGGCGCCGTACAGGCAGGTGTTGCCGATGATGGCACTGTCCTGACTCTTGTAGACGCTGCCTTTAGGCGGAACGATCACCAGCTTGCCGCCGGTCATGCCCTTGCCCACGTAGTCGTTGGCGTCGCCTTCGAGGTACATGTGCAGGCCGCCGGCGTTCCACACACCAAAACTCTGGCCGGCGGTGCCCTTGAAGCGGAAGGTGATCGGCGCTTTCGCCATGCCCTGGTTGCCGTGCTTGCGCGCGATTTCACCGGAGATGCGCGCGCCGATGGAACGGTCGCAGTTGCAGATATCCAGGGCGAATTCGCCACCGCTGGCGTCGTTGATCGAGGAGCCGGCCATTTCGACCATTTTCTCGGCCAACAGGCCTTTGTCGAACGGAGGGTTGCGGTCCACCTGGCAGAATTGTGGTTTGTCTGCCGGGATGTGATCGCTGCCCAACAGCGGCGTCAGGTCCAAATGCTGTTGCTTGGCGGTCTGGCCTTCGAGCACTTCGAGCAGGTCGGTACGCCCGATCAGTTCTTCCAGCGAACGCACGCCGAGCCTGGCCAACCACTCACGGGTTTCTTCGGCGACGTAGGTGAAGAAATTCACCACCATGTCGACGGTGCCGATGTAGTGGTCCTTGCGCAGCTTTTCGTTCTGAGTGGCGACGCCGGTGGCGCAGTTGTTCAGGTGGCAGATGCGCAGGTATTTGCAGCCCAGGGCAATCATCGGCGCGGTGCCGAAACCGAAGCTTTCGGCGCCGAGGATCGCGGCCTTGATCACGTCGAGGCCGGTTTTCAGGCCGCCGTCGGTCTGTACCCGCACTTTGCCGCGCAGGTCGTTGCCGCGCAGGGTCTGGTGGGTTTCGGCCAGGCCGAGTTCCCAGGGTGCGCCGGCGTACTTGATCGAGGTCAGCGGCGAAGCGCCGGTGCCGCCGTCATAGCCGGAGATGGTGATCAGGTCGGCATAGGCCTTGGCCACGCCGGCGGCGATGGTGCCGACGCCAGCTTCTGCTACCAGTTTCACCGAGACCAGCGCCTGCGGGTTGACTTGTTTCAAGTCGAAAATCAGCTGCGACAAGTCTTCAATCGAATAGATGTCGTGGTGCGGCGGTGGCGAAATCAGGGTGACGCCCGGCACTGCATAACGCAGCTTGGCGATGAGGCCGTTGACCTTGCCGCCCGGCAGTTGACCACCCTCCCCCGGCTTGGCGCCCTGGGCCACCTTGATCTGCAGCACTTCGGCGTTGACCAGGTATTCCGGGGTCACGCCGAACCGGCCGGTGGCCACCTGCTTGATTTTCGAGCTTTTGAGCGTGCCGTAGCGCGCCGGGTCTTCACCGCCTTCGCCGGAGTTGGAACGCGCACCCAGGCGGTTCATGGCTTCGGCCAGGGCTTCGTGGGCCTCGGGCGACAAGGCGCCCAGGGAAATACCGGCGGAGTCGAAGCGCTTGAGGATAGATTCCAGCGGCTCGACTTCGGCGATGTCCATCGGCGTGTCCAGGGTCTTCACCTTGAACAGGTCGCGGATCATCGACACCGGGCGGTTATCCACCAGGCTCGTGTACTGCTTGAACTTGGCGTAGTCGCCCTGCTGCACAGCGGCTTGCAGGGTGCTGACCACGTCCGGGTTGTAGGCGTGGTATTCGCCACCGTGCACGAACTTGAGCAGGCCGCCTTGCTGGATCGGCTTGCGCGCGCTCCAGGCTTCAGCCGCCAGGGCTTTCTGTTCGGCTTCGATATCGACGAAACGCGCACCCTTGATGCGGCTCGGCACGCCACGGAAGCTCAACTCACAGACTTCTTCGGAGAGGCCGATGGCTTCGAACAATTGAGCGCCGCGATACGAGGTGACGGTGGAGATACCCATCTTCGACAGGATCTTCAGCAGGCCTTTGGTGATGCCCTTGCGGTAGTTCTTGAACACCTCGTAGAGGTCGCCCAGCACTTCACCGGTACGGATCAGGTCGCCCAGCACTTCGTACGCGAGGAACGGGTACACAGCCGAGGCGCCGAAGCCGATCAACACCGCGAAATGGTGCGGGTCGCGGGCAGTGGCGGTTTCGACGAGGATGTTGGAGTCGCAGCGCAGGCCTTTCTCGGTCAGGCGGTGATGCACAGCGCCGGTGGCCAGGGATGCGTGGATCGGCAACTTGCCCGGCGCGATATGACGGTCGGTCAGCACGATCTGGGTACGCCCGGCACGCACGGCTTCTTCGGCCTGGTCGGCGACGTTGCGCACAGCGGCTTCAAGGCCGAGGCTCTCGTCGTAGTTCAGGTCGATGATCTGGCGGTCGAAGCCTGGACGTTCCAGGGTCATCAGCGAGCGCCACTTGGCCGGGGAAACCACCGGCGAGCTGAGGATCACACGCGAAGCGTGCTCCGGCGATTCCTGGAAGATGTTGCGCTCGGCACCGAGGCACACTTCCAGCGACATCACGATGGCTTCGCGCAGCGGGTCGATCGGTGGGTTGGTCACCTGGGCGAATTGCTGGCGGAAGTAGTCGTACGGCGTGCGCACGCGCTGGGACAGCACGGCCATCGGCGTGTCGTCGCCCATGGAGCCGACGGCCTCGTAGCCTTGCTCGCCGAGCGGGCGCAGCACCTGGTCGCGCTCTTCGAACGTGACTTGGTACATCTTCATGTATTGCTTGAGCTGATCGACGTCGTAGAAAGCCGAACCGTGGTCGTTGTCTTCCATGGTCGCCTGGATGCGCAGGGCGTTCTTGCGCAGCCATTGCTTGTACGGGTGACGGGACTTGAGGCGGTTGTCGATGGCGTCAGTGTCGAGGATCTGCCCGGTTTCGGTGTCCACGGCGAGGATCTGGCCAGGGCCCACGCGGCCTTTGGCGATGACGTCTTCAGGCTTGTAGTCCCACACGCCGATTTCCGAGGCCAGGGTGATAAAGCCGTTGGTGGTAGTCACCCAACGCGCCGGGCGCAGACCGTTACGGTCGAGCAGGCACACCGCGTAGCGGCCGTCGGTCATGACCACGCCGGCCGGGCCGTCCCACGGTTCCATGTGCATCGAGTTGTATTCGTAGAACGCCCGCAGGTCCGGGTCCATGGTTTCGACGTTCTGCCACGCAGGCGGAATGATCATGCGCACGCCACGGAACAGGTCGATGCCGCCGGTGACCATCAACTCAAGCATGTTGTCCATGCTCGAGGAGTCCGAACCCACGCGGTTGACCAGCGGGCCGAGCTCTTCGAGGTCCATCAGATCGTTGGCGAACTTGGTGCGACGGGCCACGGCCCAGTTGCGGTTGCCGGTGATGGTGTTGATCTCGCCGTTATGGGCGAGGAAGCGGAATGGCTGGGCCAGCGGCCATTTCGGCAGGGTGTTGGTGGAGAAGCGCTGGTGGAACACGCAGATCGCGGTTTGCAGGCGCTCGTCGCTCAGGTCCGGATAGAAGGCGGTGAGGTCCGCCGGCATCATCAGGCCTTTGTAAATGATGGTCTTGTGGGAAAAGCTGCAGATGTAGTGGTCGGTGTCGGCGGCGTTGAGCACCGACGAACGACGACGCGAGGTGAACAGCTTGATCGCCATGTCCTGGTCGCTCAGGCCGTCGCCTGCGATGAACACCTGTTCGATCTGCGGCAGGCGCTCGTTGGCCAGGCGGCCGAGCACGCTGGTGTCGATCGGCACTTTGCGCCAGCCGATCAGTTGCAGGCCGGCAGCGACGATCTCGCGGTTCATGTTCTCGCGAGCAGCTTCAGCTTTGACCGGGTCCTGGTTGAAGAACACCATGCCCACCGCATATTGCTTGGGCAGGTCGACAGCGAAATGCTCTTTGGCAACGGCGCGCAGGAACTGGTCGGGCTTTTGAATCAGCAAGCCGCAACCGTCACCGGTCTTGCCGTCGGCGTTGATCCCACCGCGGTGGGTCATGCAGGTCAGGGCCTCGATGGCCGTTTGTAAAAGGGTATGACTGGGCTCGCCCTGCATGTGGGCTATCAGGCCGAAACCGCAGTTATCCTTGAATTCATCGGGTTGGTACAGACCTGCTTTCATAGACACTTTCTCACCAGGCTGCCTCTTCTATCGAGGCAAATTTCTTTTCAATTCAACCGGTTACCTTCCACGCCGAACGTACGCCGGCTTAGCGGGGGCAAAAGGGAGGTCATTGTACACACCGACACAGACGCTCACAAATTTAGCGACGAAATGTCGCAAATCTATGTCGCATTTATGAAAGGTTTAAAGCGATATGCTGTGCTAGTCAAAACTTTTTTAATTCTGACCGCTACGACTCAAAAGCTACCGTGACGCAGACACCACAAAGCGCGCGGCCTTCAGGGCTGCACGCTGTTGTCGTTTTTTTTGAGGTGCTGGGAGGGCGGCCTGGGTAAGGCCGCCGGATCTTCAGCGAGTTGTCGCGAGTTCTTGTTGAACGCTGGCGACAGTTCGAGGCCAAGGTTTACCAGCCTGAACCTTCGCTGGCAAGGCTTTGATGGCAGAATCGGCTGCGGCGCGGCTTGGGAAGCTGCCGTAGGTGATCACGTAGAGAGGCTTGCCGTTGAGCACTTTCTTGAAATACCGGTACTGGCCGCCCTGCTCTTTGACGAACGCCTGGGCGTTGGCCTCGGAGCTGGTGCCGAGGATCTGCACCACGAAGTTGCCGGTGGGCTGGCTGCTGTACCAGCTGCTGCCGGCGGCACCGGCCTTGGCGACGGTGGCGGCAGGTTTTTCAGCAGGCTTGGCCGCTGGCGCCGGAGCCGGAGCTGGTTTGGCAACCGGTGCAGGCTTGGCCGTGGCCACCGTCGGTGCCGGCGTCGGCTTGGCGGCCGGCGCAACCTGGGTGGCGGGGGCCACTGGGGTGGCTGGCGTGCCTGCCGGTACGCCCGCAGGCGGTGCGGTGGTCGTCACGGTTGGCGGCGTGGCGCTGGAGCCTTCCACCGGCACGCCGTCGTCGCCTTCGGAGATGCCACCGGCTTCCTCAGCCAGCGGGCCGCGCATGACCGGTTGGCCGACCATCGGCAGGTTGGTCGGTTGGCCGGAGTTGGCGAATTCGACATTTGGCGTGGGCTTGCCCAGTGGCAACTGCGCCTGTTCGGTTGGCGCGCCAGCAGTGGTCGGCGCCTTGCTGCGGCCTGGAATCAACCAGGCGGCGGCCACGGCGACCACGACAACGGCGGAAATAGCCAATACGTGCTTCTTAGGCATAGTGAACCCCATCTTTGGACGCTTGACCGCAGAGCGGCTGGCAATCATGGCTTCGATCATTGCATCGCGGGCAACCTGATTAATGTTGCCAGGCCAGCCATCGGAGCTTTCGTGAATATCAGAGATCTGCGCGGCGGAGAAAAGTTCGATACCGGCCCCTGCACCTTCGAGGCGCTGAGCCAGGTATTCGCGGGTCTCTTCTTCTTCGTACGGCTGCAATTCGATGACGTGGAACAGCTCTTGCTCACCGCTGATCTGTTCCAGATCGGCGATCAGCGACGACTCACCGAACAGGAACACATGGGGACGACCTTCCGGCGTACCCGCCGCCAGCGCCAGCAATGCTTCCAGGGCGGACTCGTCGAGTTGCTCGGCGTCATCCACCAGCAGATAGACTTCCTGGCCGGTCAGGCCCAGTTGCACCACCTGCTTGAGGATCGCGTTCGGCTCGGCGTTGGCGACATCCAGCGCCTGCGCCACCTGGCGCAGCACGCCGGCCGCATCACCGGCGCCACGGGCCGAGACCACGACGCTCTGCACCGATTGCTTGTTGGTGCTGGCGACCAGCGCCTGGCGCAGCAACGTCTTGCCGCTACCCAACGGCCCCGTGACCACCAGCAGCAACTGGCTGTAGCGCGCGAGGTGGTGCAATTGCCCCAGTACCGGCTTGCGCTGGGCAGGGAAGAATTTGAAGCCAGGCACCCGTGGAGCGAAAGGGTCGTGGCTCAAGTGATAATGGCCGAGGAACGCCTCGTCGGCATGCAAACTAGTCATCGCGATCTTATTAACCTTTAAGCTGGGCCAGGGCGCGGTAATCCGCTCCCAGCGTGGCCTGTAAAATCTCTTTCGGATAATCGTCGGTCACCACCGCTTCGCCCATGTGGCGCAACAGCACCAGCCGCAGCCGACCGTCGATCACTTTCTTGTCTATTGCCATGTGCTCCAGGAAATCCGCTTCGGTCATCTCGGACGGCGGAATCACCGGCAAACCGGCGCGCTGGAACAGGCGGATCCCGCGATCCCGCTCCTGGGCGCTGATCCAGCCCAGGCGCTGCGACATCTCCAATGCCATCACAGTGCCAGCCGCGACGGCTTCCCCATGCAGCCACACACCATAGCCCATGTGGGTTTCGATCGCATGGCCGAAGGTATGGCCCAGGTTCAGGGTAGCCCGTACACCGGACTCCCGTTCGTCGGCATTCACCACCAGCGCCTTGGCTGCGCAGGAGCGGGAAATTGCCTCGGTGAGTGCCACCTGGTCGAGGGCGCGCAGGGCGTCCATGTGTTCTTCCAGCCAGGTCAGGAAGGGCTCGTCGCAGATCAGCCCGTACTTGATGACTTCCGCCAGGCCCGCCGACAGCTCGCGGGGTGGCAAGGTGTTGAGGGTGGCCGTGTCGATCAGCACGGCCTGCGGCTGATAGAACGCGCCGACCATGTTCTTGCCCAGCGGATGGTTGATGCCGGTCTTGCCGCCCACCGATGAATCGACCTGGGACAACAGCGTGGTCGGCACCTGGATAAAGTCCACGCCACGCTGGTAGCAGGCGGCCGCGAAGCCGGCCATGTCGCCGATCACACCGCCGCCCAGGGCGACCACGGTGGTGCGGCGGTCATGCCGTGCGCGCAGCAGGCCATCGAAAATCAGCTGCAGGGTTTCCCAGTTCTTGTGGGCTTCGCCGTCGGGCAGGATTACCGAGATCACCGAGTACGCCGCCAGGCTGCGGCTCAGACGCTCCAGATACAGCGGCGCCACCGTTTCGTTGGAGATGATCGCCACCTGCCGACCGGCAATATGCGGTGCGAGCAGTTCGGGCAGGTCCAACAGACCTTCGCCAATATGGATCGGGTAGCTGCGCTCGCCTAGATCGACCTTAAGTGTCTGCATGTGTCCCCGCGTTGAAGAGAGTGTGACGACCGGTAACGCCTGGATCAGACGCTGCCTGATGGCTCTACGCCATACCCCGCAAGGTCATGGCGCGCCGCCGAGAATAGCGCATTTGCGGCCAGGCTTTAACGGGGTGCCAGCCGTTGCAGGCGCTCAAGAATATCGAGTACCACCATTCGGGGCGGCCGTTCATCGGTTTCCACCACCAGATCGGCGATCTCCCGATACAGCGGATCGCGCAGCGCAAGCAGGTCCCGCAAGGTTTTTTCCGGGTTGGCCGTGCGCAGCAATGGGCGATTGCGATCACGAGCCGTGCGGCCCACCTGCTGCTCGACCGAGGCATGCAGATACACCACCCGACCACCGGCATGCAGGGCGCGGCGATTCTCATCACGCATCACTGCGCCTCCGCCGGTGGCCAATACCACGCCATCGCAGCCGCACAGCTCGGCAATCATTGCCTGCTCGCGGTCGCGAAAGCCCAGTTCGCCTTCCTTATCGAAGATCCATGGGATATTGGCACCCGTGCGCAATTCAATTTCCTTATCGGAATCTTTGAACGGCAGGCGCAGCTCTTTGGCCAGCAAACGGCCGATGGTGCTTTTTCCAGCCCCCATCGGCCCTACAAGAATCAAATTTCGCACAGAATCAACGACTCACAGCAATCGCCTGGTTATTCATGATACGCGGAGTCAGGAATACCAGCAGCTCGGATTTTTTCTCCGACCGCACATCGCGCCGGAAAAGGCGGCCAAGATACGGCACATCGCCCAAAAATGGCACTTTATCTAGCACTTTGCTCTGGGTATTGGAGAAAACCCCGCCGATGACAATGGTCTCGCCATCCTTGACCAGGACCTTGGCATTGACCTCGTTTTTCTTGATCGGCGGCACGTCGTTGAGCTTGTTCAAATAGTCGGGTTCGTCCTTGGTGACTTTGACCACCATGATCACATGATCGTCGGGGGTGATCTGCGGCGTGACCTCCAACGACAGCGAAGCTTCCTTGAACGACACCGAGGTGGCGCCCTGGGACGTGGATTCCTGGTAGGGAATCTCGGTGCCCTTGAGAATGCGCGCGGTTTCCTTGTCCGAGGTGACCACCTTGGGCTGTGAGACGATTTCGCCGTTGCCGGACTTTTCCATGGCGGTCAGCTCAAGGTCCAGCAGCAGGTTGTCGGTGATAAACGCCAGCCCCAGGCCCGAGGTGCCGGTCAGCGAACCCAAATCGACAAAGGGTGAACTGGGTGGATTCGGCGGTGGTTGCGCGCCATCTGCCGGGGGTTTTGAAATACCGCCGGCGCCCCAATTGCCGCCGTTGAGCCGCCCACCCCAGCGCACGCCCAGGCTTTTGTCGTAATCGACATTGGCCTCGACAATGCGCGCCTCGATCATCACCTGGCGCACCGGGACGTCCAGCTGCGCCACGATCCGCCGCAGCTCTTGCAGCCGCTCTGCGGTCTGGTAGGCGATGATATTGTTGGTGCGATCGTCCACCGCCACCGAGCCGCGCTCGTCGGTCGCGCCTTCAAAGCCTGTCATGGACTGGAACAGCTTGGCCAGGTCCGCCGCCTTGGCGTAATTGACCTGCAGCAACTCCCGGCGCAACGGCGCCAGTTCGGCCATCTGCTTGCGCGCCTCCAGCGTCAGCAGTTCGCGTGCGGCCAATTCGTCGGCGGGGGCCACCAGCAAGACGCCGGCCTTGACCCGCTTGTCCAACCCCTTGGCTTGCAACACCAGGTCCAGCGCCTGGTCCCAGGGCACGTCTTTGAGCCGCAGGGTGATCGAACCCTGCACCTCGTCTGCGGCCACCAGGTTCAGGCCGGCGACATCGGCGATTTGCTGCAATGCCGCGCGCAAATCGATGTTCTGGAAATTAAGGTTCAGTGTGTCGCCTGTGTAGTCGGCCGACGACGTGCTTTCAGGCGGCGGCAGATGGATAAGGTCGACGCGATTGGGCACAGCAGCAGCCATCGGCACCGTGAACGCTATCCATAGCGCCACGCCGAAGGACAAGAAAATCCTTTTCATTGTTTGATTCCGTTATGAGTTGACGTTCAACACCAGCGTTCGTGGGCGCTCCAGCCAGAGGCCCTGTTCATCGGGAAAGCGCTCGACCAGTTCCACATGGCCGTCCTGGATGGAGGTGACCTGACCATGATCCGGCCCGAGGTAGTCGCCGACCGCCAGCCGATGCACCGTTGATCCGGCACGCAGTAACGCAAAGCTCTGCCCGCCGCCGGACAGCGTACCGACCATGTCGAACTGGTCGATTGCGATGCCCTCCAGCAGCCCGCGCGGCCGCGTGAGATCCGGAGCAGGGGCGGGCCGCCCAGGCGTATGATCCGGTTGCAAGGCTGTCAGTTGAAACGGGTCGCGCAGGGAGGTCGCGTCGTACACAAAGCGCGGAGCCGGGACGCCCGCCTGTGATGCCTTGCCCCCCTGAAAAACGCCTCGATAGGCCTTGATCAGCAGCTCCAGCCGCAACAAAGCCCCTTCCGAGCGCAACGCCAGGTCATGCACCGTGACGACGCGCTGCAAACTACCCAGGGCGCTGACGAACGCGGCCAGGTCGTGATAACCCCCTGTAACGCCAACCTTCAAGGGCTGTTCGACATGGAACGGCTGCGGCGCCTCGTCCATCACCTCGACGCCCTCGACCCATACGCCCTTGGCAACCGCCAGCCGAGCGATGTCTTCAAGCAAGTCCGGCACTGCAGCGTCACCGGACAGTTGCCCTTGAAGATCCGCGACGGTGTCTTCCATCACCCTGACGCGCTCGGTGTGCGCCTCAAGGTCTGCGGCCACACCGGCACTCTGTTCAAGCTGCCCGCGCAGCACTTGCTCGCGCGCCTCCAACCCGTGCAATCGCGCTCGCGAAGCGCCCAGGTATGACACCTCTGCTATCAACAGCACCAGGCCGCCCAGGGCGCAGCCAAGCAGGACCTTTGCAGGCCAGGGCCATTTTGCAGCGTTGTAGGTGAGTGCGGAAAAGTCGAGCCCGGGCAGGCTCATGGTTGCGCCTCGATGGTTTCCCCCTGGCGCACCATCAACTGAAACTGATGAGCGCCGCGCTCACCCTCTGCCTGAACACGCTCGAGCCGCGCCGAATGGCCGCCTTGCGACGCCTCCAGCCGACGCATCAACTGGGCGATATCCTGGTTGCTGTCGGCACTGCCGCGGATGCTGAGCGTGTCGCCGTTGGCGACCACCTCATGCAGGTGGACGCCATCGGGCATCGTGCGCGCCAGCTGATCGAACAGCCGAGCGCCGGAGGAGCGCGCGTCGTGCAGGTCCTGCATCACTTTCATGCGCTGCGCCAATTGCTGGCTTCGCTCCTGCAGGTCGTCGATGGTCTTGATTCGTGAGTCATGCGCGGCAACATTTCCGTCCAGGCGCACGTTGCGGGTGACCTGCCGGTCAATCGCCTGGTCGATCACTTGATCGGCCAGCCACACCGCCGCGAGCGCCAGGCAGGCAAACGCCAGCAAAAGCACCAGCAAATACTTGCGGCGCCGCTCGGCCAGCAGTTGGCGCCAAGGCAAAAGATTGATTCGTGTCATCCAGCGAAACTCCTCAGGGCCAACCCGCAAGCCACTCCCATCCCGTGGGCATCGGCGGCCCAGTGTGCGCCATCGACTCGATGACCTGGCGTGAAGCTGGCAAAATCCTGACGGCAAGCGCGCTCCAATGCAAATGCTTCGACATCCACCACCCGCGTCACCAGCCCGGCCAGGCCCAGGACCGCCTCGCGCGCCTCGACCTGTTCGCGCAGGCAAGCCGCCAACATGACCTGCACCCGCCCGGCGCCCTGGGACGACGGGCCGCGTACCTGAAAATCGATGGCAACTTCGTCCAGAGGATAAGGAATGTACTGGTCGGCCTCCATGTGTATCTGCCAGGCCCTCTCTTCGTCGCTGAGGCCTGCGTCCATTTCGATCACCCGCGTAATCACCGACGGGCCCGAGACGGCCACGGCTGCGTGCCTGGCGCGACTGTGCAGCCGCGATAATGCCTGCTGCAGCGCCTGCCCGGCCCCTTCAAGGTCGAGCACTGTGCCATCGACCACCGCATGCGCCGGCAACCCCTGCGCGGCGTAGCCCTGAATGCTGAAACCTTGCGCCGAACGGCCCAGCTCGATCAGCTTGATACCTCGGTCATTGATGTCGACGCCGAGAACGATGGCGTGTTTTCGCCTGAAAAATCCCTTTCCCATAAAACTCCCTAAAGCTTTGCCTGTCTTACCGCCTGATTGCCTCCGGGCCGTGCATTCGGTCGACTTGTTTGAGCCGTGCGAATGACGCCCGGAGGCGAAAATGCTTTAATGCCCAGCGTTTTTTCCCGCTTTTTATCTGCCGCCCGGGTCGATCCATCGTTCGCCATGCATGCCCCGACGCGTAACTCTTTCTTTTCTCTGGAAATCCAAAAGCCTTGATTCGTCTGCTGAAGTTTTTCGGGTACTCCATTGTCGCGATCGTCTGCGGGCTGCTGCTCGTACTCAGCGGGGCCTACCTCTACCTTAGTCCGGGTTTGCCGTCGGTAGAGGCCCTCAGAAGTATCCAGTTGCAGATTCCTTTGCGGGTCTACAGCAGCGATGAAAAACTGATCGCGGAGTTCGGCGAAATGCGCCGTACACCGATCCGTTTCGCCGACATTCCGCCCAATTTCATCAACGCATTGCTGTCGGCTGAAGACGATAATTTCGCCAATCACTACGGCGTCGACCCCAGCAGCCTGGTCCGTGCAGCCACGCAATTGGTAAAAAGCGGACACATTCAATCCGGCGGCAGCACCATCACCATGCAGGTGGCGAAGAACTTCTTCCTCACCAGCGAGCGCAGTTTTTCGCGCAAAGCCACCGAGATCCTGCTGGCGCTGCAGATCGAACGCCAGTTGACCAAGGACGAAATCCTCGAGCTGTACGTCAACAAGATTTACCTGGGCAACCGTGCCTACGGCATCGAGGCGGCGTCCCAGGTGTACTACGGCAAGTCGATTCGGGATGCGAGCCTTGCGCAAATGGCGATGATTGCCGGCCTGCCCAAGGCGCCGTCGCGCTTCAACCCGCTGGCCAACCCGGCGCGCAGCAAGGAGCGTCGCGACTGGATCCTGGGGCGCATGTACAAGCTCGGCAAGATCGACCAGACGGCTTACGAAAGTGCCGTGGCCGAACCATTGAACGCCAGCTATCACGTGCCGACGCCGGAAGTGAATGCGCCGTATATCGCCGAAATGGCCCGTGCGGAAATGGTTGGCCGGTATGGCAGCGAGGCCTACACCGAAGGTTTCCGCGTAACCACCACCGTTCCGAGCAACTTGCAGGAAATTGCCAACCATTCGCTGCACGATGGCCTGATCACCTATGACCAGCGCCACGGCTATCGCGGCCCTGAATCGCGCCTGCCGGGCAAGACCCTGAGCGCCTGGACCACCGAACTGGGCAAGCAACGTCCGATCAGCGGCCTGGAGCCGGCCATCGTCACCCAGGTCAAGAAAGATGGCGTGCAGGTACTGACCCGCAGCGGCGAAGCGCATGTGGCGTGGGACAGCATGAAATGGGCACATCCATTCCTGAATACCAACAGCATGGGCCCGATGCCGAAGCAGCCGTCCGACGTGGCGCAGGTGGGTGACTTGATCCGCGTGCAACGCCAGGCCGATGACAGCCTGAAATTCAGCCAGGTACCGGTCGCCCAGGGCGCACTGGTGTCCCTGGACCCGCAAAATGGTGCGATCCGCGCCCTGGTCGGCGGCTTCGCCTTCGAACAGAGCAACTACAACCGCGCCACCCAGGCCAAGCGCCAGCCGGGCTCGAGCTTCAAGCCGTTCGTCTACAGCGCCGCGCTGGATAACGGCTACACCGCCGCCAGCCTGGTCAACGATGCGCCGATTGTGTTCGTCGATGAGTACCTGGACAAAGTCTGGCGCCCGAAGAACGACACCAACACCTTCCTCGGCCCGATCCGCATTCGCGAGGCGCTGTACAAGTCGCGCAACCTGGTGTCGATCCGCCTGCTGCAGGCGATGGGCGTGGGCAAGACCATCGACTACATGACCCGCTTTGGCTTCGCCAAGTCTGACCTGCCGCCGAACCTGTCCCTGGCCCTGGGCACCGCGACCCTCACGCCGATGGAAATTGCCACCGGCTGGAGCACCTTTGCCAACGGCGGCTACAAGATTTCGCCGTACCTGATCGACAAGATCGAAAGCCGCAATGGCGACACACTGCTCACCGCCAACCCGCCACGGGTACCCGGCGATGTGGTCAATGGCGTGGCGGCAACCGATGGTCTCGCCGCGCCGAGTAACGGCGGCATCACCATTGAGCCGACGCCGGGCACGACGCCTGCCGCAAATGCTCAAGCTCCGGGCGAGCCACAGGCACCGGCGGTGGCTGAACGCATCGTGGATGGCCGCACCACCTATATCCTCAACAGCATCCTGCAGGACGTGATCAAGAAGGGCACCGGCCGACGTGCATTGGCCCTGGGCCGTGCGGACATCGCGGGCAAGACCGGTACCACCAACGAATCCAAGGATGCCTGGTTCTCCGGCTACAACGGTGACTACGTGACCACCGTATGGACCGGTTACGACCAGCCGGAAAGCCTGGGCCGTCGCGAATTCGGCGGCACCGTGGCGCTGCCGATCTGGATGAGTTACATGGGCGCAGCCTTGAAGGACAAGCCGCTGCACACCCAGCCGGAACCGGAAGGCATCCTCAGCCTGCGCATCGACCCGGTCAGCGGCCGCGCGGCCTCGCCAAGCACGCCGAACGCCTACTTCGAACTGTTCAAGAGCGAAGACACGCCGCCGTCAGTCAACGAGCTGGGCAACGGCGCCGTACCGGGCAGCCCGCTGCCGGCGGATGAAGGCGCGCCGATCGATCTGTTCTGAGGCGCAACACAGCTTCAATGTGGGAGGGGGCTTGCCCCCGACTGCAGGCTGTCAGCCAATGAATCCGGGACTGATGCACTGCTATCGGGGCATAGGTATCTACACAACTCTGTAGCGCCCAACCGTAACCACGATGCGAAGCGAGTCGCTCCCCCGGTGTCAGGGTAGTTGTCGTGTCCCCCGCTTTTTGAAAAGCATTCCGGGGGCGGCAAGAGTATGGTCATGCCTTTCTATTCAGAAGAACGTAAAGCTGCGCTGCTGAAAATGATGCTTCCGCCCCTGAGTCTCTCGGCGGCGGAGGTCGCCCGGCGCGAGGGTTGCAGCGATATGTCTCTCCATTATTGGCGCAAACAAGCTGCCGCCAGAGGAACGCAATTGTCCGATGCCAAGCAACCGGCCGAAAATTGGTCCGCCGAGTCCAAGCTGGCGATCATCATAGAAACAGGTTCGCTATCGGAACTGGAGATCGGTGAGTACTGCCGACGAAAAGGTATTTTTCCCGAGCAAATAACCGATTGGCGCAACGCTTTTATTGCCGGCAGCACCAAACAGTCAACCGCGAAAACTGCAACCTCCGGACAGTCACGGGATGATAAAAATCGTATCCGTGAACTTGAGCGTGAGCTGCGCCGCAAAGATGCAGCTCTGGCTGAAACAGCGGCCTTACTGGTACTACGAAAAAAGCTCAATGCCTACTGGGGGAGCGACGACGAGGCCAACTGACCTTGTTGCCAGAACGGTATTTACTCGTTGATTGGCTTAATGAAGCCATTCTGGCGGGCGCCCGCAGGGCGCCTGCTTGTCAGGAGGTAGGCATTTCACTGAGGACGCTGCAACGCTGGAGCTTGCCGCAAGAACTCTTGGCAGATGGACGCACGACGACGCTAAGGCCGATACCGAGTAACGCACTCAGTGAGCTTGAACGACAAGGCATCGTGACCCTGTGCAACAGCAAAGCCTATGCGCACCTCCCGCCAAGCCAGATCGTGCCGCAATTGGCCGATGAAGGAAGATATGTAGCCTCGGAGGCGACTTTTTATCGTGTGCTGCATGCGGCAGGTCAGCAGCATCACCGGTCCAGAGCCAAGCGGCCGCATCGCCATGAGGCACCGACCACTTACGCAGCGACTTCAGCTAATCAGGTATGGTCGTGGGACATCACCTACCTGCCGTCCCCGGTTCGTGGGAAATTTTACTACCTCTATCTGATCGAAGACATCTACAGCCGAAAAGCCGTGGGCTGGGAAGTTTATGAAGCAGAGAGCGGGGAAAAGGCAGCAGCGTTGCTGCAACGAAGCGTGACTCAGGAGAAGTGTTGGCACCAGCCGCTGGTGCTTCACTCGGACAACGGAGCACCGATGAAATCGGTGACGTTACTGACCAAGATGTATGACCTGGGCATCACGCCGTCTCGCGGTCGACCACGGGTTAGCAACGACAACCCGTACTCGGAATCACTGTTCAGGACACTGAAATACTGCCCGCAGTGGCCACAGGCGGGGTTTACCAGCCTGGAAGATGCGCGTATCTGGGTGAGGGATTTTATGACCTGGTACAACACCGTACACCGTCATAGCCGGATCCGCTTCGTAACACCGGCTCAACGTCATGAAGGAAAAGACCGAGAAATCTTGGCTCGTCGAGATGCGACATACAGGCAGGCCAGAGAGAAAAGACCGGAACGATGGTCAGGAGAGACACGCAACTGGAACCCTATCGGGACGGTGTATCTGAACCCCGAAAGGGAGCTGACCGTGGTAATAAAAGTCGCGTAGCGCGACGGTGGACGCGACAACTACCTTGAAAAACGCCGCGCTCTTGACCTTGATCTTGATCTGCTTTTGATCTCAGGCGCCCCGTTAAACCACGCTGGCCGAACGCAGGCTTGAATCCGTGGGTAACCCGGCAGGACGCCGGGTTAGCCGCCCCGCGCCATGGATGGCGC
>Ga0105246_10000992_pt1 | contig 16307 bp, 14 predicted proteins | sample KBSM64metaG_FD_99694 | JGI IMG/M metagenome (GOLD analysis project Ga0105246, IMG submission 99694) | Miscanthus rhizosphere microbial communities from Kellogg Biological Station, Michigan, USA - KBS M6-4 metaG | ecosystem: Host-associated > Plants > Roots > Rhizosphere > Soil | place...
GTCGACGTGCTCGCTCATCACGCCTGCACCGCCGCCCCCGACGCGAGCAGGGCGTCGACGTCGCTGATCCCCCAGGCGCGCAGGGCGTCCCGCGTGTCCTGTCCGGCGTTGGCCGGTGGCGCCGTGGTCAACGTCGGCGCCGTCCGTGAGAAGCGCGGAGCCGGGGCCGGCTGCGTCATCCCGTCGCGGTCGACGAAGGTCCCGCGTGCCGCGAGGTGCGGATGGCCGAAGGCCTCCGTCATCGGCAGCACCGGCGCGACGCAGGCATCCGTCCCGTCGAACACCTCGACCCACTCGGCCTGTGTCCGTCGGCGCACGGCGTCGGAGATGAGCCGCCGGAGCTCGGGACGGTTCGCGGGGTCGTTCCGGTCCGGCGCCGTGTCTGCGATGCCGAGGCCGGCGACCAGCTCGTCGTAGAACTGCGGCTCGAGCGCGCCGACCGCCAGGTGCCGTCCGTCGGCCGTCTCGTAGAGGTCGTAGAACGGCGCGCCGCCGTCCAGCAGGTTGGCCGCCCGCTCCTCGCGCAGGAGTCCGCCCGCCAGGAACCCCGTGGCCATCGAGTTCAGGTGGGCCGTGCCGTCGACGATCGCCGCGTCGACGACCTGCCCGTCGCCGGAGACCCGCGACTCGAGGAGCGCGGCGAGGACCCCGATCACGAGGTACGTCGACCCGCCACCGAAGTCCCCGACCAGGTTGGTCGGGAAGTGCGGGCGGCTCTGGTCCTGCCCGAGACCGAACAGGGCACCGGTGATCGCGATGTAGCCGAGGTCGTGGCCGGCGGTCCGGGACAGCGGACCGGTCTGGCCCCATCCGGTCATGCGCCCGTAGACCAGCCGCCGGTTGCGGGCCAGGCACGCGTCCGGGCCGAGGCCGAGCCGCTCCGTCGTACCGGGGCGTAGGCCCTCGACGAGCACGTCGGCCGTCGCGACGAGGTCGAGCACGGTGGCGACACCGTCGGGGTGCTTGAGGTCGAGGGCGACGCTGGGACGCCCGCGGTTGAGCAGGTCGTGCTGACCGCCGGTCAGCGCCTGGCCGCCGGGACGGTCGACACGGATCACGTCGGCGCCGAGGTCGGCCAGGATCATGCAGGCGTGCGGGCCCGGACCGATCCCGGCCAGCTCGACGACGCGCACACCTCGCAGCGGACCTGTCCCCTGGCCGAGTTCCATGCCCTCGATCATGCCGGGGGCAGTACCCGCGACAAGAACCGCCTGGTCCGCTCCTCACGTGGCCGGCTGAAGATCTCGGCGGGAGGACCTTGCTCGAGGATGCGTCCCTCGTCGAGGAAGCAGACCGCGGTCGCGACGTCGCGGGCGAACGCCATCTCGTGCGTGGCCAGGATCATCGTGGTGCCCTGCTCGGCCAGCTCGCGGACGATCGTGAGCACCTCGCCGACCAGCTCCGGATCGAGCGCGGCGGTGATCTCGTCGAGCAGGAGCAGGGTCGGCTGGGTGCACAGCGCGCGCACCAGCGCGGCCCGCTGCTGCTGGCCTCCCGACATCCGGTCCGGGTGCTTGTCGGCCTGGTCGGCGAGGCCGAAGCGCGCCAGCAGGTCGCGTGCCCGCTGCTCCGCCTCACCCTTCGTCACTCCGTGCACCCGGCGGGGCGCGAGGGTGCAGTTGTCGAGCACCGTGAGGTGGGGGAAGAGGTTGTAGGCCTGGAACACCATCCCGACCCTGCTGCGCACCGCCCGCGGGTCGATCCGGGGGTCGGAGATCTCGCGTCCCTCGAACTCGATGACGCCGTCGTCGATCTGCTCCAGGAGGTTCAGACACCGCAGCAGGGTCGACTTGCCGGAGCCCGACGAGCCGATCAGGCAGATCACGTCGTGCGTCCGGACCCGGAGGTCGATGTCCCGGAGCACGACCTTGTCGCCATAGGACTTGCGCAGATCGGTGACCTCGAGCAGCGCCTCGCTCATCGGGCGCCCTGCCTCTCCCGCTCCATCGCCCGGTGCTGCAGGTGGTCGGTGAACCGGGCCAGTGGGATCGTGAGCACGACGAAGTAGCCGGCGACCACGACGTACGGCGTGAAGTTGAACTGGTAGTTGGCGTAGTCACGGGCCGCGAAGAGTGCGTCGAACACCCCGGCGGCTCCGACCAGGGCGGTGTCCTTCTGCAGGCTCACGAAGTCGTTGAGCAGCGGTGGGATCACCCGGCGGATGCCCTGCGGGACCACGACGTGGCGCATCGCCTGGACCCGAGACAGTCCCAGCGCGTCGGCGCTGGCGATCTGGGACGGGTGGACCGACTCGATCCCGGCCCGGATCACCTCGGCGACGTACGCGCCGTACGACAGCACGAGTGCCACCAGGCCCCAGAAGAAGAGGGAGTTGGTCACGCCCTGGAGGTTCAGCGCCGGCATCCCGAACGCGAGCATGAAGACCAGCAGGATGGTGGGGATCCCCCGGAACAGGTCGGTGTAGATGACGGCGATGATCCGGAGCGGCAGCAGCACCGGGGAGCGCGACTGGCGGAGCACCGCGACCGCCAGGGCCAGGATCAGGATCAGGACCTCCCCGATCAGGAAGAGCTTGACGTTGTAGGTCCAGAAGGCGTGCCAGATCGATGGGAACGCCGCCTTGGCGTCGTCCCACGAGAAGAACGTCGCCTTGACGCTGGCCCAGCCCGGTGAGCTGACCGTGCCGATCAACAGCCCGCCCAGGACGAGCACGGTCGCCACCGTCGACACCAGGATCGAGCGCCGTCGCAGGGTACGACGGATCTCGCGGCGCTCGAGCTCCCGAGGGCTCGGTCGCCAGGTGTCGGGGGCGGAGCTCACGACCGGGTCACTGGTCCGGTCACTGCAGGACGGGCACGTTCACGGTCTGGCTGAGCCACTTCTTCTCGATCGCGTCCAGGGTCCCGTCGCTCTTGAGGTTCGTCAGCGCCTGGTTCACGCAGTCGACCAGGGCGTTGTTCTTCTGGAACAGCATCCCGAACTGCTCGGGGCTGCCGCTCTGCTGCTGGAACTGCCCGACGACGGTGGCCGACTTGATCTGGGCCGCGGTGATGTAGAAGGCCGTCGGCAGGTCCGCGACGATCGCGTCGACCTGGTGGTTGAGCAGGGCCTGCTTGGCGACGTTCGTGTCGTCGAAGACCAGCGGCTCGGTCGACGGCTGGATGTCCTCGCGGATCGCGGTCAACGACGTGGTGCCGGTCTGGGCGCCGAGCTTGTCGTCCTTGAGGTCCGCGACCGAGGTCGCCGAGGCGACCTTCGAGTCCTTGAGCGCGATCAGGGCCTGCGCGGCGGTGTAGTAGCCGTCGGAGAACGTGACGACCTTGGCCCGGGCCGGTGTGATCGAGATCTGGTTGATGTCGAAGTCGAAGTCCTTGTCGCCCGGGGCGTAGGACTTGTTGAACGACTCCTTCACCCACGTCACCGCCGTCGCGTCGAACCCGAGCTGCTTGGCCACGGCGTACGCGACGGCCGACTCGTACCCCTTGCCGTTGCTCGGGTCGTTGTCCCTGAACCACGGGTCGTACGCCGGGGAGTCCGTCGCGATGGTCAGCGTGCCGTCGGTGAGGGTCTTCCCGTGGGCGCATTCGGCCGGGGTCTGGTCGGTACTGGTGTCGGTGGCCGTCGAACTCTCCTGCGGAGCGCACCCGAGCGCGACGAGCATGAGTGGAACGAGGACGGCAGCCGTTCGGGGCGTGCGCATGGCGAGATCGTACGGGTACGTCGGGCCTAGTGGTGGTGGGCGTGCTGCTCGTGGAACCGGTGGACGACGGCGTGGCCCCTCCCGCGCTCCAACAGCCAGCGGTTGACCGGCACTGCGGCGACGAAGGCGACGGCCAGCGAGACCGTGAGCGACCACCAGAACAGTGGCGTGTCGAGCGTCGCGGCCATCGCGCCCGGCACCACCAGCAGGAAGACGTTGTCGACGACCTCCATGGTCAGGATCGAGATCGTGTCGCTGGCGAGTGCGGCCTGGACGGCGGTGCGGTTGTCGGCGCCCATGCGCCGTACGCCGGTGTAGGTCAGCGTGTAGCCGAAGACGAAGGCGAGCGCGACCGAGAGGCCGATGTTGGCCGCGTTGCCCCACCCCCACCAGGTGCTCAGCACCATGCCCGTCACCTCGCCGATGGCACACCCGGTCAGGCAGTGCCGCGTCGCCGCGATCGCCATCCTCCAGCTGTCGGTCATGTCCGCCTTTATACCCCTGGGGGGTATCGCTGCGCAAGCGACGTTCCTCACCGGGTCCATGCTCTCTAGACTCCCGGCCATGCGGATCACCGTCATCGGCTGTGGGTACCTCGGGACCACTCACGCCGCCGCCATGGCCGAGCTCGGCCATGAGGTGCTGGGCATGGAGATCGACCCGGCCAAGCGCTCGGCGCTGTCGCAGGGTCGGGTGCCGATGCACGAGCCCCACCTCGCCGACATGCTCGCCCGGAACGTCGAGAGCGGCCGACTGCGGTTCACCGACTCCTACGCCGAGGTCGCGGCCTTCGGCGACCTCCACTTCGTCTGCGTCGGGACCCCCCAGCAGCCCGAGAGCCTGGCCGCCGACGTGAGCCAGGTCGAGGCCGCGGTCAACGGCCTCGCGCCTCATCTCGCGCGTCCCGCGCTGGTCGTCGGCAAGTCGACGGTCCCGGTGGGGACCGCGGAGCGGATGGCCGGCCGGCTGACCGCTCTCGCGCCGGCCGGCAGCGAGGCGATGCTCGCGTGGAACCCCGAGTTCCTGCGCGAGGGCTACGCCGTCCAGGACACGCTGCATCCCGACCGGATCGTGGTCGGCCTCCAGGACGGCCGCGCCGAGAAGCTCCTGCGTGACTTCTACCAGCCGATGATCGACGAGGGCTCGCCGATCGTGGTCACCGACTACGCGACCGCCGAGCTGGCCAAGGTCGCCGCCAACGCCTTCCTGGCCACCAAGATCTCCTTCATCAACGCGATGGCCGAGGTCTGCGAGGCCACCGGTGCGGACGTCGTCGACCTCGCCGACTCGATCGGGTACGACGTGCGCATCGGCCGCCAGTTCCTCAACGCCGGGATCGGCTTCGGGGGCGGCTGCCTGCCCAAGGACATCCGCGCCTTCGTCCACCGCGCCGGCGAGCTCGGCGTCGAGGACGCCATGACGTTCCTCCGGCACATCGACGACGTGAACCGGCGCCAGCGTGAGCGGGTCGTGCACATCGCCAGGGCGATGGTCGGCGGCGACCTCGCCGGGGCCCGGGTCGGTGTCTGGGGCGCGGCGTTCAAGCCCGACAGCGACGACGTTCGCGACTCCCCGGCGCTCTGGATCTCGGGCCAGCTCCACCTGAAGGGCGCCGACGTGCGGGTCTACGACCCCCAGGCCAACGCCACCGCCGCACGGACCTTCCCGACCCTGACCTACGCCGCCTCCGCGATCGACGCGTGCCGGGACGCCGATCTGGTCCTCCACCTGACCGAGTGGCCGGAGTTCCGCGAGATCCTGCCCCACGACCTCGAGGGCGTGGTGCGACGGCAGCAGCTGTTCGACGGTCGCAACCTGCTCGACGTCGACACCTGGCGCTCCGCGGGCTGGACCGTCCGGGCCCTCGGTCGCCGCTGACTCAGTTGTCCGGCGGCTGGGCCCGGATCGTCTCGGCGTACCAGTCGAAGGACCTCTTCGGGATGCGGGCCTGGGTCTCGTAGTCGACGTACACCAGCCCGAACCGCTGGGTGTAGCCCTCGGCCCACTCGAAGTTGTCCATCAGCGACCAGGTGTAGTACCCCCGGACATCGACCCCGGCGCGTACGGCGACGGCGACGGCTCGGAGGTGGGCATCGAGGTAGTCGATGCGAGCCTGGTCGTCGACGACACCGTCCGCGTCGGGCGCCGTGCCGTAGGAGCAGCCCGACTCGGTGATGATGATCGGCGGGAGCGCCGCTCGGTAGCGCGCGCGCAGCGTGATCAGCCACTCGCGGAGGGCGTCGGGGACCACCGGCCAGCCGTGGTCGGTGGTCGGGTAGCCGAGGATCTCCAGCGGCTCCCATGGCGTGGGGGCGTCCTCGTCGGCGGCGGCGATGCGCATCGGGTTGTAGTAGTTCACGCCGTAGAAGTCGAGTGGCTGACGGATCGTCGCCATGTCGCCGGCGCGGATGACCGGCTCGACGAGCGGCGCCAGGTCGAACGGGTACCGCCCGAAGAGCATCGGTTCCGAGAACATCCCGTTCCAGAGCGCGTCGAACAGCTTCGAGGCGCCGACGTCCGCCTCGTCGTCGCTGGCCGGCCACACCGGGGCGTGGTTGTTGGCGCAGCCGATGCTCGAGGCGCCGGCGGCGCGCAGCGCGATCGCGGCACGACCGTGGGCGAGCAACAGGTGGTGGGCGACAGGCAGGGCGTCGAACATCAGCTCCTTGCCCGGGGCGTGGACGCCGTTGCCGTAGCCGAGCATGGTGACGACGTTCGGCTCGTTGATCGGGATCCAGTGCTCGACGCGGTCCGAGAGACGCTCGCCGACGAGCGCGGCGTACTCGGCGAAGCGGTCGCCGGTGTCGCGGTTCAGCCAGCCGCCGGTGTCCTCGAGCTCCTGCGGCAGGTCCCAGTGGTAGAGCGTCGCCATCGGCTGGATGTCGCGTTCGAGCAGGCCGTCGACGAGGCGCTCGTAGAAGTCGAGGCCGGCCTGGTTCGGCTGGCCGGAGCCGGTCGGCAGCACCCGCGGCCACGAGATCGAGAAGCGGTAGCCCCCGAGCCCCAGCTGGTGCATGAGGTCGAGGTCCTCGTCCAGACGGTGGTAGTGGTCGCAGGCGACGTCGCCCGTGGAGCCGTCCGCGATCTTGCCGGGCAGGTGGCTGAAGGTGTCCCAGATGCTCGGGCCCTTGCCGTCCTCGGTGGCTCCCCCCTCGATCTGGTACGACGCAGTGCTGGCACCGAACCGGAAGCCCGGTGGAAGCAAAGGGTGGGACACGGGGATCATTGTGTCCGTGACCGTAGTGGTTCGAAGGGGAAAGGACCGGTTCTTGACCCGCGAACCGGGACGCCAGACACGTCACTCGTTCTCGTTCGGATCGTGGTACGACGCCGAGCGCGTCTCGTTCGGACCGCTGTACGCGCTCAACGACGACCTCCTCGCGACCGGGGCGGGGTACGACGCGCACGAGCACGCGGACGTCGTCCTCGTCACCTGGGTCGTCTCGGGTGCACTGGCGCATGAGGACGCGACCGGTTGCGTGACCCAGCCGGCCGGCCAGCTTGCGGTCACCCGGGCCGGCTCCGGCATCACCCACAGCGAGCGGGCGGACTCCGGCGTCACCCGGTTCATCCAGGCCTGGCTGCGTCCGCGCGAAGCCGGCAGCGAGCCGACCCGGCGCACCACCACTCCCGACCTGAGCAGTGGCGCGTTCGTCGTCGCCGCCGACGAGGACGATCTGGGCATCCCGGGTGCGACGTTCCTGATCGCCGAGGTGCCGGGCGGTGCGTCGGTGTCATTGCCCGACGCCCCGCTGCGCTACGTCTTCGTCGCCACCGGTGCGCTCACGCGCTCGAGCCTGGCCGAGCCCCTGACGGCCGGCGACGCCTTCGAGATCACCGGCGACCAAGACGTCGCCGTCACGGCCGGCGTCCCGACCCAGCTGCTCGTGTGGTCGTTCGCCGACACCGACCTCACGGAACCAGGACCCCGGGGTTCATGATCCCGCTCGGGTCGACCGCACGCTTGACCGCTCGCAGCATCTCGACCCCCACCGCTCCGATCTCGTCCTCGAGCCACGGCCGGTGGTCGGTGCCGACAGCGTGGTGGTGGGTGATCGTCGCGCCGGTAGCCACGATGGCGTCCATCGCGGCACGCTTGGCGCCGAGCCACCGGCCGAGCGCGTCGTCGCCCTGCGGGGCCGCGACGGTGAAGTAGAGCGAGGCACCGGTCTCGTACACGTGCGACACGTGGCACAGCACCAGCGCCGGATCACCGAGCGCCCCTGTCAGCGCCGTCGACACCGCGTCGTAGGTCCGCCGCAGGTGCGACCAGTACGTCGCGGTCTCCAGGGTCTCGACGAGGACGCCGGCATCGAGCATCGAGTCCCGGAGGTACGGCGCGTCGAAGCGGCCGGCGGCCCACGTCCGGCCCGGCTCCTCACCCGCCGGCTCACCGCCCAGGTCGGCCAGCACCGCTGAGACGGCCGAGCGTCGGTCCGAGACGGCGGCCGGTGTGCCCTCGACGCCGACGATCATCAGGCAACCCCCCGACGACGGGCCACCGATGGAGTCGGGGTCGGCCAGGTTCAGTGCGGTCTCGTTCTCGTCCGAGAGGCGCAGCACCGTGGGCAGCAGCTGGGCCTGGGCCAGCGCCCGCATCGCGTCGATGCCGGCGTCGAACGACGGCCAGCGCCAGCCGTCGTGCACCTTCTGCTCGGGCACCGCCCGCACCCGGACGGTGACGGCGGTGATCACGCCGTACGCACCCTCGGAGCCGAGGAACACCTGGCGCAGATCGGGTCCCGCCGCGGTGGCGGGCGCGTGCCCGAGCGCGACGGTTCCGGCCGGCGTCGCCACAACGAGCCCGGTGACCAGGGCGTCGAAGCGGCCGTAGCCGGCCGACGACTGACCGCTCGACCGGGTGGCCGCGTAGCCGCCGATCGATGCGTACTCGAACGACTGCGGGAAGTGCCCCAGCGTGACGCCGTGCTCGGCCAGGAGAGCCTCGGCCTCCGGCCCCCTGAGCCCGGGCTCGAGCGTCGCGGTCATCGAGACCGGGTCGACGGCGAGCAGGCGCTTCATCCGCACCAGGTCGAGACTCACCACACCGGCGAGCCCGTCGCGTCGGGCGACCAGTCCACCGACCACCGAGGTGCCTCCGCCGAACGGCACGACGGCCACCCGATGCCGGGCGGCGACCCCGAGCAGGGCCTGCACCTGGTCGTGGTCGCTCGGGCGGACGACCGCGTCCGGGGCGTCGGACAGGTCCCCCGCCCGGGCGCGCAGCAGGTCGGGCGTCGACTTGCCGCGTGTGCGGAGCCGACGCGTCTCGTCGTCGGTCAGCACGTGCTCGGCGCCCGCCACCGCGGCGAGATCGCTCAGGACCTGGTCGGAGAGGCCGCCGGCCGGCAGCGCCACCGGACCGTCGGCGACCGTGCGGTCGCTGACCGGGAAGACCAGCTCGACCAGGCCGCGGGCGGTCTCGGGGAGCGCGGCGGCCCGGGTGGGATCGCCCCACCTCGTCGGGTGCATCTCGGGACTCATATGTTACAGTGTGACATATGACGTCACGTCGTCACAATGTCGGCCCACAGGCGTCCTACCTCGACGCTGCCCGGGCCTGCATCCTCGACGTGGGCTGGCGGCGTACGACGCTGACGGAGGTCGCGCGGCGGGCCGGGGTGAGCCGGATGACGATCTACCGCGCCTGGCCGGACATGCCGGCGGTGCTCGCCGACCTGATGACCCGTGAGTGGGGCGAGGTCGTGGCGCGCGCCGTGACGGAGGCCGACGCGACGCTCGACCCCCAGGCGACCGCCGTGGACCGGATCGTGGCCGAGGTGGTCGGCACGACCCGCACGCTGCGCGACAACGAGCTGTTCGTCCGGATCGTCGAGCTCGATCCCGAGCTGCTGCTCCCCTATCTCCTCACCCGCCGCGGCCGCAGCCAGGAGGCCATCGCCGAGCTCACCGCCGGGCGGCTACGCGAGGGCCAGGGCGACGGCAGCGTCCGCGACGGCGACCCGGTCGCCATCGCCCGGGCGCTGCTGCTCGCGGCCCACGGGTTCGTGCTGAGTGCCCACACGATGGTCGACGACGAGGTCGGAGAGGACGACCTCGACCGCGAGCTCGAGCACCTCGTCCGGAGCATGGTGGCGCGATGAGTCGCATCCGGGCGGGACTGGCCGAGGTACCGGACGAGGTCGACGTGGTCGTCGTCGGGCTCGGCATCACCGGCGTCGGCTGCGCACTCGACGCGGTCTCGCGCGGCCTGTCCGTGCTGGCGGTCGACGCCCACGACCTCGCCTTCGGTACGTCGCGCTGGTCCAGCAAGCTGGTCCACGGCGGCCTGCGCTACCTGGCCAACGGACAGCTCGGCGTCGCGCACGAGAGCGCGGTCGAGCGGGGCACCCTGATGGAGATCACGGCTCCCCACCTGACCCACGCGCTGCCGATGCTCCTCCCACTCGACCTGGCGACCGGACGCCGACAGGCGGCCTTCCTGCGCGCCGGGATCCGTGCCGGCGACCTGCTCCGCCTGGCCGCCCGGACGTCGCGCGAGACGCTGCCACGACCTCGACGGATCTCCGCCACCGAGAGCCACCACCTGGCGCCCGTCCTGAGCCCGAGCGTCCGCGGCGGCATCCTGTCGTGGGACGGCCAGCTCGAGGACGACGCCCGTCTGGTCACCACGGTCGCCCGTACGGCGGCGAGCCTCGGGGCGGAAGTCCGCACCCGCGCACGCGCGGTGGAGCTCCAGGGTCGTCGTGCCGTGCTCCGCGACGAGCTGACCGGCGTGACGCTCGAGGTCCGCGCGCGAGCGGTCGTCAACGCCGCCGGCGTCTGGGCCGGCAACCTCGTCGACGACGTCGAGCTCCGGCCGAGCCGCGGCACCCACCTCGTGCTGCGGGCCGAGGCGCTCGCCGGCCTACGCGTCGCCCTCACGCTTCCGGTGCCGGACCAGCGCAACCGCTTCGTCAACGTCGTGCCCCAGCCGGACGGCCTGGTCTACGTCGGCCTGACCGACATCCCGGTCGAGGGCGAGGCACCCGACGTCCCTGAGCCGAGCGAGGCCGAGATCGACTTCCTGGTCGAGACCACCTCCGCCGCGCTGGCGCATCCGCTCACTCGCTCCGAAGTCGTCGGGACGTACGCCGGACTCCGGCCGCTGCTGCGCGCAGCCGGCAGCACGTCCGACCTCTCCCGCCGGCACGCCGTCCTCACCTCCGCCGACGGCGTGGTGACGGTCGTCGGTGGGAAGCTCACGACGTACCGCCGGATGGCGCAGGACGCCGTGGACGCAGCGGTCGAGCGCGCCGCCCTGGTGGCGCGGCCGTGCACCACCGCCCGCCTCCCCCTCGCCGGTGCGGCCCCGCGCGCCGAGCTGGCTCGGCTGATCGCGCGGTCCGCGTCGCCGCGGCTGGTCCGCCGGTACGGCGCGGACGCCGAGCTGGTCCTCGCCGGCGCGCGGGAGACGTCGGGCCTGGCAGACGACGAGCTGCTCGCACCTGTCGCGGACGGGGTTCCCGTGACCCTGGCGGAGCTGCTCTTCGGGATCACCCACGAGGGCGCCCACGACGTCGCCGATCTCCTCGACCGACGCACCCGTGTCGGGCTGGTGGCGAGCGACCGGGTGCTCGCGGAGCCGGCGGCGCACCGCGCGTTGCTGCTCGCCCAGGCAACGGTTCGTTAAATCGAACCCCTTGCCCTCCCCAACGGGGCCGCCAGGCCCTACCGTCTATACATGCTCGAGCCCAGGGGGGCGGACTCAAGCATGTTCGGTTTCGCGACGGACGATTCCGCCCGTGTTGTGAACCATGCCCGCGACGCACTGTCGCAGGGCAGGATCGCGGACGCTATGGACGCGGTCGACCGCGCGCGCCATCGCGACGACCTCGGCGACTCCGGCCTGGTCACGATCGCCCTCACCGGACTCCTGGCCAAGCTCGCGCTCGGCGATCTCCGCGGAGCCGCGACGTACTCCCGCGAGCTGACGAACCTGATGCGGATCCGCGGACCCATCGGCGCCACCGCGTCGTTCGGGCTCGGAGAGTTCGCCGCCGCGCGCGGCCTGGCGGACCAGGCCGTGTCCTTCTACGAGCGTGCGGGCGAGGAGCTCCGTTCTGCCAAGGCAGGCACCTGGCTGCCCTGGCGCAGCGGGCTGGCGCGCGTGATCGCTGGCCGAGGCGAGATCGCTCCGGCGACCTCCCTGGTCGAGGCGGAGCTCGCCGAGGCACGCGCCCTCGGCGCGCCGTACGCCGTCGCCTACGCGCTGCGCACGCAGGCGGCGATCGCACCGACCGGCGACCGCGTCGCCCTGCTCGACGAGGCTCTGGAGTCCCTCGAGGGCACCGCGGCGGCACGGCTCGACGCCCAGATCCGGACCGACCTCGCCGCGTGGATCCTGCTGCTCCAGCCGGGAGACTCTGCCCGAGCCGTCGACCTCCTGCGGAACGCCGAGAAGTACGCCCGCCAGGAGGACCTGGCCCCGTTGCTGGCACGCATCCGGTGGCTGCTCGAGCGTCTCGGCGAGGCGCCCGACGGTGAGCTGCCCGGTCGGCTCGCCGAGCTGAGCGCCGCCGAGCGTCGCGTGGCGCAGCTGGTCGTGGTCGGCAAGCGCAACCGAGAGATCGCCGTCGAGCTGGGTGTGAGCGTGAAGTCCGTGGAGTGGCACGTCTCCCACATCCTGCGCAAGCTCGCGATCACCTCTCGTACCGAGCTGGCCGACGCGCTCGCCCAGCCGCGGCAGCCCCGCTGATCAGCCGGGGATCGCGACGTACGTCGTGTCCAGGTACTCGTCGATGCCCTCGAAGCCGCCTTCGCGACCGAAGCCACTGGCCTTCACCCCGCCGAACGGCGCGGCCGGGTTGGAGACCAGACCGGTGTTCACGCCGACCATGCCGAACTGGAGCGCCTCGGCGACCTTGATGGTGCGCGCGAGGTCGCGCGTGTAGACGTACGACGCGAGTCCGTACTCCGTGGCGTTGGCCAGCGCGATCGCCTCGTCGTCGGAGGCGAACGTCGTGATCGGCGCGACCGGGCCGAAGATCTCCTCGTTGACGATCCGCGCCTGTGCCGGGACCCCGAGCAGCACCGTCGGGGAGTAGAAGTGGCCGGGTCCGTCGGGGGCCTGCCCGCCGGTGACCAGCTCGGCGCCGTCCTGCAGGGCGTCGGTCACCAGCTGTCCGACCGACTCGACGGCGTCGGCGTTGATCAGCGGTCCGACGTCGGTGCCGGCGGACTGACCGCGGCCGGTCTTCAGATCACCCATCCGCCGACCGAGCAGGTCGGCGAACTCGCGCGACACGGACTCGTGGACCAGGAAGCGGTTGGCGGCGGTGCAGGCCTCACCCATGTTCCGCATCTTCGCGATCATCGCGCCGTCGACGGCGGCCGCGACGTCGGCGTCCTCGAAGACGATGAACGGCGCGTTGCCGCCGAGCTCCATCGAGACGCGCTGGAGCTCGTCGGCCGACTGGCGGACGATCACCTTCCCGACGGGGGTCGAGCCGGTGAAGCTCACCTTGCGCAAGCGCTCGTCGGCCATCAACGTGGCGCTGAGGGCCTTGGAGTCGTGGGTGGTGACGATGTTCAGCACCCCGCCGGGCAGACCCGCCTCGGTGAGCACGTTGGCCAGCGCCAGCATCGTCAACGGCGTGAGCTCGGCCGGCTTGACGATCATCGTGCAACCGGCGGCGATGGCGGGCCCGATCTTGCGGGTCCCCATCGCCAGCGGGAAGTTCCAGGGCGTGATGAACAGGCACGGTCCGACCGGCTTGCGGATCGTCAGCAGCCGGGATCCTCCGGCGGGCGCCTGCATCCAGCGCCCGTGGATGCGCACGGCCTCCTCGGCGAACCACCGGAAGAACTCCGCGCCGTACGTCACCTCACCCTTGGCCTCGGCCAGGGTCTTTCCCATCTCGAGGCTGATCAGCTCGGCGAAGTCGTCGGCCTGGTCCATGATCGCCTCGAAGGAGCGGCGCAGGACCTCGCCTCGGTCACGCGGTGGGGTGGCGGCCCAGTCGGCCTGGGCGGCCACCGCCGCGTCCAGCGCGGCCATCGCGTCGTCGGTGCTGCCGTCGGCGACGTCGGTGATCACGGACTCGTCGGCCGGGTCGCGCACCTCGAACCTCGAGCCGGTGCTCGACTCGCGCCACTGCCCTCCGATGAACAGTCCGCGAGCGCCGGTCTTGGCCAAGAGGTCTAGTCCAGTCATGGATTCACCCTGTCACTGGCTCGAGTTTGTCGAAAGTGTTCACGGAACAGTCTCGACTCTGACACCCTGTGATCGTCGACCTGGGGGCATGCACCCGGACGATATCGAGCCCCTCGCTGACCCCATGCTGCGAGGGGCTCGCCCCTTTCCATCGAGCGCGGATCGCTCGCGATCCGGGCTCGACGGGAGAGGAAGGACGCAGATCATCGGGGTCTCCCGTACCGTCACTCCGCCGGCACCTCACGGCGGATGCTGCTGAGCGGCCGTCCGCGCACGCCGTACCTCTTGAATCCCGCGCCGGACAGGAGTTTGTTTGGTCTCCAACGATCCCCGAGGCCCGGCGGTCGGACTCCGCCAGGTCTCGCGCAGACCTGGAGGCTGACCATGGCGGACAAGGCGGGCGGGCGTAGACCAGCGGGTCAAGATCTCGGGGCGAGCAGCCCCGACCGGATCCGGAACGTGGTGCTGGTGGGGCCGGGAGGATCCGGGAAGACCACCCTGGTCGAGACCCTGCTCGCCTCAGCCGGAGCCATTCCCCGAACGGGGAGCATCCCGGAAGGCTCGACCGTCTGCGACTTCGAGGAGTTCGAGAAGTCGCACGAGCGCTCCATCGCGCTGGCGATCGCGCCGGTCGTGCACCGCGAGACCAAGATCAACTTCATCGACACCCCCGGGTACGCCGACTTCGTGGGCGAGGTGCGAGCCGGGCTCCGCGCCGCCGACTGCGCCCTGTTCGTGATCGCGGCCAGTGAGGCCGTCGACGACGCCACCACGGCGCTGTGGCGGGAGTGCGCCGAGGTCGGCATGCCGCGCGCGGTCGTGATCACCAAGCTCGACCAGGCCCGGGCCGACTACGACGGCGTGCTGGCGGCCGCGCAAGCGGCGTTCGGCGACAAGGTGCTGCCCCTCTACGTGCCGGTGCGCGACGGTGACGGCGAGGTCTCCGGCCTGGTCGACCTGATGACCGACGACGGTGAGCACGACGACCTGCGGGGTGCCCTGATCGAGGGGATCATCGAGGAGTCCGAGGACGAGACCCTGATGGACCGCTACCTCGACGGCGAGGAGATCGCCCACGAGTCCCTGACCGAGGACCTCGAGACCGCCGTGGCCCGGGCGAGCTTCCACCCCGTGGTCCCGGTGTGCTCGATGAGCGGAGTCGGCTGCTCGGAGCTCCTCGACCTCGCCGTCGACGGGTTCCCCTCGCCGCTGGAGCACACCTCCCCCGACGTCTTCACACCGGCCGGCAAGGACGCCGAACCCATCGAGGGCGACCCCAAGGGCGTGCTCGTCGCCGAGGTCGTCAAGACCGCCAGCGACCCGTACGTCGGTCGCGTCAGTCTGGTCCGAGTCTTCTCCGGCACGCTCACCGCCGACGAGCCGGTCCACGTCTCCGGCCACTTCACGTCGTTCTTCTCCGACTCGGGCATGAACGGTCACGAGGACCACGACGAGGACGAGAAGGTCGGGTCCCTGTCCTACCCGTTCGGTGGGACCCACGTCCCCGCGACCGCGGTGGTCGCCGGCGACCTGTGCGCGATCGGCAAGCTGAGCAAGGCCGAGACGGGCGACACCCTCTCCTCGATCGACGAGCCGCGGGTGCTCAAGCCGTGGTCCATGCCGGAGCCGCTGCTGCCGGTCGCGATCGTGGCCAAGAGCAAGGCCGACGAGGACAAGCTCTCCCAGGCGCTCGGTCGGCTCGCCGCGGAGGACCCGAGCCTGCGCGTCGAGAACAACCCCGAGACGCACCAGCTGGTGCTGTGGTGCATGGGCGAGGCGCATGCCGACGTCCTCATCTCCCGCCTGGCCGACCGGTACGCCGTGCATGTCGAGACCGAACCGTTCCTGGTGTCGCTCCGCGAGACGTTCGGCGGCATGGGCAAGGGGCTCGGCCGCCACGTGAAGCAGTCCGGCGGGCACGGTCAGTACGCCGTGTGCCACATCGAGGTCGAGCCGCTGCCCGAGGGTGGGGGGTTCGAGTTCGTCGACAAGGTCGTGGGTGGCGCCGTACCCCGGCAGTTCATCCCCTCGGTGGAGAAGGGCGTGCGGGCCCAGATGGACAAGGGCGTGCGGGCCGGCTACCCGATGGTCGACCTCCGCGTGACCCTCACCGACGGCAAGGCGCACAGCGTCGACTCCTCCGACATGGCCTTCCAGATGGCCGGTGGTCTCGCCCTGCGCGAGGCGGCCAGCACGACGACGGTGACCATGCTCGAGCCGTACGACGTCGTTGCCGTGGTCGTCCCGGACGACCACGTCGGCGCGACCATGAGCGACCTCTCGTCACGCCGCGCGCGACTGCTCGGCACGGACAAGGTCGGCGAGGACCGGACGGTGATCAACGCCGAGGTGCCGCAGACGGAGCTCGTCCGGTACGCCGTCGACCTCCGCTCCTCGACCCACGGCGCGGGCTCGTTCACCCGGTCGTTCGGTCACTACGAGCCGATGCCCGAGGACGTCGCCCGCAACGTGACCACCCGGGAGCGCTGA
>Ga0105246_10000994_pt1 | contig 16279 bp, 13 predicted proteins | sample KBSM64metaG_FD_99694 | JGI IMG/M metagenome (GOLD analysis project Ga0105246, IMG submission 99694) | Miscanthus rhizosphere microbial communities from Kellogg Biological Station, Michigan, USA - KBS M6-4 metaG | ecosystem: Host-associated > Plants > Roots > Rhizosphere > Soil | place...
CTCTCGCTGGAACTGCATCTTCGGCAGCGGCTGCCAGGGCATCCAGGCGGGCCGCGCGGACGACGGGTGCTGCACGCTGGGCGCCCACTTCTCCGACGAGGACGACGAGAAGCGCGTCGCCGGGCATGTGGCGAGGCTCACGCCCGACATCTGGCAGCACCATGACGAGGGCAGGGAGCACGGCTGGGTGTCTCAGGACGAGGACGGCGACCGTCAGACCCGTCCCTTCCAGGGCTCCTGCATCTTCCAGAACCGGCCCGGGTTCGCGGGCGGCGCGGGCTGCTCGCTGCACATCCTGGCCCTGAAGGAGGGCCGCGAGCCGCTGGAGACCAAGCCGGACGTGTGCTGGCAGCTGCCGGTCCGGCGGACGTACGACTGGATCGACCGGCCCGACGACACCCGGGTGCTGCAGGTGTCGATCGGCGAGTACGACCGCCGGGGCTGGGGCCCGGGCGGCCACGACCTGCACTGGTGGTGCACGTCGGCGACCTCGGCGCACGGCGCGGGCGACCCGGTGTACGTGTCCTACCGGGCGGAGCTGACCGAGCTGATGGGCAAGGCCGGCTACGACCGCCTCGTGGAGCTGTGCGAGCAGCGGCTGGCCTCGCAGCGACCGGGGCTGCCGCTGGTGGCGCCGCATCCGGCGGATCCGGTCGACTGAGCGGCGAGCGCTCCGCGCTCCGCGGGCTGTGCCGATGCGCGGCTCCGCCGCGGGGCCGCGATGGGCCGTCGATCGGCTGCGGCGCCGTCGTGGCTTGTCGCGCCCGCGCGGCGGAGCCGCATATGTAACAGCCCCGCGCCCCTTCAGGTCGCGGCCGAACCGCAGACCGACCTGCGTGGGGCGGGCTCCGCTCACGACGCCGTAGGGCTCGTGGCTCCGCTGTCGGGAGGCGGTGGTGTCGAGCTCGGGTCGGTCGAGGCCGGGTCGCTGGGGGTGGGCTGCGGGCCCGGGGACGAGGGCGGGGCGCTCGGGGTGGGGTCCGAGGCGGTCGGGGTCGGTTCCGGGGCGGACGAGGTCGGGGGGGTGCCGGGGCTGCTCGGACCGGGTGCGGTCGGGCTGGGCGCGGTGCCGTAGCCCTCGATGGAGACGACGGCGCCGGACGGTGAGACCGCCACCTGTCCGCGCCACGGGCCGGACGGCTCACGCAGGTGGTCGACGTACACCTTGATCGTCAACGATTCGCCGGGCGCGAGCGTTCCCGACGACTGGCTGAGGTAGAGCCAGGCGGCTCCCGTCGATGCGGACCAGTGCACGGGCGCGGGTCCGGTCGCGGTGAGCGTGACGAGCGTGGTGTCGCTGTCGTGGCCGGCCGACACCTGGAGGTGTCCGGCGCTCTTCCCGCTGATGCCGGTGACGCTGATGACCTCCACGGAGATGTCGGGCCGTCTGTGGCCTCTCCCGAAGGGGCCGCCGGGCCGGTTGCTTGCGTTGCCGGCGTTCTCGTATCCGCCGCCGGAGGCCTCGCCACCGAGGCTGACGGGGCCGTGCGCCTCGCTGGCGGTGGCGGAGCGGCCGTCCGTGCCCTCGGCCGGTGAGCCCCGGTAGGCGGCCCACAGGGCGAACACGGGGGCCGCCACCACGGTGGCGACGACCGTCGTCGTGACGGCACGCGCGCGCAGGCGGTCGCGGCGGGCGGCGCGGTCCTTGGGGTCCATCGGGAAGCCGCGCCGGTCGAACCGGGGAAGAGCGCCGCCACGCGCGCGTGGCTGATGGGTGACCGCCATGTGCAGGGCCGCACGGGGCGCCTCGAGGACGGGCAGCTCGGCGGGGGTGATCATCGCGCCGGGCCAGCGGCCGGGGATCGCCCGCTCGGCGCTGCGGCGACATCGCGGGCAGTCGTCGACGTGCCGGACGAGTTCCTTGCGCAGGGCCGAGCTGAGCACCAGCTGGTTGTCCCCGGTGAGCCGGGCGACGTCCGGACAGCCGCCGGTCTCGACGACGGCGAGGGCCGCGCGTGTGCGCTCCACCTCGCAGGCGGCGGAGGCCAGCAGTTCACGGGCGGTGGCGAGGCCCAGGCCCAGTACGGCGGCGACCTCGTGGGCGGCGAGGTGGTGGCGTACGGCGAGTTCGAGTGCCTCGCGCTGCTCGGGGCTGGTGCCGGCGGCCTCCGGCCAGGCCAGCAGCGCGAGTTCGCGGCGGCGCTGCTCCTGGGTCTCGTCGGTGACGGGGGGCTCTGCCGGCCGCTGCTTCTCGGTGCTGTGCCGGCCCGCCGCGTGCGTGCCCTGACGTTTCTGCTTGGCCTCCGCCAGCTTGCGCAGACAGGCCCAGCGGGCCAGCGCGTACAGCCAGGCGCGGCGGTCCCCCGGCGCCTGGGGGCCGCGGCGTTTCTCGGCGAGCGCGAGGGCCTCGCCCAGGGCCGCGGTCCCCGTGTCGTGGTCGCACAGCACGGACAGGCAGTAGGTGAACAGCCCGTCCAGATACGGCTCGTAACGCCCGGGGGGCCGCTGCGCCAGCGTGCGCGCAGCGGCACGGTCACGTGCCTCCCGGCGCGCCTGGTCTGCGCCGGTGATGCGGGGCGAGGTCTCCGGGCTGCTGCTCATCCGTGGACCGTAGGCGGCTCGGGATGAACCCTTCTTCCCCCTTGAGCACTTTTAATCCATACGGGTGAAACGATCCCTCAATCGGGGACAGGAACCGCTTGTTCCATGGCTGGTTACCGACGGCGGTGGCCGGTTCGCGGAGTGTCGGATCATGTGCCCGGTCGGCGTGCGGGGAGGTCGGGGTCGCCGCAGAGACGGCGTTGTCAGTGGGCTCGGTTACGGTTCTCGGCATGGCTGCCCGTACCAAGTCCACCAAGGACCGCCCGTCCTACCGCTGCACGGAGTGCGGCTGGCAGACGGCCAAGTGGCTCGGTCGCTGCCCCGAGTGCCAGGCATGGGGGACGATCGAGGAGTACGGCGCGCCCGCGGTCCGTACGACGGCACCGGGGCGCGTCACCACCTCCGCGGTGCCCATCGGCCAGGTCGACGGGCGCCAGGCCACCGCCCGCTCGACCGGTGTGCCCGAGCTGGACCGGGTACTCGGGGGCGGGCTCGTGCCCGGTGCGGTGGTGCTGCTGGCGGGCGAGCCCGGTGTGGGCAAGTCGACGCTGCTGCTCGACGTGGCGGCGAAGTCGGCGAGCGACGAGCACCGCACGCTGTATGTCACGGGTGAGGAGTCGGCGAGCCAGGTGCGGCTGCGCGCCGACCGCATCAGGGCGATCGACGACCATCTGTATCTCGCCGCCGAGACCGATCTGGCCGCCGTCCTCGGCCACTTGGACGCGGTGAAGCCGTCGCTCCTCATCCTCGACTCCGTGCAGACCGTGGCCTCCCCGGAGATCGACGGCGCCCCCGGCGGCATGGCGCAGGTGCGCGAGGTGGCCGGCGCACTCATCCGCGTCTCCAAGGAACGCGGGATGTCCACCCTCCTTGTGGGCCATGTCACCAAGGACGGGGCCATCGCCGGGCCCCGGCTCCTGGAACACCTCGTGGACGTCGTCCTGAGCTTCGAGGGCGACCGGCACGCGCGCCTCCGGCTGGTCCGCGGCGTCAAGAACCGCTACGGCGCCACGGACGAGGTCGGCTGCTTCGAACTGCACGACGAGGGCATCACGGGCCTCGCCGACCCGAGCGGACTTTTCCTGACCAGACGTGACGAACCGGTCCCGGGCACCTGTCTGACGGTCACCCTGGAGGGCCGCCGCCCCCTGGTCGCCGAGGTCCAGGCGCTCACCGTCGACTCGCAGATCCCGTCCCCGCGCCGTACGACCTCGGGGCTGGAGACCTCCCGCGTCTCGATGATGCTCGCCGTCCTGGAGCAGCGCGGCCGGATCAGCGCGCTCGGCAAGCGGGACATCTACTCCGCGACGGTCGGTGGAGTGAAGCTCTCGGAGCCGGCCGCGGACCTCGCCGTCGCCCTCGCCCTGGCGTCCGCCGCGAGCGACACCCCTCTGCCCAAAAACCTGGTCGCGATCGGCGAGGTCGGCCTTGCGGGCGAGGTCAGACGGGTCACGGGCGTCCAGCGCAGGCTCTCCGAGGCACACCGCCTGGGCTTCACACACGCGCTCGTTCCGGGCGACCCCGGCAAGATCCCTCCCGGCATGAAGGTCCTGGAAGTCGCCGACATAGGGGACGCTCTGAGAGTCCTTCCACGCTCCCGTCGCCGAGAGGCCCCACGGGACGACGAGGACCGCCGGTAGACTTTGCCCTGGTCTCGCCTGTCCGTACGAACAGAATGTGCGACGCGGGGGCGCCCCAGAACCTGCGACCGGAGGAGTGCAGTGGCAGCCAACGACCGGGCGGCAGCTCCCGGAAAGTCCGGCGGGAGTTCCGGTGCCGATGGCCTGATGCGCGCCTCACTGAGCGCCGTGGCTCCCGGCACGGGCCTGCGCGACGGGCTCGAGCGGGTCCTTCGCGGCAACACGGGCGGTCTCATCGTGCTCGGCTTCGACCGGACCGTCGAAACGATGTGTACCGGCGGTTTCGTGCTGGACGTCGAGTTCACGGCCACGCGCCTGCGCGAGCTGTGCAAGCTCGACGGCGGCATCGTGCTCTCCTCGGACCTGTCGAAGATCCTGCGGGCGGGCGTGCAGTTCGTGCCCGACGCGACGATCCCGACCGAGGAGACGGGCACCCGGCACCGCACGGCGGACCGGGTCTCCAAGCAGGTCGGCTTCCCGGTCGTCTCCGTCTCCCAGTCGATGCGCCTGATCGCCCTGTACGTGGACGGTCAGCGCCGTGTCCTGGAGGACTCCGCGGCGATCCTGTCCCGCGCCAACCAGGCCCTCGCGACCCTGGAGCGCTACAAGCTCCGTCTGGACGAGGTCGCGGGCACGCTGTCGGCGCTGGAGATCGAGGACCTGGTGACGGTCCGGGACGTCTCCGCGGTGGCCCAGCGCCTGGAGATGGTGCGCCGCATCGCCACCGAAATCGCCGAATACGTGGTCGAACTGGGCACCGACGGGCGTCTCCTCGCCCTGCAGCTCGACGAGTTGATCGCGGGCGTGGAGCCCGAGCGCGAGCTGGTCGTCCGGGACTACGTTCCCGAGCCCACGGCCAAGCGCTCCCGCACGGTCGACGAGGCGCTCTACGAGCTGGACGCCCTCACCCACGCCGAGCTCCTCGAACTGCCCACGGTGGCAAGGGCGCTGGGCTACACGGGTTCGCCGGAGGCGCTCGACTCGGCGGTCTCGCCCCGCGGCTTCCGCCTCCTTGCCAAGGTGCCGCGCCTCCCGGGCGCCATCATCGACCGTCTCGTGGAGCACTTCGGGGGCCTGCAGAAGCTGCTCGCCGCAAGCGTCGACGACCTGCAGACGGTCGACGGCGTCGGCGAGGCCCGCGCCCGCAGCGTCCGCGAGGGCCTGTCCAGGCTGGCGGAGTCGTCGATCCTGGAGCGGTACGTCTGAGCGCCCCCAGGGGCAGCGGCCCTTAGGGCGCGGGGCTGTCTCGATTTGCGGCTCCGCCGCGCGGGCGCGCCCAGCCACGCCGCCGCCGCAGACAACCGACGGCCCGTAGCGGCACCCCCCAGCGGAGCGCCTAGTCGTCCTTGAGCATGAACGAGATCTGCGACTTCGCGAACCCGGGCGCCGCCGCCTCCACCAGATACGTGCCGGCGCCGGCAGACCCCGCCGGAGGCGTCGCGCACTGGGGAGCGCTCGGCTTGCGGTCCCACTTCACCGTGTAGGTGATGCTGCTGCGGTTGGGCACCCGGAACACCAGGCTGCCGGAGGTCTGGGGGCAGTCGGCGGAGGACCAGTAGTCGTTGTCGCTGCCCGCCTCGGTGATCGTCAACACCGCGTTCTTCGGCCCGAGGTCGATCTTGCAGTCGAGGCCCGAGGTGTTGGTCGCGGTGAGCAGCAGAGCGGGCGTCTGACCGGGCGAGTAGGTGTTGTGGAGGCTGCTCACCGTCAACCTCACCGCGCTCGCCGTGCAGTTGGGGATCGTGGAACTCGCCGGAATCGTGTCGCCCCGCCCGACCCCGATGCCGGAGCCGACACCGGCCGTACCGCCGCCGGCGGCCCCGTCGGAGCCCCCGGAGCCGGAGTCCGAGCCGGAACCGGACCCCGAACTGCCCCCGGAATCCGACCCGCTGGAGCCCCCGCCGCTCGACTCGTCACGGCCGCCCGGCGCTTGGCTGATCGCGGGACCCGAACTCGACGGCCCCGCAGTGATCGTGGGCGCGGGAGTGTTGCCGTTCGCCCCGTCGTCCTTCTTGCCGCCGCCACCGCCCGACAGGACGATCCAAGTGATCAGCAGCGCCAACAAGGCGACCACAGACACGAGTACGACCCTCCGTCGCCAGTAGATGGAGGAGGGGAGCGGCCCGACAGGATTGCGCAGAGATCCCACGGCGCAAACTGTACGAGAGATCGGGCGGTTCCCTGGCCCCACCCGCCGCCGGTTCGTCAACTTTTCCGGATCATCATTCCGGTCCGCACGACGCACCGCGCGCGGGACGGCGGCCCAACCGACCGGGGCCATGGCAGGATCGGAAACGCCATGACTGCGCCCACGAAGCCCCCGCACAGCAGCCCCGCCGACGGCCCGGCCGACGCCCTTGCCGGCTCCCCTCTCGGCGAGGACCTCCACGCCCCCGTCATCGACTGGTTCGACGAGCACGCCCGCGACCTGCCGTGGCGGCTCCCGGACGCCGGCCCCTGGGGCGTGATGGTCAGCGAGTTCATGCTGCAGCAGACGCCGGTCAGCCGCGTGCTGCCCGTCTACGAGCAGTGGCTGGCCCGCTGGCCGCGCCCCGCCGACCTGGCCCGGGAGGCGCCCGGCGAGGCGGTCCGCGCCTGGGGCCGGCTCGGCTACCCGCGCCGCGCCCTCAGGCTGCACGGCGCCGCCGTGGCCATAACGGAGCGGCACTGCGGGGACGTACCGACCGACCACGCCCAGCTCCTCGCGCTGCCCGGCATCGGCGAGTACACGGCCGCGGCCGTCGCCTCCTTCGCGTACGGGCAGCGGCACGCCGTCCTCGACACCAACGTCCGCCGGGTCTTCGCGCGCGCCGTCGCCGGCGTCCAGTACCCGCCGAACGCGACCACCGCCGCCGAACGCAAGCTCGCCCGCGCCCTGTTGCCCGAGGACGAGCGGACCGCCGCGCGGTGGGCGGCCGCCTCGATGGAGCTCGGCGCGCTCGTCTGCACCGCCAAGAACGAGAGCTGCCACCGCTGCCCCATCGCCGCGCAGTGCGCCTGGCGGCTCGCGGGCAAGCCCGAGCACGAGGGGCCACCGCGGCGCGGGCAGACGTACGCGGGTACGGACCGGCAGGTGCGCGGCAAGCTGCTCGCCGTACTGCGTGAGGCTCACGCACCCGTGCCGCAGTCGGTCCTCGACCGGGTGTGGCACGAGCCGGTGCAGCGCGCGCGGGCGCTCGACGGGCTCGTCGCGGATGGTCTCGTGGAGCCGCTGTCCGGTGGTTTGTATCGGCTGCCGTTGACGTAACCCCTCGTAACGTCACGCCGCATCACACCCCGCCGACCCACCAAATCGCCCCATAAGCACGCGATTCGGTGCACCTGTTTACCCCGTTCCTACGTCCGTTACACAACCGACGGACAGCCGATTGCTAGCTGAGCGCTGCTTCGGACAGCGCCGTGACAACACCTCCGTAGCTTCATTTGCGTGCCCGGCAGAAGCGGGCTGTTACGGAACAGACCGACGGCGACAAGCCGGCCGGGCAACGGGGATCGGGAGGCGGTTCGACATGACGCAGGGCGAGGTGCTCGAGTTCGAGGAGTATGTCCGCACGCGGCAGGACGCGCTGCTGCGCAGCGCCCGCCGGCTGGTCCCGGACCCGGTTGACGCACAGGACCTGCTCCAGACGGCGCTGGTGCGGACCTACGGCCGCTGGGAGGGCATCGCGGACAAGCGGCTCGCGGACGCCTACCTTCGTCGCGTCATGATCAACACGCGGACCGAGTGGTGGCGGGCCCGGAAGCTGGAGGAGGTCCCCACCGAGCAGCTGCCGGACGCCTCGGTCGACGACTCCACCGAGCAGCACGCGGACCGCGCCCTGCTGATGGACATCATGAAGGTGCTGGCTCCCAAGCAGCGAAGCGTCGTGGTGCTGCGACACTGGGAGCAGATGTCGACAGAGGAGACGGCCGCCGCCCTGGGCATGTCGGCCGGAACGGTCAAGAGCACGCTGCACCGGGCGCTCGCCCGGCTCCGTGAGGAGCTGGAGAGCCGCGATCTGGACGCACGCGCGCTGGAGCGTGGGGAGCAGGAGCGTTGCGCGGTCTGACCGACTCGGGCCGAGGGACCTTGCAGGCGGCGTACACGGCGGTGGCCGTGCTCGCCGCCCTCGCCCTTTTCGTCTCCGCCTGCGGTACCGGCGGCACCGGCGCCCGTGACGAGGGCCCGGCGCACGCCGACTCGGTGATGGGCGCAGCTGCCACGCCCACCGCCTCGCCCACGCCCAGCCCCTCGAAGACCGCGCATGTGGACGCGGTCAAGCTCGTCAAGGACGACCCGATGGTCTCGGCGGAGGTCAAGCGCGGCCTGAAGCCGTGCGTCGCCGACGAGTACCCGATCGACGTGTCGTACGGCGAACTGACCGGCGGATACTCCGACGACATCGTGGTGAACGTGCTGACCTGCGGGGACGCGGTCGGAGTCGGCTCGTACGTGTATCGCCAACAAGGCGGTCGGTACGAGAATGTCTTCCGGACCGAGGAACCCCCGGTCTACGCGGAGATAGACCGCGGCGACCTGGTGGTGACGAAGCAGGTGTACGAGAAGAATGATCCGATGTCGAGTCCGTCCGGTGAGATCGTGACCACGTACATCTGGGCATCGGGCCACTTCGTCAAGCGGTACGACACGCGCAACGACTACAGCAAGGCCGTCGGGGGCGACGCGTCGCCCCGTTCGTGAACCGTTCGGGCCGCTCGGACCGATCATCCAGCAGCAGTGCGTACGCCACGACCGACACGAGAACCACGAGAACTGAGAGCAGCGGGATGGCAGACCAGACTCACGTCCTGTTCGTCGAGGACGACGACGTCATCCGCGAGGCCACCCAGCTCGCCCTGGAGCGGGACGGCTTCGCGGTCACCGCGATGCCCGACGGGCTGTCCGGCCTGGAGGCGTTCCGGGCGAACCGCCCCGACATCGCGCTGCTCGACGTCATGGTGCCCGGCCTGGACGGCGTGAGCCTGTGCCGCCGTATCCGCGACGAGTCGACCGTGCCGGTGATCATGCTGTCCGCGCGGGCCGACTCGATCGACGTCGTGCTGGGCCTGGAGGCGGGCGCCGACGACTACGTGACCAAGCCGTTCGACGGTGCCGTGCTGGTCGCGCGCATCCGTGCGGTGCTGCGGCGCTTCGGTCACGCCAGCGGCGGCGACCGGGCGGACGAGGCCCCCGCCGAGGTGGCCGGCGGTGTGCTGAGCTTCGGCGATCTGGAGATCGACACCGAGGGCATGGAGGTGCGCCGGGCCGGGCAGACGGTGGCGCTGACGCCGACCGAGATGCGGCTCCTCCTGGAGTTCTCCTCCGCGCCGGGCACGGTCCTGTCGCGCGACAAACTGCTGGAGCGGGTGTGGGACTACGGCTGGGGCGGGGACACGCGCGTGGTGGACGTCCACGTGCAGCGACTGCGTACGAAGATCGGCCAGGACCGGATCGAGACGGTCCGCGGCTTCGGCTACAAGTTGAAGGCCTGAGCGGGGACACCAGGGACATGCGGGGGATTTTCCGGAGCCCGGCCGCTGCGAGCGCCGCAGACGGTACGGGCATGCGCACGGGGCTCAGATGGAAACTCAGCGCGGCCATCGCGCTGGTCGGCGCGCTGGTGGCGATCGCGCTGAGCCTGGTGGTGCACAATGCGGCCCGGGTCTCGATGCTGGACAGTGCGCGCGACCTCGCGGACGAGCGCATCCTGATCGCGCAGCGCAACTACGAGATCCCCAGCCGGACCCTCTTCCCCAACATCAAGATCGACGACCCACAGCTGCCGTCGGCGCTGCGGGAGAAGGTCGAGGAGGGCCGGCGGGCGACCTATGTGACCGACCGGCCGGGCGGCGCGCCGGACATCTGGGCGGCCGTGCCGGTCAAGGACGGGCATGTGCTGTCGCTGCACACCGGGTTCACGGACCGCAGCACGCTCAAGGACCTCGACCAGGCTCTGGTGATCGGCTCCATCGCGGTGGTCCTCGGCGGCAGTGCGCTGGGCGTGCTCATCGGCGGCCAGCTCTCGCGCCGGCTGCGCAAGGCGGCGGCCGCCGCGAACCAGGTCGCCAGGGGCGAGTCGAACGTACGGGTGCGGGACGCCATCGGCGGGGTGGTGCGGGACGAGACCGACGACCTGGCGCGCGCGGTGGACGCCATGGCGGACACACTGCAGCAGCGGCTTGAGGCCGAGCGCCGGGTCACCGCGGACATCGCGCACGAGCTGCGCACCCCGGTGACGGGTCTGCTGACGGCGGCCGAACTGCTTCCGCCGGGCCGCCCGACGGAGCTGGTCCTGGACCGCGCGAAAGCCATGCGCACCCTGGTCGAGGACGTCCTGGAGGTGGCCCGCCTCGACAGTGCCTCCGAGCGGGCCGAGCTGCAGGACATCCTGCTCGGCGAGTTCGTCACCCGGCGGGTGGCGGCGAAGGACCCGGCCGTCGAGGTGCGGGTGGTGCACGAGTCGATGCTCACGACGGATCCGCGCCGCCTGGAACGCGTCCTGTTCAACCTGCTGGCGAATGCGGCGAGGCACGGCAAACCGCCGATCCAGGTCACCGTCGAGGGCCGGGTCATCCGGGTCCGCGACCACGGGCCCGGCTTCCCGTCCGATCTCCTCGCCGAGGGCCCGAGCCGCTTCCGCACGGGCAGCGCCGACCGCGCGGGCCACGGCCACGGCCTCGGCCTCACGATCGCCGCCGGCCAGGCACGTGTCCTGGGCGCCCGCCTGACCTTCCGCAACGTACGCCCGGCGGGCGCACCGGATCACGTACCGGCGGAGGGCGCGGTGGCAGTGCTGTGGCTGCCGGAGCATGCGCCGACGAACACGGGCAGTTACCCGATGCTGCCGTAGGGCTTTCGGGCCGACTGGTGGCAACGAGCCGCTCCCCCGGCCCGGCGTGACCGGCATCGACCCCGGGCCGAGGCCCGCGGCACCCTCCACCCCGTCCGGCGTTCGAAGACGCGGCGAGCCGGCACGGCACCTTCCAGCCCGTCCGACGTTCGAAGACGCGGGGAGCCGCCATGGCACCTTCCAGCCCGCCCGACGTACCAGGACAAGACGAGCGGCACCTCCCAGCCCGTCCGACGTTCGAAGACGCGGGGAGCCGCCACGGCAGCTTCCAGCACGTCCGACGTACGAGGACAAGACGAGCGGCACCTCCCAGCCCGTCCGGCGCTTGAGGACGAGGCAAGCAGCACCTCCCAGCCCGTCCGGCGTTTGAGGACGAGGCCGTTCAGGCCGCCAGGGGGCCAGGGGGCACAGCCCCCTGGCGGGGTCGAAGGGGCGGAGCCCCTGGGGAAGGGACGGGTAGGGGCGGCGGGGGCAAGGAAACACGAAGAAGGCCCCCCGGGGCGGACACCGACCGGGGGACCTTCAGCTCACTCGCGGATCAGACGGCCTCGACGATCGGCGCCTGCGCCACCGCCTCCGCATCGTCGCCGGACTTGGGCGCAGCCGGCCCCGTCCCCCGCAGCGCAACCTCCTTCACGAAGACCGCCGCCACCAGCGCGCCCACGGCCACCACAGCCCCCAGCAGGAAGGCGGAGTGCGTCCCCGCGGACACCGCGTGCTGGTACGCGCCCCGCACCACGGCCGGCAGCTTCGCCAGGCTCTTGGCGTCCAGCGCCGCCGACTTCTCGGTGATCTTCGCTCCCAGCCCCCCGGCCTTCTCGGCCATGACGTGCTGGACCCGGTTGTTGAACAGCGCGCCCATGATCGCGACGCCGAAGGACGAGCCGAGCGTACGGAACAGGGTGGTCGAGGAGGACGCGACACCCATGTCCTTCATCTCCACGCTGTTCTGCGCGACCAGCATCGTGATCTGCATCAGGCAGCCCATGCCGAGCCCCACGACCGCCATGAACACACCGGACGTGAACCGAGAGGTGCCGGTGTCCATCGTGGACAGCAGATAGAGCCCGACGCTCATCAGGACGCTGCCGACGAGCGGGAAGACCTTGTAGCGGCCGGTGTTGGTGGTCACCCGCCCCGCCACCATCGAGGTGACCAGCATCGCGCCGAGCATCGGCAGCAGCAGCAACCCGGAGTTGGTCGCGGACGCGCCCTGCACGGACTGCTGGTACAGCGGCAGGTACAGCGTCGCACCGAACATCACGAAGCCGGTGATGAAGCCGATGACCGACATCAGCGTGAAGTTGCGGCTGCGGAAGATGTGCAGCGGCACGATCGGCTCCGCGGCCTTCGTCTGCCAGAACACGAACCCGATGAGGGCGGCGACGCCGATCCCGATGAGCTCCATGATCCGCGCGGACGTCCAGGCGTACTCCGTACCGCCCCAGGTGGTGACCAGCACGGTCGAGGTGATGCCGACGGTCAGCAGCGCGACGCCGAGGTAGTCGATGCCCGCCTTGGCCCGCTTCTTCGGCAGATGCAGCACGGCACTGATCAGACCGAGCGACACCACGCCGAGCGGCAGGTTGATGTAGAACGACCAGCGCCAGCCCCAGTTGTCGGTGATGGTGCCGCCGACCAGCGGGCCGCCGATCATCGCGAGCGCCATGACGCCGGCCATCATGCCCTGGTACTTGCCGCGCTCCCGCGGCGGTATCAGGTCACCGATGATCGCCATGACACCGACCATCAGACCACCCGCGCCGAGTCCCTGGATCGCGCGGAAACCGATCAGCTCGCCCATGTTCTGGGCCATGCCGCTGAGCGCGGAGCCGATCAGGAAGATCACGATCGACGTCATGAAGGCGCCCTTGCGCCCGTACATGTCGCCGAGCTTGCCCCAGATCGGGGTGGAGGCGGCGGTCGCGAGCGTGTACGCCGTGACCACCCAGGACAGATGCTCGAGTCCGCCGAGGTCGCCCACGATGGTAGGCATCGCCGTGCCCACGATCATGTTGTCGAGCATCGCGAGCATCATGGTGATCATGAGCGCGAGCAGCACGACCCGTACGCTCTTCGGCTGTTTGTCCGGCTTCGTCTCGACCGTCTGCGTGTCCGCCATCGTCCCCACTCCCCTGGGTATTTCCCCCCGGTCGGTCACTTACTTGCCGCCCGGCTAGTTGACTACACTGGGAAGGTAGACCCGTAACTAGCCGGGCGTCAAGTAAGTTTCTCTGGAGTGCGAGGATGGGCGGCACCATGGACGGCACCAAGCAGCAGCGCCGCGGAGACACCCGCCAGCGCATTCAGGACGTGGCGCTCGAACTCTTCGCGGAGCAGGGCTACGAGAAGACGTCGTTGCGCGAGATCGCCGAGCACCTCGACGTCACCAAGGCGGCGCTCTACTACCACTTCAAGACGAAGGAAGAGATCCTCGTCAGCATCTTCGAGGACCTCTCACAGCCGATCGTGGAACTGATCGAGTGGGGCAGGCGACAGCCGCAGTCGCTGGAGACCAAGCACGAGATCATCCGTCGCTACAGCGACACCCTGGCGGGCGCGACCCCGCTCTTCCGCTTCATGCAGGAGAACCAGGGCACGGTGAAGGAACTGCGCATCGGCGAGACGTTCCGCAACCGCATGATGGGCATGCGCGACATCCTCATCGACCCGGACGCCGAGTTGATCGACCAGGTGCGCTGCATCAGCGCGATGTTCACGCTGCATGCCGGGATGTTCGCGCTGGGCGACATCGAGGGCGACCCCGAGGACAAGCGCAAGGCGGTCCTGGAGGTCGCCACCGACCTGGTGACGCGGGCGCACCAGGCCTCACATCCGTCCTAGGCGCTCAGCGCGCCTCAGACGGTCACACCCTTGGAGCGCAGGAAGGCGACCGGGTCGACGGCCGACCCGTAGTTGGCGCTCGTACGGATCTCGAAGTGCAGGTGCGGGCCACTGGAGTTACCGGTGTTCCCGGACCGGGCTATGTGCTGGCCGGTGGCGACGACCTGGCCGATCCTGACGTCGATCCGCGACAGGTGGGCGTACTGCGAGTAGGTCCCGTTGCCGTGCCTGATCACGATGGCGTTGCCGTACGCGGGCCCGTCACCGGCGCCGTTGCCGCCGGCCTTGACGACGGTGCCGCCGTGCGCGGCGACGACGTCGGTGCCGCTCGCCACCGCGAAGTCCTGCCCGCTGTGGGTGGACTGCCACATGCCGCCGGCCTGGTTGAAGCTCGCGGAGAGCCGGTACTTCTTCACCGGGTGCATCCAGGAGGCGGCCTTCTTGGCGGCAGCGGCCTTGGCGGCCGCCTTCTTGGCAGCGGCCGTCTGAGCGGCCTTCTTCGCGCTCGCGGCGGCCTTGGCCTGCGCGGCGGCCTGCACCTTGACGGCGCTCGCCGCACTGGACGCGGAGGTGGCATCGGCGGCTGCCGCGACCCCTGCGCCCAGCACGACCGACATTCCCAGACCGGCGGCCAGGACGGCCGCACGGTTGCGCAGCAGGGACGTACGGGAAGAGCGGGACGTGACACGCGAAGACATGCAAACCTCGGGAAGTCGGGGGCAGAGAAAACCACCCGGCACAGAATTGGCCGCCGGATGGACCATCCCTTGGTAACCCGGGGACCCACGAAGCCCAAAACCTGTGATCTACGACGGAAGCTAGTACTTCATCCCAAAGCTTCCCTCTCCTTGACACAGCTCCAATAACGGACGAATCAACACGTGACAGCAGAATTACCCCTGAGGTTCCAGGAATGGGGCCCTTTTCCACTCCCCTCGGGCGGCCCACTACCTGCGCTAGTACCGGCCAGATGACCTGTGCGTCATGTCACCGCCCAGCAAGATCCACCCGCTCCACGAAACAACCGTCATGTGACGCACATCTCTGGCCACTTACCGCCCAGTAACCCTACGGTTCCCCTCACGCCACCCTCGGCGCCGAACATGCACAAGACAACGGCATACGGACGTGAGAGGACCCCCCACCCATGACAAGCCGACGCCCCTGGGCGCTCCGCGCAGTGGTCACAGCAGTCTCCGCATCTGCCCTCCTGGCCCTGGCCACCCCCGCTGACGCGGCGACGAGCACGGCGGACGTCGACTACGCGACCTGGCAGAAGGACTGCCAGACGGTGATGGACCAGGCCCTGCCGTACCTGAAGGAGCGGATCGCCGCGGCCCGGCCGGGCCAGAAGCAGGCGATCGTCTTCGACATCGACAACACCACGCTGGAGACGGACTTCGGCTTCAGCTTCCCGCAGCCGGCCAACAAGCCCGTCCTGAACGTCGCTCAGTACGCCCAGGAGCACGGCGTCTCGCTCTTCTTCGTCACCGCCCGCCCGGGCATCATCTACACGCCCACCGAGTGGAACCTGGAGCACGACGGCTACGACGTCTCCGGTCTCTACGTCCGCGGCCTGTTCGACCTGTTCAAGGACGTCGCCGCCTACAAGACCGCCCAGCGCGTCGACATCGAGAACAAGGGCTACGACATCATCGCGAACATCGGCAACAGCGCCACCGACCTCTCGGGGGGCCACGCCGACAAGGCCTTCAAACTCCCGGACTACAACGGGCAGTTGTCGTAACCGCGGGCAGACATGACGAAGGGGCCGGTGCTCGAAAGCACCGGCCCCTTCTGGCGTCGCCGTGAGGCCTACGCCTCCTTGCTCAGGTTCGGCCCTGCACCGCCGGCCGCCTGCTCGATCGGCGGGACGTCGGGCAGCGCCGACTTCTCCTCGCCGCGGAAGGTGAAGGTCTGGGTCTCGCCCTCGCCCTCGGTGTCCACGACCACGATGTGACCGGGCCGCAGCTCGCCGAAGAGGATCTTCTCGGAGAGCGTGTCCTCGATCTCGCGCTGGATGGTGCGACGCAGCGGCCGCGCACCCAGCACCGGGTCGTAACCCTTCTTGGACAGCAGCTCCTTGGCGGACTGGGAGAGCTCGATGCCCATGTCCCGGTCCTTGAGGCGCTCGTCCACCTTGCCGACCATGAGGTCGACGATCGCGAGGATGTCGGCCTGGGTCAGCTGCGGGAAGACGACCACGTCGTCCACGCGGTTGAGGAACTCGGGGCGGAAGTGCTGCTTGAGCTCGTCCGAGACCTTGTTCTTCATGCGCTCGTAGTTGGACTTGGTGTCACCCTGCGCCGCGAAGCCCAGGTTGAAGCCCTTGGAGATGTCCCGGGTGCCGAGGTTGGTCGTCATGATGATGACCGTGTTCTTGAAGTCCACGACCCGGCCCTGGGAGTCGGTCAGGCGACCGTC
>Ga0105246_10000997_pt1 | contig 16273 bp, 11 predicted proteins | sample KBSM64metaG_FD_99694 | JGI IMG/M metagenome (GOLD analysis project Ga0105246, IMG submission 99694) | Miscanthus rhizosphere microbial communities from Kellogg Biological Station, Michigan, USA - KBS M6-4 metaG | ecosystem: Host-associated > Plants > Roots > Rhizosphere > Soil | place...
CAATGAGATGACCGCCGCCGTCGAGGAGGTCGCCCGCAACGCGGTGTCCACTTCCGAAGCTTCGAACCAGTCGACCCAGGCAGCCCAGGAGGGGCGCTCGCGGGTGGTGGAAACCGTCGATGCGATCCAGACCATGACCCACGACGTGCAAGCCACCGCTTCGATGATCGAAGGCCTGGCGGTCCAGGGCCGGGACATTGGCAAGGTGCTGGACGTGATCCGCGCCATCGCCGAACAGACCAACCTGCTGGCGCTGAACGCGGCCATCGAAGCCGCCCGTGCCGGGGAGGCGGGACGTGGTTTCGCGGTGGTGGCCGATGAAGTCCGGGCCCTGGCCCATCGTACTGCCCAATCGACCCAGGAAATCGAAAAAATGGTCGCCGGCATTCAGAACGGTACCGGCCAGGCCGTGCAATCGATGCAGCAGAGCAACCAGCGCACCCAAAGTACCCTGGAAATGGCCCGCGCCGCGGGTGTTGCACTGGAGCAGATCACTCAGTCGATCAGCCTGATCAACGAGCGCAACCTGGTGATCGCCAGCGCGTCCGAAGAGCAGGCCCAGGTGTCGCGCGAGGTGGATCGCAACCTGGTGAATATCCGCGACCTGGCGACACAATCGGCGGCGGGCGCCAATCAAACGAGTGCGGCCAGCCATGAGCTGTCACGCTTGGCGGTGGATCTGAACGCGATGGTGGCCCGGTTCGTTATCTAAAATCTGAAATACGGTTCAAATGTGGGAGGGGGCTTGCCCCCGATGGCGGTCGGTCAGTTAGCTCTGTTGTAGCTGACACACCCCCATCGGGGGCAAGCCCCCTCCCACATTTGGGCCGGGATCGACACAAAATCCTGGTCGGCCCTAAGGCCGCCATCGTGGGCAAGTCGAATCGTCGCACCGCCCCTCCCACATTTGATCCCTGTTGTCAGGGCGCTATTGTTTCCAGGCGTCTGCGTTCACCAGATTCTGTGGCCGCTCTCCGGCCAACGCCTGCAACAGATTATCCACCGCACACCTGGCCATCGCTTCGCGCGTCTCATGGGTCGCCGAGCCGATGTGCGGCGTCGCCACCACATTGTTCAAGCGCAGCAGCGGGGACGCATGATCGAGCGGTTCTTTCTCGAACACATCCAGGCCGGCCGCGCGAATGGTGCGCTGCTGCAAGGCCTCGACCAGCGCCGCTTCGTCCACCACCTTGCCCCGTGAGATGTTGATGAAGATCGTCACCGGGCCCATCAGCGCGAACTCCTCGGCGCCGATCAACTTCTCGGTCTCGGCGGTGAGCGGCAAGGTCAGGCAGACGAAATCGGCTTCCTTGAGCAAATCCTGCAGGCTGCGGTACTGCGCGCCAAAGCGGGCTTCTACCGCAGGCTTGGGCGAATGACTGTGATAGATCACCGGCATGCCGAAGCCACAGTGCCCGCGCTGGGCCAGGGCTTCGCCGATGCGTCCCATGCCGATGATGCCCAGGGTCTTGCCGTGTACGTCGCTGCCGAAATGCGACGGGCCGATGTTCTTGTTCCATTGGCCGGCGCGCACCAGGTCGGCCAGTTCCACCACGCGCCGGGCAGTCGCCAGGATCAGCGCAAAGCCGGTGTCGGCGGTGGTTTCGGTGAGCACGTCCGGCGTGTTGCTGAGCAGGATGCCGCGTTGGGTGAGGTAGTCGATATCGTAGTTGTCGACACCCACCGAGACACTCGCCACCGCCTCCAGCTTCGGCGCCAGGTCGAGCAGCCCGGCATCCAGGCGCAGGCTTGCGCCCAAAAGTCCGTGGGCGCCCGGCAGGGCGTCGCGCAAGCGGGCCAGGCCGGTTTCGTCCAGGGCGTCGATCAGTGTCACGTCGGCCTGCTCATGCAGGCGCGCCATCAGCGGCGCAGACAGCTTCTTGTATAAAACCACGGATTTTTTCATCAGGAATGGGCCTTCATTTCGAGGGTGGCCAAGGGCGTGCGCTCACGGTCACTGGCACCCGGCTTGAGGAAAATCGTCAGCACCACCGACAGCAGCAATGCACCGCTCATCAGCAGGTAGGAGGTCCCGGGCGAGCCGGTGCTGCTATTGAGGTAACCCACCAGATAGGAGCCGCCGAACGAGCCCAGCGCGCCCATGCTGTTGATCAGCGCCATGGCGCCACCGGCGACGTTGGCCGGGAGGATTTCCGGGACGATGGCGAAGAACGGGCCATACGGCGCATACATGCACGCGCCGGCAATCACCAGCAGCGTGTAGGACCACCAGAAGTGTTCCGCGCCGAGGGCGTAAGAGGCATAAAAGGCAATCGAGGCAATCAACAGCGGCGGCCATACAAAGCGTTTACGCTTTTGCAGCTTGTCCGAGCCCCAGGAAACCACCAGCATGCCGATCACGGCGGCGAGATAGGGCAGCGCCGAGAGCCAACCGGCCTCGACCATGTCCATTTTCAGGCCGGCCTTGAGGATCGATGGCAACCACAATACAAAGCCATACACGCCAATGCTCCAGCAGAAGAACTGCAGCGCGAGGATGATCACCTTCGGGGAGCGGAATGCTTCGGCATAGTTCTTCACCGCCTTGATACCCACCTGTTCGGCGGCCAGGGCGCTTTCCAGGCTTTGCTTTTCGCTGTCGCTCAGCCACTTGGCATCCTTGGGGCGCTCATCGGCCAGCTTCCACCAGATAAATGCCCACAGCACCGCCGGCAAGCCCTCGATGATAAACATCCAGCGCCAGCTGAAATGCTGCACCAGATAGCCCGAAACGACCGACATCCACAGCATGGTCACCGGGTTGCCGAGGATCAGAAAGGTGTTGGCCCGCGAGCGTTCGGCACGGGTGAACCAGTGACACAAGTACACCAGCATCGCCGGCATCACCGCGGCTTCGACCACCCCGAGCATGAAGCGAATCACGATCAGCATGTAGGCGTTGGACACCACGCCCGTCAGGGTGGCCAGGCCGCCCCACAGGATCAGGCTGACGAAAATCAGTTTCTTGACGCTGCGCTTCTGCGCGTAGATCGCCCCCGGCACCTGGAAGAAAAAGTAGCCGAGGAAAAACAGCGCGCCGAGCAGGGACGACATGCCCGGGGTGATCATCAGGTCTTCGGCCATCCCGGAGGCGGCGGCGAAGCCATAGTTGGCGCGGTCCAGGTAGGCCAGGCTGTAGGTGATAAACACGATGGGCATGATGTACCACCAACGGCGGGTGGCAAGTTTCGCGGTTTCCATAAGGTTGCTCCTGAGCTTGTTGTAGTTGTGGCAACAGGTAGTGGGTTATGCAACGGATCGGTGGGGTAGTTCGGCGCGGGTAGGCAGCCCTTCCATGTCGCCACGGCTCTGTACGGCGCGGCTGCCGATCCAGTTGCCGCGTTGTACCGCCTCGGGAAAACTGGCGTTTTCGAGCAGGGCGCTGATCATGCCCACGGCAAAACCATCGCCGGCGCCCACGGTGTCGACCACCGTGTCCACGCGCACGGCAGCGACAAAGCCCTGGTCCATCTGCGTACGGTAATAGGCGCCATCGGGCCCGAGCTTGATCGCCACGGCTTCAGCGCCCTGGTCGAGGTAGAACGCGGCGATATCCGCCGGGTCATCGAAGCCGGTGAGCAGGCGGCCTTCGCCGAGGCCGGGCAATACCCAGTCCGCCAGGCCGGCCAGGGCGTTGATTTCGCGGATCATCTGCGCCTGGCTGCGCCACAGGGAGGGGCGCAGGTTCGGGTCGAATGACACGCTGCGCCCGGCCTTGCGCATCTGAGTCATCAGCTCCACCGACAATTGGCGGGTGGCCTCGGACAACGCCGGCGGAATTCCGGTGGCATGCAGATGACGCGCTTGCAACAGGGCCGGGCGGATGTCTGCAACCGACAAATGGCTGGCCGCCGAACCTTTGCGGAAATATTCCACCTCGGGATCGGCGCCGGACTCTTCGCGGGACTTGAGCTGAAAACCGGTGGGGTGCAACGGGTCGACGCTCACATGCCCGCAGTCCAGGCCTTCGCTGACCAGGGTGTCGACGACGAAGCGCCCGAGGGAGTCATCACCCACCCGGCTCAGCCACGCCACATTGAAACCCAGGCGCGACAGGCCAATCGCGACATTACTGTCGGCGCCCGCAATGCGTTTGTGAAACTGGCCGACCTGGGCCAGGTCACCGGTCTGCTCGGCGACAAACATCGCCATGGTCTCGCCAAACGACAGGATATCGATCTCAGACATGGGCATTCTCCACACGGGGTTGGCCAAGGCGGGCGAGGGTGGCGACCTGTTGCGCGGTGACTTCGACCAAGTCGTCGCCCTGCAGCGGAAACTCCACCGCCCGGGTAATACCTTGAGTCATGTGCGTGAGCAGTTGTTCCCACAGATGCAAATCGGTGGCGCCGGGCGGCACGGCCACCAGCTTGCCGTCCGCGCGACGGGCGACGGCCTTGCAGTGCAGGTAGTCCACATGCCGGCCCAGCAGGCGCGCGGCGGTGAGGGCGGACTGGTCCTGCCACTGCCAGTTGCCGATGTCGAAGGTCATCTTTACAGGCAGGCCCAGGCGTTCGACCTCGGTGAAAAACCGCTGCATCGGCTCGATCCGGCCGCCATGCAGGGTCTGGTCGTTTTCCACCAGCAGCTTGACCGCGTGGCGATCGAGCAGGGCCTGCAGGCTCTCCAGATCGTTGGTGTCGGTGAAGTAACCCAGGGAGACTTTCAGCCAGCCCGAGCCGAAGGCCTGGGCGCGGTCGAGGGTGGCGGCAAGGTCTGGATTGGGCTGCGCACGCCCGGCGACCCAGAGTTCCAGGGGCGAGGAAAACACCGAGTCCAGGCCGTGCTCGGCGGCGGCGCCGGCCAGCGTGTCGGGCTGTTCGGTGGTGAGCAGTTCTTCACGCCATTCGATGCGCCGGGCACCGGCGCCACTCAACAGTGCGACAAAACTCAATTGGCCCTGCTGGCGCACGAGGTCGGCGCCGTAGCTGGAAAGGCTGATGGAGACGGGGTATTCATGCATTATTGTTTACCTCTGAAACCGGTTTCATTTTTATCCGCAGAGCAAAATGTGGGAGGGGGCTTGCCCCCGATTGCGTTGGGTCAGCTACAGCTAAGCTGACTGATATACCGCAATCGAGGGCAAGCCCCCTCCCACAGGGAGTTGGGTGGAGCCTCGGATGATCAGTTGGGGCAGGAAATCCAGGGTGCGGGTGGGGGCTGTGTCGCCACGCAGGCGCTTGAGCAGACAGTCAAACGCGGTGGCGCCAATCGCCTCAGTGGGCTGGGCGAGGGCGGTGATGCCGTTGCCCACCAGTGGGTACCAGTCCAGGTCATCAAGGGCGATCAGGCCGACATCGGCGAACAGCTCGCAGCCCAATGCCTTGAGCGCCCGTGTACAGGCCAGCGCAGCAACACCGTTGGCGCAAAACAGCGCCTTGGGGCCGGGCTTGGCCAGAAAGGTTCGCAGGCGGCTTTCCAGCTCGCCATCCAGTTCAACCATGGCACCGGTCAAGTCCGGGCGCCGGGCAATCTCGGCGTTGAAACTGTGCAGGCGCTCCAGGCGCGAACTGGTGCCATCGGTGGCTTCGCTGACCAGCAGCAGGTCGCGATAACCCTGTTGCTCCAGGTGCTCCACCGCCATGCGCACCGCCGCCGGGTTATCCAGTCCCACCAGGTCGCTGTGCAGCGGCTCGACCTTGCGGTCCACAAGCACCAGGGGCATTTCCCGTTGCAGTTCCAGCAGTTGGTCGAGGTGATGGCCAAGAGTATTCACGATCAGCCCTTCGATGTTGTACGAGCGCAGCGCCGCCAGGTGCTGGCGCTCCTGCTCGTCATCGCGGTCGGTGTTGCACACCACCAGGCTGTAGCCGTGCTGGCGACAGGCGGTTTCAACGCCGTGCATCACCGCAATGGAATAGGGATTGCGGATATCGGCCACCAGCATGCCGATCAGGCGTGTGCGTCCGCGCTTGAGGCCGCGGGCCATCTGGTTGGGGCGGTAGCCGAGTTCAGCGATGGCCTGCTCGATACGCAGGGCGATGGCGTCGGAGAGCAGGGCGCGGTCATCGCCGATAAAGCGCGACACGCTGGCTTTGGATACGCCGGCGCGTTCGGCCACATCGAGCATGGTCACGCGGCTGCGCTGGGCGGCGGAAAAAGAAGTCACGGTGGCGGCCTTTCTTATTGGAATAAAAATGTTGGTTCAGGCTGAAACCGGTTTCAGAAAACCTTATATCAGCCAATTCGTCAAGGGCTGAGCGAAAAGTTTCAAAACCCCCAGGCCGCTAAAAAATGACGAATGGTAGGGCTGACCTGTCAAGACTGACAGTAGTCGATACCGCCGATCTCGCGCTTAATCGTGCTCAATGCATCCGCCTTCGAACAGGAGATCGCACTATGGCAACGCTTAACGAAGAGTTATCTGAAAGTTCCAGGCACTCGCGTAACGACGTACTGATGCTGGACGCTTTTGAGGAAATTGTCGGCGTACCCGTCTCGGATCCCGAAGGTTTGATCGTCAGCCCTTACCGAGAAATGCCGCTTGAATGCCGCATCAGAAAGTGGGCGCCAGGACCGACGCGTGGCCGAACCAATACACTTGAGTTGATGTGGACTGTCAGTGGGCATGACGTAGTTGCAGATCAGTTCGTCTTTGACCAAGCGTCTTTTGCCGCCACTATTTTTCCCTTTTCATTGTATGTGCCAGCCCAGTACATGCTGGACTTCGAGGTTGCCATCGAAGTGTGGTATCGGGTGGTAGAGCCAGGTAGTCCGCCTATAAATTCACCACGCAGGACACTTAAACTGGACCGCAATGCGCCGGTATTCATTTCACCGCAAGATGCTCCACATTTTGTAGATCCGGACATCGCCTCAAGCGGTATCACCGAAGCCGTATGGGACGCCAATGAATACTTCGAGATAGCCGCGCCCAATTTCCTGACTCGAGGTCGGGATGACCAGGTTGCGTTATACCTGTCAGACGAGACGCCACCGTTTCCATTGATCTACGACTATATCCAGACCTTCCACTTTATCGACGAGGATTTGATCCTCAGGGTGCATCGAGATTTGTTCCGGCTGTTGCCCAATGGCGAGGCTTATATGACAGCACGGGCTTACGACCGATCAGGAAACTATAGCCCGCTTAGTGCAGCGATGGCGTTCAAGGTTGATCTGATCCCTTCACCCAGTAATCTTCCTCCTCCCGAAATCAGGCCCCCGGCGTACAACGATTTTCTGCTCAAGCGAGATGATGCACGCGCGGGTATCGCAGTGCTTATCCCTTATGAATACACTGGGTACCAATATGGTGATGAGGTTGTGGTGATCTGGGACGGGCGGCAAGTGCTTCCCGGGCGGCTGATTACCCATTTTCCGTTCGAGGTGCTGATTCCCTGGGATATCTTGCGCATACCGGGCGAATTGATGCCTGAAACGGTGCTGGTGAATTACGAAATAGATCGAAACGGGCGTAAACGTTTTCCGTCGCCCCCGAGCTTCTTTTCGGTCGACTTTACAATTGCCGGCCAAGACCACGCCAACGCCCCGGACCTGCTGAACCCCACACTCTCTAAAGTGCTGATATACGGTAATGGCTCCGGGTTACTCAACGAATTGGACTCGCGTGATCGCGAATTGGGGGCAAGTGCGTGGACGCGGCTCTTTGTCGGGCCAAAACAGGGAGAAACGCTGAAGCTGTTTTGGAGAGACAGGGGGCCGATAGCCTCTTATACAATCAAACCGGGTGATGCAGTCGATCAATTAATAAAGTTTGAACCGGACATCTCCGGCGCCCTTATTGTGGCTGAAGGCAATCACCCTGATCTGCCGGTGCATTACTTCACCAGTAATGGGGTCAATGAACAGCTGTCGCCCGATACGCTGGTCAATGTTCACCTGAACCCACCTATCGAGTTTCCCGATCCGGTAATACAACACACGCTGCTCGGAAGCGTTCCTTATCTGACATGCGAATCTCGGCCACCCATTTGCCATGGTGTGCTTTGGCGCGTGCCGGTTGAGGCACCGATGGAAGTGGGGCATGTGGTTGATTTTTGGTGGCAGGGATATAGGAAAAATAACTGGTCTGATCCGATAGACGGCACGCAATTCAATATAAAAGTTACGCTTGAAGACGTGCACTTTGATAAGGGGCTTACGATCGTTGTAAAGCCCTGGGAAACCAAGATTGAACCGATGCGCACCTTTGCATCCGCGACGGCCAAGTACTTTATATACCAGGGATTGACTCTGTTGGGTAAGTCAGCCGAAGGCATTGGCGGTCGCGTGCGAATAGACCGCACTACACCAGGCAACACAATTTGTCAGCCAGGAGATCCCGGCTTTTGTGACGGTATGGATCTGCAATGGCTCCCCCAGGCAGTGGACAGCCCCACGAACTAAGGACGCTGCGGTAAACCTTTAAGGCTGTGTGATTCCACAGAGTGCATTTTTATTTGAGAGTGGTAGCGCAAGCGTTATTGCAGCTTCTCAATCAGTACCGCGTGGCGTCTATCGGCGTTAAAACGCGCCGTACTATCGGCGGTATTTCAATGAAGCTGTATCTTAACAACAGTGAGTAATTTGAAATGAAAAAGATTGGACCTTTTGCGGCAAAAAAAAACAAACTGGCGGATCCCATCGATATAACGCATAAAGCTGCTGTGGCTCGAGGGTATGTTGATAATGACAAGTACCCAGGCTTACTGACGCGAGAAGCGGTTGACAAGGCCCTTATCCTGGATGTAGATGCCTGGCTCCCTGCACCCACTGCGTCAAGACCGGCCACGCGGGGTGACTATCTCGATGACCCAGGAGAATTCACCGATGCAGCATTCATCGGCAGTGTCGTGCACCGCACTGCTGGCCCCTATACCGTCATAATCCCGGAGGCTGAGTTAACACAAGGTACGCACGTTTATAAGTATCTGGTGACCACTGTCAACGGAACAAACAAGTCGGGTTCTGAGGATTTAACATTTATTGTTGATCGGCAAGGGCCCTTCCAAAGTAAGGGTATCAATCCATTTCCCCTGTTGATGCCCGTCGGGCATTCGGGGCCTTTTACGCCGGCTTATTTCGATGCGCATGACAACAAGATAGAATTTCAGATTCAGAATTATGATGACTATGACGCCCATATTGGCGACACGTATGAACTTTTGGAGTCAGCAACGGGCAAGGTGGTCGCGAGCGGTCCTGTGTTTCCCAACGGGGTCGCCGTACTGACGCGAGAACAAGTTGAAGAACATTTCGGCGACGGGGCCAAGGATATTTATTATCGGCTACGCGATGTGTCCGGCAATCCCAGTATTCTTCCCTCATTGGCTTTGCGGGTGACCTTCGCCCTCATGCCTGCGCCAACGTTTGTTAAACCCGGCGTCAGGCTCGCAGTCGACCTCAGGGGTAATGGCGACCACGTGATCGACCGAGCGGATACAGTGTCAGCCTCAGGTATGGACGTGATTTATCCTTCCTATGTGGCGGATCGCACTCAGGACAATATGTGGGTGGAACTCAAAGTTGGGGCTCTGACTAAGCGAGTAGGTCCGATTCCGGTAGCTTCGGCTGCCTTTCCTTATAATTTCCCTGTGGAATTCAGCGTACTGCGTGATCTTTTCGGCACCAGTACAGTGCCGGTTGCATTGTCGGTGGTGCAAGGCGTCGAGCGTGGTGGGATATTTCATTGGGGGACCCAGCCGGTGACGATCGAGTTGGACCTGTTCATGGCCGGTCCGGTAAACCCCGACGAGCCGAATCAGATCAACCCCAATCTTCCTGCGCCTGTGCTGATGGGAGCAAAATCCGGCTTGACCAATGCGCTTGACCCACGGGATGCGTTGGAGAACGCGCTCGTCGAGGTGACGTTGTGGAGTGCTGCGCCTGCGCCGAGCACACCGTCCAGCCTTCAGTTATTTTATGCGGGCGTTCTGGTCGACACGGTCCCTATTCCAGCGGGGGCGTCGCCTGGTGATGTTGTTTCCATGAGCGTGCCGTGGGTATATATCGCCAGACAAGGCAACGGTATCGGCATTCCGTTGCAATATGCAGTCGCTACGACGACAACCAGCAATCTGAACTACTCACAGATTCAAGGCATAAACGTTTCGGCCAATGTCATCAATTTGGCGGCGCCTACTGTGGTCGGGGCTGTCCCCTCCGAGGATGGGCTGGTCGTAATTGGCTGCAGTGCGGTTGCGCAGCCCAGTGATACGCTGCTTGTGCATATCGCTCCCGACCCGCTGATCAAACAAGGCATGACGGTTACCGTGCATTGGAACGCGTTCAGCGACGATGAGGGAACGATAGCGCTTCCAGAAGCTTCGGGCAGCTTCCCGTACGGTCCACTCAGTGGCCCGGAAGAACGGTTGGGTGTCGACGTGCCTATTCGTCCAGGCAGGACTTACATCAAGCCGATCTTTGATCCGAGTATTGGAACGGGTTCTGTGCGTATCACATACTCGCTTGACATTCCAGGACCCGTTCCGGTGAACTCGAGTGAAGCACGCGCGTATATCGCTACCTACCTGTCGGGTCAAGTTCCTCTTTATTGCGATGGCAGCCCCTGGCCTTGATGACCTTTGCTTGAAGAAGATCGTTACGCGATCTTCTTCAAGCTTCTTACGTCTGCGTTTCGACTTTCGATTCGCGAGTTAAGATAAGTCCTACATATTCGTTCGCCTGCACTGCTTAATCTGCGCCCCGTAACGACCTGCCCCATTCTTGCTTGGTGCCGGTCAATTCGTTCCCCATGGGAAGGTTCTTAACGGTATGCGCGCGCAATGAGAATGAATACTTTTTTTAGAAAACACCCTTTGGCTGTTGCCATTCAGGCCCCCGCCATCGGCTTCCTGCTGCTGGGCGGTTCTATGGTCGAGGCCCGACAGGATCTTTCCGACGGTCTGGAAATGACCCTCACGCCGGGCTATGCCAGCGATAGCTGGTACCTCAAGGGCGACTCTCATCTGATTTCCAACGGTGCAAAAATATTTCAGTCCAATGCCGTTGGCTCGCGGCTCACGTTCAATGAAGGCACTGTGGCGCAAGACATCACGGCATCCGCCGGGTCCAAAGTCACCCTGAACGGTGCGAAGATCGACGCTCGTGGCTCTTCTGCCTACGCAATGCACTTGACCAATAGCGTTGCAGACATCAATAACAGCACGATCACCAACAAAAGCGGCGTCGGCATCAGTGCAGGTCGTAATACCCTCATTCCGAGCGGCTCTACCTATAACGTGACCGGCAGCACCGTCACAGGTAGTACCAACGGCGCGATTGGTTCGGGGTTCAGTCAGTTCAACTTCATCAATTCGGATGTGTCGGCGACCGATGAGTCGGGGGTGGGTGTCCTGCTGCTCGGTGCTGGCGCGACGGCAAGCGGCAGCCGAATTATCGGTGGCCAGAACGGCGTCGAACTCAGTTATGAATGGGCCGACACGAACTCATCCAGCCTGGTGCTGGACAACTCCTATGTTGAAGGCCGCAATGGTGCGGCAATACGGATAACGGGTGACGAGGATGTTGGGACCAACGCCGACATCCAGGTTCGCAACGGTTCCAGCCTGATTGGTCGCAACGGCAATCTCCTTGAAGTCAGCGGCGGCTCCACGGCCAACATGAACGTGGACAGTAGCTCGCTGTTCGGCGACGTGGTAGTGGAAGAGGGCAGCCATGCCAAGGTGCAACTCAACAATGGTGCCTGGCTGACCGGCCAGTTGAAGAACGTCGCCGAATTGAGCGTGAACGAAGCGTCCAAGTGGGTGCTGGTCGGCAACAGCACTGTCGACGCTCTGAAAATGGGCGGTGGCGCCGTGGAGTTCGGCGCGCCGGACGCGTTTTACCAACTGGATGTGAAGAGCCTGGACGGTAATGGCACCTTCATCATGCACACCGACTTTTCCACCAACCAGACCGACTTCCTCAACGTACAGGGCAAGGCCGAAGGCAACCACAGCCTGCTGTTGGCCGCCACCGGCTCCGAGCTGGCCAAGGGCGAGCCGATCAAGGTGGTGCACACCGAAGGCGGTGATGCGCAGTTCGCCCTGGCGGGCGGCACCGTTGATATTGGCGCCTTCGATTACGGCTTGAAGAAAGAAGGCACCGACTGGCTGCTCGACCCCTCCCGTCGCGGCACCAGTACCACCGCTCACTCGGTGCTGGCCTTGTTCAACAGCGCGCCGACCGTGCTGTATGGCGAGATGAGCATCCTGCGTACGCGCATGGGTGAATTGCGCTTCAGCGAAGGCGCGGGCAACGGTATGTGGATGCGCAGCTACGGCAACAAGTTCGATGTGGCGGCCAACAAGAACGGTGCGGGCTACACGCAAAACCAGAAGGGCTTCACCATCGGTGCCGACGCGCCGTTGTCGAGCGGTGATGGCCAGTGGATCGCCGGTATGATGGCCGGTCACAGCGTGTCCGACCTGAGCCTGAACCGTGGCAGCAGCGGCGAGGTCAAGAGCTACTACGTGGGCGGTTACGCCACCTGGATGGACGCCGAAAGCGGTCTGTACTTCGACGGCGTGGCCAAGCTCAACCGGTTGCACACCGATAACAATGTGACCATGAGCGATGGCAAGAAAGCCAAAGGCAACTATGCGCAAAACGCCGTGGGCGCTTCGGCTGAATTCGGTCGCCATATCAAGTTGGACGACGGCTTTTTCGTCGAGCCTTATGGCCAGTTGTCGGCCACCATCACCCAGGCGCAAAGCTACGACCTGACCAATGGGCTGCACGCCAAGGGTGATCGTTCCAGCTCGGTGGTCGGCAAGCTCGGTGTGACTGCGGGCAAGAACATCCAACTGGACAGCGGCGGTATCCTGCAGCCTTACTTGCGCACTGCGGTGGCCCATGAGTTTGACCAGAGCAACAAGGTGTTCATCAACGACCAGAGCTTCAACAACGACCTGTCCGGCTCGCGCATCGAGCTGGCGGCCGGTGTGGCCATGACCGTATCGGAGAACGTCAAGTTGCATGCCGACATCGAAACCAGCCAGGGCAAGAAAATCGACCAGCCTTGGGGCGTCAACTTTGGCGTGCGTTACGATTTTTAAGGCGCGTGTCTACGTAAAAAGGGAAGCTTCGGCTTCCCTTTTTTTCGTCTTCAGATCAGCAGGCTCAACCAGGTCGAACCCAACAGCAGCAAGGCCGTGCACCGGTTGAAGCGTTGCATCGCCTTGGTCGAGCGCAGCAACCGATTCGACCCGGCCCCCAGCATCGCCCAGGCGCCGAGACAGGGCAGGGAGATCGCGAAAAACAGCAGCGACAAATACAGCACCTGCGCCTGGCGGTCTGGTCCATTGCCGGCAAACACACTGACCACCGCCACGGCCATCATCCATGTCTTGGGGTTGATCAATTGCAGGCCGGCGGCGCCGGTGAGGCCCAGGCGCTTGCCGGTGGTGTGCGGGCTCACAGCCTTGGGCGGTGCGCTGAAAATCTGCCAGGCCAGGTAGCTCAACCAGGCAACGCCAGCCCACTGCATGGCGCTTTGCACCTTGGGCACTTGCGTCAGCGACTGGCCAAGCCCCGACCCTACCAGCAAGACGATGCCTGCGGCCCCCGTGCACGCGCCGAGGATGATCGGCAGCGCGGCCTTGAAGCCATAACGCGCGCTGTTACTCAGCACCAGCACATTGGTGGGGCCAGGTGTGATAGAGGCGACGAACGCGAACAGCATGAAAGGTATGAAGGTGGGCAGCATGGCGAAGCACTCCGGTAAAGCCATTGATGGAGTCGATCTTCATTCGCCTGCGGCTCAGCTGTCTGGAAGATTTGAGCAGCGCTTGCGGTATGCGGCGGGCGTCAGTCCATACGCCCGCACAAACCAGCGGCCCAGGTGACTCTGGTCGGCGAACCCCAGCGCGCTGGCGGCATCGGCCGGTTGTGCGCCTTTGGCGAGCAAGTACCGGGCGCGGGCCAGACGCAATTGCACCAGATAGGCATGGGGCGGCAGGCCGAAGGCGCTTTTGAACGCGCGGGTCAGGCGAAAACGGTCGACACCGCAGGCCAGGGCCAGTTCGTCCATGCCAATGTCGTGGTGCAGATGGTCATGCAAGTATTCCCGCGCCCTGTGGGCGACCTGCGGCAGGCGCGGGTCCTGGCTGTAGCGGCGGCGCCAGTGAAGTTGCCCGGTAAGACGGGCCAGCAACTGATCCAGTGCACTTTGCCGCACGATCCGCAGTTCGTTGTGATGCAGGCTCTGGAACGCCTGGCTGGTCGCCTGGGCCAGCTGCGGATCATGGGTCAACGTAAGGGCGAAGCTCAGTTGATGGTCGGCCGGGGCTTGCTCGAACACCGCCGAAACTTCGCGCGCGAGCCAGTACGGGTCCAGATAAAGCATGCGGTAGGTGAAGCCATCGGCAGTGGGCGCGTTACCGTCGTGGATCTCTCCAGGCTCCAGCAGGAACACTTGGCCGGGCACACTGTTATGGCGGGTGCGCCGGCAATTGAACTGCTGCACCCCTTGCTCGGTAACGCCGATCAGGTAGCTGTCATGCCAGTGCGGGTCGTAGGCGTGCCCTTGGAAATGCGCGCGCAGGGTCTCTATGCCGGTATCGGCGTCCTGGGACAGATCGATCCAATTGTGCGCGGCCATAAATCACCGAGGATGAATGTGTATCGCCATTAGGGCCCACGGTCGGCCCTGCGTCTAGAAGGTTTGTGCAGCCTCAGCCGAACAGCCCTGCGGCAATATTGATCGAGAACCCTAGAATCGCCGTGTTGAATAAAAAGCCGATCAACGATTGTCCCAGCACTACCTTGCGCAAGCCGCGGGTGGCGACGCCCACATCGGAGGTCTGCACCGCCACGCCGATGGTGAAGGAGAAATACAGAAAATCCCAATAGTTGGGCGTGAGCAAGCCTTCGGCAAAGCGCAGCGCCGGTTCCTTGCCATTCCAGGTGTAATAGAGCCTGGCGTAGTGCACGCTGAAGATCACCCCGATCAGCAGCCACGAACCGATCACCGTCACCCCGGTGAAAGCGTAATGCAACAGGCGCTCGGTGGTTGCCAGGTCTTTGCTGCCCGCCAATTCGAAGGTGATGGTCGCCAGGCTGGCGATGGCGGCGATGCACACCATGAACAGCACCAGCCCGGCGTTTTCGTCTTCGACTTCGGCGATGCGCTTGACGTCCTCGGCCTTGGCGCGAATGGTCAGCCACAGCATCAGTACCAGGTAGGTCCAGACGCCGGCGTTCCAGCCGATCAGGATTTTGCTGGCCAACGCCTCGGCCGGCACCAGGAGACCCACGGCAAGGCCCAGCACGGCGGCGGATGAAAGGCGAGGGTGGGTGCGGGCGAGGAAGGGCATGGCGGCTCATACTGGGTAGTTTTGAGCACCATAGCTTATTCGGTTGTACTTGATCATGAACTTGATCGATAACCCTGTGGGAGGGGGCTTGCCCCCGATGACGGTGTATCAGTTATAAACACACTGACTGACACACCGTCATCGGAAGCAAGCCCCCTCCCACATTTACCGCGCTTGGCTGGACTAAGCGTCTTTGTCGCGCTTGCGCACCAGCTTCATCACCACTACAAAAAACACCGGCACAAACACCACCGCCAGCGTCGCCGTAATCATCCCGCCAATCACCCCCGTACCAATCGCCTGCTGGCTCGCCGAACTGGCCCCGGTGGCAATCGCCAGCGGCACCACGCCGAGGATGAACGCCAGCGAGGTCATGATGATCGGGCGCAGGCGCAGGCGCGCGGCTTTCAAGGTGGCGTCGACCAAGTCCTCGCCCTGTTCATACAGGTCCTTGGCGAACTCGATGATCAAAATCGCGTTCTTCGCCGACAGCCCGATGATGGTGATCAGGCCGACCTTGAAGAACACGTCGTTAGGCATGCCGCGCAAGCTCACCGCCAGCACCGCCCCAAGCACACCCAGCGGCACCACCAGCAAGACCGAGGTCGGGATCGACCAGCTTTCGTACAAGGCCGCCAGGCACAGGAACACGATCAGCAGCGACAGGCCCAACAGTATCGGCGCCTGGGAACCGGACAGGCGTTCCTGCAAGGACAACCCGGTCCATTCCTGGCCCAAACCTGCGGGCAACTGGCTGACCAGGCGCTGGATTTCGTCCATCGCCTCGCCGGTGCTGTGCCCTGGCGCCGCTTCGCCGCTGATGGCGATGGCGGGGTAGCCGTTGTAGCGCGTCAGCTGCGTCGGGCCCTGGGTCCACTTGGCGTTGACAAACGCCGACAGCGGCACCATTTTTCCGGCGTTGTTGCGCACGTTGATCTTCATCAGGTCCGCCACCTGGCTGCGCTGGTCGCCTTCGGCCTGCACCACCACGCGCTGCATGCGCCCCTGGTTGG
>Ga0105246_10001000_pt1 | contig 16237 bp, 14 predicted proteins | sample KBSM64metaG_FD_99694 | JGI IMG/M metagenome (GOLD analysis project Ga0105246, IMG submission 99694) | Miscanthus rhizosphere microbial communities from Kellogg Biological Station, Michigan, USA - KBS M6-4 metaG | ecosystem: Host-associated > Plants > Roots > Rhizosphere > Soil | place...
AGCAGACCCGTGTTGTCGGTGCCCTCGTCGAGGGTGATCTCGAAGGGGACGTAGTCGTCCTTCGCGCGTCCGGCCAGGTTGGCGGCGTATCCGATGAGGTCCTCCGCGATGTGGAACGCCGTCTCGCGGCAGCTCCACTCCAGCCCGGCCGCCTGCACCTCCGTCCAGTCCCGGTCCACCGCCGGCCGCAGCGCTGCCACGCAGCCCGCCACGGCCTCTGTCACCTGGTCCCCGCCCCATGGATGCATGGGCCGCAGACTATGCGGCCGGGCCCGTCGGAAGCGACAGCATTTCCAGCTCGGAGGTCAGGTTGTAGCGGGCCGTCGCCTCCCACTGCGTCTGTCCGTACGGCGTCCTGAACAGCCTTGGCAGGTCCAGGAGTTGGCGCAGGATGGCGGCCCGGCCCGTGCGGAAGGCGTCGCTCGGGACGAAGTGGTACTCCTCGCGTACGGCGGCCGTGTACGCGGCGTACGCGGACGGGGGCGAGGCCAGGATCGCGAGGTCCGCGTCGCACAGGACCTGGCCGTCGCGGTCGTCGTCGGCCGGGTCGTGGCCGACGGTGAGGCGGACCAGGCGCGCCACCTCGGCGGTCTTCGCCTCGGAGACGCCCGCCTCAGGGAGGGCGCGCTCGGCGAGGCGGGCCGAGCGTTCCTCGTTCTCGGAGCGGTCGGGGAAGTAGACCGCGTCGTGGAACCAGGCCGCCAGGCGCACGACGTCCGGGTCGGCCGCGTACTCCTCCAGGACGTCGACGTGGTCGAGTACCGCCGTGAGGTGCGCAAGCGTGTGGTAGTGGCGCTGCGGTTCCTGCCAGCGCGCGAGGAGGTTGTCCGCGTACGGGGCCGGGTCGGGGCCGGTGGCGGGGGACCGGGCTCCTTCCAGGGCGCGGGTCCAGCGGGTGCGCAGGGCATTGACATCGAGACGGGCGTGATCGGCCATGCCCTCATTCTCCCGCCTCTCCCGCCTCTCCGGCCTCTCCCGTCGATCACCCGGCGCCTCTAGCGTGGCCCCATGACGACAACTGACGATGTACGCGACCCCGAACTGCCCGGACGCCTGCTGGCCGTCGAGCGCGACGCCCTGATCCCGGTCCTCCGCGCCCGCCCGGACGCGGACTTCGCACTGCCGACCACCGCGTGTCCGGGGTGGACGGTCCGGGACGTGCTCGCGCACTGTTCCTCCGCGCTGCTCCGGGTGGTGGAGAGCCGTTTCGAGGAGGGCGTCTTCTCGCCCGCCTCCAACGACCGGGACATCGCCGAGCGCGCCGACTGGACGAACCAGCAGGTCGTGGACGAGCTGGAGCGCGGGATGACCGAGGCGGGACCGGTGATCGGCAAGGCGGGCGGTGTGCTGGACCGGGTCGCGCTGGGGGAGTGGGTGCACGCGGGCGACGTACGGGACGTCTGGGGTGAGCCGGAGGCGTACGGGGGCCCCGGACTCCCGGACGCCCTCGCCCTCCTCGCCCGGATCACCCGCGAGAGGGGCCGTCTGCCGCTGCACGCCGATCTCGACGACGTGGACGAGCCGCTGCTGCTGGGGGAGGCGAGCGGGGAGCGGAACCCGGCGCGCTTCATCGGCGACGCGGCAACCCTCGTACGGCTCTACGCGGGCCGTTCGGTGCCCAAGGGCACGGCGTACGAGCTGGTGGGAGCGGAGCCGGCGGAGCTGAACATGTTCGGTTGACGGACCGCGGATCCCCTCCGGCCCGGGGGCGATCTCGCGGCCGTGCACCCCGCCGTCGTACCCTGAGATTGGACTAGACCTGTAGTCGCTCCAGGGGAACACCGACGGAAGGGGCCCTATGAGCATGCGTGCAGTCCTGGAGGTGATCGCCCTCGGTGTCGAGGACGCGGTCGCCGCCCAGGCCGGAGGCGCGGACCGGCTGGAGCTGGTCGCCGACATGGCGGCCGACGGGCTGACCCCGCCGGTCGAGACCTTCGCCGGCATCCGGGCCGCCGTCGACATCGACCTGCGCGTGATGCTGCGGCTGGCGGACGGGTTCGCCGCGGGAGACGCCGAGGGCGTCGCGCGGCTGGTCCGGGTCGCCCGGGAGATGCGGGCTGCCGGGGCCGACCAGTTCGTGCTCGGGTTCCTCGACGCCGGCGGACAGGTCGACCTGGACGCCGTGGAGCGGCTCGTGGAGGAACTGGACGGCTGCCGCTGGACCTTCCACCGCGCGATCGACCGGGCCGCGGACCGGGACGCACTGCGCAAGCAGTTGGACGGCCTGCCGGGTCACGACACCTACCTCACGGCCGGTTCGGCCGCCGGGGTGGACGACGGGCTCCCCACACTGCTCGCCGAGGCGGCGCGGTGCGGGGAGCCCGGCTATGAGCCGCGGATCATGGTGGGCGGGGGGCTGCGGCTGGAGCATGTGCCGCAGCTCAAGGGCGCCGGGATCGACGCGTTTCACATCGGCGGGGCTGCCAGGCCGGGGGGCTGGGAACACCCGGTCTCGGCGGAGTCGGTACGGGAGTGGCGGCAGGTCCTGGACGGGAGTTGAGCGAGACCCCCCGGGCCCACTAGCGCTTCAGAGGGTGCAGGCACAGAGACGTATCGCCGTCCTTGCTGTACTCCAGGTAGGCCCCGTAGTCCCCGGCTGCGCACGAGAGCTTCGCCGGAGCGTAGACGCGAAGCTCCGCGGCGGGGGAGTCGCAGGGCTCGGGCCTGAGATCCTGTGCGGGCCAGTCCATGGCGTTACGGGCGCAGGAGCCGACCGTCAGGGTCGGGTAGTCGACGCCGCTGTCGCTGCTGCCGCTGTCGCTGCTGTGACTCGGTCCGACCACCAGGCCGATGATCAGAAGCACGGTGAACGCGGTCACCGCCAGGCCCAGCAGCCCCAGCGGGAGGAGGGCGAGGATGCCCGCCGGCCGCCGGAACACCGGTTTGCCCGGATCCAGCGGCGGCCGGAAGCCCGCCGTGACCGGCTCCGGGATGCGCCGGATGCCGGACAGGGTGCTGAGGTTGCCCAGCAGCGTGAAGGGCGTGATGAGCACCGACAGCGGTCCCCACCAGCCCATCACCATGGTGTCCGCCTGCATGTCCCGGAAGCTCGCCAGCGCGCAGGTACGGCAGAACATCCCCTCCCGCCGCAGGAACCGCATCATCACCACCATGCCCTGGTGGCCACGGATCGTCACCGGCGCGGCAGGCGTCGCCCCGCACACCTGGCAGGCCGCCCCCGGCCCGCCCACCGGTCCCCAGGCTCCGCCGCCGTACTGCTGCGGCCAGGCGGGAGCGGGCGGGTACGCCCCAGGCATCTGCGGGTACGGCCCTGGACCCGGCGTCTGCGGACCCGGGCCCGGCGTCTGCTGATACGGCGCGGAAGGGTGTTGATACGGCCCGGATGGGTGTTGATACGGCCCCGGAACCGGCTGGTGGGCAGGGTGCGAGGGCGGCGGCGTGCTCAACGGGGGCCTTTCCGGGGGGACATGACACAACGGAGCAGCACCCTACCCGGCGAGCTCCGGCGGCAACGGCGCCGCATGCGTCACGATCAGCCCGGACACCGCCCGGGTCAGCGCCACGTACAGGCGGCGCAGGCCCGTCCGCTCGTCGGGCTCGCCGTCCACCACCGCCTGCGGCTCGTCCAGGACCACGTAGTCGTACTCCAGGCCCTTGGCCAGCGAGGCCGGGACCAGGGTGAGGCGGGTCTCGGCGGTCGTCTCCTCACCGGGGGCCAGGTAGGTGATCCCGGCCGCCGCCAGAGCCTGTGCCAGGGCCGGGACGCGGGCGTCGGCCCCGATCAGGCCCGTCGACCCCTCGTTGCGGAGCAACTCCTCGCAGGCGGCGACGACTTCGGCCGTCCCGGAGATCGGGCGGAGGTCGAAGAAACCGGGGTTCTCACGGACCGACGCGACCGGGGTCAGGCCGGGGGCGATGTGCGGCAGCAGGCGGGAGGCGTAGGTGATGACGTCCGTCGGGACGCGGAAACCGGCCGTCAGCTCCTCGATCACGCCGTCCGACTTGCCGAGGTGGGCGAGCGCCTCGTCCCAACTCCTCGTCGCCCACGGCGTGGTGCCCTGCGCCAGGTCGCCGAGGACGGTCGCCGAACCGGTGGTGCAGCGGCGGCCGACCGCGCGGTACTGCATGGGGGAGAGGTCCTGCGCCTCGTCCAGGACCACATGCCCGAGGGAGTGCGTGCGCTGGACGAGGTCCCTCGTCTCGTCGATCAGCACCGCGTCCGCGGCAGACCACTTGGCCGCCTTCACCGATCGCGCCGGCTTGGCCCAGAGAATCGTCTTCTGCTCGTGCCCGTCGAGGACTCCGTCCGCGTGGACGGCGAGGAAGTCCGCGTCCGTGAGCAGGCGCAGGACGAGCTTGGCCGGGTCGACGGGCGGCCAGATCGCCTTGACGGCCGCCTTCACCGCAGCGTTGCGGGCCACCGCGTCCTGCACCCGGTCGTCCGGCGCCTCCCCCGACCGCTCCATCTGCACCAGCACGGCGTGCGCGATGCGCTGCGGGAGGGCCTCGCGGGCGGCGCCGTAGCGGATGCCGCGGTCGAGCAGCTCCCGGACGATGCCCTCGAGTTCGTACGCGGGCACCCGCCAGCGGCGTGAGCCGCGCACCACGACGACGGGTTCGGTCGGCATGGTGACGTGGGAGTGGACGGCCCGCCGCAGCACCTCCGCCATCCTCGCGTCGCCCTTGATGACCGCGGCCGCCGCGTCGTCGGTGCCCCGGACCTCGATGCCCTGCGCCACGAGGTCGTCGACGGTGGCCTGCTGCACCGTCAACTCGCCCAGTGCGGGCAGGACTTGCTCGATGTAGTGCAGGAAGGACCTGTTCGGCCCGATGACGAGGGTGCCGGTGCGGGCGAGCCGCTCACGGTGGGCGTACAACAGGTACGCCACCCGGTGGAGGCCGACGGCGGTCTTCCCCGTCCCCGGCCCTCCCTGCACGCACACGGTCCCGCCCAGCCCGCTCCGCACGATCTCGTCCTGCTCGGGCTGGATGGTCGCCACGATGTCCCGCATCGGGCCCACGCGCGGGCGCTCGATCTCCTGCTGGAGCAGTTTGCTGGTGCGGGCGGCCTCGGCCGGGTCGGAGAGGTGCTCGTCCTCGTACGCGGTGATGTCGCCGCGGGTGTACCCGAAGCGGCGGCGCAGCGCGATGTCCAGCGGGTCCTTCTTCGACGCCCGGTAGAACGGCTGGGAGACCGGTGCCCGCCAGTCGATGACCATGGGGTCGCCGTCGTGGTCGTGCACGTGCCGGCGCCCGATGTAGAACCTCTCGCCGTCCGCGCCCTCGGCCTGGTCGGCGCCGGGAGAGTGCAGGTAGTCGAGGCGGCCGAAGAACAGCGGGGTGTCGCTGAGGTCGGCCAGTGCCTTGATGCGCTCGTCGATCTGGCGGGCCAGGACCTCGGCGTTGACCCAGTTCGCGGTGACGTCGCGGATGTCGAGCGACTCGACGTCCTCGCGCATGGCGCGCAGGGCGGCACGGGATTCGGCGAGGTGGGTGCGTTCGCGGGAGAGGGGGTCGTCGAGAGGGGCGGGGTCGTCGACGGGCGTGGACAAGGGGGTGCCTCCGAAGGTGCTACGGGCTGGGGCTGCGAGGTGCCGACCGGTTTCCGTCCGGGCGGCGGCGCTCCGTGGAGGGAGGCGGGCAAGAGCGGAGATTCTAGGTGAAGGGGGAAGACGGAGGCCAACGATTTTTCCTCCCCCTGTCCCCCTGTCCTCCCCTGTCCCCTGTTCTCCCTCTGTTCTCCCTCTCAGGACCCCCTAGGGGATCTCCCCGTAGTACCAGTGGGGGAGGGCCACGACCGGAGTCGTACGCGGTGACGAAGGAGGTTCGGCCCGCAGACCGATGCCCTCTTTATGCCTCCCGATCCACCATGGATACATGAGCGCAGCAACCATCACCCCAGCCCCCGGCCGGCCGGGCCCGCCCGGCGCCACCCCCGTCCTCGGCAGCCACCGCCACCGCCTCGGCGACGCCCTGCGCGCGGTGAAGGTGTTCGCGGGCGCCGTCTTCGACGTGGTCGTACTCGGTGAGTACGGCGAGGAAGCAGGCGTACGCCGTAAGTGACGGCACGGATCGCCGACGCGGCTTCCATGCGGGGGACTTGCTGTGCTCAGCCCTCCGCCAGGATCTCGTCCGCGTCCACGATCCGGTATGCGTAGCCCTGTTCCGCCAGGAAGCGCTGGCGGTGGGCGGCGAAGTCCTGGTCGAGGGTGTCGCGGGCGACGACGGAGTAGAAGTGCGCCTGGTGGCCGTCGGCCTTGGGGCGCAGTACCCGTCCGAGTCGCTGGGCCTCCTCCTGCCGTGATCCGAAGGTGCCCGACACCTGGACGGCGACGGTCGCCTCGGGCAGGTCGATGGAGAAGTTCGCGACCTTGGAGACGACGAGGACGCTGATCTCGCCCTCCCGGAAGGCGTCGAAGAGCTTCTCGCGCTGGGCGTTGGAGGTCTCCCCCTTGATGACGGGCGCGTTCAAGTGCTCGCCCAGCTCGTCGAGTTGGTCGATGTACTGCCCGATGACAAGGATCTGCTGGCCTGCGAAACGGCGGACGATCGCCTCGGTGACCTTCCGCTTCGTCTCCGTCGTCGCGCAGTAGCGGTACTTCTCCTCCTGCTCGGCGGTGGCGTAGGCGAGCCGCTCGGAGTCGGTCAGGTTGACCCGGACCTCCACGCAGTCGGCGGGCGCGATGTACCCCTGCGCCTCGATCTCCTTCCACGGCGCGTCGAACCGCTTGGGGCCGATCAGCGAGAACACGTCCGACTCGCGTCCGTCCTCGCGTACGAGGGTCGCGGTCAGACCCAGCCGCCGCCGGGCCTGCAGGTCCGCAGTGAACTTGAAGACCGGCGCGGGCAGCAGATGCACCTCGTCGTAGACGATCAGCCCCCAGTCGCGGGAGTCGAAGAGTTCGAGGTGCGGGTAGATGCCCTTCCGCCTGGTGGTCAGCACCTGGTACGTGGCGATGGTGACCGGCCGGATCTCCTTCCGCGTACCGCTGTACTCACCGATCTCTTCCTCGGTGAGACTCGTGCGCTTCACGAGCTCGTGCTTCCACTGCCGCGCCGAGACGGTGTTGGTGACGAGGATCAGGGTCGTCGACTTCGCCTGCGCCATGGACCCGGCGCCGACGAGCGTCTTGCCCGCACCACAGGGGAGGACGACGACCCCGGAGCCGCCGTGCCAGAAGTTCTCCACGGCCTGCTTCTGGTACGGCCGCAGCGCCCAGCCGTCCTCGTTCAGCTCGATCGGGTGCGCCTCGCCGTCGACGTATCCCGCGAGGTCCTCGGCGGGCCAGCCCAGCTTCAGCAGCGTCTGCTTGATCTGCCCGCGCTCGGACGGATGCACGGCGACGGTGTCCGGGTCGATCCGTGCCCCGACCAGCGGAGCGACCCGCTTCGAGCGCAGGATCTCCTCCAGCACCGGCCGGTCGGTGGTGGTGAGCACCAGCCCGTGCGTGGGGTGCTTGCTGAGGGTCAGCCGCCCGTACCGGTCCATGGTCTCCGCGACGTCGACGAGCAGCGCATGCGGCACGGGGTAGCGGCTGTACTGCACGAGCGCGTCCACGACCTGCTCGGCGTCGTGCCCGGCCGCCCGCGCGTTCCACAGCCCCAGCGGCGTCACCCGGTACGTGTGAATGTGCTCGGGCGCCCGCTCCAGCTCCGCGAACACCGCGATGGCCCGACGGCACTCGCCGGCCTGCTCGTGGTCGACCTCGAGGAGCAGGGTCTTGTCGGACTGGACGATGAGTGGACCATTCACGCGGGGCACCCTTTCCGTGGGCCGGACGTCTTGGCCAAACGTCTCGGCCAAACGTCCAGTGTGCCGCATCCGCGGGTGATCACGGGCGGTCGTGAATCAGCAGTGACCGGCCGCGGCCGGTCACTGCCGGTCGAGTTCGGTCGTGGTCAGTCTTCCGCGAGCTCGGCGACCCCGGTGACCCGGTGCAGCGGATACGTCCGCACCTCGTCCGCCGTGTGGTCGTACGCCGTCACGAAGCCGCCCTCGACGCGGATCGGGGCGATGACGCGCTGGCTGGCGGCGCCCTCGGCGTTGACGTAGCCGATCCACAGGGCCTCGCCGGTGAGGACGGCGGCCTGCATCGTGGCGAGGGTCTCGGCGGAGGTGGTGCGGGGGAGGTCGCCGCTCGGAGTGGCCGACGGGGTCTGCTTGCGGGGGGTCGTGGAGGCCAGGTCGCCGGCCCGGATCGCGCGGATCGCTGCTGCCAGGAGTGTGGTGTCGGGGGTCGGCGGGCCGTCCGGGACCGGCTCGGGGGCGGTGCGGGGCGGGGTGCGGTAGGCGTCGGCGCGGCTGATCAGGACGTCTCCCTCCGCCGACTCGGCGGCCGGTGCGAAGCCCATCGCGCGCAGACCGTCGAGGAGGGTCGCGGGGTCGGCCTGGGTGGCGAGGACGGTGGGGGCGAGGCGGCGCAGGCGCAGGGCCGAGGCGCGCTTGTCGGCCATGATCTCGTTGAGCAGCGTGTCGTCGTCGCAGCGCACGTACGCCGAGGCCGCGCCCACCCGCAGATGCCCGTGTTTGCGGGCCACGTCGTCGATCAGATACGTCAGCGGCTGCGGGACGGGGGTGCGGGAGTGCGCGGCCAGGAACGCATGCAGGTCGGTGGCTGCGCGGCCCGCGTCCAGGGCGCGCCGTACCGAACCCGGTGTGAAGCGGTAGACCGTGGCCCCGCCCTTCGACTCCACGTCCGCCAGCACGTTCAGCGTGTCGGCCAGCGGGCGCTTCAACGGGCCGGGGGCCACCGCCGTCAGGTCCGCCTGGAGCAGGACATGGTCCAGCGGCTCGGGGAGGAGAGGGGCGAGGAGACGGACGGCCGCGGCGGAGGCGGTGGCCTGTTCGGTGGCGGAGAGGGGTTCCAGAGCGACCGGCGTGTGGTGGACGGGGAGCTTGTCGCCGGGCCCCTCCTGGGCGGGTTCGGCGTCCTTCGGCGCAGGAGAAGGGGCGGGAGCGGGCGCCCCGAGCAGCGCCCTGCCGTGCGCCGACAGCGCGCCCCGCCCCGTCACGCCCAGCATCTCCGCCTCCGACAGCGCCCAGGTGGCGAGCCGTCCGCGCAGGTCGTCGCTCTGCTGGGGGCCGCGCAGGGGCCGTTCCCAGTGCAGCCGGGCCAGGACGGACCCGGCGGACGGGGAGGCACCCTCCGGCAGCCCGGCCAGCAGGCTCAGCACCCGGTGCCGTACCTCCGGGGCCGCGGAGCGGTCGAGGCCCGGTCCGAGCGCCGACAAGGTGCGTTCCTTCGCGTCCCGCCCCCCGACGACGCCCGCGGTCCGCGTCGCCGTCAGCCACGCCTGCGCCAGCTGCGCCCAGCGCTCGGCGGCCGGCAGCTCCAGCCACTCGTCGTAGGCCGGGGTCGCCGCATACCGCTCGTCGGCCTCCCCGTCGGACGCCAGCAGCCCCGCCGCGTACGCGAGCTCGACCCAGAAGGCGGCGACGGGCTCGGACACGTCGAGCGCGACCGCGGTGCGCTTGAGGTCGCGCACGCTGAGACCGCCCGACCGCAGGACGGTGGGCCCGCCCTCGTCCCAGTCCTTCAGCAGCTCCTCCACCGTCGAAAGCGCGCTGTACGCCTGCCCGGCCGCCGTCGCGTCCACAACCTGTGGACGGTGCGTGGCCGTCACCTCCAGGGCGGGCGGCAGCGGCTCGGCGGCACGATGCGCACGGCCGCCGCGCAGATGCAGGGCCACCTCGCGGGGGAGTACGACGGTCCCGGGCGCCGTCGGCAGCAGCAGCCCGCGGTCCAGGAGCCAGCGCAGCCGGGGCGCCGGATCAGCCGTGACCTGCCCGTACGGCGGCCCCCACAGCAGGCGGTCCAGCACCTCCCGGGACTCCGGGGGCGCCTCGGCCAGCAGGGCCGTCATCCGTGCGCGGTCGCCGTACAGGGCGGTCAGGGAGGCCACGGCGGAGACGGAGTCGTGCGTCGAGGGCAGCCCGAGCGCGGTGACGATCTCCTGGATCCGGCCCGGCGACATACCCGCCGTCGCCTCCTGCACCGTAGGCCCGAGCCCCGTCGGCGACGGATGCTGGGGCGACGGCGCGAGCAGCTCACGGGCCGTCCGCACCAGCCGCAGCCGGTCGTCGCCGCCCCACACCAGCGCCTGCTCACGCAGGGTGCCCAGGGCGCGGGGGAGCGCCGGGGCGACCGCCGGATCGCCCCCGTCACCGCTCATCAGCCCCAGCAGCTCGTCGTACCCGGCCGGATCCGCGGCCACCGCCAGCGCCTCGGCCGTCTGCAGCGCGAAACGGTCCAGCCGCTCCAGCGCCCGCACGACCGACGCGCGCGTGCCGGCCCGGGTCGCCAGCTGGGTGAGGTCGGTGGGGACGGGCGTGATGAGATCGGGACGGGCGCGCAGCAGCTCCGCCAGGGAAGCGTCGTCCCTGAGCCGGAGTGCCTCCGCGAGAGAACGCGGGACCGAGGTGCTCATCCGACCCACGGTAGCGGGTTGCCTCCGGCGGTTGGGCGGAGCAGGTGCGGGTGAGTGGGGGCTCGCGTCCCTGGGGGCTCCGCCCCCAGGCCCCCGTCGGCCCGAAGGGCCTCGTCCTCAAACGCCGGACGGGCTGGATTGGCTAACGGGACATTGCCGAGATGACCCCCGGATGAACTTCAGCAGGATGATTCCGGCAAACCTGGCCTCACTCGGCACCCACTGGTCACCCTGGGCTCCCTGTCAACTGCGCGGCGGTTACAGGCGATTGGGCGTGTGGCGGACACAGGGGGACTGGGGGCCCGGGGTGAACCTCGACTTCGACAAGTGGGTTGCTCTCATCAGCGTCGGCTTCCCCTTCGCGGCGTTCCTGTGGGAGTTCGCCGTCGTAGGCCGCAAGCGGCTCGGCTACCGCGTGCAGATGGACACGCTCGCCGCGGACGCGACCCAGTCGCCGTACGCCGGAGTGCTGCGGGACATGCAGCAGGACGGCCACCATCTGAAGGATCCTTCCTTCGTCCTGCTGCGGATCGAGAACGCCGGCACCGCCCCGATCGAGGAGGGCGACTACCTCACCCCCGACAGCGACCCGTGCGGCATACGCGTCACCTTCCGGGAACGCCAGGTCGCGGCCCTGGTGGTCACCGAACTGAGCCAGGACGAACTGCGCGACTCCTTCATCCGGGACAGCCAGGCCGTCCCGGGCTTCGGCCACGACAACCACCTGCCCGAACGGCACGGCGTCATCCGGCTGCCGAAGGTGAAGCTTCCGGTGCGGGCCGAGTACAAGGTGCTGGTGGTGCTGGAGCGCTGGCCCGACGACCAGAGCAGGGAGCCCTTCCCGAAGCCCGTCTTCCGCGGTGCCGTCGGCGGCCGCCGCCGCTGGTTCGACCCGGTGCTCCGGTTCTTCCGGTTCAAGGTGGCCAGGACCGAGAGCCATGTCTTCGCGTCCCGGCCGGCCTGGTTCGGCATCGTCCTGCTGGCCCTGGCCGTCATGGTCCAGGCGGGCCTGACCCTGTTCGTACGCGACGAACCCGCCCCGCTGGACTGCGTCGGCGGCACCCTCCACTTCGGCGGCTCCACCGCCTTCGCGCCCGCGGTGAAGGCCGCCGCCGGCCAGTACGTCAAGCTGTGCGCGGCCAAGGGCGTGCAGATCCCCGTCGACGGCGGCACCTTCCAGGGCAGCGGGAACGGCGTCGCCGCGCTGGAGAAGACCGGCGCGGACGCCGGGATCTCGGGCGACGAGGGCCTGCGCGACCACATCGCCTTCACCGACGGTCCGGCGGAGGGCAACCACCCCCAGATCCTGCCGCGCCCGGTCGCGTACACGCTGTTCACGCTCGTCGTCAACGACGACGCCAAGGTCCGCAACCTCTCCCTGCAGCAGGTCCGCGACATCTACGCCAGGAAGATCACCAACTGGTCCGAGGTGGGCGGCGCCGACCTCCCCGTCCATCTCGTCGACCGCTACCGCAACTCCGGCACCCGCAACGCCCTCGAGAAGCGCGTCCTCAAGGGCCGGCCCGTCCCGGAGGCCGACGTGAACGACTGCACCGCCCTGGTCCGGAACAAGCCCGGCGTCTGCGAGGCCGACAGCACCGACAACCTGCTGGACCGTACGGCCGCCATCCCGGGCGCCCTCGGCTACAGCGAGGTCAGCAGCGTGACCTCCGGCCGTCTCGTCAAGCTCCGCATCGACGACATGCCGCCCACCCTCGACGGCGTCGAGAACGGCACCTACCCGTACTGGCAGACCGAGTACGCCTACACCTACGGCGAACCGCCCGCCGACTCCATCGCCGCCGCCTTCCTGCGCTACCTCACCGACCAGGGCGGCAAGGACGTCCTGCGCGCGTACGGCAACCGCCCCTGCTCGGAGACGCGATACCCGCTGGTGTGCCGGCCGACGTGACCCCCGGCCTGCGCTACCGTCGTCACGGGAAGCACCACGGGAAATCCAACGCACCCACCCCAAAGGGGACTTCGTGGGTATCGAGAGCGACAAGGTCGTCTACGAGTATCTGAGCCGCGTCGGCGACGTGGCGCAGCAGCGGCAACTGCCGTCGGCCGCACGTATGCGCCTGGTGTCGGAGCTGCGGGGCGAGATCGACCGCCGCCGGGCGAAGGCCACCGTCGACAGCCCCGCCGCCGTCCGCCGCATCCTCTCCCGGCTCGGCACCCCCGACGAGGTCGTCGCCGCGGCGGGAAGCACCGCCTCGGCACCCCAGTCGCCCCCCACCCATGTGCCGGTGCAGCGGGACGACGAACCGGACGACAGCAGGCGCCTGCCGAAGAGCCTGCGCCGGGTCGTACCGCGCCCCCGCCCCGCCCAGCCGGCCCAGCACGAGAAGCCCGCCCCCTCCCCACCGCACATGGCGAGCGCCGAGGAACTCGGCAACAGCGCGACCCAGCCCGACTGGTGGCGGGTCGACAGCACCCCCTTCGGCGAAAGCGTCCCCGGATTCACCGGCGGCGTGGAGATCCCGGACCTGCTCAGGCCGCCGCGCCCGAAGGAACCCGAGAAGGAACCGCCACCGGCCGTCGAGCAGGTCCCGGAAGCCGAGGAGGAGGCCGCACCCGGGGCCCCCGTCCCGCGTCGCCGCCTCGCGCTCCCCGCCGGCGGCTGGAGCAACCCGCTCCTCCTGATCGCCGCCGGACTGCTGGTCGTCGGCGCCATCCTCGGCAACTGGTTCGCCCTGCTGCTCGGCTGGCTCATCGCCTACGCCTCCCGCCGGCTCACCCGCAACGAGTCGAAATGGGCGGTCATCGGCATGCCGAGCCTCGCCGTCACCGCCGGCCTCGTCTGGCTCTGGGGCAGAAACGAGGGCCGCTGGGGCACCCCCATAGCCCAGGGCCACATGAACGAGGCGATCGCGGAGACGTGGCCGTGGGTGGTGCGGGGCGCGGCGCTGGCTTCGGCCCTGTTCATCGTCTGGCGGTCACAGAGGAACTCGTAGCTGGGGCCGTACGTAGGTGTAGGTCACACCGGCCGGGCCTCTCCTTGCCGTACCGGCTGGGCACAATGGCCGATATGGCCTCTACGACTGTTCCCGCCCCGACCGTCGGTTTCGACCTCGACATGACCCTGATCGACTCCCGCCCCGGCATCCACGCCTGCTACCTCGCACTGTCCGAGCGGACCGGGACGTACATCGACGCCGACCTCGCGATCACCCGGTTGGGACCACCTCTCGCCGAGGAACTCATCAACTGGTTCCCGCAGGAGCAGCTGGCAGAGATGGCAGACCTGTACCGCTCGATGTACCCGACGATCGCCATCGCCGCCACGCCGGCGATGCCGGGCGCCCGCGAGGCCATCGCCGCCGTACAGGCGGCCGGCGGACGCGCGATCGTCGTAACGGCCAAGTACGAGCCGAACGCCAAGCTGCACCTGGAACACCTCGGCATCCACCCCGACGAGGTCGTGGGCGACCTGTGGGCCGAGCAGAAGGCGGAGGCGCTGCGCGAGCACGGGGCCGCGGTCTACGTCGGCGACCACATCGGGGACGTGCGCGGCGCACGCAAGGCCGAAGCCCTGTCGGTGGCCGTCGCGACCGGTCCGTGCAGCGCCGAGGAACTGAGCACGGCCGGGGCGGACGTCGTTCTCGCGGACCTCACGGAGTTCTCCGGCTGGCTGGCGGACTACCGCCCGGCGCGCGCCTGACGGCGGCCCGCAGCAATCGACCGCAGCACTCCGGCGCCGGCGATCAGGAAGCCGACCCCCATGAGCATGCACAGTCCGAACATGTACGTCGGAAATGGTTTCGCGTGGAGGAACAGCGGAGCCACTGTGACGAGTGTGGCCAGCGCACCGAGGAAGAACACGATGGCACCGGCACGGATCAGTCGGTCACCGGGCTCGGCGGAATTCGTTTGGGTTTTGTCACGCACCGGACCAGGGTAGTTCCCTGCGCGAAGGAACAACCCGGCGACGTCTTGTCACCGGCCTGAAGACCATTAGCCTTGGTACCGGCGGGTCCGCGACGACCCGCCCGAGTGCTATCAAGAGCCGTTTCCGAAGCAGTTTTCCGACGAGTACGAGGACGAGGACAGACGTGCCTACCGGCAAGGTCAAGTGGTTCAACAGCGAGAAGGGCTTCGGCTTTCTCTCCCGTGACGACGGCGGCGACGTCTTCGTCCATTCCTCGGTCCTCCCCGCCGGAGTCGAGACGCTCAAGCCGGGCCAGCGAGTGGAGTTCGGCGTCGTCGCCGGACAGCGCGGCGACCAGGCACTTTCGGTCACCGTCCTGGACCCCACCCCCTCGATCGCGGCCGCCACCCGCAAGAAGCCGGACGAACTGGCCTCCATCGTCCAGGATCTGACGACCCTCCTGGAGAACATCACCCCGATGCTCGAGAAGGGCCGCTACCCCGACAAGGCCTCCGGCGCGAAGATCGCGGGCCTGCTGCGCGCGGTCGCCGACCAGCTGGACGTATAACCCTCAACAACTCCCGTATCCACTACGGGAATTCGCGCACATCCCGGGCCGAGGGGCGGCAACAGCCCCTCGGCCGTCTGCTGCTGCCGCAGCGGGCGTCTGTCGGCCGCCGCCGCAGCGGGCGGCCGCGATCCTCTGCTCAGGGAAACGACAGGGCCTCGGGCCCGAGTGCCGGCACGAGACCTTCGGCCGCCGCACGAGTGAGCAGCCCCCGTACGGCCGCGTATCCGTCCGGTCCGAGGTCGTGGGTGAACTCGTTGACGTACAGGCCGATGTGCTGGTCGGCGACAGCCGGGTCCATCTCCTGGGCGTGCTCCATGACGTACGGGCGGGAGACCTCGGGCTCGTCCCAGGCGGCGCGTACGGACGAGCGGATCGACTCGGCGAGCCCCTTCAGCGCCTCCGCCCCCAGCGACCGCTTCGCGATGATCGCGCCCAGCGGGATCGGCAGCCCGGTGGTGTCCTCCCAGTGCTCGCCCATGTCCGCGAGCTTGTGCAGCCCGTAGTTCTGGTACGTGAAGCGCGCCTCGTGGATGACGAGCCCCGCGTCGACCTTCCCGTCCCGCACGGCGGGCATGATCTCGTGGAACGGCATGACCACGATCTCGCCGACCCCGCCGGGAACGGTGTCGGCCGCCCACAGCCGGAACAGCAGATACGCCGTCGACTTCTCGCTCGGGACGGCGACGGTACGGCCCGTCAGATCTCCGGGCCCACGGGTGAGCACCAGCGGCCCGCAGCCCCGCCCCAGCGCACCCCCGCACGGCAGCAGCGCGTACTCGTCGAGGACGTACGGCAGCACGGCGTACGACACCTTCAGCACGTCGAACTCGCCGCGCTCGGCCATGCCGTTGGTGATGTCGATGTCCGCGAAGGTCACGTCGAGCGCGGGCGCACCGGGGACGCGGCCGTGGGCGACGGCGTCGAAGACGAAGGTGTCGTTCGGGCAGGGGGAGTACGCGATCTGCAGGGTCTGTGCGGGCTGTCCGGGCTCACTGGTCATGCTGCTCATGCTGTTTCCAACTCTCCAGGACGGGCGCAAACTTCCCGAAGGCCTCCGTCAGCGCCGTGAGGGCCTCGCCGATGCGCCAGGCGGCGCGGTCGCGCGGGCCGACGGGGTTGGAGACCGCGCGTATCTCCAGCACCGGCACACCGTGCGCGGCGGCCGCCTCGGCCACCCCGAAGCCCTCCATGGCCTCGGCGAGGGCGCGGGGGTGGCGGGCGCGCAGGGCGGCGGCGCGCTCGGCCGTGCCGGTCACGGTGGAGACGGTGAGGACGGCGCCGGCCGCCGCTCCTGTCGCCTCGGCCGCCGCGCGGACGAGCTGCCCGGGCGGCCGGTGCTCGACCGTGCCGAAGCCGAGTTCCGCGACGGAGGAGAAGCCCGCCGGTGTGGCGGCGCCGAGGTCGGC
>Ga0105246_10001009_pt1 | contig 16168 bp, 13 predicted proteins | sample KBSM64metaG_FD_99694 | JGI IMG/M metagenome (GOLD analysis project Ga0105246, IMG submission 99694) | Miscanthus rhizosphere microbial communities from Kellogg Biological Station, Michigan, USA - KBS M6-4 metaG | ecosystem: Host-associated > Plants > Roots > Rhizosphere > Soil | place...
AAATTCAGAAGCCATCCGGTTGCCGTATGTGATCGTGCCTGTTTTGTCCAGAATCAACGTATCGATATCGCCAGCCGCTTCCACCGCTTTCCCAGACATGGCAAGCACATTAAACTGTGTCACCCGATCCATGCCAGCAATCCCGATGGCGGACAGCAGGCCGCCGATCGTGGTTGGAATCAGGCAGACAAGCAGAGCAATCAAGGTAGCCAGATCGAGCCGGATGCCGAGATAATTTGCCATAGGGACCATCGTCAAAATGACGATTAGGAAAATCAGCGTTAACACGGCAAGCAGGGTAGTTAGCGCAATCTCGTTTGGTGTTTTCTGACGCTGTGCGCCTTCCACGAGAGAGATCATTCGATCCAGAAACGATTCGCCGGGATCGGTCTGCACCCGCATGATGATGTAATCGGAGGTCACCCGTGTGCCTCCGGTGACCGAAGAGAAATCGCCGCCGGCTTCCTTGATCACCGGGGCGGATTCCCCTGTAATGGCCGATTCATCAATAGAGGCCAAACCTTCGATAATCTCACCGTCCGTTGGAATGAGCTGCCCGGCTTCCACACGGACGAGGTCCCCTTTTTTCAACTCAGTCGAAGCCACTAATTTTAATGTTCCGTCCTTCTGCACCAGATTAGCCATCGTATCCGATTTGGTCTTACGCAGGGTGTCCGCCTGTGCTTTGCCCCGTCCTTCAGCCAGCGCCTCGGCAAAATTGGCAAATAGCAACGTGAAGAGCAAAATAAAAAATACAGCCACATTGTATCCTCGCCCTGCATCCGAAGCGGTAAATAGATTGGGATCAATACATAATAGCAACGTAATGAATGTGCCGACTTCCACGATAAACATGACTGGATTTTTGATCATGACCATCGGGTTCAGCTTTTTAAATGCATCTCGTATGGCTTGAATCAACATGAATTTGTTTAAAGCTCGTTTCGATCCGGGTTGATGCTGAACGTTGTTAATGCGTTGATGAATTTGTTCTTTGTTTGGTTCCACTGCTTTCATTGTGAATGCCACCTCCATACTGTACGTGCTTACTTCAACCCTTTGCCTTGCTTCCATATTTGTTAGGTGTGTCGCTGTTTCTCCGCTAGCTTATTCGCCTGCCATTTCTTCACACATCACCATCTCATTTCGTATCGCTTACGCACCACTCATCGCACCATCGCCAAATGCTCTGCAATAGGACCAAGAGCCAGCGCAGGGAAGAACGTCAGCGCACCTACGACCACAATCATCATGACCAGAATGCCAGCAAATAGCGGTGTATGTGTCCGTAGTGTGCCAGTGGTAACAGGGACAACGCGTTTCACGGCAAGTGAACCTGCTATCGCCAGCATGGCAATCATCGAGATATATCTTCCCAGCAACATCACAATCCCTATAGCGATATTGTAAAAGTCCGTATTCGCGTTCAGTCCGGCAAAAGCCGATCCGTTATTGGCCGCTCCTGAGGCAAAAGCGTACAGTACCTCGGTTAGCCCATGTGTACCGCCATTGGAAATGGAAGCCACGGCCTCAGGTCTTATTAAAGCGAGTGCGGTTGGCGTTAGAATAATCAACGGATGGATCAGCAGCGCGATACAGGCCAGCTTGATCTCTTTTCCTTCAATTTTTTTGCCCAAAAATTCCGGCGTCCGCCCGACCATCAACCCGCAGATAAACACCGCAATGATCACATACAGCAGACCATTCAACAAACCTACACCCTTGCCGCCAAATACATTGTTCAGCATCATCTGAGCAAGAGAGACCAGACCTCCAAGCGGAGTAAGTGACTCATGCATGTTGTTCACCGACCCCGTCGTTGCCGCCGTAGTTACAGCCGTAAACAAAGCCGATTCGGAGATACCAAACCTGACCTCTTTACCTTCCATATTGGTTTGTAGTCCATTCGCATCCAGCGCAGGCACTCCGCGATACTCGGAAACAAATACCGTCGTCAGCATCACCAGAAACAAAATCCCCATTGCAGCAAACAACGTCCAGCCCTGCTTCCGGTTGTTCACCATCAAGCCAAATGCATAGACGAGTGCTGTCGGCAGCAACATCATACAAACGATATGCACCATATTGCTCAGCGCCGTTGGATTCTCAAATGGATGTGCGGCATTGGTTCCGAACCAGCCCCCGCCATTGGTTCCAATGTGTTTAATCGACTCCAGCGAAGCCACTAATCCGCGGGTAATGGTCTGCTGTGCACCCTCCAGCGTGGTTGCGTTCACCGCACCGGCCAGCGTCTGCGGCACCCCTTGAAATACAAGAAACAAGGCCACGATGAAGCTGAGCGGTAAAAAAATACGAGTAATCGACCGAACCAGGTCGACATAAAAGTTACCCAGATCATCCATTCGTCCGACTAATCCGCGAATAAAGGCAATCGCCACCGCGAATCCTGTTGCGGCCGAGGTGAACATGGGAAATGTCACTGCCAGTAATTGTGACAGATACGACAGAGCGTTCTCGCCCGTATAGGACTGCCAGTTGGTATTGGTCATAAACGATGCGGCTGTGTTAAAGGCCTGCGCTGCCGGCATATTATCGATCCCGTCCGGATTGAGTGGCAGGAACTTTTGCATCCTTAACACCAGAAACATCAGGATCAGCATAACTGCATTGGAGATGAGTATGGCGGCGAGATATTTTTTCCACCCCATTGTTTCATCTTCCCGTACGCCCATCAGCCGATACAATAACCGCTCCGGCCCACCAAACACGCGATCGAGTCCCGTTCGCTGCCTGTTAAACACCTTGACCAAATAACTGCCCGTCGGCTTCACCAGCAACATAATGATTAGTAGCGTAACCGCCACTTGTACTACACCGATACCCATATCTGCATATCCTCCCTAATCAACTGAACGTAAACGTGTCTTTGCTTTTTGTTACTCGCTTCCGACCACGATCAGAGCAACAGGTCAAAAATCTGAATAACTGTGTCAAAATTTCTCAGGCTTCACGAGTACATACCCGAGGTAGAGCATCAGAGCCAGAACAATAATGCCGATGAAGATCATCCTTTAGAACCCACCTTTCCTTCCCCTCAGGCTTTCTCGCAAAACTTCACAAATCCCCAAAACACCGCAAACAACAGTGCAATCAGTCCAATCATCGTTGCATCATTTACCATGCGCCCTTCATCCCTCTCTACCGTTCTTCTCCCTTGCTACAGGTAAAATCGTAATATGAATCGCTGTAAAAAGGGGGTAAAGAAATGCTGCTATGGCTGTAAAAAAAGCGTAAAAAAGACCCGTTCTTCTCAGCGGTTAGCTGAAAGAACAGGTCTATCGTAGATGTATATCAATCTACTACTTCATTTCAAACTGATCATAAAGATAGCTATCGCCAAAATACAACAAGACTAAGATACCAACAACAATCAGGATAATAGTGAGCGCTTTTCTATTCGTAAAACCTCCTTGAATTTCATCAGAATGGATTTTCTCCTTTAACAAATGGAATAAAAACAACATAAAAAGAGCCCATTAGCAACACCCAGAAAATGAATGATTTGAAACGCTTCCTGAAGAAATTAGCATTCTCTTTTATACATAGCGCACAAAACAGTGTATAAAGGAAAAACAAAATATAGGAGACTCCAAACCAGTTAACCCATACGTTACCCATAAAAGGAATACCGAAATTTTCATAAATGTATCTCAAAACGTTTTCTGTAACAATGAAGCCAATAACCAAAAACCCTATACATTCCAGATATATTATCAATTGCTTTTTCCAAAGGGACATTCCCTCATCTCCCTACCCAAAAGGATTCTGCGCCCACTGCGTGAGTCGTTTTTTGGTGATGTGTCCATGTGAAGTATGTTTGATCACCTGTCCTTGGTCGAGTAACAGCACCTGCGGCGATTCATGGCGAACCTCGGTTTCTTCCGCAATGTGGCGGGATAACGGACGGTTCTCGATGACTTTCACTATACGATATTCCATCGTCTGTTTCGGATCGGATGCATTTGTGCCGACAAAAGCCATGAACTCTCTATATGCTCGTGCACTGACGGGACAAGTTGTGCTGTGTTTCAGCAGCAGCACCGGATGCTCCTGCGAATGCTGAAGGACCTCTTGCCAATCCTCCAGTTTATGCAATTCCAGCACATGCTCGCTTAACATGTCATGGGAATCAGCACCTGTACGTTTACTGACCACCGAACCGATTACAACACCAAGAGCAGCACCAAAAGCAATGCCCAGTCCGAACTGCCCGGTAGCTGTACCAAAGCTTGCACCAAGTGCCACACCCACGCCGAGCCAAAGTGCTTGATGGTTAACTTTTTTCTCCACTATAATCATCCTTTCGCTAACATGTATTTGAGCTATATAAGTTAATTAGAGATAAATACAGACATTGTGATAATAGAGTTCCCACCTATATATTTTGTTCAAATTATAGCACAGCCCTACACCCAAGCTTTCAGAATCTGCATCTTTCGGGTACGTAATTGTGATACACTGATGGTAATTTGGAAACGATGAACATAAGAGAAGCTGAAAGGCGGAAATTCAATATGACATACGCTTTTACGATTGAACCACCGGATTATTATGCACTGGACAACGAAGACGAGTTAATTGCCAAGTGTCAGGAATGGGGCCTCATTTCGGCCAAAGCGACCAAACTCAAAACGTTCTATTATAAAGGAAACGGACTGAACCTGCCCTGCACGATTCTAGGCTTTGTAGATCACATGACGGCTGTAATTGAGCTGGATAACGGAAAAAAACACTGCATTCATCCTTCCTATCTGAAAGAGATGCAGGCTTCTGGTTATAGTACTAGAGGTTTAAGCGGAGTTGGAGCAGAAGCAAGCACGGAACAGGATGCCTCAGGGCAAAGTACTGGGACATCTGCTGTTGATGAACCGTCAGCCTCTGCAAGCAGTAGATCTACGGATGCACAAGCTCCTGATCTTGCTGATCCACCAGTTAAGGACGACTCTCCTGCCCAGCTGTATGATTCAGAGGATGACATGGATGAACCAGATCCATTCTCTGGTCTCAAAGGTGATCCTGACGGATTGGTGGAGGAATACACTGGCCCTCAGACAGGTGCCAGTACCGAAACGTCTTCGGGAGCCAAACCGAAAACCAAAGCTGCCCCAAAAGCGAAAGCCGTTAAAATCGACTTGCCGGATGGCAAAGTGAAGATGAGCGCAGTGGTTAAGGAGTTTACGACTGTACCGAATCATTTCTCAGACAATGACGATGAGGTCATCATCTATGAAGCGTTAACGATCACCGAGCCCGAAGTGATTGAAGTTGGTGAAGCCTGGTCAAGTCACAGTGCAACGATGAAAAAGCATGAGCTGGAGGTCGGTGATGTGCTTACTTTTGAAGCCAAGATCATCAAGAAAAAGCTGACCCGCAATCCGGTACCTTACAAAATCAACAACCCCTCCAAGATTCAGAAGGAAGATTAGTCTATTTTAAAAAAATAACCCTAAAAACCTCCACGCTGTAGTAAGCAGCAGCTGGAGGTTTTTTGCGAGAAAGCTTGTTATACGGGCACCAAACCTGCCCTTATTCAGAAGAACGGCGATCCGTTTTCCAATACCAGAACTTCGTTCCTTGAGAAATCACAAACCGCTCCAGCCAGATTTCAAAGTTACTGTAGAAGCGACCTGCAGCTTCGGCAGGATTAAAACTCTCGCCAAGCAGCAGATACTCCATATCACCAGATTGCCATCGATCCAAATCAATGATAATTTGATCATCAAGGATATTTGCAACGACAATCTTACGGTCAGACGCCTCGTTATAATAAATAACATCCTGTGCCGAATATAAGAAGTTCTCTCCTCCATACTCAGGATGTTCAAACAGAGATGCTCCATTGCAGAATCGTAGAAATTTGATGTAGTCTGGAGGCAGCGGGGTAGAGAAAAAATCGGAGAGTTCTCTGATCTTCTCCTCCGAAGCACCGGGTTTAAATTTATGTATAGCTGTCATTCTTCCAGCAGGGGTGAGTATCTCTGTACGACCTTCATTTTGCTCAGACCATGCTTTAAAGTCCTCGAACACCTTCATATACACCACTCCTCACACCAAAAAACTGACTTCACAAAAAGTCTGTAAAGTCAGTTTACCAGATAGACACCCTGCATTCACAATAGATTTACCGTGTATAACTACGCTTGTCCAGGAGTTGCACTGATTTGGAACTGCACACCGAATTTATCAGTAACATTACCGTAAGCCGGGCTCCAGAAGGTTTCTTGAATCGGCATATTCACTTTACCGCCCACTTCAAGTTTACCGAAAATGTCCTTGGCTTGCTCCGCCGTGTCCGTATTAACCGTCACCGTGATGTTGTCTCCAATCGTGTGTGGCATACCAGGAAGTGTGTCAGATAACATTAGTACCGAACTGCCAATTTGCAGAGAAGCATGCATAATCCAGTCCTTGGCCTCTGGTGGGATTGGATGATCCGGACTAGATGGGCCTTCCCCAAAAGTCTGCATCGCGAGCACTTCCGCACCAAATGCCTCTTTGTAGAATTCGACAGCTTCACGCCCGTTACCATTGGTAACAAGGTACACATTCAAGTTAATTGCCATGGATTGTTCATCTCCCTGGATTCTTGTAGTTTATGGGTCAGGTCACTTGCGACATGAGTATATAGTAACGGATTGGCTTTTGACAAGCATAAACTTCCACTCTAATCGGTGACCGTTACAGAGCTATATTTCCCAACATCTTCTTCTCTCATCCCCGCTCCAACCAAGTAAAAAAATAGAACGTTTAGTTCATTTATAACCCTGACGATAATCTACCGAGCACGCCTGACTACTCCTCTCTATTCAAGAAAAAAGCCACTCTCCCGAGTACTTCCCGGTCAAATGGCTGTATACGTTATTACCTGTGTAGTGCCAAGGCTGCGCTACTCATCCCTATATTTATTGTGTCTGCACGATGCGATCAATTTCACTTTTTAACAAAAGGTATCGATGCACACTTCTCATAATGGGTACTTTGGTGAGTTTGTTTTTATCCACGTATAACTTCATCTGGTCTTTACTCAGTCCCAGCAGGCTGCCCGCCTCAGTCACCGTCAGTACCACTTCGGGATTTGTTGCGTTGAACGTCTTCTTCACCTTTTGGTTCCAGTCCTCAAATACCTGCATAGATTCACAATCTCTCCTATCCATAGCCAGTTATTTTCAGGCTGCTTATGTTCAGTATAGCATACTTGTGATTATCGTCACTTATTCCTCTTTATGGCACTGCTAAATTTTCTCCTGATTCGTACGCTTCATATGACAAAAAGAGTCTTTTCCCCTAAATAGCCTTATTGTTAAACTTAGCTTCCTATGTAGGGAGGGGAGAAGCTGAACATACCCATTATCATCTGACATGTATTCACAATCCGGATCATTTTGCGACCATTGTATATGGAATTAAATGGACTTATATGTTAGTGTTTGTTTATTCTATCTAAAGGAGAAGATGACGCTTGAAGAAGATTCTGAAGGCAGCACTTACCTTTACTCTAATACTTAATTTGAGCATCGCATCAGTAGCTATGGCATCACCCGAAACAACAGATCAGAATACATCGGAGAAATTTACAGAGGTACAAACATCCGGGATGGCAAAAGCTAAAGTAGGGAAATATCAAGGCGATGCAACCATCATTATGGATGAAGAAGGAAATCAATCTACGCTAGGGGAGCTAAAAGCCTTAACGAATGTAATATTGCCTGATGATACAAACAAATATGGTACTGTTGATAACAATAGCATTATCAGCATTATCATTTCTCCGCATCACGATCTAGTCACTCCTCTTGCATCAGCGTACGGCCATACTTGGCCTTATTATCAGGAGAACTGGGCCAAAGTTAATTGCTATGGATATGTAGTAAAAAATCTAAACCACCCTATGTAGCCAATCTCGGAAATGCCGGATAGTTTATCGAGTGTTATGGATCGTAAGCGGGTATACTATTATGTGAAATTTATTTTCACAATTCAAACAAGAGGCGCTTATCTATGAGATAAACGCCTTCTATTATTTAATAGATGTAGTTCATACCTAATGGACAACGTTCCCCTATGCTTCATCCCAGAAACGGCGCAGATTGTCCATCGCGATTTTGGAAGCAGCTTTGCATTCCTCCATGCCTTCGAACTCCACCGTAATGTTGCCATCATAACCGGAGTCTTTGATCAGTTTGACGATTTTACGGATGGGAATATCACCTTGACCCACGATTGCACCGCGCAGGAAGTTACCATAAGTCGTGGTAAACCACTCCCCTTCCCCCGGATGCTCGTCATACGGACGGAAGTAGAAGTCTTTGAAATGAATGAGCGAAGCGTAAGGCAAATTTTTCATCACACCGATAATTGGATTTTCGTCCACACACATGAAATTGCCAATATCCAGCGTTGTTTTGAAATTAGGCCGGTCTACGGCATGCAATACTCGCTGAACCCGATCACTTGCCTGCACACTGAACCCATGATTCTCAATCGTTGTGATCATCCCGTACTGCGCTGCATAATCCGCAATGATCTGGCTTCCCTTGACCATGAGTGGCAGATGCTCTTCAAACCAGGCTATGGTTGTGCTCTCCTTGGGTAGCTTGAATGAGGTAACGTCGTGGCGCAGATGACGTACACCCATCCGGTGTGCAACATCCACATGTCTTTTGACTCGGTCCATCTCTTCTTCAAAAGCCTCTTCCGTCTCCTGCACGAAATTGGCCGGCATCGAATAGTTCGACAGCTCAATCCCTGCTGCTGCGGCTCGCTCCCGAATCGCTTCCGCTAACTCATGATTATCCTCCACCGTATATCCGTAGGGAACCATCTCCATATGCTCACCGCCGTTTGCGGCAATCCAGTCAATCACATCCAGCACCGTCATGGCTCCCGAATTAAGATCATTCAGCAAACTGTACGTGCTCAGACCTACCTTCATCTGCTCCACTCCTATCGATATTGTTTGATGAACTGCACGGCTTTGCGAATATCCACTTCCGGTTGGTCTCCCACTTCGCGCTCAATGGTTAGATACCCTGTGTAACCAATCTCCTGCAGCGCGGCAAAATAAGCATCAAAATCAACAGCCCCTTCACCTAACGGAACTTCACGGAAAAAGGCACCGGAAGCTACCATTTCGGCAATTTTCTCATGATCCATCGGAGCGTAACCCACGGCACCGTACACGTCCCGTGGATCGACCTCTTTCAGACGCAGGCCATCCTTCACATGGGTATGTACGATATAATCCTTAAGCAACTTCACACCCTGCACCGGATCATCTCCTGTCACCATTACCATGTTCGCCGGGTCAAAGTTAACGGATACCCCGTTCGTAGAGAGAGTATCGAGAAACCCTTTCAGATCAGCAGCGGTTTCCGGCCCAGTCTCGATGGCAAAGTAGGCACCGACACTTTTGGCGTACTGTCCCAGTTCCTCACAAGCCACGTGCAGTGTTTCGTATACTTCAGAAGATGCATCATGTGGAACAATACCGATATGAGTGGTCACAATATTTGTGCCCAGATCAAGAGCCAGATCAACAATTCGCTTGGACTTTTCCACTTTCCATGCATTGTCTTCCTTAACCTGAAAGCCGTGACCGCCCAGATCACCTACCAATGCTGAAATCTCAAGACCGAGACCATCTATATAACTGCGAAGCTCTTTACGAGCCGCAAGCGACAGATTTGTCGGGTCCATCTCCCCCTTCACCGCGTAGATCTGCACGCCTTCTGCCCCTGCATCCTTGGCTTTCAACAGCCCTTCCCGTACACCTACGCCAAAACTGTCCACAATTACACCGATTTTATTCGTTAATTTCATGTCGTACCTCCCATGAGATTAGATGAGTTATGCTGTCCTTTAGATGGCACAAGCTTTACCGACTTGATTTCATAGGGTTTAAATGTCAGTTTAAATGCCCCACCCTGGCAAACGAGCGGCGCAAGCTCATCTTCCAGCAGATTTATTATGGATGCACTCACATTAGGTTCATTCCACTGTACCTTTACAGTCTCCCGGCCTCCGGTTGATTCGTAGAAACGCAGTACCGTTCCTGTTCCGTCTTCCGATACCTTGATCGTATCCAAAATAATATGTTCACTGTGGAACTGAACCCAGCTGTGTTCCGAAGGCTTTACACCCGCATGTGGTGTGGATGCAACCACCTGTACCGGATGATTCAGTTCCATTGCACACTGCACGACATTAGCCTGACGCCAGTCACCCGCATGCGGTAGTACCGAATATGTGAACTCATGCTTCCCTTGATCGGCCTGTATATCCGGCCATTTTGGCGCACGTAGCAAGGACAGACGGATCATGCAATCCTTAATGTCGTAGCCATACTTACAGTCATTCAGCAAACTAAAGCCACTATTGCCCTCGGAAAGATCAGCCCAACGATGCCCGCACACCTCAAACTGCGCCCGTTCCCAACTTGTATTATTATGCGTTGCCCGCTCCAAGGCACCAAATGGAATCTCATAGGTTGCTTTGGATGCCACCAAATCTACCGGGAAAGCCACCTTGAGCAGCTTATGACTTTCATTCCAGTCTACCCGAGTTTTAAAATCAACGCGCCGCTGATGATGAGACAAAATTACATCCTGGCTAATCTCGGAATCATTCAGCTTCCAGCGGAACCGAAGTACATCCTGTACAGAGCCGCGCTGGATAACCTCTCTGGAGATCAGCTGTACAGCACCCGCCCGTTGAGCTTCAAACCGAGGATCAATATCCCATGCATCCCAGTACGTCGGTTTGTCATGGAAAAACTGCCACTCATTCGCTCGGTCACCCGGCTTCAACCATTCACGCTCTACGGTCTTGTCATACCATCTTGTGATCTCACCCAAGTCGTTGAATTCGAGCAAATAGAACTCAGTTTCCCAACATGCAGGTATCTGCTCAAACTTAGCTGTCTTTTGAATCGCTGAACACACTTCTAGAACTGCATTTGTTGTTCTTTTCCCTACTGTGATGTCGCCCTCACCTGTTGCTCCTAATGCGCTATCCGCTCCCTGTTCTACGGTTACCGCTATTTCTTCTTTTGAATATCGTTCTACTTCTTCTTTTGCTTCGGCTTCCAGCTCTGCTTCTCCTACTTCTGCACGCAACATTTCCTCTTCTGCCTCTCGCAGCCATATGGTGATGTACCCAAAGGCAGGAATCGAAGGAACATGAACATGCAGTCTAACCCTATTTTCTTGCTCTTCCCGCTCTACCTCGCTAATCAAACGATTCCCATACCGATCATATGCCGCCAAGCCATCCCAATCCGTATCCCCTGCGATACAGATCACTTCACTCCGTTCCCAGCCAAGGCTGTTGAATATGACATATGGCACGCCCAATACTTCATCTGTAGTGATGTTATCCGTGATCACTCCGAGTGTATCCTGTAAGACTTCATTACCAAGTGCAAACACCTTCTTATACTCTTCAGCAGAAGTTACATACACTTCGGGAATGGACGTACCCGGAATAATATCATGGAACTGGTTCAGCATGATCAGCTTCCAGCCTTCATCAAGCACTTCCTTCCGTTCTAACATCCGGCCGTGATCATGATCCCACTGGCTCCAGATTTCTGCTTCGCGATAGAGCACCTCGGCCTTACGGTTGCTGCGTTTATTCCGCGCGTGGGTGGTATACGTACCCCGATGCAGCTCCAGATACAGGTCACCGTGCCACTTCGGCAGAATCGGTTGGCTCGCTGCAATCCCTTCAAAAAAGGCTGCCGCCGTGCTAAATTGACTAATCGGCTGCCCTGCCATCAGGTGAGAACGCTCCGCAAACTCCACCATCTCATTCGTCACACCGCCGCCACCATCACCGTGCCCATACAACAACATCTGCTCTGCATGAACGTCTTTTTGCTTGTAGGACTGCCAGTGTTCATGCACATCTTTGGGACGTGTATGTTCATTTACACCATGATTCAGGTAAGACAGCACCGAGGTACCGTCAATCCCCACCCAGTCGAACAGATCATACGGGAACACATTCGTATCATTCCAGTTCAATTTGGTCGTCATAAAATAAGGAATGTCGGCAAGCCTCAGTATCTGAGGCAGCGATGCACAATATCCAAACGTATCCGGCAGCCATTCGATATTCGAACGTTTGCCAAACTCTGACTGATAGAACTGCTGTCCATACAAAATCTGGCGCACCAAGGACTCACCACTTGGAATGTTCAAGTCCGGCTCCACCCACATGCCGCCAACCAACTCCCAGCGACCTTCGGCAATACGTGCCTTCACCCTTTCGTACAGCTCGGGATAGTGCTCCTTCACAAAAGCATATAGTTGAGGCTGGCTCTGGGAGTACACAAAATCTGGGTACGTGTCCATTAACGTACACATTGTAGAGAACGTCCGGCTCGACTTGCGTACGGTTTCCCGTACAGGCCAGAGCCAAGCCACATCGATGTGAGACTGTCCGACCAGATGCATGAACCCGCTTCGATGCTGCTCTGGGTCTTCCCGCTCCACGGTCTGGGCGATTCTCTGTTCCAGCTCACGCAGCCACACACCATCCTGCCAGCGTACCGGATCATGGTACATCTCATCCATCACCTGATGGACAGCCCGAACCAATGTTATGCGTTTTAGGCCCTTCTCTGGTAAAGCCTGCAGCGATTCTGAAAGTACCATTATGCTGTACATCAGGCTCTGCAGCGGTTGATTTACATGAACCAGTGCTGCTCGTATTCCTTGAATCGGTGGCTGGATCACCGCTTGCCGATTGAGTGGATCATGCGGTTCGGGGATGGGATCATACAGCTCAATCTCAAGCTGTGGCGAGATTCCCACACGTTCTCTTGGGAGAGGTACGAAAGTATGATTGCGATCGAGCCCGTGATAAGGGACACGATTCACCTTCAATAACCCTTCCCCGCCAGCTTCAAAAACAAATCCAATCGTATGCCCCTGCCACGTCTCAGGAATCTGCACTCTTTTGCTCAGAAAATAAGTTGTTCCTTGTGTGCTGTTCAACGGATTCAGGGACTGTTGTAACGCCTGGCCTGCTTCCTGATGCACTTGCCCAGTTTCATCTTCTTGCCGATCGTCAGACTGCTGTTCATCCGCATACTCATGTCCTTGTTCAAATGCACGATCCTGCTCATGCGCATATCCCAGCTCGTACTCGTATTCTCCCGGCCGAATATAGCGGGCGCGTTGCAGCTGCCACTCGGGAAGCTCCAAAACCTCTAGCCACTGCCGCTGCTTCAAATCTTCGATAAACCGCTGGATGCGAATCATACGGTCACCTCCACCTGTTGTACATGCAGACTGCAAGCCGTCCAGTCGGCAGAGCTACGTCCGACCATGAGCTTGAATTCACCCGGTTCCACCACAGACTGGAGACGGGAGTCGATCAGTGCGAGATGTTCCTTTTGCACGGGAAACGTTACGGTTCGGGTCTCACCTGGCTCCAGATGGATTTTACAAAAACCTTTCAGGGTGATTCCAGCCCGAGTAACGGAAGCCCTCTCATCGGTAATGTATAGTTGCACGACCTCTTTGCCTGCCACGGCACCCACATTCGTCACCTCGACCTGAACTTGCGCCTCTTCGTCCGGTCCAATCACTTCCGGTGTCACTCGAACATTGTCGTACTTAAAATCCGTATAACTCAGCCCATGTCCGAAGACATATTGCGGGGTTATATCCATCTCCAAATACCGTTTGCCGCGCGTCCGTTTCGCATGATAGTACACGGGAAGCTGACCTTCATGTTTTGGAATGGATACGGTCAGTCGTCCCGATGGATTCACATCCCCAAACAGTATATCTGCGATGGCATTGCCTCCCTCCTGCCCCGGATACCATGTTTCCAGAATGGCCGGAATGTGCTCATCGATCCAGGGTTCGGCAATGGGGCGCCCGTTAATATACACCACAACGACCGGTTTCCCCAGCTTATGTATTTCCTGCACCAGTTCTAGCTGCACACCCATCAGGTTCAATGAAGAACGGTCAATGCCTTCCCCGCACTCCATGTCATTCCACGGATCATCTGTTACCACGGATGCCCCTGTTCGCAGATCAATCGTACCTTCGCCAAAATCACGCGCACTCGATCCGCCCATCACCATAACGATGACATCGGCCTGCTCCGCACATGCAAGCGCCTGCGCAAAGCCTTCTCTCGAATCACCCTTAATCCGGCATCCGGGTGCGTACAGCACCTGAGCAGAATCCGTCCCACCGAGTTTGCGCGTGATACCATCCAGCACCGTCACAATCTGCTCTCTCGGCTGCGGTGAGGTATAGTCCCCGAGCTGGTTATAGATATGGTTGGCGTTTGGCCCGATCACAGCCAGTTTGGTTCCCTGAGTAGCAAGCGGAAGCACATGTCCTTCATTTTTCAACAGGACAATCCCCTCTTGTGCCACCTCCCGCGCGAGCCGAACATGTTCCTCACACCCGATAACCTTCTCTGCAAAATCAGGATCAACATACGGCTGCTCAAACAAACCGAGCCTGAATTTCATCTCCAACACCCGTCGCACTGCCAAATCCAGTTCCTTCTCTTCCAGTAAACCCTGTTCAAGCGCCTGTGCCAGATGTTTGCGATACATGAATCCAGACATCTCCATATCTACACCTGCCCGAAGGGACTGTGCCACGGCCTGCTCTCCATTCTCTGCTGTGTTGTGTCCGTTCACCAGCATCTGAATGGCACCAAAGTCGGTAATGACAAATCCGTCAAAACCCCACTCTTCCCGCAAAAGATCATGCAGCAGATACGTACTGGACGTACACGGCACGCCATCGATCTCGTTATAAGCCGTCATGACCGAGCAGGCTCCGGCTTCCACCGCTTGTTTGAACGGCAGCAGGTCGATTTCATGCAATTCACGCATTCCCATATGCACTGGCGCCGCATTGCGCCCGCCCTCCGAACTGCCGTACGCTGCAAAATGTTTGAGTGTCGCCACAACTGTTCGGTCTGAATCCAGCCGCTCTCCCTGCAATCCATGGATGGCTTCTACAGCAAACTGCCCGATCAGATAAGGGTCTTCGGCAAAACATTCCTCCGTTCGCCCCCATCTCGGGTCACGCACGACATCTAGCACCGGAGAATACGTAGCTGCACCGCCCTGACTCCGGGTTTCCATAGCGATCGCCTCGCACATCCTGCGATATAGCTCTGTATTCCATGTACTACCTACCGTTAGAGGCACGGGAAAGACCGTTGCACCAATGGCCATATGCCCGTGGGAGCACTCTTCTCCGAACAGAATCGGAATCCCTAATCGGGAATGTTCTATCGCATATTGCTGAATGACATTCGTAGCCACCGCGCCTTGCCGCGGTGTTAACCCCGTTTCCAAGGTCACTTCCGTCCAAGGATCTGCCCTGAGCACCCCATACAACGAGCCGACACCACCCAGCGCCATGTCCGCCTCGAACTCTTCAGTTACCTGTACCGTACCGTCTACCGCTTTCTTGTATGTTTTCCACCCCATAGGCTGGATTAACTGCCCTATTTTCTCTGCGGTAGTCATTCGTTCGAGCAGATCCTGTACCCGCTCCTGAATGGGAAGTGATGCATCTTTGTAGCCCGTTTGTGTTTGCATGTGCACATTCTCCTCCTGCCTGTGAGTTGGTCATACGTGGAGCTTACATGGCTTTGCGATAGTCACTTGGAGCCATTCCGACGACATTTTTAAAAGCGCGGTTGAAGGAATTGTAATTGGTATATCCCACTTCCTCACTGATCTCCTGAATGGCTTTGTCCGTCTGTTGCATGAGTTGCTTAGCTTTTTCGATCCGGTGACTGATGAGCAGATCCACGAATTTCTCCCCGATCTCATCTTTGAAAAGCTTGCTCAGATACTTCGGATTGATATCGAACAGATCACTAAGGTAATTTAGCGACAGATCGGGATTGTTGTAATGCTCCTCGATATATTTGCGAATCTCCAGAATATGTGACCGATGTTTACGAGAGCATTGCAGTGTCTCCATCTGCCGCGCCAGTTCACGGAACCCTTCCAGACACAGCTCGCGCAGATCATCCAGCGTCTCCCAACCTTCTAGCCGCGGCAACAATGGCGTAAATATCGCCGCCCATGACTCCTGATATTCACGCGGAAGCTCGGCAAATTCACGATTATAATGCTGAAACAACAGCT